>Ga0209191_1000011_pt1 | contig 166311 bp, 142 predicted proteins | sample S_130626_EF_Meta_FD_187320 | JGI IMG/M metagenome (GOLD analysis project Ga0209191, IMG submission 187320) | Freshwater microbial communities from Lake Simoncouche, Canada to study carbon cycling - S_130626_EF_MetaG (SPAdes) (version 2) | ecosystem: Environmental > Aquatic > Freshwater > Lake ...
TGCCGAACCTGGTAGTAAAGGATTCGGAGAGCCTACCTGGCAAGCAAAATCCGCTAAAGAAATTATTGAGCTTTACACTTGGTGGACTGTTACCTATCGCAACCGCCCTGATCCATATGACGCCAGTGGCTGGACTGAGTACTGCGAAGCAAGCCGTGCGGCCAATGGTGGAAGTCTTTGGGGAAGTTTGAGTGCTGATAGAACACCCGAACTTAAAAAGATGAGCACTAAGTCACTCAATCTACTTCGTAAGATTGAAGCCGCATACGAAAAGGAAGATGAAGCAATGATGATTCGTCTTATTAAAATTCGTCAATCACTTTGGACTTAACCTGAAAGATAAAAATGACTGAAGAAAAGAAAATTAAAGTGGAGTTTGCTCCAGGCGCTTTTGATAGTTTCGAAGGTACACAAGAAGAACTCGACGAGTTGATTGTCGAGATCCATCGTATGGTCGAAAACGGCGAGCTTTTAGAAAAGGGGCGGGCCGTTGACTTTGACAAACTTATGGAAGAGGATCCCGAGTACGCAGAAAAAATCATGCGTAGCCTTGACGACGATCGTCCGCCACTCCAATGACTAAGATAGCATCAAGCCCAGATCGTTATACCTTCCAAAAAGAAGGTTACATTAAACGCTGTGAGGAAAAAGGCGAGGAGCCTAATCCCGATTACATCAAGATGTATGAGTCGTGGCGGAAACAAGAAGACGAAAATATTGTAAAGACAGAATGGCAAGCGTACAATCTAGAGTACGACCTGCGTAGTACAGACTGGGTAGTTGAAAAGTGTAAGAACGATAACTATGCCCAAAACTTATACGCGGCTATTTGTAATAACGAGTTTGCCAAATTTACACAAACTGGCGATCGCGTAGAAACATATCGTAATATTAAAGAAGAGTATTGGGGCGCTAGTTGGAGGTCAGCTGGTGGTATTGTAGCCAATCTTCGAGGCGAAGGTGATTACATTGACTGGTACTGTAGCGGTATTGGCAATGAAGAATACGGTAACGGACTAGATGGCACTAAACCAAAAGTAGACGAAGACGGCCGTACCTATGTGCCCGAAAGCGTTATTACAGACGAGATTCGTGACGATTTGGCAAAATTAGGTTGGGTAGGATTTCCATATAAAGATGAAGAGTAGTTGACAGATTGGTAAAACCGGCTCTTGACAACGTGCCAAAATGGCTGTATAATTAATACATATTGAACAGCAAGGAGTGAACAATGGCTACTAAACTTAAACAAGCATCTATCGAAATCCGCCAAAGCAAAGGACGTGACTACAGTCCAAAGTGGGATGGCGCAACTGAATGGGATGCTAATCAATTTACTCGCCATTTTCACGCATCGATGGCCTGGTATCGTTTGGAAAGCTCTGTTAAAGAACTCAAGCCCAAACTTGTAGAATGGTGTAAACTCAACGGGTACGACCAAGACGATGTCTATACTATCCGTAAAACTAAGGACAAATATTTTAACGGGACTATGTGCTCTATTGGTGCGTGTCTGCTCAAAGGCATGCCCGAAGTACACGAAGGCTTCAACGGCGGCAAAGATACTGCCGTATGGTTGCGTAAAGAAATTGAAAAGGTGCTTGCCGAAGGTGCCAATGACTTAGAAGAAGATGACGTTCCTAAGAAAGTTGAAAAGGTTGCTGTCTACGTTCCTACTATTCAAGATCGGTTACGAGAAGCCGCTGGAGACATGAGTGAAGAATTGGACTACGCTATTGACCAGTGGATTACGGATCCAGAAGGCTTTAACCCAAAAGAGTTTAAGGTTGTCAACTTGCTTAAAGGTAAAGGTGCCAAGGCCGCTCACGCACGGTTGATTAAAGGTTACTTCCAAAGCGGTGCTGACGAACTTGCTGAACTTGCTAGCGGAAACGCAGACGAGCAGTTGAAGGAAGCATACAAACATGTCGCACGTAAGAATGTTAAGAAGCTGATTGAGTTTTACGAAAACATTGCCCAGGCATGTGAACAGATTGCCGCAGAACAGAAAGTGCTTAAGAAGCCTCGTGCTAAGAAAGTTAAGCCCGCAGAGGACTTGGTTAAGAAGGTCAAGTTTATGTTGAGTGAAACTAAACTTGGTATTACGTCAGTGCCGCCTGCGTCTATTATCGGTGCTCAAAGTGTTATAGTGTATAACACTAAGACTCGTAAGATTGGTGTGTATGTAAGCAAGACCAGCGCCGGCTTTGGCGTTAGAGGTACTAGCATTACAGAGTTTACTGAAAAGAGCTTTCAAAAGACCCTGCGTAAGCCGCTTGAACAACTAAAAGAGTTTAAAGAGCAGAATACGCAGAAGCGGGCCATTGATTGGTTTACTAAGATTAAAACAACCAGTGTACTGCTTAACGGACGTCTTAGTGAAGACATTGTGATTCTTAAGGCGTATAAATGAAGCCAGTTGTAATTGACAACATTATTGATCTAGCCCTACAGGAAAGTATCTGGCTAGACTCGAAAAACTTCAAATGGCTATATCATCGAAGCACTTATCGAGAAAATACAGGGCACACTATTACTAGTCAAATTTATGACGTTGGACAATTAGTGTGCCCTATCATTGCTCAAGATATACATGACCCGTATTTCGAGAACAGGCTACAACCGTTAATGGAAGGTATACAAAAACATGTTAAGCCAATTGTAGGTGTACATAGGGTAAAGTTTAATCTAATGTGGAAGTGTTCTGATGTTAACAATAGGTGGTGTTCTCCTCACGTCGACACCCACGATGTAGTTAATAGGTATCTAACCAAATGGTCTGTTGTATATTATGTTAATGATGCCGACGGTGATACTGTATTTTTTACTCCATATGAAACAATCCGTGTTACGCCAAAGCGGGGACGGGCTGTTATATTTCCTGCTAACATAAAACACGCAGGAACCAATCCATCAGTGTCGCCTGAGAGGATTACTCTAAATATTGTTGTAGATGTAGAACCTATGGAGATTCAAAATGAACTGTAATACTTGTAATAAAGAATATTCACCCGATTGTGATTACAGACAAGGTCGATGCCCGATGCGTCCGCCCATGCTAACAAATTATCATTTTAGATTTTATAATCTATTCCAATCAATTAAAGGACTTTTCAAACGTGGACATTGAAGTACAACCTAAAGACACAAGCAAGGGACATTTTTATGTTAGTCTTGTAAAGAGTGCTATTCGTATTGTAGCAGGTGGCTGTTTGATTACAGGCAACTTGCTAATGGCTGGTGTTTGTCTTATAATGGCAGAAATTCTCGGCATTGTCGAGGAACTGGTATGAGTAGGAAAGAAGAAATAGCAGAAAGAATGCAAGAGCTCATGTTGCCAATTGAAAAACAAATTTTAATGTGTGACAATAGAGAAGACCTACTAATGATGGCCTGTGCTATGTTACAGCATGTCCGAACTATATTTGATCAAGAAATTGGCGAAGAAGGCCGACAACAAATGTTTAGAGATTTCCAATGACACTACCAGACGAAAGATACCGTGCTGTTGTACAAACAGAAAAGTTTCTAAGAGAAATTCTTAGTACACCACGAATTCCAAAAGCAATTAAAGATAATGCTCGGTATTGTCTGCGCCACTATCCTACAACATGGGATATGCAGCGTACAGCACTTCAGGCGCCGGATGTATTCCAAGAACGCATGGAACCATTGTATAGAATGATTGTAAAATACGAAGAGGAAAAATCCAATGGTGATGCCTAAACGATTGGGCCCTGCTATTGTATTTGAAGACGACTACGTATTTGATCGTAAAGTTGTAGTACCCGAACTGGAAAAATATCTAGAAAAGGTAGATGCGCCTGCTCCGGAATTAGCTATGATCCGTATGGAAGGCTTAGACATTACAACTAGAGAAGTCAACGATACTCCACATAAACTTCCAATCTTTGAAGACTTTACCAACTGGACTTTGGAAAGAGCTAGAGGTATTTTAACTTCATGGAGATGTGATTTTAAAGACGTTGAAGTGTCTCGTAGTTGGGTTAACCGAACACGTAAAGGTGGATGGATTAACTATCATATACACCATCACACTGATCTAATTGTAGTAGCATACATTACTGCGCCGCCAGACTGCGGGGACTTACTTTTAGTGGACCCGTTAGAGTGCCATTGGTTTGGCATGTCATTAACGGGAGATAATAATAGTCTTTACACTGGTTACAAATTTCCTGTGAAGAATAACAAAGTATATTTCTTTGCTCCTTTTATTAGACACGCAACAGAGCCTAGTTCATCTGACGATGTTCGATGGTGTATTGCGCTTAACTTAAAGATTGTAAAATGATACCACGACAGATCGGAGTGCCTCTTATCTTTGAAGAGGACTATACATTTGATAAAGCAGTAACGTTACCTAAACTTGAAAAGATTACTTCTATTAGTAAAGATTTTGACAATTACGGTGGGACGCTTGAATTAGGAAACGCCGGTAGCACAGCGGGTAATCATCTTCACAAAATACATGAACAGCCTGAGTTCGATGACTTTTCAATTTGGGCGTTAAAGAAGGCCCATAATATTTTGTCATATCGTTGGAACTTTGAGTTTGACTATATAGAGATAACACGAAGCTGGTCCAATAGACATAAAAAAGGTGGCTGGACAAACTATCATACTCATGCTAACTGTGACCTAGTACTGTCTGCCTATGTTCAGGCTCCCCCGGAGTGTGGAGACTTAGTGATTATAGATCCAATGGAAAATCATTGGTTTGGAATGAGTACTAAAATGAATTCAAGATCACCGTTAACTTATAACTATCCCGCACAGGATAATCGTGTTTATTTCTTTGCCCCTTTCCTGCGGCACGGAACACAGCCAAGTAATGCCGATGAAGACCGTTGGGTAATTAGTATGAATTTTAACTGCTGGAAAGGAAAACCATGAAACTAAGAAACATTATTGAAGTTGTATTTTTTGTAATTGTGATATTATCTGTTTACGCAGGCTATTTTTATCTCTTGCCCAAGCACGGTGAAGTAGTGTATAATTGCAGTATAGCAGAAATTAGTCCAGACATTCCCATTAAAGTTAAAGAGGAATGTCGTAAACTTAGAATGGAACAAATTAAATGAAAATTGGTCTCAGCTACAGTCGTTGTATTCGAGATATCGTTGAGGGTATTGTAGACATTGACGATGTCCTAGTAATCATTGCTCGAACAGATTTTGATCCGCACGATGCCGAACAGTGGCGCGGAATCTGGGAAGGTTATTCAGGCGGCTCATCCGGCACCTCACTGCGAGGACTATTTGGGGGATCTAACCCAGAATGGTCGGGTACCACCGACGAAGATGAAGACAAGTATCGAAGTGTAAGTATTGAGCTGTGGGAAACTGGAAAGTTCCATCAGCCTCGCAAGTTTGGAGCACATCCTAGACGCCGTCCTGAAATTTGGCTTGAAGCAGTTCTGCCAAGTAGTGAGCTTGAAAATAACCAAGCCGCTAAGAAAGCCTGGGATACGTTCCAAACTATTGCGGGTCTAACTAACGTTAAACTTGATAGAGAATACAAATGAAACAAGAACTAGACAAACTGTTGTGTGAAAAGTATCCAAAGATGATGGTTAACCGTAACCTTCACATGACCGAAACTTGTATGTGTTGGGGATTCGAGTGTGGAGATGGTTGGTTCAATATCCTAGATCAGCTTATGGGTAATATTCAGCATCATATTGATTGGAAAGTAAAACAACGTGAGTCTGCCATCAAGTATAATGAAATGGTAACTCAATGTCAAGCAGGTAACTTTGACCTGTTTGAAACAGATCATTTAAGTCTTAGTCAAGAATACAAAGACAAGCGACTGGGGGAGATTATTGCCGGTGGACGCCGCGAACTGACAGAAACGGTTCCCCAAGTAACGCTGGATCAAGTTAAAGAAAAGTTTGGTACTCTACGTTTTTACTACTCGGGCGGTGATGACTACATTAGCGGGCTTGTTAGCATGGCAGAATCAATGTCAGGCGTAATATGTGAATCGTGTGGTAATACAGGTGAACGCAAAGGCGGAGGTTGGATTAAAACTATCTGCAAACCGTGTGAAGATAAACGTGCGGCAGAGTATGCTAGACAAACAGCAGAATACAAAAAAGAAAAGGAAACAAAATGAGTTTAATTCCAATGGTCATTGAAAAGACCAGTTCAGGCGAACGTGCCTTTGACATTTACAGTCGTCTGCTTAACGAACGCATTGTGTTCTTAAACGGTCCAGTAGACGATCATAGTGCTAATGTTATTGTAGCACAGTTCTTACATTTAGAAAGTAATGACAGCGAAAAAGACATTCACTTCTACGTCAACAGTCCGGGCGGAGTTGTCACAGCAGGTATGAGCATTTATGACACAATGCAATTTATTAAACCTAATATTTGTACATACGTTATGGGGCAAGCCTGTTCTATGGGTAGTTTACTTGCCCAGGCAGGGAGTGCCGGAAAACGCTATATGTTGCCCAACGCACGACATATGATTCATCAGCCATCAGGTGGCGCAGGCGGTCAAGCTACAGACATGGAAATCCAAGTAAGAGAGATCCTAAAAATGAAGAAATCTCTAACTGAAATCTATGTTAAGCACAACAGCAAGGGCAAAACTTACGAAGATTTTTCTCGTGATATGGAACGTGATTTCTTTATGAGCGCAGAAGAAGCTCTAGAATACGGTCTAATTGACAAAGTTGTAGAGAATCGTCTGTCATAAGTCGATACTATGGTTCTGCTAAATAGTGCTATTAGCATCTATTTAGGAACGCAAAACCATGGTAAAAACTTTTGATAACAAAGTAACAGTCGCTGAACTTGATCTACAGCACGGCGATCTCAGCGGAGACTTTATTGCCGGCGGAACAATCGCTAGATTTTCCAGCACAGGTATAAGCGATCAAGCAACTTCTACAACACTAACAATCACTGACGGTAAACTAACTGTTGACAGTATTGAAACCAAATCTGCCAAATTAGGCACAATTGAGGGCAATACTGTAATCCGCGGTGACGTTAAAGTGTATGGTATAATTGACGCGGGGTTTGTAAGAACTACAGAAATTATTACAAATCAACGTTATGAAAAGCAATATATTGAATTTGCTATGGATAACGAGCAAGGTACCAACGTAGGTACAGGTTTGCTATGGCCAAGCCCGGGATACAACAAACAGTTTGTTTATCGTAATAATCCAGATCGGTTCTTCCTAAGTGAAACTGTTGACCTAGCGCCACAGCGTCAATTTATGATTGGTGGCAGTAGTGTTCTTAATCAAACTACCCTAGGCGGAAGTGTTACTGAAAGTAACCTAAAGAATGTAGGAACACTACAAGCTCTAAATGTTAGCGGCAACGTTAACATTGGAGATATGGTTTTTTATGATGCTCAACAAGGTAAGTTTGCTGTGGGCAATTCAGAGCCCACGCATTTGTTCTCCGTGTACGATCTAGAAAGCGATACAGACTTCTACATCGAAGGCGATAAAGAAGGCCGTGCTAGAGTAGGTACATTTAATAATCGTCCAGTTGATATTGTAACTGATAACCAAGTTCGTATTAGCGTAGCAGAGCAAGGCGACATTACTCTTGGCAAAGAAGGCCGTGATAACTCAATTACCCGTGTATACGGTAAGCTATCTGTAGGTATTAAAAATCCTGTTGAACAATTTGAAGTTGCTGGTAATATGCGTATTGCCGGGAAGTTGTTTGCCCAAGGAGACAATCCTCCAGGTGAAGGTCACTATAACAAAGGTGACGTTATTTGGAACACCAACCCAAGACCAAATGCGTTTATTGGTTGGGTATGCGTACAAGGCGGATTTCCAGGTACATGGAAACCGTTCGGGCAGATATTTGAATAAACTACCGATAAAAGTTCCAGTGCTCCTATATTAAATATTTGCACTTATGGGAGCAACATCATGGACAAGAAACTTTCTCGCCACTTAAAAAATCTTAAACTATTTAATAATCAACGTAAAGCCTGGTTAATACTCAGCGCATTGGTAGTATTAGTAATTGGAAAAATTGTATTTGATCAAACAATTCTGGATTCTCATCATTACGTATGGGCAATGGTAGCTTTTGGTTTAACCATTTCGGTGACTTGGTGGTACTGGACAATGCGACTTATCCGCCAACTTATTGATCATCGTCAACAAGAATCTGAGATACTAGTTGACATTGTCAACTCAATTAAAGATATCAAAGAAGACGTAAAAAATCTACCGAAGTAGTTGACACGATAAATAAAGATCTATACAATAATTGTTAGCGGTCTTTTAACGTCATTCACCCCGCTTTATAAATTCTGCATGTCGTCAAACTTGCTACCTTATAAAGGAGACTAGAGATGGCAAATCTTCAACCCGTACAATACAAGTACACAAGCACTAAAGAATATCACGACGCATTTCCCTGCGCCTATCGCCAATGGCGAGCTGATAGTCACTGTAATCTAAATCACGGCTATTCATTTAGCATGAAATTTTACTTTGGCACCAACGACCTAGATGTCCGCAATTGGGCGGCTGACTATGGTGGTTTAAAAGAACTAAAGAAAATCCTAGAAGACCAATTTGACCATACTACCTTGGTCAGTGCCGATGATCCAGAATTAGAATTCTACAAAGAAATGGAACGCCGCAAGTTGGCTAAACTAACTATCCTTCCTGCTCTAGGTTGCGAAGCACTAAGCGACATGCTGTACAAGTATGTCAATGGTGTTTACATTCCGGACATGTGGGGTGACGGTGAAAGCAAACGCCTTTGGTGCTATCGTGTAGAAGTACGTGAAACTCAAAGTAATATGGCTTTCCGTGAAGGTCATCGTGAATGGAATGAAGACCTCTTTGCGTGAACTGTTTGATCGCTGGATTGAATGGGTTGCTACTGTATCATTTTTATGTTCAGTAGCACTGACCTCGCTTAACTATTACCCAGAGTATTTGTATCTAAGTTTGTTTACAAATTTACTTTGGTTAATAGTAGGCATGGTTTGGCGCAAGTGGTCTTTAATCTTTGTTGAAGCTGTAGTATGTGTAATGTATACTATAGGAATAATCAAATACTGGATTACCTAATGAAAAGAGTTTGGCGACTGTGGGCTAAGGCCATTGGAGAAAAAGCAGGCAATACGGACAATGAAGCTGATCGTATTGCTTGCTTTCGTACCTTAATTGTGTTAATATATGTTATCACAAACTTTTTTATAATTGCAGGCGTTATAAGGCATTGGTAATGGGCAAACTCGGATTCGCATGTAAATGGATCGATCATCCACATCAGACAGATGGAATTAAACCTACAGACGATTGTAAGAAATACAATACAGGATCTACTACAGTAGCCTGGCTTGATCGACAAAGTCGCGATGTAGCTGAACAAAAACTTTGGGACCTAATGGTAGGCAATATTGAAGCTGTTCAAAAACTTGTAGGTAAGGTTAGCGAACTTGATGAGCCACTTCGTATGGTTCGTATTGGCAGTGATATTCTGCCTGTTTACACTCATGCTACGTATGCGTATTATTGGCAACGCCCCGATGTTATTTCATACGCTGAAAAAGCATTTGCAAGGGTGGGAGATATTGCTCGTGCTAACAATGTTCGATTATCTTTTCATCCTGGGCAGTTTACAGTTCTAGCATCTGAAAACGATGGAATTGTAGAGCGTTCAATTGAAGAATTTGAGTATCATGCCGACATGGCCCGTATGATGGGATATGGTAAAAAGTTTCAAGACTTTAAAATTAATGTACACATTAGTGGCAAACGAGGTCCAGACGGAATTCGTGCCGCTTATAAACGATTAAGCCCAGAAGCTCGTAACTGTATTACTATCGAAAATGAAGAAAACTCTTGGGGATTAGATGATTGCCTTACTATTAGTGACTTGGTGCCTATCGTTCTTGATATTCATCACCATTGGATTAAAACAGGAGAGTACATCTCCCCCGTGGACCCCCGTGTTGATCGGGTGGTTCAGTCTTGGCGTGGTGTCCGGCCTACTATGCATTATTCTATTAGCCGTGAAGATTATCTTGTGGATCATGACCTACTTTGCGCTCCCAACTATACAACTCTTTTAGAAAGCGGATACAAAAAGCAAAATCTCAGAGCACACTCTGACTTTTACTGGAATAAAGAAGTTAACGACTGGGCATTACAGTTCTTAAATACACATGACATCATGTGCGAGTCTAAGGCTAAAAACTTAGCCAGCTTTGCCCTTTACGATTATTACAGGAACAAATCATGACAACCGTTATCCTCGAAGAAGATCCAGAGACCGGAGAGTTGATTATGCCCATCCCGGACAACATGTGGAAAGAGTTAGGATGGGAAATCGGAGACACACTTGTTTGGGAAGTACATCCTGACAACACAATACATCTAACTAAAAAAGAAAGTACAACTAAATGAAAACAGTTTTTTATGCCTGGCTAACAGACGATTTTAAAAATACAATTATCGACTTTGATAATTTTGAAAAGAGCTTTAAACACTTTCATCCAGATGTAGATTTGGTAGTGTTTGATACAGCAGATATTAAAAAGCTGTTTTCAGAAAAGCCCTGGCTAAACCATTGTAACTGTAAAGCATCGTTTGCCAAGTTATTGTATAACGACTACGACTTAGTTGTTAACGTAGACGCAGACTTTTACTTTTTTGATCGTCTAACAGAATTGCTCGAAGGTGATTACGACATTGCCGCGTGTGCTAATTTTAATGTAATTAATAACAACGTTGACATTGCTGGTGGAGAACTTAATGGACTTCCTATTCCTACAGTTGATCATCCTGTTTATATACAGGGTGGACTAATTGCTAGTCCTAATAAGAAGTTTTGGGATCAGTACGAGGAGTACAGCAGAATCTTATCAGACGACATGCGTATTAAAGAAAACGATGTGTTGAATGTTATTTGGCACGGCGGATACGGATACAATACCAAAGTGCTAGATGGTTCTACAGATTTCAAGTCGCCAGACTTTAAACAGTATTACAACTGTGCTAGCCTAGGCAGAGAAGCGCAGGCCGTGATAAAAGATGGAAAAGTCCATCTTGATGACAAAGTTATGAGAAGCTACCATGTTGCTCACGGCAACAACGGACCTCAAGGTATTCGAAAACACCGGTTGAATGAACTGTTTAGACCTGAGGTAGTAAACTGGTTCAATTCAACGGTGAATACTAATTAAGCCTTTTTAGCCTTAACAGTTTTTGCTTTAGCAGGTGCCTTTGGCTTAACGGCCTTAGGTGCCTTTTCTACTTTTGCCTTAGGCGCTCTAGGAGCACGTGGCTTCTTAGTAGGAGCAGTTCCCATATCAGAAGTTTCTAGATCTAACGCAACTGCCACGGCAACTGTGTTAACTTCTGCTGGCTTCTGTACTTCTTCTACAGGAGCTGGTTGTGCCTCAACTTTATAAGGTGGTGCTGGGGTTTCTGTTGCTACTTTAGAAGTACCAAAGAAGGACTTGATGAATTTGATCATATTAATGATTCCTTTTAATTAAACATATATTTAACACAATAAGTACCGTGTTTAAATTTTACTTATGTCAATATTACTGTTTACAGGCGCATCCCATATAAATCTACGCTCAACGCCCTTTTTTTGAGCAAAGCGTTTTGAATCACAATTTTTACAAACATGAAAATAATGGTTGTTTAATCGCTTGGGATTCATACGTCCCCGCTCTCTTTCAAATAGATCGCTACAGCTATCGCATCGAAATATAACAACACAGTACTCTCTCCAATGCGTGTGTTCATGTCCTAGCGTACTCTTACGAGTGAAATATCTTTTACGTGTTTCAGTTTTCAAAAACATAAGGTATTTACATTAAGATTACAAAACAGTTTGGTAAATAAGATGAACAGCACTTATTGTGAGAGACTACACATGGCAAATAAAAAAATCATTAATATCGGTAATCAAAGCAACGACGGAACTGGCGATACAATTCGCGATGCGTTCGATAAAGTCAATAGTAACTTTGATGATCTTTACAACGTAGCAGGCTTAGGAGACGGTTTACGATTTGTTAAACTACGCGAAGCACCAGCAACATTAAGTTCTAGTACCATTTTAGGTATCAATACCAGTGCTACAAAAATTGTACAACGCACATTAGTTGCCAGTACTGGTGTTCAAATTACACTAACTGATGATAGTATCATCATTGCCAACACAGCTAGTAACTTAAAATCTGATGCAAATCCAGTGTTAGGTGGCGATTTAGATGGTCTTTTCAGTCATAAAGGTATCAAATTCAGCGAACCTACTAACGATTATGATACTGTTACTAAGAAGTGGGTCTACGATAACTTCTTAAACAGAGATGCCAAATACGAAAAGGACGACACAGTTCCTCCTGCTTATTTTGGAAATCCAGTTGCAACCGCTGAAGGTAGTACACTTAGATCCAATCCAATTGCTCTTACAACTGCTACTAAAGCCGGACATTTGGTTAATAAAGAATACGCTGACCGTAAGATCAGTCTCAAAGGCGCATACTCAGTTGATCCTGCTACAAATACCGTAAACCCAGCCATGGGTACAATGACCGGACCGTTGGTATTGTTCCGCGATCCAATTACACAAGATGATGTAGACTTTGGTGGAAAAATTGCGGCAACTAAATCATATGTTGACAGTTCCAGCTTTGTCAGCGCGGTTAACTTCTTCGTTGCTACCACTGGACGTGATAACCGAACAGATATTCCTTCTTTTAAGAAAGGTCGTGCGCTAGCATACGCATTTAAAACTATCGGACAAGCTGGTAAAGCCGCCGAAGAGATGCTGGCTATTTCGCAAGTTGTGCTTGGACCATACCAAAAACTTATTACAACCAACAACGGACTAGCCGATGTTACGGTTAGTAATATTGTAGAAACTAGCCCCTATGTTGCCGGCGCAAAAAGAATTAGTGTAGGATGGTCAGGCGGAGAAGGAAAAGGTACTGATGCGTATGCTAACGGAAGTTTATTTCCTGGTTGCTATATTCTCGGAGAATCAACTGGTGCTATCGGCCTAGTTGAAAAAATTGGTTATACAACTGGTCCAAACTACGAAAACTACGATATTGTACCAGTTGACTATGCTAAGACTATTGTTAGTAAGTTAACTCAGATTCAAGCTCAGGGTAATGTTATACTACAATTTCAAACACCAAACTTAGTTAACATTCCAGAATTCTGGAAAGGCTATATTTTTAAAGTAGATGCTAGCGTTGGCGGTGGTGAAGGACAAATTGTCGATGTTGGTTACTATACCGACCCAGTTACACAAGACGTATACGATCGTATCACTGTTAACTTTACAACTCCATTAGGTAACACGAATAATATTGATGGAGACAAATGGCACGTTTATAGCGGGTACTTTCAGCTAGGTGAAAGACTACGTTGGGGACAACGTCAAGATAAAACTCAGATCACTATTGTTATTGAATCTGGTGAACATCTAGAAAATTACCCAGTTAGATTGAGTAGAAACGTTTCTATACGTGGAGATGAATTCCGACGTTCTATTCCTAAGCCTGCTACGTTTGTTAATAGTGACCTGTCAACAATTTCTGTTAGCCCATGGGCAAATATCTATTTCCGTCGTGATACACAAACAGACGGATTGCTAATTTCTCAATTAAACAAAGACGTTGATTATGCCGCAAATGAAGGCGGTATTCTTACAGCAACACCTGACGGAACTGAAAATAATCGAGACACAGGCGTTGTAACATTTACAGTTTCACAAACTATTAACGGAATTCCTCAGCCAGGGTATTCATTGCCATCGTCTTGGAAAGGAAAAGTATTTGTAGGCAACGGTGGACAAGGAGAAATTTTATCTGTAACTGCTAACGTCTTTACTGTTAACTTGGCTCAAAATAGTTCTTTTGAAAGAAAGTTAACATCCAGTTCTGCATCCGTTGGAAATCAATGGCATGTGTATAACCCTGTTAACTTTGGATATCATTATCTACGTGATGCTAAACGTCCTATTAACTACGTTATTAAAAATCAAGCTGGTAACTATCTAACCAGTGCCCGTTTACTAGCATTAAACAAGGGGTATATACAAGCAGAAATTGGTGCTTACATTGACGCAAAAATTGCTCTAGGTGTAGGCATTTGGGCTGGCTTTAGTTTAACAACTTTACAAAAACAAAAATGTGTCCGAGACGTAGGTACTATCATTGATGCTATTTGTGCTGACTTAGACGCAGGTAATATTAGTAACTGTTTAACAGTAGCTGACAGTTATAGAAATGTTCCTACCGTTCAAAATTATGAACTGTTACAGACTGTAGATGCCATTGCTAAAATTGGAGAGCTGGCTCAACGTGTTGTTCAAAATATTCCTACAGGCGAAGGCCAAGGAATCAACTCATATTCTACTAAAGCGCAGACATTTGATAGAACAACATATCAATCTGATATGGCTGTTATTAGGCCAACAATTGGATATGCTTTAGACCCTAACAATATCAATATTATTGATGAAGGTTTAGGATATCAATTTCCCCCAACAATTAGTTTTGTAGGCGGAGGATACTCTACTATTGCCAAGGCTACTGCAAACATTGACAACGATGGAAAAATTACAGGATTAACATTTACTGACGTGGGAGCTGGATATACATCGGCTCCTCAAATTGTCGTTATTCGAAACCAGACTGGTCTGCCAGCAGTTGAGGCTGAGATTGAAATCCCATTGGCACCAACTGGGACTATTAAAAGTGTAGAAATAGTTCAACCCGGGCGTGGATACTATTCAACTCCCGGTGTTAAAGTTGTCGGAAATCCCGGAGCAAGTAGTGGCCTTATTACTATCACTACTGGTACTGTAGGCCCATACACAGTTGTTACATCTGCTAATCTAGTCAGTGGCGGAACTGGATATAGTGAAGCATACGTTCAACTAGACAAAGGTACTGGTACTGGTGTCGACAACAGCTTAAACTCGTTAAAGAATTTAACTGACGGCATTGGTAGTGTTGTTGGCGGAAACCCAGATTTTAACCCTCCATTGTACAACGATGAGATGGACTGTTTCTTAATGAATGACGCTAACGTTATTCGTTATGTAAGCTGTCAAGGACATGGCGGTTTCATGAAGGTACTTGACCCCGAAGGTCAAGTTCTTGCTAAATCACCGTATACACAAACAGCATCGTCATTTAGTCGTAGTAAAAATAGACAAGTGTTCTCTGGAGGTATGTTAGTTGACGGCTTTGCTGGTAACTTACAAATGACCCCTAGACGTAACAGTCAAAATAATTTAGAAGCAGAAGCAGACTTAGAGACTGGAACACTGACTAAGATTTTTGTTGAAGGACTAAAACGCAAGCCACAGACTCCAACGTTTTTCCTACATCAAGGTATTACATTTGAAGTTAACTTTATTAGTGAATTCCAGTTAGACAGTAGTGGAGTAACGTATCAGGCAACACTAAATCTAAACCCAGCTCGTCCTGGAGGATTTTCTTCAGGTTATATTAGTGCTACGGGTTTCCAAGGAAGTAAGACACTTCCAGTATCGTTAAGTAGCCCAACGGTACCGGGAGGTGTTAAAGCCGTCGGTACAATTCAAACTGACGGTGCCGGTGCTCTAGTTGGGACTGGAATTACATTTACTAACCCAGGTGTTGGTTACGTTAATACTGCCGCTACTGTGGTAATTGGTGGTGCTATTATCAGCTTCCCAATTGATGAGAGCGGAAGTGTTGCTACTGGGTCTGTACAAATTATTAGCTCCGGTACTGGCTACACTAATGGAATGACAGTTAACTTTGCTGCATCGGGCGGCACTGGCGGAGTAAGAGCCAATGCTACTGTTATTGCAGCTACAGGTATTGGCGGTATTACAGGATTCAATTGGGTCAACACAGGTAGTGGTTATACAACAAGTCCGGACTATTGGTTCGGTACTGGATGGAATCAGCGCCTTGCAATTACCAATGGTTTCATCGGAACACTACCAAGCACTATCGAAACGATCACTGCCGGTAACCGTTCTATGTTGGCAAACGACTTTACACAGGTTAACGACTTAGGCTACGGTATTTTTGTAACCAACGGTGGCTTCATGGAAAACGTTTCCATGTTTACATACTACTGCTGGACTTCATACTATGCTCTAAATGGTGCTCAGATTAGAACTATTACAGGTTCTAGTGCCTATGGTAATTACGGTTTAGTTGCTGAAGGAAGCGATCCTTTAGAAACTCCTATTGCTCTAAAGACACTATCAGACACTAATCAAATTGTTAATTTTAAAAACGCAACAGGTTATACCAACGTAGCAGGAGCAAGTATTGTTTATGCTGTTGTTAGTAACTTTGATCCATATGGCAAGAGTGAAGTTGAAGTAAACCATTACGGTGTTCGCAAAATTTACACTATTGTTAGCGCAACAAGGATTCCAGCAGGCTCTGGAATTCCAAGCAATTACTATCTGTTTAGTTTAGATACCAATGGAGAAAAGTGGTTCCAAACAATGACCGATGGCGAGGTATTAAACGGAACGTATCGTATCAAGTTTCAACAGAAGTTTAGTGGATTAAATCCAAGTGTTCTAACACGTACTGCTACAGTTATTAACTACAGCGAAGATCCTCAAACAACTTATAAAATATCTAGTTTCTCTTATCAAGGCAACGATATTACTTTAGCATCGAGTAACAATGCTTACAACTATATCAGTATCCAACCTTGGGTAGAAAGTATATATCGTCAAGGTATCTACAATGTTACTAAAACTGGTGGAACAGGGTACACAGCTGGTCAGGAAGTCACACTAACATTTAACACAATAACTCCTGTTACAGCCTACGCACAATACGCATACGCAAGCACAACTGAATCAACGTCAAGCGTTATAATTACAAATGCTACCGGACCGTTACATGTTGGTATGTTAGCAAACAGCGCCGACCTTGTTAATAACCGCGTTACTTGGGTCAACACTTCAACAAGTAGTCCAACAAGAATTGGACTAACAACTGCTGTTAAAAATATAACTACTATTTCCCAAATTACATTTACAGGTACACGAGCAGTTGCCAAGGGAACGGCTAACAGTAGCGGAGTAATTAATTCAATTACAGTTACAGAATCTGGCATTGGATATTCTGCCGACGACAGTGCGTCGGGCGGACCGTTACCAGCTACAGCAAGTTCTGGTAACTTAGGTGTTACTGCCGCTAAAATAGCGGGCCTAGCTAATACTACAGTTGTTAAAATTAATCAATTGAAGGCAGCAGACTCGGCAAGAATTTTAGCAGGGTTGGCAGCAAGTACTCCATACTATTATATGTTTGGATATGACGGCTTCTTGTTTAAGATTACAGGGTATCGCTCCCCAACAACTACAGGCCAACCCTGGGCAGAAATTACTATTCAAAGAATTACGCAGGCTGGCGCAGACATAACTCCTAACGGGTTACCGTCAGAGATGATGGCAAACAACTTGTACGCAGGGGTAATGCGTAATCAAGATGCAGCTATTACAGTTAAAATTTCTACGCTACGTGCTACATCGCACGATATGGTTGACATTGGTACTGGTGGCTATGCAAGTTCTAAAATTCCAAACGACTTGTTTGGACCTCCGTTGAGTGCACCAGCAGGTTCAACATCTGAAGTAATTGAACTTAGAAAAGGTCGTGTATTCTTCGTAACTACTGACCAAGACGGAACATTTAGTGTAGGCGGTTACTTGATTGTTGATCAGGCCAAGGGACAGGTAAGTTTAAATGCGCCTGTTGCTCTTGCCAACTTACCAAGTATTAAATTACAGAAAGGTCAATTAATCGACGACTTTAGTGCTGACTCAGCACTAACTGGAGAAAGCAATAGTACTATTCCAACAGAACGTGCAATTGTTCAATTCGTTGAAAGACGTCTAGGAACAAGCCGATCTGGTGCCGGCACAACATTAAACTTAATTGGACCAGGATATCTAGACTTAACTGGTGTACAGGGAATGAAAAATCGTTTGAATATGAATTCAAACTTGATTCAGTCATTATCTAATCCAGGTAACTCAGATTATGATGCTACAAACAAATACTACGTCGATAACAGATTACACCTAGACGGAACTAACGCAGTCTGGGCCGCAGACGCAAGTGTATCATTCCCGGGCGGTGCCCATCCAGAATGGGGCAAGATGCGTGGACCATTGTGGGCAAGTGCTCATCCAGTTGCTGGCGATCCTGCTTTACAAGTACCAACTAAACGTTATGTTGATAAAGAAACACGCCAACTATCAACATTAAGTGATGTTGTATTCACAGCTCCTCAAGACATTGACCTAGTTGGTTTTAGTTCTACAATGTACTCCGAAAGTACAGCAACTAACAAACCAATATGGCATAACACTAGACAAGTTGTTAACTTGGCCAATGATGTTACCCTACCGGTTAATACTCCTGGCAATATAGGCGGTGGTAGTGATGTTGCGTTTACAAGAACAGCCAATACACTAACTATTAAATTAACGGGTGCTTCTGCTAGTGGAGTGTACGGTGGAACACTAGATGCTAGCAATCCTATTACTGACTATCATGTGAATAGTGCGGCTCAAATTCGTCAATACAAGTTATTGATGACCGAAGCTAAAACAACTGCTACTAATTTATCAACTATTGCTTCTCAACAAGGAAGACAGGCACATCTAGGTGTAAGTGTGTATGATAGCACAATGTTCTCAGTGACCAATGGTTATGTAACATTAGCTGATAGTACATTGCCAACGAACGGTATTGTACTAAGCAAACTACAACAAATTCCTGCTAACGGAATTGGATCTGGAAACGCAGGCGGTCTTCTTGGTAGTGTACTAGCAACTGCCGCTAACGTTAGTATTTTAACTTCTGGAACAGTAGTAACATTCCTACAAGCATTAACTAAGGATGGACGTCAGACACTAACTGGAAACTTAACACCCGAATTTGACGCAACTGTTGCCGCTGGTGTAACTTTAGGTAGTGTTTCAAGAACATTCAAAAATGTCTTTGCTGACACATTTACTGGAACAGCAACAAAAGCAGTTGCGTTATTAAGCAATATTACTCCACATATGTATGTTGAAGCAAGGGTGGCAACATCAAACGGCAGTATTGTACAACGTAGCGCAACTGGTAATATAACAGGTGTATACCTTGTTGACGATAGTGGATCTATAGCGCCTGCGACTAATGAATCTCCAGATGTCGGAACTACTACAAAACGTTTCAATAACATCTACACTAAAACTATCAGTGCTGGCAGTAGCTTCAGTGGTAACTTATTTGGTTCATGGACACTAACTGGTGTATCAGGTAGCCGACCAGAATTACTAGGTCCAGATAATGGAGTACCGGGAACTGGTGCCAATATCGGTCGTGATAACGCTGTTGGTCGAATCAATACAGTTTATACTAGAACACTAGTAGCAGAAGGCGCTAATATTGTAGGAATGACCATTACAAACGTGTTAAACGGATCTAGCGCAGTCTTTTCCGGTAATGTTACAGCAGGTTCACTGACACTGAACACTACTGCACTAGAGATTGGACAAGGTGGTACAGGTGGTCGAGATGTTGGAACAGCACTTCAAAACTTATTGCCAACTGGTATAAATCCAGGAACGGTATTGACCTTTGGTGGGTCTGGAAATTATTATTGGGGTGCCGGCGGTGGCGGCGGTGGGGACTCGGTTGGCACAGAAATTACTACATCAAGAAATTACTTCACTGCTGGGACAGCAAATGGTACAGGGTACAACGGCGATCTTTATAACTTTACACTTCCGTTAGGAGCAATATACACAGCCGGTCAAGGTCAGCTAAGAGTCTATATTAACGGTGTACGTCAGTTTGGTACTGAAATTACTGAAACTAGCGGAGGGTCAACTAGCCCGTTAACAGCGGCAACATTTAGGATTCCGTCTGGAACTACCGCTGGTGATAGCATTATGGCTGAAATTGATGCTTACTACTCATATCCAACCACTGGCGCGTCAATTACATATAGCCCAGTTGGCTCAATGAACGCAACGTACAATACTGTACAAAAGGCTATTGACTATATTGAAAACGATAAGATACGAAAGGTTGGTGGCACCTTAACGGCCGCGGCCAGCAATGGTATTGGGCTTACTATGGGAGCCGGAACTACATTACAGCTAGCGGCTGGAACAATAACTGTGCCAACAATGAAAATTCCATCAGGTGCGTTATTAACAACACCTCAAGCAGGTGCTGTGGAATTTGACGGTAGTTTGTTATACGCAACAATAACTTCAGGAAATACTCGCAAAACAGTAGCTTTCCAAGACTGGGTTGGCGCACAGGGATTTATAACACTAACAAGTTTAAGTGTTGGATCAAATGCTGCAGCAAGTGGTTCAGGTGGAATAGGATATGCCAGCGCAACAGGCATCTTTACATATACTCCACCAGACCTAAGTAGCTACCAAACTAAAGCTGGATCGGTTTATTTAGGATCAACTGCTGTGCCATTAAATCGTGTTAGCGGTTCGTTAGTGTTAGCTGATGTCAGTGTAGCCAGTGCTACAACTGCAGGTAGCGCAGATGCGTTAGTTATTACAACTGACTATCAATTAGGAAGTTTAGGAGTTGGAAAGGCGGCACCGGGAAGTAACAGCATTGCAGTTAAAGGTGGTATTACAGCCGAAGGTGATATCACAGCATATTACACTTCAGACTCTAGACTAAAAACTAAGATTGAATCGATCACTGGAGCACTAGATAAAGTTTCTAAACTAGATGGTATTACATTTAATTGGAACGAACAAGCCGACGGTAAAGATCAGACACGCAGAGAAGCTGGTATAATTGCTCAACAGATACAAGAAGTTCTTCCAGAAGCAGTAGCTGAAAGAGAAAACGGAATGTTAGCTGTTCGTTACGAACAAATAGTTCCACTATTGATAGAGGCTATTAAAGAGCTAAGGGCCGAAGTTGACTTTTTAAAGAAGGCAAGGAAATAAGATATGACAACTAAAATTAATGCTTCGGTCGTTGGCTATATAACATCAATGACTGCGAACACTATTAGGTTCACAGACAACGAAAGCACAACTCCGAACACAGGTACATTAAAATTTGGTAATGCGAATTCCATAACACTAACAGGTGGGGATGGTAAGAATTTCCAATTTGCTGGCGCAGATGTTTATGCCGAATCATCAGGGTTAGGAAAAGTATATGCTCAACTGACTAAAAATGGTGCTTTAAATAAAGGCGGTGGTGGCAATACACTTGTTGATAGCCAAAATATAGCAAAATTCTTTAATGGTGCAAATCCTGATGACTTGCCGGCTGCGGCTTGGCCAATGGCAGTAAGCGAATATAACTATTCCAGAACTGGTCTTGCTATATTTCGTAACTATGACGGTTACGAGGTGGTTGGACTTGGTGGTTCTGGAATTTCTGCGATAACTGCGGCCGCTACTGCAAACAATCGAGTACGAAGTTATGTGGCTTGCGGAATGACTCCTGGTATTGTGCTAGGAACAAATAATGCCGGGGACCAGATTAAGTTTAAAATAGCTGACGGATTTGTTAATCCAGCTGATCATAACTATACCCAAGCTGGTACATTTTCTAACAAAAGCATAGGAACACCAATTCTTTACTCGAGCGTTGTTTATACAGCATCATTAAGAGCAAACAGCGTAGACGGAAATGACACAACAACTGGAAAAATTTACGGAACATGGACGTTAGACACTGGCGCCACGTTTGCAGCTACCTACGCCGACTTGGCAGAAAAGTACACAACAGATGCTGCCTACAAACCAGGAACTGTTCTAGTGTTTGGCGGAGACAAAGAAGTAACTGTTACCACACAAACAATGGATCGTCGAGTTGCCGGAGTAGTTAGTACTAACCCAGCATATTCAATGAACAATGAGATAGAAGGAGTCTTGATTGCTCTACAAGGGCGTGTACCTTGTAAAGTTATAGGAACAATTAAAAAAGGTGACATGCTAATTACTAGCGGAATTGAAGGTGTTGCTACTAGCAGTGACGATCCTAAATTAGGATCTGTTATTGGCAAGGCTCTCGAAAACTATGATAGTCAATCAATTGGCGTTATTGAAGTAGCCATAGGGAGAGCATAATGAGTGTAACTGTACAGTTTATCAACACAGGGTCTAGTGCCAACGCCGGTAACGGTGACAGCCTAAGAACAGCGTTTAATAAAATTAATGCTAACTTTTTAGCACTGAGCACATCAAGCGGCTTTACACTGGGCACAGCAACTAACACAACACTAGGCGGTGTTAAGATTGGTGTTGGTTTAGTGGCCAGCACTGACGGAACTATTAGTGCTACAGGAGCTAGCACCAGCGGTACTATATTTGTTCTTGATCAAACATCAGCACCAAGTGTTGACATTGTAAGTTACAGTGGTAGTACAACATTAAGCACATCAAGCGTAGAAATGTTTACATTTGACAAGACAGTTTATAGATCAGCTACAATTGACATTAGCGCAAGGAATGTGGCCAACTCTACTGATGATGTAGCAAGTGCGTTTAGTGTTACATGGAACGCAATGACTTCAAACGCTTGGGGACTAGGGGCGGTTGCCATGGACATTGACGGGAACACTGGTAACGCTGAGTGGGATTTAGAGTGTAGCAATTTAGGAAACAATATTAGAATTAAAATGAGAAACGCTAGTGGAGCAGGAGCAAATGGCCACGTTGTCGATTGGCGTGCCAAGGTAAACTTGTTTAGGCTATAAAATATGACCGCACCAAAGTGGATCACAACTCCTGGCTTTCTTGGTACTTATACCCAAAGAATTGCTCTTAATATTCCTGTATATTACACAGGGACAGATGTTACGTTTTCTGCTATAACTGGCAAACTTCCTGACGGTCTATCGTTAAGCGACTCAAACTGGTTGTCTAGCACATTGTACAGTGTAGGTAACAAAGTAATACATCTTAATAAGAGCTATACCTGTAAAGAAAGTCACAGATCATCTGCTAGATTTGATCCAGCATTTTGGAACAGAACTACTAAAGTTACAACACTAACATCAACAGCATCGTCTAGTGTTACAGTATTAACTGTAAACAATCCAACAGATTTTTACGAGTCAACATTATTAATCGGTGATGGACTGTCAACTAGCACCTACATTAAAACAAAAATAGGTAATGTAATAACATTATCAGAGCCAACTCAACCATTTAGTACATCTACTACTGTTAAGACAACTGCCAATACAGGAAGCATTGTATTATTTTTAACGTCTTTAAATAAATTTTATAAAAATGCAGAGTTAACTGGAAGAGGATTTAGAGCCGGAACTACTATCAAGTCTGTTAATACAAACTCGATCACACTGTCAACATCAACTACAGCACGTATAACTGCTACCAGCATTATTACTGCCACTAATTATGTAATACCAGCGGGCAGTACAATTGAATCAGTATTGCCAACATCAATTAACATTATTGGAAATCCGTTTGCAGTTAGTGATGTTATTAAACACAAGTTTGTAGTTAGAGCAAAAAACTCGTCAGGTGTTGCCGATTTGACGCTAGGCATGAACATAGAGGGACCTACCGCCCCATATTGGATTACTAGTGAAGGATTTTTACCCGTAGGAACTAGTGGAGAAAATTATACAGTAAATCAACAAATTGTTGATTATCAATTTACAGCAGATGCTAATGTTCTTACTGACACAGTTAAAGTTAGATACTATATTAACGATGGAGACGGTACATTACCTCCGGGCTTAACACTAAGTGAAGATGGTAGGTTGTCGGGATATATCGACGAGAATCTTGGAACAGAAAGTGATGAAGGAATTATTGTGGGCTTTGATAATGAAAGCTATGATAGTTTCCCATATGACTTTATTGAATTAATAGACGGACAATTACAAAAGCCAAAATTTGTTACAAAGCTATATCAATTTTATGTAACCGCTAGTGACGGGTTTACAAGTAACTCTAGACTATTTAAGATCTTGTTATTAGATCATAATATGTTTAAAGTTGACACAACTTGGATCAGAGCAGACAGTGATTATTTTGCCAACGTAGGTAGTCTGTTTACTCCAACATGGTTAAGTCCTGCTAACTTAGGATCACGTAGAGCCGACAACTACCAAATGGTAGAAATTTACAAGTACGATCCGTTTCCTGAAGAAGGACCTATTAAGTTTACATGGAATAACGTGGTCAATGCCGACGTTCGATGTTTAGCTGATAGCCGATTCTACGGAGCTGGAATAATAGATAGTAACGGAGACCCACTAGAAGGACAACAAATATATAACATTGGTCAAGAAAAGAACAATGTAGGCGACGACACTATCTGGGTTAGGGAATCAACTAGTGTTCCACGAGTTGGGCAATATATCTATCTTCCGGACTTCTTTACAGACGGATTAAGATTTACAGGATTTCCAGTAAACCCAATATCTGGCGATACATGGACAGCAAACGGTTTTACCTACACATGGAACGGATACCGATGGTTAGCTACACTATATCAAATTAAGAGTGTAACTCCGAGTACAGATACAATTGACGGTTACCAACTATCAGTTCAATATGAACCTACAAAGAGTTTTGATCCTATCACAGGACAAATTTCTATTGTCTACAATGGAAGTAGATTAAAAACTACTATTCCAGACGGCTTGACCATGTTCATTGGCGACCTAAGCGAACAGCCGCCCGGATTTGAATTAAACGACACCACTGGTATGATGTATGGTAAAATTCCGCACATGCCTGCGTACAGTAAGAGTTATAGATTTACAATCCGTGTTACGAAAACAGATAGCTTCTACGGAACTAGTGTTTATTCAGACAGGGTGTTTACATTAAATCTTAAAGGCGACATTGAAAGCAATATTGTATGGGATACCGACAATAAAGTTGGATCCATTGCCAACGGGTATCAAAGTGAATTGTTTATTAAGGCGCATCATATCCAAGAAGATATTGGGGTACAATACAAATTAGTAAGCGGAGAACTTCCTCCAGGAATGAACTTAGAAATTGACGGAACATTGTCTGGCAAGATTCCTTACAACAGTTTGACATTTTTAGACGGAAAAACTTTCTACTTAGATGACGAGACTACCTCAATTGACCGTCAGTATGATTTTGTAGCATTGGCCAAAGACAATTACAATCTTAGCGCCGTTGCTAAGAATTTCTATATTCAAATTGCCGACTATAGTCAAACACCGTTCACTGACATTTATGTACAACCATTTATGAATAGAGATAAGCGTGTTGACTATAGAAATTTTATTACCAGCGAAACTTTATTTGATAAGTCTCAAATATATCGCCCTTACGATCCTGCGTTTGGAATTCAGTATCAACTTAAATTATTAATTGAAGCAGGTATACAAAAATTAACACTGGCCGATTATGTGATCAGCTTACAACAATATTTCTACAACAAGCGTTTCTATTTTGGAGATGTTAAATCTATTCCAGCAACTAATAGAGCAGGCGAAACAGTATACGAATTAGTTTATGTAGATATATTTGACGCAAGTAGCCCCACAGTAGGCGCCCCTAATAAGAGCGTAGGAATCAGTATCAACGGAAGAGCAGTTAAGGTATACCCAAATGCTATTGAAAATTGGAGATCAGCATTAGAAGCAACTCCTATTGATGGTCATGTTTTAGAAATTGATGAATTTTTACGTCCAAGATTTATGAATAGTATACAAGCAGACACAGGCGCACCGCTAGGTTTTATTAAAGCAGTTCCACTTTGCTACGCAATGCCCGGATTTGGAGCGACTATTGTAAAGAAAATTAAGCTAACAGGCTTTGATTTTAAACTTTTAGACTTTGAAGTTGACCGTTTAATTGTGGAAGAAACTTTGGAATCAAATACTGCTAAATACCTCAAGTTCCCAAGAACTCGTCTTGTTGTGCCTACTCCAGAAGTCGACAACAACCTTGCAGGCGCAGATGGTGTTCTTTGGAGTTTTGATGATAATAATACGATAACCTCGGAGTAATAGATGAGCACCATTGGCAATTTAGCACCAGTAACAACCGTTACAAACGAAATTCAAATCCCCGTTGTCGATGTTGATTTCGCTACCAAAAAATTAACATTAAATCAAATTGGAGATTTTGTAGCAAGCTCAATTACAAGAGGGGCTAGCGGTGCTACGGGTGTACAAGGTGCCACTGGGTATACCGGAGCAACTGGCGCTGGCGCAACTGGTGCTACGGGTGTACAGGGTGTTCCGGGAAGTACAGGTGTTAGAGGTGCTACAGGTGTAGCAGGCCCAAAAGGAGCTACTGGATTTGAAGGTACTACAGGTGCTACTGGTTACGGATATCCCGGGGCTACTGGTTCTACAGGCTTCCGTGGCGCACCGGGTGCTACTGGTTCTACAGGTCCACAAGGATCAACAGGTGCCACTGCGCCATTAGGTACAAGAGCAGTTCCGGGTAGTTTAAGCCCAGGTTATACACTACTATTCGAACCATCAACTGCGGTATTTGATTTACCACAGGCTATTTTTACAACATCTAGCGTTACATTAAACAATATTACTGCTAGTAACATTACAGTACAAAACGTATTAACTTCGCCGGAAGTTATTCAAAATACAAGACCAGTTATTGATACTATTGATTTCTCAGTAGCAGGTGACGGATTAACTGTTAGTACAGCATCTATCCGAGGCCCAAGAACGCTATTCACGCTAACAAACATTGATACGTTATCAATTGTTACAAACAGATTTCAAGGCAACTACACAACACGATCATTATCTTTCTTAAACGCAAATGATGCCAGTAGTTTAATTGATGCTGCCGTTATAGTAAGCGGTGGTGTCGGTATTGGTAAAACATTAAGGGTTGGCGCCAACGCATATATTGAGTCTGGGTTAGAAGTTGCTGGCGTTAATATGATGGCGTATAACACATTCACATATTATGTATCCAGCAACGGAAACGATATAAGTGGAGACGGACGACGAGTTACTAGCGCATTTAAATCAATTGGACGAGCACTACAGGTTGCTCAACCAGGCAATACTATTGAAGTTGGGCCAGGTGATTATACTGAAACATTCCCAATGACTATTCCGCAAGGAGCAACAATTAAGGGCGGCGGTATTCGTAGTACTACAATTCGTCCAACTCCAGCATCGAACACACAAACTGCGTTCTTACTAAATGGTGAAACAACACTTAGCGATTTTAACGTTACTGGATTCTACAAACCAGGTTATGCGTTTAAGTTTGCCCCGGGCGCAAAGATCACAACAAAGAGTCCATACATTGAACGTTTAAGTGTTCTTACAAAAGGTAGCACAACCTCAGCAAATGACCCATATGGTTATTCCGCAGGAGATGCTGGTAACGGCGCTTACATTGACGCAGGCGTTTTAGATCCAACAAGTTTAGAACCAGCAATGCTATGGAACGAAACTACGTTCATTGTTCCGAACGCTACTGGTATGTACATGACCAACGGTGCTCGTGCAGAGTTACTAAACGGATTCTTCTATTTTGCTGAAACAGCAATTAAAACAGAAACAGGAGCACTAGGGTATGGTGGTGTTGGTAAGACAAGACTAAAGTTAGGAGGAACTGTTACTGGAACATTTACCAGTGGTGAAACTCTAACATACAGAAACTCTGCTGGAACTATTTTAGCATCAGGTGTAATTTCTAGCACAAGCAGTGAGTACATTTATCTAGGTGGACCAGTTTGGGGATTTGAGGCGGCGACAGATCGTCCTGCTAAAACTTTATTTGCCAACGGCGGCGCTGCACTTTCTATCTCTCAAAAGAAGTTTGGTCAAAGTAGTTTATACACAGACGGTACTGGGGATTACTTAAATTCTGCGGTATATGCTGATTTAGGATTTGGCACAGGTAATTTTACTATTGAGTTTTGGGCATACAGAACTATAACTCAGTTAGGCACTATTATTGACTTCCACCCAACCGGGGCGGGAAACTATCATCAAGTCAACCTAAGTTCTACAGGCGTTCTGCGTTATGGTATTAACGGTGCGACAGTCATCACTGGAACAACATTAGTTGCCAATGCATGGCAGCATGTTGCCATTACCAGAAGTGGTACTAGTGTTAAGATGTTCTTAAACGGAACACAAGTTGGCACTACTTATACAGACAGCACAGATTTTCCAACAAGTGCTATTACTATTGGAGCAACTAACTTAGGTGCTAGCGGTTACGGTGGCTATTTAGATGAAATTAGAATTAGTAAGGGGTCGGCTCGTTACACCACTACATTCTCAGTAGCAACTGTACCATTTGTATCAGATGACTCTGCTGTACTAATGCTTCACTTAAATGGTCCTGATACTTCAGTTAACATTGTAGATGATTCTATCAGCGTACAGGATATTAGGTCTTCGGGCGGAGCAACTTCTACTAGAGTATTACTGGCCGACTATCATCAGTTTGGTGCTGAACTACGTTGTATTGGTAGTGCAGCTGTGTTTGGTAATAGAGGTGTTGTAGCAAACGGAACTGGTACTGATTTAAAATTAATTGCCTTTAACATGAGCCACATTGGTTCTGCTGGTGATTTATCAGATGATGTAACACTATCTATACAGGCAAACGAAGTTATTCAAACCAATGGTGGTAAGATTTACTATCAAACAGTTGACCAAAACGGCGACTTCCGTGTTGGGTCTAGCTTCTTGGTTAATCAGCGTACAGGTAACGTTACATTTGGTAGTGCTAATATTAACCTAACAAGTTTACAAAGTTTGATAATCACAGACGGATCTATTACAACTAACGTACAACCTGGTAGTATTACAGTTGGAAACTTACTATTAGCAAACAATAACATTAGCACACTAGCAGGTGATTTAACATTAGATCCAAACGGATCATTAAATGTTAACCCTGATATGAATGTGTCGGGTGTAGCATCGTTCAACAATTTAGTTTATGCCAATAACGTGCTTAACGCTACATCAACAACTAACGGTTCGTTAGTAGTAACTGGTGGAGTCGGAATTGCCAAAGACGTTTACATTGGTGGAACGCTATATCAAAACGGTAGTACAACCGTTGGCGGGGGAATGACTGTTACTAACGAGTTAGCAATCCTAAGCGTAACAGAATCAACAACAACTGCCACAGGCGCACTAAAAGTCAATGGTGGAGTAGGTGTCGGTGGTAACGTTAATGTCAAAGGTAACTTACAAGTTATTGGAACAGCCTTAACCGCATCTAACGCAACCGCAATATTCAGCAGTATTCAAAACACACCAGTAGGTAGTGTAACAAGCTCAACTGGTAGATTTACAACACTATACGGTAACGCAGGTAGTTTAAACAATATCACTATTGGTCTAACCGGTAAAGCCGCTGGTACATTTACAAGCCTAACTGCTGATACAATCAGCGTTGGTGGTGGTGGATTAAACGGAGTTGATGTAGGTTTACTAACAGCCGCACAAGGAACATTTACTAACTTAACTGCTACAGAAAACATTAACTTAAGAGCAGGTGCCGCAAAACAATTTGTAATCAATGCCGTAGCAACTGGTAACATTGATAACATGAACATCGGTCTTACAACCAAGGCCGCTGGTACATTTACAACAATTACAGCCGATACCTTAAACGTAGGTGGCGGTGGATTAAACGGTGTTACTGTAGGTTTAACAACACCTGCCGCAGGCAGTTTTACCAGCTTAACAGCACAGAGTATCAGCGTAGGTGGTGGTGGATTAAACGGAGTATCAGTAGGTGCCGTAACTCCAAGCACTGGTGCGTTTACTACTTTAAGTGCCAATACAACAACAAACAGCATAAGCACAACAACAGGCGGTCTAGTAGTAACAGGTGGAGTTGGAATTGGCCAAGACGTCTTTGTAGGCGGTCAAATCTACGGTCCAACAACAGCAACAGTATACATTACAGCAAGCGCTGGTGGTGGATCAATAAATACTATATTAGGAAATTATTATACCAAGACACAGGTGGATGATTTAATTGGGTATACAACTTTACCAATTGACCAAGATTGGGGATTAGTAGATTCGATAGATCCGGCAAACGCCGTGGACGCAACAAGAAGTCAAGATTGGGGTTCAATTACTGACGCACTTGATTACGGTCTATCTGAAGATTGGGATATTAACACGCCTTCAACGGTTTAATATATAACAGGAATGTAACAGGAGCATTTAATGTCAGCAAAACAAGTACAATTAAGAAGAGGTACTACAGGTCAATTAGCAACCTTTAGTGGAGCACTCGGAGAAGTAATCTATGATTCAACTAAGAAAACCTTAGTTGCCATGGATGGATCTACTGTTGGTGGATTTCCTTTAGCCAGAGCAGATCAGGCTGTAACACTAGGAACAACTGCTACAAGCACAGTATTAGGTACTGTTAAGATTGGTACAAACATACAGGCCGCAGGCGATGGCACTATCAACATTGGTACTGCTGGATTTGCTGTAACCAACGGAACACTAACTGCAGGTGCTGCAACATTCACTGGTGGTCTAGCCCTTAATACTAGTGGTAGTATAACAACTGATCAAACAAGTGGTTCTCTGTTTAATGCAACTGTTACAACACTAAACATTGGTGGTGCGGCAACAAGTATCTTAATGGGATCAGGTAGTGCGGGTACGCTGACAATTAATAACCCAACTATTGCTACCGGAGTCACTGCTGGTACACTAGCCCTGTTTAACACAGGCCTAACCGGTACACTAAGCATTGGTGGGGCTGCTGGTACTATTGGACTAGGCTCTAGCGCAAGTTCATTAACAGTTGGTTCAACAATACTAGGTGCCGCTACTACACAGAACGTTTTTAATACTGTGGCAACAACATTGAATGCGTTTGGGGCGGCAACTACTATCAGTCTTGGCGGTGCCACTGGCACAATGACATTAAAGAACCCAACTATTGTTGGATCAAGCGCAAGTCAAGATTTATTCAATACCGTAGCAACTACATTTAACTTTGGCGGAGCCGCAACTGCTCTAGCAGTAGGTGCCGCTACTGGAACATTAACACTAAACAATCCGACGATTGTTGGCAATGCTAGTAACACAAGTGTTACATTATGGAACACTGTAGCTACTACAGTAAATGCATTTGGTGCTGCATCAACACTAAACATTGGCGCAGCCAGTGGAACATTAACCTTTGGCAACGCAACACTAACAGGTACCAATGCCGCTACATTTAACATGAACGGTAGTAACCCTTCAATTGTTACAACTAACGCAGGTACTGCGGCAGTATTCAATACTAACGCAACCACTGGTAATTTGTTTGGTGGAGCAAGCACAGCGGTTAACATTGGTAACGCAAGTGGTACAATGACTCTACGTAGTCCAACTATTGTCGGTAGTCAGACTACCCAAGCATTGTTTGATACCGTGGCCACAACAATGAACTTTGCTGGTGCGGCTACTACATTAACACTAGGTAATGCTACTGCGGCAACTGCTACACTACGTCCTGGTACACTAGTTGGTAGTAATACTACACAAGTAGTGTTTGATACTGTAGCAACAACAGTTAACGCATTTGGCGCGGCAACAACATTAACACTAGGTAATGCTACTGCGGCAACTGCTACACTACGTCCTGGTACACTAGTTGGTAGTAATACTACACAAAACGTATTCAATACAGTAGCGACAACAGGTAACTTGTTTGGAGCGGCAACTGCTATTACAGTCGGTGCTAGTGCATCTGCAACATTTACAATGAACCCGGGTACAGTCGTAGGTGCTAATACAACACAAAACGTATTCAATACAGTAGCAACTACCGGTAACTTGTTTGGGGCAGCGACTATAATTGGTATTGGTGCTACAAGTGGTACACTAACTATTAACAACCCAACAGTAGTTGGTAGCCAAACAACACAAAACTTGTTTAACACAGTAGCAACAACACTGAACATCGGTGGGGCGGCTACTACATTAAGTATTGGCAATGCTGGCGGAACCGCAACAGTTAACGGTGGCTTAACAGCAACTGGCACACTAACTGGTAACGGAACGGTTACATTAAATCCAGCAAACGCCAGTGTAAGTTTACAACCAACCGGTACTGGATCTGTTACAATTAATCCGGCAGCTATTGGAAGTATTAATAATATAAACATTGGTGCTACTACCGCAGGAACTGGTCGCTTTACAAGTTTAACTGTCGGATATAGAGCTGTAACGGGTGCTAGTGCAACTATTGCTGCCGCAGATGCTATTGTTGGTGTTAACTATGGTGGCGCAGTAGCATTAACACTACCAGCAGTGGCCGCAGGAAAGTATATTATAATCAAAGACGAAAGTGGTGCCGCTGTCACAAACAACATTACTATTACACCAGCGTCGGGTACTATCGACGGTGGAAGCAACATAGTGTTGAACGTGAGCTATGGTTCTTACGCACTGTACAGCAACGGTACAAACTGGTTCGTGGTATAAGGAGAACTGAATGTCACACTCACCAAAAGCATTTGCAATCGCTAACATTACTAATGAAAGTAAGGCTACTATGTTTAGTAGTCCTACATTTACTGGTACAGTAACTGGGGTTTCAAAATCTCACGTAGGACTAGGTAACGTTGAAAACACAGCATTAAGTACTTGGGCAGGTTCAAGTAACATTACTACCTTAGGAACGGTAACTGTAGGTAGTGCTCCAGCAAGTGATGTATATTCTTGGGCTAAACAAACATCTAAACCATCATACACAGCAAGCGAAGTAGGATTAGGTAACGTTGAAAACACAACATTAAGTACATGGGCAGGTTCAAGTAACATTACCACAGTTGGCACACTAACAGGTGGTAGCGCAAGTAAAACATTTGTTGGGTTAGGTAACGTTGAAAACACAACATTAAGTACATGGGCAGGTTCAAGTAACATTACCACTGTTGGTACATTAGGTAGCGTACAGATTACAAGTCTAGGTATTGGTACATCGGCGTCGGGTACAACAGGAGAAATCCGTGCTACCAATAACATCACAGGTTACTATACTTCAGATCGTTCACTAAAAGAGAACATCCGCAACATCACAGGCGCACTAGATAAAGTTCGAGCACTTAACGGAGTCATGTTTGATTGGAAACAGAGCTATATTGAAGAACGTGGTGGCGAAGATGGTTATTTTGTTCGCAAGGCAGATACTGGCGTTATTGCTCAAGAAGTTGAAGCAGTACTACCAGAAGTAGTCGGTACTAGAGAAAACGGTACTAAAGCAGTTGCCTACGAAAAATTAGCAGGCTTATTGATCGAATCAATCAAAGAACTAGATCTTAAAGTTGAAGAAATTAAACGTCACTTGGGGATTTAAATGGCTTACAGTCCAGCGGCACATAATACAGCAACAGCAGGTCGAGCAGGATTTGTAAGACTAGGGTCAGGACTTGGCGGACAGTCGGACGGTACTATTGTTTCTAACGCAACACTATTGGGATTAACAAAAAGCTCAGTTGGTTTAGGGAACGTAGAAAACACAGCACTATCTACATGGGCCGGTAATACAAGTATAACGTCACTTGGGACTGTTACAGTGGGTAGTGCTCCAGCTAGTGATGTATATTCTTGGGCCAAACAATCAACTAAGCCATCATACACAAAATCAGAAGTAGGATTAGGTAGCGTTGATAATACTGCTGACTCTGCTAAATCAGTAAGCTATGCTACTACCGCTCGACGATTAGCACGTAGTGACTCTGCGGTTGATACATATAACGTTCAAAGTTGGTGGGACGGAACTTACTGGTACTTAAAAGGGTACAATGATAGTACATATCACGCAGGTGTTAGAGTATTATATGCCGACTCAGCAGGTAGTGCTCCGGCAAGTGATGTATATTCTTGGGCCAAAGCCGCAACTAAACCAAGTTACACTAGCAGTGAAGTAGGATTAGGTAACGTTGGTAACTATACTGTAAATCAAAATGTAGGTACTGGTAATGATGTAACTTTTAATAATGTTACAGCGGCCGCTTTTTACTATAGTTCAGACGAAACATTAAAAACAAATATCAATAACTTAACTAACTACTGGGAGATTTTAGATAAACTTCGTCCTGTTAGTTTTGATTGGATTTTAAATGGCAAAAAAGATTTAGGATTACTAGCTCAAGATGTTCAGGGAGTATTGCCAGAATCAGTTAAAGTTGCTGACGACGGTACGTTGGCAATCAGTTCATCTGGAATTATTGCCAACTTAGTTGCCGCTGTTAAGGATCTTAAATCACAGGTTGATGAACTAACAAAACAACTGAAGGGGTAAGGCATGGCAAGGTTAAACAATACGGTAGCCGATTCAGTACGTAGTTGGGGACCAGGATACAATGACGGTCCTGACTATTATGCCGCGCCCACTTGGTACCACAATAGAGGAATGAAGATTACCAACAATACCGGTAAAGATCTATTCCTTCCAGACAACTCCGAAGCCGAACGAAATGCTGTATACCGAGCCGGCCCTGGATCTAGGGAAACAGGCAACTGGGTTGATATAGTCCCATATCTACGAAGAGATCAAGTAGCTGTGGGAAATTATTGTTGGAGCGGTCCTAATTTTGACTTTAATGCGGATCCCCAACCAACTCCTCCTGCGTGTCCTAGTGGATACACTGACGGTGGCATTCGCGCAACTAATGCAGCTATGCCCGATTACGGTAATGGGCCAAAAACATATCGACCGCCCTATGACGGTACTGTACCTCCATCACAATGGGTAGCAACCTATGGAGAACAATTAGATGTTCAATTCGCAGGAGCGACCAGGAACGCTATCTATATGTGCCAGAGCCTTGCTCAAGGTTATTTTTGGAATTGTAGTTCATCATATCCTTATCAATGGATTGTAGTTAGAATTTGTGTAAAGTCTTAATATGACAGAAATAGAATTAGATAATCTTGCTAAAGAACTAGACTCGGTAGGAGGAGAATTTCTTTCATTAGTAGTACTATGGAATAGAGAATGTAGTCACTGTACCCCATTTTTAGAAATGATCGGTGGAATTGAATCAAACTTTTCTAAATACAAATTATATACGGTTCATGTCGAAGACGTTCCGTTATTTGCGCCTCCGGCTATTCCGTCAGTATCTGTTTTTTACAACGGAGTAAGATTTTTTGAAGGACTAGGAGTTCCGGATCAACAGACGTTTGTAAAAGGCTTAGAATTTTGGCAATCCGAATGGGAAAAGAATATAAGGAAAAATCATGGCAATTGAAATTGTTAACTCAGCAATAGGTACATCGTTTTCGCATGAAAAAGAAGGATCTATTAATCCTGGAATTGTTAAGGTAATTGTATATAAAGAAAACGATACTGAAAGTATCGTGACCTTGCCAGACCCCGATATGAATAATTTTATACCACTTGACCAAGTAACTGATGACAAATTAATTGAATGGATCGAAGCCCATAAATAAAATATGAGTGAGTTAAAACCGTACTATGTTGTTAGCGACCATCCAGATCTAACCGATGCTATTATCGCAGATCTGCAATCTTCTGAAGGCTCAGCAACAGTACCAAGTCGCGTTGTAGAAATAACTGACATGATGATGGGCAGTGAGCATACTGTCGAAGCCTTGCTTACAGATGAAGAAGCGGCTCTGTTAAACAATGATCCACGTATTCGTATCGTTGAGCAAGATCCTATTGAATACAAAAATGTAAGAAAAGGAACGAGTGGTGTTAGAACAGGTAGCTACAGTAACTCATATTCAAACCTTGCTACACATAAAAATTACGGATTGATTCGCAGTACCAGTACCAGTAATGATTTTGCTACTTCCTATACAATAACTAAACCATTTAATTTTAATTTAGATGGAACAGGTGTTGACATTATTGTATTTGACACAGGTGTTGAACCATATCATCCAGAGTTTTCAAAAAACGCAGACGGGACAGGCGGTACAAGAGTCATTGACCACGATTGGACACAGTACGGATATCTTACATCAGTAACTGGGGGGTTTTTAGGAGACTGTGACGGACACGGAACTAATTGTGCTTCAATTGCCGCAGGTAACACCAATGGATGGGCATCTGGATCAAAAATATACAGTATGAGAACGGTTCCGGGTGATAGCTCACCATATAGAAGTATTGCCGATAATCGCAGTTTAGGATTAATTCCCGAACTAAGCTGTTGGTATACTGTTAGAGCATTTCACAACGCAAAACCAATAGACCCTGCCACAGGATATAAGCGTCCAACAATAGTTACAGGTAGTTATGGCTATTCTGAATCATACGGTAATGGATTACAAACAGTAACTTACAGAGGAACAACAGTAGCGTTAACTACAACAACTGGTGCTGGCGCAACAAATTATGGAACGCTCGGTCGAGCAGAGTACGGTGATGGCAGTTTTGGTTATAGATATACAACTGTTGAAACAGAAATACAGAATTGCATTAACGCAGGTGTTATTGTAATATGCTCCGCAGGAAACAATGCTCATAAGATCGATGTTGTGGGTGGATTAGATTATAACAACTACGTTACAATGTCTGATGCTCCGGGATCACCTCGTCCATACCATAGAGGGCAAACTCCTGCGTCATGTCCGGGAGTTATCTGCGTTGGAGCATCAGACAACTACTACACAAGCTATGATAACAAGGCATATTTTAGTTCTACTGGTCCCAGGGTAGACTTGTATGCTCCGGGTGTACTAATCATGGGAGGATTTGATAATCGTACGTATCTTAGTGCCGCAGTTGTTGATCCTCGGTCAGGGTCAAGTACAAGTACTAGTGAAACATACTACCTAAATAAAATAAGTGGGACAAGTCAAGCAACTCCGCAAGTTACGGGTGTTGTAGCTTGTTTATTGCAGGCTCGCCCTTGGATGACAGCTACGCAGGTATTAAATTGGTTAAAAAGTGTTAGTCTAAAAAATCAGCTAAATGAAAGTGCTTTTGTAGGTGGATCAATTCCTAGTGTAGGAACATACACAAACTTGGCCAGCATACAGGGTGGAAATAATTACATCCTATATCAAGCATTCAACCTACCTGACCCACTAACAATACGCGGATAAATATTAACATGACAAGTACAGTAACAGATACAATTAGCGGATTAGATTTAACCTACCCGGTCGCAGGGCAGGATAATGACACACAGGGGTTTAGAGATAACTTTACAATTATTAACCAAGCGTTTACCGCAACTTCATTAGAAATTACAAGTCTACAGTTCCAATTAAACAACGCCGTTACAACCAGTACAGCATTTGCCACAACTATTGCTACCACCGTAACTAATACTGTTCTATCTAATATTACTGCCACTGTTAGAACTATTGTTGCTAACTCATTAACAAACTATTATACAACAGCATCAGTTAAGGCGTTAATACAAACTGCGCTAGTTGATGTTATTTCAACTTCTTCAAGATATACTATTGCCGCGCCAACTACATCTAAAGGTGGATTCGGTGATACAAAAGGTATGATATTTGCCACTACCGCAACTATCTACGTATGTCATAAGTCTTGGATAAATGACGGAACAGACATCTGGGCAAAAGTAACCGCAACAACAAGTCCGTGGTAATATGTTCAACCCATTACTTGAAAACGTTCAGGATCTAAAAGATTTGGAATTAGAATCCAAAATAAACGAAGTTGGTCGCAAGTATCAAATTGCTTCCAGAACAATGAGCGGATCTATTCTAATACAGTTAGCAGTATGTCTAGAAGCATACAGAAATGAATTGAGCAGACGTCAAAGTGAAAAACTTAAAGATCTGGCGCAGAAATCCAATAAGAACTTAGACGGCTTGATTAAAGTAAATTAATCTGCTATAATGTTTGTATGACACTCGACGAATACAATCAAGCTGTACTTAACGGAGAAGATTTAGTCCAAGCACTATACTCTGGTAAAATACAAGAACTGGTTGACATCAATGTTAAAGACGAAGAACTTGTTAACCAATTTAACAATGCAATCAATGCCAATGGCGATCGTTTTTCTAAACTATCAGTTTACCAAAAGCCCAACGTAGACGTGGCAACATTTGATGCCAACAATCAAAACAACTGGTTCATGCCCCTAGAATATCAAGAGTTCGATATTGAAACTTGGCTAGCGGAACAATGTAACACTAATAGAAAAATGGATAGAGTACAGGGCGAACTTGTACTTTTCCGCCAACTTAATATGATCCCACTGCTAAGATACATTAAATACTTAGTAGACACAATGCGTGAAAACAATGTAGTATGGGGAGTAGGCAGAGGAAGCTCTGTAGCAAGTTACGTACTGTACTTAATTGGTGTTCACAAAATTGACAGTATTAAATATGAGCTCGATATAAACGAGTTCTTAAAACAGGAGAATTAATATGACAACACGTAGATACAAAACAATGCAAGGCAGAGAAATTGATATGGATCAATTACTAGCCAAAAACGAACTTATGCCAGCGGTAGGAAACGTTCGTATGAATGCTCGTGGTGACGAATTAGGCCCAGGTGGCAAGATTGTTAAGAAGCGCGAAGACCAAGTTGCGGCCTATTACGAAAATAACCCAACAGCTATCCAGGCAGCTAAGAAAGGCGAATAATGGGAATTAAAAGAGCAGTCCAAGGAACCATCGTTCCTTTACATGATAAAATCCTTGTGTCGGACATGAACTTTGGAGAAGAAACTACTAAAAGTGGTATTATCCTAAAAGGTGATGACGGACAACGTACAGGTATTCGTCCACGTTGGGCCCGTGTTTGGGCAGTTGGTCCAGAACAAAAAGAAGTCACAGAAGGCGAGTGGATTCTCATTGAACATGGTCGATGGACTCGTAAATTTGAACTTGAGATAGATGATGGGGTTAAGGTTGCGCTACATGGTGTAGACAATAAGGCAATCTTACTAATCTCAGACGAAAGACCATCAGACGTTGTTAGAATGGGCGATTAATTAAAAACAGGGCTTGACATGCCCTGTTCTTTCCTCTATACTATATGAATGATATTCAATAAAGTTAAGGAACTAAAAGACAAAGGTTTAAAGATTGGCATTACCTTTAGTCAGTTCGACATGTTACACGCTGGACATATTGCTATGTTAAGCGAAGCCAAAAATCACTGCGACTACCTAATTGCTGGTTTACAAAATAACGCCAAGTGGGATCGCCCGGAAAAGAACGAACCAATCCAAAGTATTGTAGAAAGACAAATACAACTTAGTGCTACTCGCTTTGTTGACGAAATTGTTGTGTACAATACAGAAAAGGATCTGGAAGACATTCTATTGACATTACCCGTAGATGTGCGTATACTAGGAGTTGAGTATAAAGATAAAGACTTTACAGGTAAAAACATTTGTAATAGCAGAGGAATTGAAATTGTCTATAACGGACGAGATCATTCATTTAGTTCATCTAGTCTACGCAAACGTGTGGCAGAAGCAGAAAGCAAAAAGAAATGAGCAAGTACGGTACAGCATACGCAACACTTCCAAAGTCGGCTATGATAGGGACAACTAGGGGACTTGCTATTAATAAACGACAACGATCAAAGCTATCCCAATACGCAGAAGATAAACCCATGAAAAGAACATTAAAACAGAAACTTAGAGATTGGATTTTTAATGATCCGGAGCAAGAAGCTAATTACGTGTCAATTGACGAAGGTCCGGATTTAGATAGCCGCACATCTACTAGAATTACAGTACATCAAGCAGTCGGTGGAACTATTATTCAAACTCGAAGATACGATGAGAGAAAAGATAATAATGTAGAAAATTTATACATTATTCACAAAGAGTCTGACCTTGGACAAGAACTTGCTAAAATTATTACACTGGAAGGATTGCGCTCATGAAAGAACTATGGACAGAGAAATATCGCCCAGCAACTATCGATGGATATGTTTTTAGGGACGACTCTCAAAAGAAGCAGATTAAGGGCTGGATCAAAGAAGGATCTATCCCGCACCTGCTACTAAGTGGTAGCCCGGGTATCGGTAAGACAACACTTGCTAAAGTCCTGTTAAACGAAATTGGTATTGAGGAATTTGATATTCTTGAAGTTAACGCATCACGCGAAACTGGTATTGACTTTATTCGAGATAAGATTGTTCCGTTTATTCAAATGATGCCATTTGGTCCATTTAAAGTTGTACTGTTAGACGAAGCAGATCGACTTAGTCAACACGCACAAGACTCATTAAAGGGCATTATTGAAGAGTATTCTAAGTTTGCTCGATTTATTCTAACCTGTAACAGTCCTAATCGTATTGTTCCTGCGTTACACAGTCGTTGCCAGCAGATGCACTTTGCGTCAATTGACCAAACAGAGTATACAGCCCGTGCCGCAACTATTCTAGTTGAAGAAGGCATTGAATTTGATCTCGACACACTTGACACTTATGTTAAAGCAGTTTATCCAGACTTGCGTAAGTGTATTAACCTGTTACAACAAAATTGTGTAGACGGAAAGTTGATTAATCCCAAAGCTGAAGATAGCGGCATTAGTGATTACAAGATTGAAATGGTCGAGTTGTTTAAGGCAAGAAAGATTAAAGAAGCTCGAGCAATGTTGTGTGCCAAAGCCCGCCCAGATGAAATGGAAGGTATCTTTACTTGGATGTATCACAATATTGAACTGTTTGGTGACGATGAAGAAACACAAGACTCTGCTATTATCATTATTAAGCAAGGACTTGTTGACAATGCGTTAATTGCTGATCCAGAAATTAACCTGTCTGCTACACTAGCCAAGCTAGGCAGACTACAAGCACAATAACAAAAACCGCATAGTACGAGGCAGGTCGATTTACTATGCGGTTTTCTCTTGACTGTTTATTGGGGTTATAAAAGTTTAGTCGTTATCCAACTCCTTGTAAAGTTTTAACACTTCCCTAACAACCGGATGTCTTTCTACATCTTTCGGTTCAAACGTTGCCATAGCTATCATACGATAATCACCCCCTTGGCCGTATAATGAGCAAAATTCTAACAATCCGTTTTCTTTCGGTCTGTCTGCTTGATTTAAATCTCCTGTGACTACCATTCGACTGTTGTCGCCGATACGTGTCAATAACATTTTCATCTGACTTGGTGTAGCATTTTGCATTTCGTCAGCAATGATAAACGCATTTTTAAATGTACGTCCACGCATATATGCCAACGGTGATATTTCAATCACGCCATCTTCAAGCATCTCTTGGATTTCTTTAGGATGGTAATACTCCTCGAATACATCAAAAATAGGACGAGTCCATGGGGCCATCTTAGCGTTTAAATCGCCAGGAAGGAATCCATGTTCTTCATCAACACTAACTGCTGGCCTTGTTACAATGATCTTACTAACCACCCCCTCTTTGAATAGTTTGATGGCCCATTGAACCGCAAGCATAGTCTTACCCGTACCGGCAGGGCCGATAGCAAATGTAATGTATTTCTTGGGGTTTTTCAACAGCTCTACATAAGTTTCCTGCGCTAGATTGCGCGGAACAATGTTAACCTGTTGCTTTTTACGCAGATATTGATTGATTTGAATCAAGTTTGATGTATTATCGTTACGGTTAGAGCCCATAACAACTCTCTCTTTACGTTTTGCTCTAGACAAATTATGCCTCCTTGAGTGAGCGACCTGCAAAAGTAATTATCACCATTGTCTAAAAACCGTAAGATATCGCTCTTTTTTAGATAGCATAAATATTGATATAACAGAGAACTGCTCATGCACGATATAGTAGATATTATTAAAAATATACAAACTTTAACCGCTAGTGATCACTCGTTTAAAATTCTTAAAGATTTTGAAAGAGTACTAGACGAGTTAGACATATATGTTTACAAGAACTGGGAAGACGGTGAATTGCTTGCTGGCCCCAATGTAAACAGATATTCCGTAGAATGTAAATTCTTATGGCCAGAAGAGAACATGCCTGACCCAGAAGGCGGTGCTAGATTACTAGACTACGGGTGTAAAGTAACATACCAAAAAGAACATCTACTTGTTCCACGTAAAGTACACAAGCCTAGCGACTTCCGTCCTGGCACAAAGAAAGGAAAGATTGACGCACATCCTGTATGGATTGTAGGTATTACTATGCCTAAGAAACTATTACAAGATATGTTCCAAGGATATACCGATCAAGAACATCGTAAGATGGCAGAATACATGAAACAAGATCAGATACAAGGTGAGATTCAAGCAGAAGCTGGTGCTTCTCAAGAAGTTCCACCAGAGACCGGAGTATCAGCAACAGGAGGAGGTCCAGATGCAGGACAAGCCGCAACAGCGCCAACTATGTGAAGGCCTTAGGGCTAACGACTTGAAAGGCTTTGTTCGTGAAGTCTTTACACTTGATCAGTATCGTTCAAAGATGGGCGAGGATCAGGATGTAATCGTTGTTGGATTTACAGTTAACGAAAAAGCGCCAGCCGCTGACCTAATGGAGTTTATTGAAAAAGGATATCCTTTTGTTTTAGACGCAGACATTAGTTCCGGAGAAGAACGAGATGGCAAGTATCAAGTGTTTGTTGAGATTGAAAGAAACAAACAATTTCCAAGTAAGTTAAAAGACCTATTAAGTGGAGTTAGTCGTTTGACAGACAACTACGATTGGCGTTTCCGTTACTACAAGGATGTCACAGGACATCACTTTAGTGAAGATGCTATTTTAGAAAATGTTCCTTTAGATCTTAAAGACTACGAAACTAAGATGCTGGAAATCAAAACTAACGTAGTAGCAGAGTTTTTTAATCAAGGTGCTACTAGTATTATGGTAGATAGTGACGACACAATTATTGCACAAAAAGCATATTCGGGTCCAATTGCTATGGAACTGTTAGCATTAGGCGATTACGAAGAAGTTAAAGATAGTTTACCAGGTGGACTTATGTTAGATGAGTCAAGTCAAAGTCAAGTTGCATTTTTAGAAAAGTATCTTGGCAATTATGAGATTAATAAAATCAATGGAAAGTTTTTAATACGCAACGGGGACCGAGGAATGATCGTGAAAAAGGACAGGTGGTAATATGTGGATGCTGAGTTTTATTCCGGATAGTTTTTTACTATACGTTATACACGCAGTATTAGTTACAGGGATAGTAGGGACTCTGCTATCCTTTTTCTTCCTTAATAGAATACTACGTTGGTTCCCACACCTAGCTCCATTCCATCTATTGGCACAAATTGTTAGTATTGCGTTACTGGCAAGTGGGTTATATTTTAGTGGTGGCTACCATACAGAAATGGAATGGCGAGACCGTGTTGCCAAGTTAGAACAACAAATTAAAGAAATGGAAGGCAAGAGCGAAGAGATTAATAAAAAACTCGATGCTGAAAGAAAGAAGAAACAAAAAGTTCGTACAGAATATTACAACACAGTTAAAACTGAAATTAAAGAAGTTGAAAAAGTAATTGACGGAAAGTGCGAATTAGATCCTAAAGTTAACGAACTACATAATAAAGCCGCAAAGAATCCAGAGGGCAAGAAATGAAAAGACTAGCATTTCTATTACCAATTCTTTTGACCGGGTGTTTATCAACACCTCCTAAGATTCCAAACTTTCCTAATGTTCCACCTGAGCTATTAAAGGCGTGTCCTGATTTGAGACAAGTTGAACCAGGCACAACAAAGCTAAGTGAGATACTTGAAGTAGTAGCAGATAATTACGGACAGTACTATGAGTGCAAAGCAACTGTTGATGACTGGGCACAATGGTACAACAGTCAAAAGAAACTATGGGATAGTTACAAATGAAAAATATATTAATAGCAAGTGTTATATTACTGAGCGGGTGTGCTACTGTTGATACACTAGTTGAATCATTTTTAATGAAATACGATTCTAGCGAATATCAACAAATAGCAGATATAAGAACTACCGCGGGACTAGCAAAAAATAGTTGTGATAATTTTGATGCTTCCAAACAACAAGCAGAAGTTATTTCTAAAAAAACAACAGGATTTAAAAATCATACGCAGTATTTGCCGCACAACAATAAGGTAATTAACTCTGCTATAGATTTAGACAAAATGTCGCAGGGCTTAAAAGATCAATACGCAAAGAATGATAAAGTTAGTGCAGCATTCTGTAAAATCAAATTCGAAACTATAGAAAAATCTGCTGAAACTATACAAAAAGTCGTAGGGAATAAACCAAGATGAGCATAGAATACCACCAAAGTCTATTAGCAAGTATTAGCAGTAACAATCCTGATGTAAATGCCGCAGCCGCACAAGTTAATCAATTAACTGAAATGTGCGCTACTGGACAAATTAGCAAAGAAGAATACACAGAATTAGTCGAAGACGTTCAACGTCAAATTAATATACAAGCAAACATGGCTGAATTAGAAGCTATGGAAAAATTAAATACCGCAATGAACGGTCTTATAAGCATTGCCAAAGCGGTATAAAAATAAATATATACTTAACAGGACATTAACATGGCAGACGAATTTATTTTAACACAGAGTCAATTAGGACAGATGGTTCCAGGAAACCCTCATATTGATCATTGGTACGATGCACTAGCACAATGCTTACCAGAGTACGATATTAACACACCCCCTAGAGTTGCAGCCTTTGTGGCACAATGCGCCCACGAAAGCGGCGGGTTTAAAGCAATCAAAGAAAATTTAAACTATCGCGCTGTAACATTACGCAAGGTATTTCCTAAGTATTTTCCTAACGACGAGCTTGCTAATGCCTACGCACAAAAGCCGGAGATGATTGCCAATCGTGTTTACGGTGGACGTATGGGCAACGGTGACGAACATTCAGGTGACGGTTTTCGTTACTGTGGTCGAGGGCTTATTCAATTAACGGGAAAACAAAACTATCAAAATTTTGCTGACAGTTTAGAAATGTCAGTAGAAGATGTTCCTGAATATCTAGCAACATTTGAAGGAGCAGTCCAATCAGCTTGCTGGTTCTGGGAAAGCAATAATCTTAACCAATGGGCTGATAAGAGCGATATTGTAACATTAACAAAGCGTATCAATGGTGGCACCATTGGACTTGAAGATCGTATTAAACATTACAATCACGCATTACATATATTAGGAGCATAACATGGCAGACGGAGCAGTATCAAGCGAGAGCGAAAAGAAAAAAGAAGATTGGATGAACAGTAAATGGCGTCCAATGATGGGCTGGATGTATATGGTAATATGTACCATGGACATGGTGATATTTCCAATATTATGGAGTCTATTACAGGCCGTTACACACACAGCAATTACTCAATGGAATCCATTAACACTGCAAGGTGCTGGTTTATTCCACATCGCAATGGGTGCGGTACTTGGTATTGCGGCTTTTGGTCGTACACAAGAAAAACTTAACGGAGCAAATAATGGCGGAGCACAAACACCAGCACCAGCAACCACTAGCGCACCGACAACAGGATTTGGTGCTTCACCTGGGGGCTTCGGTTCTCCAGCCGCAACAACAACACCAAGTAGCTTTGGCGGAGGCGGGTTTGGAAGCACACCTCCAGTACCAACAGGCTTTAGTAGCGGTACAGGCTTTGGAGCGGGAGCGGCTCCAACGGGAGTAACTTCAGGGTTTGGAGGTAAGGCAGCGCCTCCTCCACAAGTAGATCCAGTATTATAAGGAAATAACATTATGAAATTATTATTATCATTAGTAGCAAGTTTAGCACTTTTGGGCACAACACCTGTATTTGCCGAAGCTGTAGTAAAAGAAGTCTGCCACGATAAAGTTGGCAAGGACGGAAAACCAGTTAAAGACAAAAAAGGCGACATAGTACAAGAGTGTAAGAAAATCAAAACACACAAGAAATTAGAAGGAACTGAGGTTCCAGAAGATAAGAAAAAGAAGTAATCATTACTTGACTTGTTAGGCAGTCGGTAGTATAATTAACATATTACCACTGCCTATATTTTTGGATGACAGATTATTACCACGCCCTTGGTGTTCAAAAGGGAGCTTCAGATGATGAGATTAAAAAGGCTTATCGCAAACTGGCGATGAAGCACCATCCTGACCGCGGTGGCGATGCATCTGAATTTCAAAAGATACAAGAAGCATACGCCACACTTAGTGATCCACACAAAAGAACAGAGTATGATAACCCCACTCCACAGTTTGGCGGCGGATCGGGGTTCCCTCCCGGATTCGAAGAAATGTTTCGAAACGGACAATTTGGAGATATGTTTGGAGGAGGTAACCCATTCTTTGGAGCAGGCTTTGGACGACAACCTCGACAATCAAAGAATAGAGACATAAGCCTCGAAACACAAGTTACATTAGAAGATGCCTTTTCCGGCAAGACAATTATGGCGAACATAAATTTGCCTAGCGGAAGAGAGCAAGTACTAGAAATTAAAATACCCCCCGGAATTAGCACAGGTCAACGCCTAAGACTACAAGGAATGGGCGATGATTCAAATCCGCATTTAAACAAAGGTGACATATACATTACCATTCATGTAGCAAGACACAGTACATATGAAAGAGAAGGCGATGATTTAATTACAGAAATTACTATTTCGGTCTGGGATGCTATGTTAGGAACCGATACAACTATTAAAACTCTCGACAACAGACAATTACAAGTAGGAATTCCAGCAGGAACGCAACCGGGTAGTACATTACGATTAGCAGGATACGGAATGTCAAACATACAAGATAGTCGGTTTAAAGGAAATATTTTATTAAACATTAATGTTAATGTACCTACTAATTTAACTGAAGAACAAAAAAATCTAGTTAAACAACTTAAGGCGTAAATATCGATATGCTAGAAATTAAAAAATTCCCCGACCCAATTTTAAAAGAACGTCTACAAGACTTTGATTTTGAAAATCCAGTAATGGATCCTGTAGAACTTGAACGCGAAATGTTAGCAACTATGTTTGCCAACAACGGTATCGGTCTTGCAGCAAATCAAGTTGGGATTAATGCCCGCGTGTTTGTAATGGGTTCTAAAGAAAACTTTTTAATGGCTAAAGCGTACTTTAATCCAAAGGTGCTTGCCAATACAGATACACTACAAGAACTGGAGGAAGGATGTTTGAGTTTTTCCAATATTTTTGTTAAAATAAAAAGACCAGATGCTATTAAGGTTGAATATCAAAATTCAAAAGGTGAAACTGAAACTTCAGAATTTAGTGGGTGGGACTGTAGAGTGTTTCTACACGAATTTGATCATTTGGAAGGTATTACTTTCCAGGATCGAACTAGCCAACTTAAATGGGCATTAGCAATTAAGAAATCAAAACCTAAAAGGAAAGTAAAATAATATGATATTGGAACCAAACAGCGATCTTGAACAGATTTTTGAAAGAGCAGTTAATCTTGCCATTAAGAATCAGCACGAGTATATAACACTTGAGCATTTCTTACACAGCATGGTCGTTGATCAAAAGTTTGGAGCATTGCTCAAGGACTTTGGAGCAGAGGTAGCTGACCTAAAAGCTAACCTAGAAAACTTCATCGATAAAGAACTAGACGATATCAAGGTAGTTGCTAAAGATCAAAAGCCAAAGAAAACAAACACAGTTGAGCGTATGCTTAATCGTGCGTTTACACAGGTATTGTTTAGCGGACGTAATGTAATTGATCCAGTTGATTGCTTTATTAGCCTGTTTGCCGAAAAGAAGAGTTTTGCCAACTACTTTTTACGTAAAGCTAAAGTAGACAAAGATGCGTTTATTAAATGGATTAATGAAGAAAATTCTAAAGACGAAGAAGAAGGCAGCGAAGGCGGCCGTGGTGGTGGTAGAGACTTAGATCGTTTGATTGGAAAGTATTGTGTTAACCTAACACAAAAAGTAAAGAACAAACAAATTGATCCTGTTATTGGCCGCGAAAAAGAGATCGAAGAAATTCAACTGGTACTTGCTCGCCGTACAAAGTCAAACGTTATGATGATCGGTGATCCGGGTGTAGGTAAGACTGCTATTGCTGAAGGTCTAGCACGTAAGATCTTTGAAGGTAGCGTTCCTAAATTTATTTTAAATCACACAGTTTATAGTCTAGACATCAGTGCTATGATCGCAGGTAGCAAATATCGCGGTGACTTTGAAGAACGTTTGAAAGGTGTTATTAAAGCACTTGAAAATAAGAAAGACGCTATTTTGTTTATCGACGAAGCACACATGATGAATGGTGCTGGATCAGCAGGTAGTGGTTCTAATGACATGTCTAATATGCTTAAACCAGCATTGGGCAAAGGTACTATTAAAGTTGTAGCAAGTACAACATGGGAAGAGTTCCGTAAACACTTTGAAAAAGATCGTGCGTTGATGCGTCGATTCCAGCGTGTAGTTGTTAACGAACCTAACGAAGCTACCGCCATTAAGATCATCAAAGGTCTTAAAAAGTATTACGAAAAACATCACGGTGTTAAGATTACAAATCAGGCCATTATTGATAGTGTTAAGTATTCTATCAAATACATGACTGATAAGAAGTTGCCAGATAAGGCAATTGACTTAATTGACTGTGCGTGTGCTCGCTTTAAGGTTAGAGATCAGGAAGCAGGTATTGTTGATCACGACGAAATCTTGTTTGAAGTTAGTAAGATCGCAAACTTGCCTTTAGATCAAATTGCATCTAAAGAAAACAAGAATCTTGTTAACCTTGAAAAGAATATGCGTGGTAAGGTGTTTGGTCAAGAGAAAGCAATTGAAATTCTGCTTGATAAAATCTTTATCGCACAAGCAGGGTTAAAGAGTATTAACAAACCAGTTGGTAACTTCTTGTTTGTTGGTCCAACTGGTGTTGGTAAAACTGAAACTGCTAAACAATTAGCAAGTAATATGAGTGTAGAACTTGTTCGCTTTGATATGAGCGAATTCCAAGAACAACATTCTGTTGCCAAGTTTATTGGTGCTCCTCCGGGATATGTGGGCTTTGAAGACAACGCAGGTCAGTTGATCACTAAACTACAAGAACATCCTAACTGTATCTTGTTACTTGACGAGATTGAAAAAGCTCACCCAAGTGTAGCAAACGTTCTACTACAACTTATGGATAACGGTTATGTTACTGGTTCAAATGGAAAAGTAGCAGACGGTCGTAATTGTATTTTGATTATGACCAGTAACCTAGGTGCCGCTGATGCTGAAAAGAACGCGGTAGGATTTGGCAGTTTAGAACGTGATGATGACAGCAAAGATGCTATTAACACATTCTTTAAACCCGAGTTTCGGAACCGTTTAGACGGCATTATCAAGTTTGGCAAGTTGGATCAAACTACTATGGTTAAGATTGTTAAGAAGTTTATTGACGAACTTAATTCATTGTTAAAAGATCGCCATGTTCATGTTAAGCCCGATGCTGACGCAGTTGAGCTATTGATCAAGAAAGGCTTTAACAGTAAAATGGGCGCTCGTCCACTAGCACGTACTATTGACGACTTAATCAAGAAGCCGTTAAGTAAGCAGATTCTTTTTGGCAACTTACAAAATGGCGGATTAGTAGAAATACTAGTTAAAGGCGATGACCTTATGCTAAATTACATCGAAACATTACCAGTTGTTGATGTGAAAGCCGAAGAGATACAAATTGAAGACGCTGGAAACTAAAAAACTCTTTTATAGAAAGTATCCATACAAAGTAGCTTGCCGAATCCAAGGCGGCTACTATGTAGCCAGGTACGGCCAAGATGCTGTACTCAAGGCCATGGAATGGAATAAAAAGTACGCAAATAACACATACGACTATCGCGTAGGTGGTGGGACAAAACTTAACTATGACGATTTAGATAAATTTGCTAACCTATCTAGAAAATATCTAGTTAGAGATGACATTAGGGTCCGGGCAGAAGGTAGACATTTTAATTTGTTTAGTATGGACAAAGATACACACGAACAAATTATTAAAGATCTAGGAAACTGGGTAATGGAAGTCACTGAGCCAAAAAATGATAAAGACTTAGAGTATTTGCTGGCCAATAAATCAGTCAAAGTTATTGTAGATCAGTTTCCTTACGAACACTACAAATATAAAATTGTCTTAAAAAGTACCATGAAAGCCGACCAAAGAGTTCGGTTTAACGGATGGCTTAACAAGTATACTGAGAAGGACATACTTGTTAGTAGCATTACTACGCAACGATGGATGGATGATAAGAAGCAGTGGGCGCAAAATCCGTTCATTTATGTATCTGATGATGGAGTACGTACACTTGTAGAGTTATACTTAGGTGCTAACAAGAGCAGGACTGAAGAATTCGTATTGCGTTCTACTATATAATGGCATAAATACATGTTATGCCAGCATTAGCCAAATCATTCTTATTTCCAAATCTTACTAACCCTGTTAGTACCAGCACCAGCATTAACTATCCTGGTGCTACTACCACTAGTACTTTTACTCGTGTAAGCGATAAGCAACCAGGTAACGGATACTATGGTGCTAGCAACGGTGTACATACCATAGCATATACTGTACAGCATAACTTTATTGGTACATGTACCGCTCAAGCAACACTGGCTACTGACCCTATTGATATAAACTCAACAAATACCGACTGGTTTGACGTTGTAGATTCACAAATAGAGTACAATTTGCCTGGATATACCACTACAAACTACGTAAATTTCTCAGGAAACTTTGTGTGGGTACGTGCTAAAGTAGATATCGACCTAGGCGGTATCCAGTTTATCAACTATAACCACTAAGCCATTTTTGTCATAAATACTCTATTATTACAGAGTTAGACTCTGTTCATGACATTAAGGTACGGTTATATATGAAACTTCTCGAATTCTTCGGAAAACCTATAGAAATACACCAGGATAAAAACGATTCCCGTAAACCGGGAGAAGATCCTAAGTTAAATCGCGAAGAAGAAGATCAGCTTGCTAACGATATATTAGAGTATATCCTTAACAACGACGAGCTACACAAAAAGCAGTTTTTACCCGTAGCAAGAAAACTCCACAAAAACCCAACAACACATCACAAGCCTGATGTATGGCTACCTTTAGTAAACAAAGGATGTATGGAGTTTTACAAAGAACGAGATATGAGTGGCGATCCAATGGATCTATTCAATAAAGAATTTAGGTCTGACTTATGTAAGAAATTTTCAGACCATAACAAACACATCCTCATGGGTGAATACAATCTCGGAAGATAACCCATGCTATTAAATGAATTTTTTAAAAGATCATTAACCGAGGGCGGAAATCTTGCCATTGGTCAAGATCAAGCGCAAAGCATTGATTTAAAAGTACACAACAGAGCTTTTATAGTTCCTATACTTACAAAACTATTATACGGAATTAACGATGGGTTTGCCGCAGTTAATCAAAAGCCATTGTGGAATCCCGCCCTATTACAAAAGGGAGAATTCCTAAGCGGCTCTAGTTTACATTTCTTCAACACAAAGATTCCCGACGAGCAATTTGAAAAAGTTAAACCTAAAGTAGGCGACATTGACACACAAGTTGATAAGTTAATGGAGAAAGAACTAGAAGGATGGTTAAACTCTGTTAAGGGTAAACTTATTGGCGGAGGTAAGTTAATTGGCTTTGAGAGAGGCAACGAGCAATACAGTAGTCTATGGGAATTACAAGACCCTCCTATTAAAATACAAATTGACTTAGAGTTTGTTGCGTTTGACAAAGAAGAACCAACAGCATGGAGTAAATTTAGTCACTCAAGTGATTGGGAAGATATACAAGCAGGTGTCAAAGGTGTATTCCACAAATGGTTGATACAGTCATTTACAGATCTAACTACTCGTGATTTCTTATTGCGTAAACTAGTAGGTCGCGGCAAAGCCCGTGTTGAGCAAGATGTACCTGCCAATGACAACTTATTATCCTTTGCTGTTAGCAGTAAAGAAGGTGGCGGACTACGTCCTAAGTACGAGCCAGTGACAGACGAAGCTGGACAGCCGTTAATTGTAGACGGGCTACCTGTTATGCGAGCATTGCCTCCTGCGGGATACGAACAAGACATTGGTAAGATATTTGCTCTAATCTTTGGAGACAGAATTGATCCTAAGAAAGCAAAACAACTAAGCACTAAGTTTTGGTCATTTACTGGCTTGCTAGATGTAATGACACAGGTGTTAAGTCCTGAAGAACAACAACAAGTTGTACAGGCATTTATACATAAACTGTATGACAAGGGCGCACAAGGTCTTTATAAAAATGATCCAGAACGTGATGCCGAAGAAAAAGATGCCGCTATGGCCAAGATGCTTGAAGTATTAAAAATAGCGCCTCCTCCAGAACTAGCACAGATGAAGCAGTCATATCAAGCAAATTACAGAATGACTACAAATGAAAGCCTGCGTGAAGCTGAAGAACCAGCACCAGTTAAGGCACAGCTACGCAAAGGTATGCCACACTTACACGATCTAAAGGCTCCTGATTTTTTAGACCTATTAGATGAGATTCACGACGGCAACGGTAACTTCAAGTTACAAAACGTTCCATTAAATGTCAAAGTAGACGGCTTTGGTGGACGATTTGGTAAAGATGCTAACGGTAAACCATTCATGGGTACTAGCCGAACAGAGCCACGTTACGAAGCCAGCTTTGTCAAGTATCATCAACAAAAGGGCACAACAGATCCAGAGATCTTAGGTCGTGCTCAAATGTTTGACGACTTGTTTAAAGAAATGATGAACGCTATTAAACTAGTCGATGGCAAACTAGGCCCAGACTTTTTAATCAACAAACAAGTAACTTGTGAAGTATTGTTCTTACCATTTGCTACACAAACTGACGAAGGTCGTTTAAAGTTTGTGGGCATTGAATACGATCAACTACCACAAGGTGTACAACTGGCACTAGTTCCATTTCATGCTGTAGAAGCAGATAGTGGAGAGCCTGTTGAAGATCCAGAATTTATTGATAGCTTACTTGAAGTAGGTAATCAAGGTAGTGTTATGTTTATTAACAATAGACTAGCACAGAAAGAAGGACTTGACGTTACAGAAATTATCAATGTATTAGATAACATTGAAGAACTAAAACAAATTGTATCTGATACAGCAGGCAAGCGTGACCGCGCTAGTCTACAGTTAAAGAAAGAAGTAGAAGAAAAACTACAACCTATTAAAGATCAATTAGAGCAAGCAATTATTAAAGATCCTAACATTATTGGAAAAGATATGTTAGGTAAAGACTATGAAGGCATTGTTATTAACAGTCGTCTCGGTCCTATCAAAATTACCAGTCAAGAACAGCGTGATGTTATCAGTGCCAAGTTAGATGCTAAGAAAAATGCTCGCACAGAACGTCCCCGTGATAATCAAAACAAGACAGCAGTAGTTGCCATTGGTAGCTTTGTTGGACACAAGGGTCATCAAGAACTTTGGCAGTATACACAACAAGAAGCCCAAACACTGGGCGGCGATCCGTATTTGTTCATCGGTAATGCCGAAGGCAAAGACGATCCTATTCCTGTTCCCGACAAACTTAAAACATGGCACATGTTGTATCCGCAGTTTGCCAAAAACATCAGCGCGGTTACGCACGAAGGTGGAAGCATTATGCAGAAGATTAAACACGAGTTGATTAATCCTTTACCAGGCAAGCCTCCACGTTACGACAATATTGTTATTATGGTTGGCGAAGATCGTAAAGACTTACCGTTAGGTAAAGCTCTAATGAAAGCTGTTAATAAGTTTCCAGGATACGAGCACGTTAAAGTAGACTTAAAAGTTACTCCACGTGGTCAAGGAGTAAGCGGCACTGCTCTTAGAAATATTCTAAAGACAGGCAACCCTAACCAACAATACACATTCTGGAATGACACATTTAACGGTGGCAAGTTTGGATCACAACAATTAACTCCAGAATGGATTAAACACCTAATGGATGTAACCAAGAAAGGTATGGGCATTACTACCCCTTCAGTTACAGCACCAATTAAGAAACAGGAACAACCAACTATGGCTAAACCTCAACAACCAGTACAGCAACAGCAACCAGAGCAAGAGCCGTTAGCTGAAAGTATCCGTAGAGAAATTATGATTACTCGAGCAGAGATTGCTTGGCAGAAAGAATTGTCGGAAGCAAGGATGAGTGCTGCCGTTAAACTTCAACGAGCCTTTGATAGAGAGCGTTCTAAGAGTGACGCTAGTCGTCAACGTGCTGACGCGGCCAAGGCAGCGTTTGAGAAAGAGTGGAAAGCTAAACAAGAAAAAGAAAAGCAAGGTGTGGCAGAAGATTTAGAAACAGGACATGTGCAAATGCTTTTACATAAAGCATTACAGGCACGCAGAGAAGGCAAACCATTGCAAAGTGTAATGCGTAAAGAAGAAATTGCATTATTATCTATGTTGCAAGGAAGTGGAAAACTACAAGGTATGGTTAAAAATAAAAGTGTAGGCGAGGCGCCAATTGAAATGGATCCTGCAGAACCAATGAATCCTACAATCTACGGACATCAAGGAGTTAACTCTGCCGAATTAAAAACTCGCATGATGCGAGCTCAAGGACAATTAGCAGACCTGGCAAAGAGAGCACAAAACGCTAGCCCAATTGAATGGGAAATAATTACACGTAATTTTAAAGAGTTGTCAATGAACATTGAACAGATTCGTCACGCACTAGAAGAACTAGCTAAAGTTCGCAAGCGTGGTGGGATTCGATCTAGAGGCATTGATAAAAATATTGGTGAGCAAGGTGTGGCGGAAGGCTTATTAGACCCTTCTAAAAGAACTCAGCTTATTCGTTTCCTAGCAAAGAAAATGGATTGGGAAGTTAACTATCTCGAACTTGCTACTGATCATGAACTTATCAAATGGTACAAAAAAGTACAAGCCGGTCAAGATCCAATGAAGGAAGATTCGGTAAATGAATTAGTTGGTTATAAAAGCGATAAAAATTATCTAGCGGTAGGTACCCATAAACGATACGATGTATATGTGGGTAAAAAGAAGTTTAATAATTTATACTTTATTGCAATTGCAGAAAATCCAAGAACATTAGATGCTAAATTTAAAGCCAAGGGCAATACTCCACAAGAGGCAGTAAATAATTTAAAATTAGAAATTGATAAAGAAATTGATGTTGCTACCAAAGTTAGTGGTGCGGCTATATTAGATTTTAATGTAGATTTTGTAAAAGAAATATTAGAAATGAGTATTGATACGTTTTACGCTAAAATTATTTCAGGTCCTAAATTAGTAATAGCAGGTAGAGAAATGATGGAATACCCTGATATTATGAAAAGTGAAGGGTTTAAACCTAGTACCATTAGAACTTACAAAGGCGGAGAAGGTACTACTAAACTACCCGGAGTACCATTAAGCGCCGGAGCGGCTGCGGCTGCAAGTCTTATTGCCAACGGTAGATATGTATTAGGCGCAGAAACTACAGATAAAGACGGTAACAGAGTATTCAATTTAGAATTTGATAGCGTTGTTCAAGCATCAAACGATAAAATGAGATTAAGAGCACCTGCGGTTACTGTAGGAACTAATAGATCACAAGGTGTTGCGGAGGCCGGTAAGATTAAGGGCGCTGACGGTAAAGCCTGTTGGAAAGGTTATAAGTACGCAGGTACTAAGAACGGTAAAGACAAGTGTGTTCCAGTTAGCGAAGATGCGGAACAACTAATGGCAGGTTTTATTAAGTTGTTGGAATCAAAGTAATGCTATTAACACAGCTATTTGAATCAGCAACTAATGACGCAACCCTAATGGATATGTTGCCTACGTTCTTACCTTTAGCTTTAGAAATTTTAGAATTACGCAACGTGCCTAATATTAAATTAGAAAAGTTTATTGACGACGAAGTACAACCTACATTTGGTAAATTTGTCAGTGATGAGAACATAATTTACTTAGGAATTGCCAACAGACACCCTGTAGATATTTTACGTACACTGGCACACGAAATGGTACATTATAAACAAAACATAGAGCACGATCTAGATAGCGAATCAGGTCGCACAGGAAGTCCTCAAGAAAATCAAGCACATGAAATTGCCGGAGTTATTATGCGAGAGTTTAATAAAGCAAATCCAGAATTCCTAAAAGCTAGGCCATTAGAGTTTTAATAAATACCCATATGAGAGCAAACGAATTTATTTCTGAAAATCGCAAAGCAGGCAAAGTAAAGAAACGTGCCGCGGCTGTACAGCAAGGCATTAGAAAGTCTCGCGATGTTGGCGGATATGATCGTGTAAATCACATGAATCGTTTGTGGATGGCAACTGCTATGGCAGACGGCCAAAGTAAAAAAGGTGTAGATATGGATAGTTACAGTTGGATGGAAAAATACAACACACAACATCCATATACACAAGAAGAATACAATATGTTCAGGCAAGCAGAAAATACTGTCCCAACGGATAGTAAAGAAGTTACACCATGGACAAAGAGTGTAGAGCCAGAAGATACTTATAAAGTAAGTCCGTCCTCTACATGGAATGTTAAGAAGAAAAAGAAATGAAGATTAGAGAATTATTAGAAGCGGCAAGTAGCGGAGCAACTGGCTCCGGTTCTATTGCGACCGTAACTAATCCTGGTGGGAAACCAGCTAGTCAAGTAGGATCTCTGTTTGGTGGTACTTACGGAGAATCTAAAAAAACTAAACCTAAAAAATTTATTAAGAGACCGCAATGACTAAAAAAATAAAAGAAATTAGTACAGGTGACTATTACTCTAAAGCACACAAGGGGAAAATTTCTGCAGCATCTAAAATGATGTTTGCTGATCCTGCTAAGCCAGAAGTACAAAAAGCAATGCGTGACTTTAAGAATAGAGACGCAGGAATGAAACGTGTTTCAGCAAGAAATCAAAAAGCCAGACAGACAACTGCTGATAAGAACCGTCAGGGTGCCCTTGCAGCCGATAAAGAAAATCTTCCAGCGTTAATGGCACAGTTTCAAAAGCTAAGAGGTCAGTATGATCCTAATTTTGAATACAGTGACGATCACAGTTTTTGGTCAAAGCAAAAAGATATCCAGCAACAATTAAGTGCGTTACAAAAACGTATTAACGATGCTGGTGGAAAAGTATCAGAGGGAACTAATCCCGAGTATGACGACGAAGCAGGTATGTCTGATAATAATCTAGAAACACTGAGAAGAACAATCGACGGCATAGATGGTTTGATTAAGCCCGGTGATAATTTACCAGAATGGTGTCAGGAAAAAATTGCTGTTGCCAAATCTATGTTAGTAGCAGTATGGGACTACATGCAGTCCGAACAGGAAAGAGGCGCAATGGAAGGTGTTGGCGATTTAGGATATGACGCACAATCTTTAATAATGAAACTGCGACGAGATGTTGAAGAAAAAAGATTACAACCAACTCCGCAAGCAGTATTAGCGGCCGCATCAGAATTAGCAGGAGATATGAAATTTGCTCCTCAACTACTAGTTCAACAAGTCTTGGGCAAGGGTGTAGCAGAAGGCGGTGTTAAAGAATGGAAAAAGGGAGTCAAGGCTCCGGTTAAACCACGTAACTTTGTAGCCAAAAATGCGTCAACTGGCGGTGCTGGCGCACATAAAGATAAAAAGAAAGATGCTAAACAAGGAAAAGCCAAGCATAAAAAAACTCCAGAGTTAGCCGAAACAGCAACATATGATCGTAGATTAAATGTATTATTAGAAGCGAAAATGCTAACTAGCCAAATTAGAGATTATAGAAAGAAATAAATCATAAAAGACTTGACTTCTCCTGTGTACATCTATATACTATAGAACACAGGAGATTTTTTATGAGCAAAGCATTTGGCGCCCCAGAACAAGCAAAGATTAAACAGATTGTTTCAGAGGGCATGACAGTTATGCAAGAAATTCAAGACCTAACAGAAGGCTTGAACGAAACAATTAAAGCTGTCGCAGAAGAACTAGAAGTTAAACCTAGCGTGATCAAAAAAGCGATTAAAATTGCGCTTAAAGATCAATGGGATCAAGTATTCCGCGAGTTTGACGATTTGGAAACTATTGTTGATATTAGTGGTCATAGCTTCCGCAAGGAAGATTAATGTTAGGAACAATCTTTGAACCAACTATACAGTGGATAAAAGATGATTGGAGTTCTAATAAGCCTCGCTTTATTATTGAGCTCCTTGCTTGGGCTGTGTCTATTGGCTGTAGTATCACAATGGCAGTCACAGTCCCTAATCCTCCTCTTCTCGTATTATATCCTATCTGGATTAGTGGCTGTGCTATGTATGCTTGGGCTTCATGGACTAGGAAGAGCTTCGGTATGCTGGCTAATTACATCTTGCTAACAACCATTGACACAATCGGACTCATGAGAATGTTGTTCTGGCAATAATAAATAATATTGAGAAAGGTTCAGTCAGCCACAAATGACTAAGATAGAAGGTTGCCGGCCATAAGCGGTAGGAGAGATTATGAGTTATGTAGATGCGATCTGGAATCGCGACGACAACGTTATTCGCGTCGTTGAACGCGATCCAAAAAAGGGTAGAATCTTTACAGACTATCCAGCAAAGTATATTTTTTACTATCCCGATCAAAGGGGCAAGTACAAATCAATTTACGGTGAAAACCTATCAAAAGTTCAATGTAAAGACTTTAAAGAATTTGCTAAAGAACAAAGAATCCATAGTGGACATAAGTTATACGAAAGTGATATTAATCCAATCTTTCGTGTACTAGAAGAAAACTATCTAGGACAAGACTCCCCAAATTTAAATGTAGCGTTCTTCGACATTGAAGTAGACTTTGATCCAGAACGTGGCTACGCATCACCTGAAGATGCGTTTATGCCAATTACTGCAATCAGTGTCTACCTACAGTGGATGGAAACAATGATTACTCTGGCTATTCCTCCAAAGACTATGACTATGGAGCAGGCCAAGGAAGCTGTTAAAGAGTTTTCAAATACTATACTGTATGAAAATGAAGGAGAGATGCTTGATGAGTTTCTCAACTTAATTCAGGACGCAGATGTTATTAGTGGTTGGAATAGCGAAGGATTCGACGTTCCGTATACCGTTAATCGTGTTACTAAAGTCCTAAGCAAAGAGGACACACGTAGATTCTGTCTGTGGGACAAGTTTCCCAAGAAACGTGAATATGAAAAATATGGTAAAGATGCTGTAACATATGACTTCCACGGTCGTGTACACTTGGACAGTTTAGAATTGTATCGCAAGTATACATATGAAGAGCGCCATACCTATAGACTAGATGCTATCGGTGAAATGGAAATTGGCGAAAGCAAAACTGTCTACGAAGGTACATTAGATCAACTGTACAACAATGACTTTCGAAAGTTTATCGAATACAACAGACAAGATACTTTCTTGTTAGACAAACTAGATAAGAAGCTAAAGTTTATTTCTCTTGCCAGTACCGTCGCTCACGAAAACACAGTATTGTTACAAACAACAATGGGTGCGGTAGCTGTAACTGAACAGGCTATTATTAACGAAGCCCATCACAGGGGACTCATTGTTCCTAGTCGTCCAAAACGTGATGAAACTAAAGACGCACAGGCCGCAGGTGCTTACGTTGCGTATCCAAAGAAAGGCATTCATGATTGGATTGGTTCGTTAGACATTAACTCACTATACCCATCTGTCATTCGTGCGTTGAACATGGGTCCGGAAACTATCATTGGGCAGTTGCGTCAAGATTACACGCAAACAGAAATTGATGCTAAGATAGCTAAAGGTTCTAGTTTTGCCGCGGCATGGGAAGGTAAGTTTGCGTCTAACGAATATGAATTTGTTATGGCAAAGGACAAAGCCAACGAAATCATTATTGACTGGGAAGATGGAAACACCAATGTATTAACTGGTGCTCAAGTATACGATCTAATATATGAAAGCAATCAACCGTGGATGCTCAGTGCCAACGGTACAATCTTTACGCATGAACATGAAGGTATTATTCCTGGACTACTAGCACGTTGGTACAAAGAACGTAAAGATATGCAGAAGAAATTAAAGGAAGCTATTAATGCTGGAAACAAAATTGAAGAAGAATACTGGGATAAACGTCAGCTCGTTAAAAAGATTAATCTTAACAGCCTGTACGGTGCTATTCTCAACGTTGGTTGTCGTTTCTTTGACAATCGTATTGGTCAATCAACCACACTTACTGGGCGAGCCATTGCTCGCCACATGGCCTCAAAAATAAATGAAGTCGTTACTGGCGAATACAATCATTTAGGTAAAGCTATTATCTATGGTGATACTGACTCTGCTTATTTTAGTGCGTATGCTAGCCTTAAGAAAGACATTGACAAAGGTTCCATTCCTTGGGACAAAGAAACTGTTATTCAAATTTACGATCAAATCGCAGATGAAGTTAACGGAACATTTCCACAGTTTATGTTAGATGCGTTTCACTCTCCAAAGTCTCGTGGAGAAGTTATCAAAGCAGGTCGAGAACTTGTTGCGATCAAAGGCCTATTCATTACCAAGAAACGCTATGCTGTTCTTTATTTTGATAAAGAAGGCAAGAGAAGTGACATAGAAGGAAAGCCGGGCAAGATCAAAGCCATGGGCTTAGATTTGAAACGCAGTGATACTCCAGAATTTATGCAAAAGTTTTTAGAAGAACTTCTAACTAAGGTACTTAACGGTAGCAAGGAAGAAGAGATTCTAGACCGAATTGGCGAATTTAGAACTGAGTTCAAAGCTAGACCCGGTTGGGAGAAAGGTAGTCCGAAAAGGGCTAACAATATTACAGAGTACGAGGCCAAAGAAAAGAAAGCTGGCAAAACAAATATGCCAGGCCACGTTCGGGCCAGTATTAACTGGAATACACTAAAACGTATGAACGGAGACAAATACTCTGTAAACATCGTTGACGGTATGAAGGTTATTGTATGTAAGCTAAAAGCCAATCCACTAGGGTATACATCAGTTGCGTACCCAGTTGACGAATTACGCTTACCAAAGTGGTTCCAAGAATTGCCGTTTGATCACGGGGAAATGGAAACTACTATTATTAATAACAAACTGGAAAACCTTATTGGAGTTCTGGAATGGGATTTAGAATCGACTACACAAGATAACACCTTTGGTAGTCTGTTTAGTTTTGATTAAAAAATATTTGACTTTGCTCAAACACCTAACTATAATATACAAAAGGACTATATCATGAAAGACATTTTACAAGACATCGTATCACATACGCACAACCTAGGTTTTCTTAACATTGTTAAGGTAACTGGTACAGAAGACAAGACATTAGTAGATTCAATGGCAGATGACCGTTCGGTTATTATGTACGCTGAAACTGCTAATCCGTACCCAGATATGATCGGCGTGTTTGGTATGCCACAATTGAACAAGTTAAAATACTTGATCGACGGCAACGAATACAAAGACGGTGCTAAGATTGAAGTTGTTAAGCAAGATCGTAACGGTGAAGAACTTCCAGTAGGTATTCACTTTGAAAACAAAGACGGTGACTTTAAGAACGACTACCGCTTTATGAACACAGAAATTATCAACGAAAAGTTGAAGACTGTTAAGTTCCGCGGTGTCAAGTGGGATGTAACTGTACAGCCTAGCGTACAAGCTATCCAACGTTTTGCTTTCCAAGCAGGTGCTAACACAGAGCACACAACATTCTTGGCTAAGACAGATGGTACAAATTTAAAGTTTACATTTGGTGATCAAAGTAGTCACGGTGGTGAGTTTGTATTTGCCACTGATGTAGTTGGTAAGATTACAAAGGGCTGGACATGGCCAGTTAGTAGCGTTTTAAGCATCCTTAAGATTGCCGATGCTAACAATGCTAGTATTAGCTTTAGTAACGAAGGCGCAATGCAAATCGAACTAGACAGCGGTTTGGCAATTTACAAGTATATTATTCCAGCACAGGCATGATAAACGGAATAACCCAACACGGAAAGTATATGTATATACATGGGGGCCATGCTGGTGGTCCTTATGTTAATATGAGTAATCCGTCTGCCGGTATGGTTCGATTTGACGGTGCTAACCTACAGGCATATGACGGCAATACTTGGATGACCATTGCCGGTTCAACGGCATCTGTTGGGATGAGTCCTGTTGCCGAGGAAGCAATTGACTGGGTCCGCCAGCAGATGGAAAAAGAAAAACAATTTTTTGACTTGGCAAAGACTTCTAAATCTGTTAGTATTGCATTAGAAAACCTAAATAAAGCCAAAGCAGAACTAGAATTAATAGCCATCTTGGCGAAAGAGCACAATGAAGAAACCACCACTTAACTTAACCCCACTACAGAAAGACTACGCAGTATATCTACCTGCGATTAGTTCGTTCTACAGTACATATATTGCTAAACAACGTTTAGAAGAATTTGTTTCTAAAGATCGTATTCCTAAAGGATTTGATCGTGGCATCGAAGGCATGAATTTTTTAAATGAAGAAGAAGGATACTTTACATACAGATACGGCCTGTACTCTGCGGGTCACGCACAATTAGACTTAAACAAAAGTATGGTACAGGAGTCTATGATCCAACAACGTGATCGCAGTAAGACTATGATCTTAGGCGACTCGGGCGGATACCAGATCGGTAAAGGTGTTCTTAAATTTGATTGGTTAGACTTTGAAGGTAAGAGTGCTAACAAGACTCGTCAAAATATTCTAGAGTGGTTAGAACTAACTGCTGATTGGTCAATGATGCTGGACGTTCCTACTTGGGCGTGTGATCACATTCATAGTCCAAAGACCGGACTAAAAACATTTGAAGACTGTTTAGAAAAAACACGTTTTAATAACGACTACTTCCTACAAAATAGATTAGGTCAAACTAAATGGCTTAATGTACTACAAGGTGGTGACTGGGATACTGCTGAAAAGTGGTACAACGGTGTTAAAGAATTTAGCGATCCAACTGGTCCATACGCAGGCAAAGAAGCCGAAGGATGGGCAATGGGGGGTGCTAATATGTGTAAGATGGATATTACGTTAAAGCGTCTAATGACACTACGTGAAGACAACTTACTAAAAGGAAAAGACTGGATGCACTTTTTGGGTACTGCTCAACTAGACTGGTCTTGTTATCTAACTTTAATTCAACGTCAAATTAGGAAGCATATCAATGAAAACTTTACCATCTCTTTTGATTGCGCCTCACCGTTTATCGCAACAGCGCACGGACTTGTCTACACAAACGCACAACACACGAACAAAAGGTGGAGTGTTATTATGGACAAAGCCCCAGATAACAAATCATTGTCAGGACGTTCAGACATTCCATTCCCATTCGCAAGCGAAACAGGAAGTAGATTAACAATGGAAGATATTGCGTACTATGATATTGGTACACGCAAGACCGATGCCGAGTTAGGTACTAAGAAAGATAAAAACGGCAATGACGTTCAGATTGAATTTGATCACTTGAAAAAAGAGCATTACAATATTGTCCCAAGACTTAACAAATTAGACAAGATTCCAAACAAAACATCTTGGGACAGTTTTGCCTACGCTCTAATGATGGGCCATAACGTAGAATGCCATATTGTTGCTGTACAACGTGCTCAACAATTAATGGACATTGAGACTGTACGATTTAAACCTAATTGGAGAAGTTGGGGTATCGAGGGTAAGAAGGAAAAAGAATTTAGTGATTGGGTTCCCCGTAGAATCTTGTACTTTGCTACATTCATTGAAGAACTATTTGAAACTAAGACAAAATCTGAAGCTTTTGAGTTAATCGATAGTGCTACTGTATTCTTACGTAGTTTAGAAGGTGCTCGTTTACAAGGCGGTCCTGCTCAAAACGAATTTAATAATTTGTTTACAATTGAAGACAAGTCTATAGTAAGACTTGCGCCAGATGGCACGCCACTTTTCGATCAACAAGATGATCCAAGTTTACGTATACTAGAGGAAAACATCCAAGATGCGAATGAGCCTTGATAAAATGGAAAAACACATTGAAATCTTAAAAGAGATTAGAAATGTGCTTGACAGAGACATAGCAGAGAAGTTAAAATATAGTAGTGCTAGTCAAGACGAGATTGATCAAATGAAAGCTCGTCTACTAGAAATGGACAGACAAATCGAACAAGAATTAAAGAGTATTGGAAACAGATATGAATAGAGATTACATAACTGGTAAAGCTGAAGCAGTTGAGTTTTTTACTGGAATTGAAATTGAACACACTCCTGCTTACGGAATGGAAACATTGTTTGTAACAGGTGTACACAGTCCCGATACTATCCTAGCAATGGCTGAAGAAAATAATGTTAAACATATTTATTTTGGAGCTAACCAAAGTTTTAGAACCGGTGGTGTTAACGATGCCGTAACTTGGGGACTTTGGGAAAAGATGATCTTTCCATGTCTTAAAAAAGGATACTGGTGTACATTAGACTTTGATGTTAAAGAAGTTGAGGGACTAGTTGAGGGCGGATTTTGTGAGCACCGAAAATTCATTCCTATGATTTCGGTAAAAATTCCCTACTTGACACAACTCAATTATAATGCTACAATTAAGATTGACGACAAGGGGTTTGAAGCAACTAACCCCGGTGTGTGGACTCATCAACTTCATGATCTTATGAAGCGTGAGAAATTTACTGACTGGGATCAGTATAAGGACGATGAAATTTTATGAGTTCAGTCATTAACAATTATGCTCCGGAATGCTCTTATCCCGGTTGTACTAATAAAGTTGGTTATCATAAAAAGTACAATAAACAAGATGGATCTCCCGGCGCAAAATGGAAGAGTTGTTGCGAGTTTCACAGAAAGGCTCAAAAACCCGCTATGGATAAATTTAAAATGAAATCTGGATGTGCTAATGTTGACGCTCATCACGGATTTAAATGTACCTCAAATATTACTAGCCCCGGACAATTAGATATTAATCACATTGACGGTAATAGATATAACAACTCCCCAGAAAATCGAGAAGTGTTATGTAAGGTGTGCCATCAACAAGTTACAATTGATAACGAACACTACTTAAATAGATACTCGCACATAAATCCTAATTTTAATAAACATTTTGAAGAAATAAAGCATGAACAATGAACTATCTATGATTTGGGTTACCTTCCGTAAAGAAGGCATTCACCTGTACCCTGCCGCGGCAACTGATCCAAAGTTAGCTACAGGCGACGAATACGATGTCAGTTTCCTTGGAACTCCGCATCGTCATATTTTCCATTTTAAAGTTTCTATCCAGGTCTTCCAAGATGACCGCGATATTGAATTTATCCAGTTTAAGCGTTGGCTTGAAAAGTGCTACAGCGATGGCACATTAGAGCTCAACCACAAATCCTGTGAGATGATTGCTCGTGATCTTAACGACATTATCAAAGCAAGATACCCCGGTCGCAAGACCATCATTGACGTAAGTGAAGACGGCGAGAATGGCGCCACACTTACATTCCTTAATCATATTTCTACAATGGAATCTTAAAATGGCAGTCCCTGCTTATATCCAAAAAACCCTCCGTATGAAACCCGAAGTCGAAAAGATTTTTGACGACCTCGAAGCATGGCACGACTACTGTCGTTTTAATATGCTTAACTTCAATCAGGCGGATTTGTATCGCTCACATGATTGGCGTAATTCTCAACGTGCTAACGGCACATATGAGCGCAAGCCATACCTGGGCAAAAAGCCACGTTACGAAGGTCGTCCTGAATACAGGAACAATCGTTAAATGAAAGTATTCCTCGTTGATCTCGAGGCAGTAGAGACTAGGTACACTGGTCAATGGAAGACTCATGTACCTGCTCTACTTAGAAAGAGAGGTTTTAATGTTCAAGTTATATCGGGTCCTAGCGATATTCCTAGCGCCACTACTCCTGGTGCCTTTCTCAATTTTGGGGGCACTAATATCTATAAGGCAAACCAAGTGGAACAGCTTGGAAGACTTTTTTGTTCAGGATCCGTCAAGGCTGGCGATCATTTTATTTTTACTGACGCTTGGCATCCGGGCATTATAAACTTAAAGTACATGAGTGAGTTGTTAGGTATTCCTATTACAACACACGGTCTTTGGCATGCCGGCAGTTATGATCCACAAGATTTCTTAGGACGTTTAGTTGGTAATAAGCCCTGGGTAAGGCACGCCGAAAAGAGTTTCTTCCACGCATTTGATCATAACTACTTTGCTACGCAATTCCATATTAAACTGTTCTATACTAATCTATTAAACGATTATCCTACAGAGAATCCGTGGTTTAGTGAACACCTTGATGAAATTCTAAAAGGTGAAGATCCTAGATTTGTGCGTACTGGTTGGCCTATGGAGTATATGCCAGATATGTTTACTATGTATAAGAACATGCCCAAGCGTGATCTTATACTGTTCCCTCATCGCATAGCGCCAGAGAAACAGGTTGAAATATTCCGTGACTTAGCTACACATTTGCCGCAATATGAATTTGTTGTCTGTCAGGATCAACAGCTAACCAAGAACGAATATCATAATTTACTAGGCGAATCTAAACTAGTGTTTAGTGCTAACTTACAAGAAACATTAGGCATCAGTTGGTACGAAGGCGCATTAGTTGATGCTATTCCAATGGTTCCAGATCGTCTAAGCTATTCAGAAATGGCTTATGATACATTTAAGTATCCTAGCGAGTGGACTGAAAGTTGGAATCATTATGTAGCAAATCGTAAAGAAATTTGTAATAAGATTATCCAGTATATGGAAAACTATGACAAGTTCCTTCCTCAGTTACAAAAGCAGGCACAAGACCTAACTAAGTTATTCTTTAGTGCTAATAACCTTATACAAAATATAAAATGAATGATTCTTTTTACCCTCGAATAGGCATTGTTGGTTTAGGATTTGTAGGCGAAGCAATTCGTTCTTCTACTGAATTTGTACCAGACAACGTAGTATGCGTAGACTCAGATGTACGTAAAGGATATGTTGGAACTTACGCAGACTTAATGACGTGTGAAGGCATCTTTATATGTGTGCCAAGTCCGATGGGTCCGGACGGGAAGTGCGATACAAGCATTTTAGAAAATGTTTTAGAAAAGCTAAAAGACTTTCGAGGTGTTATTATTTCTAAAGTAACAGCACCTCCAGACATTTACCAACGCCTTAACAAACAATATCCCAATCTAGTTCATGCTCCTGAATTTTTAACGGCGGCCAATGCCAGTAGAGATTATGCCAATGCTAAATGGTGTATCATTGGCGGCGATGTCCGTGCTTATAGAAACGAAGCCGAACGCATTATTAAGATGACACAACCTGGACTAGAAACTGTTAAATTTTGTAGTATTGGAGACGCCGCTCTAGCCAAATATGCTATTAATAATTTCTTAGCTACCAAAGTGGTTTTTATGAATGAGCTGTATCAACTGGCTAATAAGACAGGATTAAATTATGATGTAGTGGCTAATTTAATTAAACAAGATATACGCATCGGCGATAGTCATATGCGTGTTCCAGGAACAGACGGATCATTAGGATTTGGCGGATACTGCTTTCCTAAAGATACCGAAGCACTATTAAATTATGCAAAGCAATACGGTATTGACCTAAATGTAATATCATCAGCAGTACAGAAAAATTTGCTGTTGAGGTTGACTGAACCTAAATAATAGTATAAAATAAACAAATGGCAATCCACTGCCTTAACATCGGAGAATAAAAACAATGACAGAATCATTAACATACAAAAATACACTTGCTGGCGCTGAACAGCAAGATGATGACAACAAAGAATATAAAGAAGCATACTTGGGCGATCACATTCGCTTTAAAATGAAGCGTGAAGGCAAACGCTTTTGGGCGGGCGATAACATTAGCGATTATTTGTACGAAGGCGATATAGAAAAACTAATCGACGAAGCAACACCAGCATTTGAAAAAGTGTTAGACTGTTTGCTGATTGATCGTGAAAACGATCCTAATAGTAAAGGTACAGCAAGACGTCTTGCTAAAATGTACTTTAATGAAATAATGGCAGGAAGATATGAACCAGGACCAGATGCAACAGCGTTTCCAAATGATTCGGCGGACCGTTACGAAGGTATGTTGGTTGTTCGCAGTGAGCTTCGCAGTATGTGTAGCCATCATCACCAACCCGTTAGTGGCGTTGCTTATATTGGTATTATTGCGGCTCAGAAACTCATCGGACTTAGCAAGTATACGAGGATCGCTCAGTGGTGTGCCCGTCGAGGTACTCTCCAGGAGGAACTTTGTAATGACATTGCTAGGGAAATCAGCAGAGCAACAGAGTCAGAAAACGTAGCAGTCTATGTTCAAGCAGTACATGGGTGTTGCGAGAATCGTGGCATTATGGCACATTCATCATTGACTCAGACTACAGTACTAAAAGGAACATTCAAAGATGATCCTCATACAAAGAAAGAGTTCTTTGACAACATTAAACTCCAACAAGAGTTTGCTCCTCGATGAGATACATTACAAATAAATTTGAAAGTATCCGTTTACCAGTAGAAGCAGGGTTATTAGAATGGTTACAGGAAAACTACCCTGCTTCTAAATATTATATAAAGGAAATATAAAATGACAAAACTAGCTAAACTGGCAAAAGTAAATGAGAATATCAGTGTCAATCGTTACGACAACGGTTGGATGGTAGAAATTGGTGGACGTGATGGTGAGAGTGATTGGAAAAATTGTAAAATTCTTTGTAACACAGAAGAAGAGATGATTTCTGTAATCAAAGAATGGAACACTAAAGATTTGGACAACTAATATGAATTCCGTAGACATGGCTAACAACCTAATTTTTAGAGCCAAACACTTAGAAGAATTTACTGTAACTACGGATGTTCCCGAAGACTTTCGTTTTAATGGAGTTATTCCATTTGACATGACCATCGAAGATAGTGTAATATATGCTAAAGTGTTCGCTGTCGATTTTAATGAGGCAGTTGAACGTTTGAATAACTTTTTAGAAAGTTGCAAATGAAATGGTTTTTAAACTGGCTTGATAGCATTGGAAGGAAGCGTGTTATTATGGATCGTCTTTGTAACGAACCATATTTAGAACGCTATTACTTGTTCTTGAAAGATAGGAACAAGTTCCCATTTAATGTGTTCCTACACAAATTTTTAAAAGGTGATCCAGATGATGTACACGACCATCCGTGGCCCTATGCTACACTAATTTTAAAAGGCGGTTATTATGAATGGATTCCACAATTTAATACAGACGGTACAAAAAGTTGCGAGATTCGTAAGTGGCGTGGACCCGGCCATTTTAGGATTTGTAGCCCTAACAGTTATCATCGTGTTGAACTAAAATCAGGTGTTACAGCTTGGACATTGTTTATGCCAGGTCCACATAAACGAGACTGGGGTTTCCTAGTTAATAATAAATGGATCCAAAATGAAACTTATTTGAAAGAACGTTATGAAGCAAGTAATAAGCAATAAAGAGTACAAAGGCCTTATCAATAAAATCTGTCGCGATATCGCAAATAGCGAGTGGCGTCCTGATTACATTGCTGGTATTAGTCGCGGCGGGTTGCCGGCGGCTGTAATGATCAGTCATTATTTAGACGTACCTATGTACACGCTAAACGTAAGTTTGCGTGATCATGCGTTTGGTCCAGAAAGTAATTTGTGGATGGCTGAAGATGCCTACGGTTACATTAACTACGAAGGTGAAATTCCTGCCCCCAAAGGTCGTATTACTAGTGATCCTGTCCTACGTAAGAAGATTCTTATTGTAGACGACATTAACGATACCGGGGCTACTATTAACTGGATCTTAAATGATTGGCCAAGTGGGTGTTTACCAACTGATCCCGCATGGGAAGACATCTGGAACAATAGTGTTCGATTTGCCACAGTAGTAGATAATCAAAGTAGCAAGGCAAACGTACCCATGGACTATGTCGGTATGGAAATTAACAAAGCAGAAAAGAATGTTTGGATTGAATTTCCATACGAAGAATGGTGGACAAAATGACTCCGCAAATAAAAGAAGCAATGGACATTCTTCAAGAAGAGTGTGCCGAGGTTATACAAGCGGTAAGTAAAATTAGTCGCTTTGGTTTAGATAATTATAAACCAAATAAGCCTAAAACTAATCGAGAACATCTCGAAGAAGAACTAGGTGATATGTTAGCTATGATCGACATCTTACAAGAAATGGATGTCGTGTCATATACTAACATTGAAAAAGCACAAGCGGCCAAAATTGAAAAACTTAAACAATGGTCAAATATCTATGAGCAATCTACCTAAAGATGGAAGCAGATGGTCTGGAAGTGATAATAGTGTGTTTCACGTATTACATACTATTGTAATAGAAGGTCAAATCTGGGTTCATTATATTAAAGAAACAACAAAAGAAACTAATGAAGCACGAGAATATAGTTGTTATCTCGAAAGTTTCTTACAAAGATTTAGAGCACTACCAGAATGACACAACTAAAAGGCCTAGTACCAAAAGGTTGGGGATCAGAATTTATCTGGGCCACAAACGACAAATACTGCGGCAAGTTTATGAACTTTAACGCAGGTGCTAAGTTTAGTATGCACTTTCATCGAGACAAAGAAGAAACTTGGTATGTACAAAGCGGCAAATTTATTGTTCGTTGGATTGATACTGCCACTGCCGAACTACACGAAGAAGAAATACGTGACGGATCAGTTTGGCATAATTCCCCATGTATGCCTCATCAACTCATTTGTTTAGAAGCTGGTACAGTTATCGAAGTATCTACTCCAGATAGCGTTGAAGACAATTATCGTGTAATGCCTGGTGACAGTCAAAATGCCAAGATATAGAAAAGACTCAGACGGTAATGGTCCCTCTTATAAGAAAGGCGACCGAGTATGGGTTGCCTCTTTAAAAATGGAAGCTACTGTAATTGAACAGGTGCTTCATTGGGACTATCCTGAATCATTTTACGGCAATGTCAAATTAAAGTATGACGACGGTGTTGAAGGAATTAGTAATTGTTGGCAATTGTCAAGGGTAGTTAGATGAAAACTGTAATTGTTAACGGAACATTTGATATACTTCACCCTGGACATATCAGAATGTTAAACACAGCACGTAGTTTAGGTGACTATCTCATTGTGTGTATTGATACTGACCGTCGTGTTAAAGAACTTAAAGGCGATCAGCGTCCAATTAATGATCAAAACTTTCGAAGAGTAATGCTACAAAATCTCAAGGCTGTAGACATAGTAGAATTCTTTGACAGTCGAGAACAATTAATAGATTTAATTAAATTGTACAAGCCAGATATTATGGTTAAAGGTAGTGACTGGAAAGGTAAGAGTATAACTGCTCAAGAACACGTTAAGGAAATCTTTTGGTATGATAGATTCGATGAATACTCAACAACAAAAATCATTCAAGATATTATTAATCGGGGATAATTGTAATGACATTTATACATATGGTTATGTAAACCGTATTAGCCCCGAAGCCCCGGTGCCTATCTTTGAACCGCACTATACCATTCACAAAGATGGCATGGCTGGCAACGTGTGTAAGAACTTAGAAGCATTGGGATGTAATGTTGATTTCCTAAGAGATAAAGACAAAGTCAGTGAGAAGAACAGACTAATTGATCATCGTACCAAACAACAATTACTACGTATAGACAGAGATAGTGAAAGTAAGCCCATTATATTTGAAACAGCAATACCGCCAGTATATGATGCTATAGTTGTTAGTGACTACGGCAAAGGCACAGTGACTTATGAGTTGATTGAAGAATTAGTTAAGACTCAAACAATTCCTATTTTTATTGACACAAAGAAGCACGACCTGGCACGTATGAACGGTTGTTATATTAAAGTAAATGCTCTAGAAAGAAGTCGTGCTGTTAGTTTGCCCGACGCTAAATGGTTAATTGTTACACACGGCGGAGATGGCGCTTCGTGGGATGGATGGGTATTACCTGCTGAAATTGCAGGTGATGTTGTTGATGTATGTGGAGCCGGTGACACGTTCTTATCGGCTTTAGTTTATGAATTTTTACAAACAAACAATATTCGTAGCGCAATAAAATTTGCAAACAAGGCAGCGGCAGTAACAGTTCAACATACAGGTGTATACGCACCAAGACTAGAGGAAATAAAATGACTAAAATATTTGAAGGACCGGAACATATCGAGGATAGTGAAGCACCTTGGGATGACACAATGCGTGACGATTTTCATGTAACAGTTTTTTATGACAAGTATCCAGTAACAAACGGACATCTATTGTTCGTGCCTAAATATAATACAGTAGGAGTATTGAATGAAGCTTTTCAAGATGCTTTTAGAGAAGGTAAGAAACAAGTCGACAACGGAAACTGGGACGGTTTCAACATTGGCTTTAACTATGGCGAAGCTGCAGGTCAAACTGTCAACTGGCCTCACATCCATCTTATTCCCCGTCATAAAGGCGATGTCGAAGACCCAATTGGCGGCGTTAGAAACACAATCCCAGGCAAAGGCAACTATCGCTCGGCACACTATAAGCAAGATTAAACCAGTCCAGTTTCAATGGAGTGGAACTCCAACAGTTGGAATTATAGCTCAGACTATTGGACCATTAACTCCATCTTCGTGGAGCACATATAATATTCCTCCTCCAACTGTCCATTCTGGGCAGTTTGTTCCTAACAACTCTATCCAATTTAATAATTCTAACAGTAAGCCGGTATTAACTATTACACACGATGGCGAGGTTGTTTGGGATGGAAAGCCCAGTGAAGCCGCAGAAGCATTAAAGCGAACTTTCCAATTTACAGTAGAAGATATGAAGGGCGTTACCAAAGCCGCACGTAGACGCTACTATTGGAGAGCAGTAGACAACCTTGCTAAAAAATCTAAAACAATGTCGGCAGAACAATTTGTTGACTTTGTTCAAAAGCAAGCGTATAATAGAGAATGTAAGGTACTAATTGATACATTGAAAGGAACATTATGAAACAATTTACAGTTAAAGAAACCGAAGGTTTTCGTCTTCGTGTTAAAAGTTGGAAATGCGTTAACCCAGCAGATTTAAATTCTATTGAGTTTATTCAAGAAACATTGACAGATGGAAAAGTAAGTGGCAGTTCTGTTTATAACTTTTTCATGACAGATGTAGAAGTCAAAGAACTAGCCGCAGGACTTGTAAATGAGTAAGATTAAAATAGCAGAACTATTTTATAGCATTCAAGGTGAAGGACGCTTTATGGGCGTCCCATCTGTGTTTCTGCGTACATTTGGCTGTAACTTTACTTGTCAAGGTTTTGGCATGCCGCTTGGTGAACTAAGCAAAGAAGCAGAATTTGTTGACCCTACAAAATATAAAACATATAATGAACTTCCGCTCGTTAGTACTGGTTGCGATAGTTATGCTTCTTGGGATCCACGTTTTAAAGACCTTAGTCCTATGCTCACTACAGACGCAATCGCAGACAGAATTATGGAGATATTGCCCTTCAATGAATGGCAGGACGAGCATCTAGTTATTACAGGCGGTGAGCCGTTACTAGGTTGGCAAAAAGCATATCCAGCATTGTTAGATAATCCTAAAATGAAAGGGTTAAAAGAAATTACGTTTGAAACAAATGGTTCAATGCGTTTGACTAAAGATTTTAGACAATATCTACTAAACTGGTCATTAGGTAATAAAGAAAGAGGACGCAACGCCCTTACATTTAGTGTAAGCGCAAAACTTCCGTGTTCTGGAGAACCGTGGAAAGATGCTATTAAGCCAGAAGTAGTTTGTGCTTACGAAGAAGTTGGGTACACCTATTTGAAGTTTGTAGTTTCTACAGAACAAGATATTGAAGATGCGCTAAAAGCTACAGACGAATTTCGAAAAGGCGGGTTTAAAGGCCCTGTTTATCTAATGCCAGTTGGCGGAGTTGAGTCAGTATATGCTTTAAATAATAAAGCAGTAGCAGTGGCCGCAATGAAACACGGACTTAGATATAGTGATAGATTACAGGTGCCGTTATTTAAAAACGAGTGGGGAACTTGATGAAAAATTGGTTAAAGAAAATAACAGGACTTGACAAGTTAGAAAAAGAACGATCTGACGCATTGGCTAGAGCGGCAGAAGCACTTGTTAAAGAAAAAGAAGCAGTAGAATCAGCTCGCCTTGCTAAACTTAATCCAAAAGAACTTGCTAATGAAAAAGCAGAGCCGTATATAGCAGTACTTGAAACAAAAGTAAACGTAGATAATCCACGTAACGGATTTTTTGAACTTGACTGGAATGAGCACTTTGTTACTCAACTAAAAAATGCCGGGTACTCCGGAGAAACAGATGAAGAAATTGTAGATCAATGGTTCCAGGATCTCTGCCGTAATGTTGGAGCTGAAGCGGGTGTTAGCATGGATCGTAGAGGTAGTGGTTATATAAACGTAAACAAGATAGACGGAAATAGATCGGAAATTGGTTAATGACTTACATTTTAGTAGATACAGCAAATTTGTTCTTTCGTGCTAGGCACGTAGTACGTGGAGATCTTGAAGAAAAGATCGGCATGTGTCTACATGTTACATTTAATAGTGTACGCAAGGCGTGGCGTGACTTTGGAGGCACACACGTTATCTTCTGTTTGGAGGGACGTAGCTGGCGTAAGAACTTTTACAAGCCGTATAAGGCGCAACGAGCAGACGCACGTTCAAAACACACAGTAAAAGAAGCAGAAGAAGAAAAGCTCTTTTGGGAAACGTTTGATAAGTTTAAAGAGTATATTCATGCTCAAACTAATTGTACTGTTCTACAACATCCAGAATTAGAAGCTGATGATTTAATTGCGGGTTTTATCCAAAGTCATCCAAATGACAATCATGTTGTGATTTCAACAGACGGAGATTTTGCACAACTTATTGCTCCAAACGTAAAACAGTATAACGGTGTAATGGGTATTACAACTACGCATGAGGGATACTTTGATGACAAAAATAAACCTGTCACTGATAAGAAAACTAAACAAGTTAAGCCCGCGCCGGATCCGGCCTGGTTGCTATTTGAGAAGTGTATGCGTGGAGACACCTCCGACAACATCTTTAGTGCTTATCCGGGAGTACGTGAGAAAGGGACAAAGAATAAAGTTGGTCTCCGTGAGGCCTTTGCAGACAGAGATTCCAAAGGATATTCTTGGAACAATCTCATGTTGCAACGTTGGACTGACCACGAAGGTGTCGAGCATCGTGTACTAGATGATTACAACCGTAATGTTAAATTATGTGACTTAAAAGCACAGCCAGAAGATATTCGAGCAAAGATGACTGAATGTATTCAGGCAGAATTTGCTAAACACAAAGAAGTAAAACAAGTTGGCATTCGTTTAATGAAGTTTGCTAACTCTTACGAACTACAAAAAGTAGTTGAGCAGGCAGAAAGTTATGCTGAACCTTTGAACGCGAGATATCATGTATGAAGGAAATTATGACCAAAGTTAAAGTATTGATTCCAAACAAAAGTTGGTTAATAGAGAATGGCGGAGAAAAGATAGGAACACTGAGTAAAGAAAAATCAGGATATTCTATTTTACAAAATGGACAAAAGTATGAAATTGGCAATGCCAATAATGTTCGAGAGCAATTGGGCATCAACATCACAGAAGAACTTGTAAAGACTAAAAAGGTAGCAGTTCCAAAAGAACTTACAAATAGTGTTTATGAATTTCCGTGTTCAAGCAAACCATTTAGTCCATTGTACAATGTTCGTAAAAAATTGCCAATATATGCTAAAAGTACAAAAAGTAAAAGTCAGTATTGTGCCGGATACTATGTAATTCAATTCCGAAAAGGTTGGGTTAAATCGTTCTGTCCTAAACTTATTACACTAGAACGATATCCGTTTAAAGGCCCGTTTAGAACAGAACAAGAAATGCGTCAACAACTCAACTTACTTAAATGAAACCAATTAACACGGTTCCAATTGAAATGTTCTTGGAAAAGGCCAGGATTGCTATCAAATCCGGCCAAAAACAAATGAATATTGACATAAAAGACGTTATTGCTATCAATGATAGCATTGCCATTGTTATGACACGTCTGGCGGGAAAATTAGACGAGCAGATGTATAATGCTCCTAAGCAGGATGATGTTCTCGAAGTAAGAATGGATGGTGGCGGTTTTAAGTAAACTTAATAAATATATGCGTATATATTTCGGAGTACGCATAAATGAGCCGCCCAAAACCAAATGTTTTATTAGAACTAACAAACAAAAAAACTTTTAAAGTTGAACAAGTTTTAGAAGCTGAGGCCATTTGGGCTGTGTTTCATAAAGGTAAACCTGTCAATCTTAAAACTAATAGTGTTATTGCACAGGATTTAGGTCCTAAGTATAAAAAGGTAAGTTTTTCAAATGCTGGTCACGCACATAACCTAGCAGAAAAATTAAACAAGATGTTTAACACATCAGATTTTTCGGTATTCAAACTAACAAATGGTGAAGAAATTAAAGAGTGATAAGAGACAAATAATTACTCAAGGAATGATTGAGAAGTTAGGTCTTGATCCGAAAAAAATTAAACAGTATCATGCCGCATGGTGGGTCAACCCGAGAAGTAAGACAACCGGCGGCTTTCGTTTGACCGAGTTTGGATACAAATCATTTAAGGCGTTAGATATTGAAGAATTCAAAGTTACGTTGGATCAAAAGATAGAATGGACCAGTAAAATGGTATTACAACTAGACCATTTTGTAGATGTTCCATTTTATTTGGATACTGATGCTATATACGTATTTGATAGTAACATGGCTATCCAATTGATACTATTCTCTGGCAATCTTCAAAAATTTGGACAAGCTCGTGCTCGTAGTGTAGCATTAAAACAACAAGAAAAAATAGAAAAAAACACTTGACATTTTACCAAGACCGCTGTATAATAAACACATACAGACGCAAACTGTAGCAAATTTTTAATTTTTGAAAGGTCTAAAATGGCAGAGCAAATTTCCGCAAATCGTAGCGTTACTCCTAATGAAGCAAAACGTAGCCTACGTAAGTGTTTGAAGATTAAGCGTCCGGTCTTCATCTGGGGTGCCCCAGGTATTGGCAAATCCGATATTGTTAAACAACTTGGCGATGAATCCAATCGTGAAGTGATTGACGTGCGTTTATCACTTTGGGAACCTACCGACATTAAAGGTATTCCTTATTACAATTCCGACAAGGGCACAATGACTTGGGCTCCTCCATCAGAGCTCCCTACAGATCCAGAATCTACCGCAATTTTGTTCCTAGACGAACTTAACTCTGCGGCTCCTGCTACACAGGCCGCGGCCTATCAACTTATTCTAAACCGTCGTGTAGGTACTTACATCCTGCCAAAGGGCGTTAGCATTGTTGCCGCCGGTAACCGAGATAGCGACAAGGGTGTAACTTATCGTATGCCTGCTCCGTTGGCTAATCGCTTCCTTCACTTGGAATTAAAAACTAGTTTTGATGACTGGCTCCAGTGGGCTACTAACAATACCGTAAATGAACAGGTTGTTGGTTATTTGGGCTTTGCCAAACAAGACCTTTACGACTTTGACCCACGTAGCGGTAGCCGTTCTTTTGCTACTCCTCGCTCTTGGTCCTTTGTTAGCGAGTTGTTGGAAGATGACGACTTGGATGAAAACACGCTAACTGATTTGGTTGCTGGTGCTGTTGGCGAAGGTCTTGCTGTTAAGTTTATGGCACACCGTAAGGTTGCCAAGCAAATGCCAAATCCAATGGATATTCTAAAAGGTACCGTAGACAAGATTACAATTAAAGAAATCTCTGCTATGTATTCTTTGACTATTAGTATGTGCTACGAACTCCGTGATGCCGCAGAAAAGACTCCTAAAGAGTTTGATAAAATGGCAGATAACTTCTTTAAATTCATTATGGATAACTTTCCAACTGAATTGGTTGTTATGGGTGCTAAGATTGCGCTTACACAATACGACTTGCCGTTTGATCCTCACGCAATGGACAATTTTGACAAGTTCCATAAGGTGTACGGCAAATACATCCATGCCGCTAACGCAAACTAAAATGGTAAAATGGGCTCTTGCCCATTTTATGTTTTCAGCGTATAATTATATGTATAGTAACAAGGAGCTCAAATGTCTAGTGTAATGAAAGCAGAAAAGCAAGGCAAAGTTCTTGCTAAAGAATATACAGACGCAGAAAAAGCAAAGGCCGTTGACACACTGATTACAGCCCGTGTCCGTTTGCTGTTGCGTCATCCCTTTTTTGGTAACATGGCAACCCGCCTGCGCCTAGTAGACGGCAGTGACTGGTGTAGTACTCTTGCTACAGACGGTCGTACATTTTACTACAATGTTGGCTTTGTCAATAAATGTGATGCTACAGAAATGGAATTTGGCTTCGCACACGAAGTTCTACACAACGTATTTGATCACATGGGTCGTCGTCAAAGTCGCGATCCCCAGTTGTCTAATATTGCCGCAGACTATGCCGCTAATCAAATTCTTGTAGATGAGAAAATTGGAGCAGTGCCTAAGTTTATTAAAATCTTCCAAGATCATAAGTACCGCGGTAAAAGCTACGAAGAAATTTACGAAGAGTTAGAAGCTAAGGCTATTAAAATTGATTTCTCCAAACTTGGAGAATTGCTAGACGAGCACTTGGACGGTGAAGGAGAAGACGGACAAGACGGACAAGACGGTGAAGAAATTGACGGTAGCGGTAAAGGCAAAGGACGTCCTAAACTTTCTGAAGAAGAAAAGAAAAAGATTAAAGACGAAATTAAAGAGGCAATGATCTCTGCGATGCAGAATACCGAGGCAGGTCGTATGCCCGCAGGTATTGCTCGTTTAGTTAAGGACTTTACTGAGCCTAAAATGGACTGGCGTGAAATGTTGCGTATGAATATTCAAAGCATTTTCAAAAGCAATTTTAGTTTTAACCGTCCTAATCGTAAGTCACAACATTGCGGAGCAATTTTGCCCGGAATGATGAACGATGAAACAATTGATGTAAGTGTCTGTATTGACATGTCAGGTAGTATTTCTGACAAAATGGCTAAAGACTTCTTGTCAGAAGTTAAAGGCATTATGGAAGAATATGTAGACTTCAAATTAGACTTGTGGTGCTTTGACACAGAAGTATACGAGTACAAGCGTTTTACTGGTGACACAGCCGATGAAATTAACGACTACGAATGTAAAGGTGGTGGCGGTACTGATTTTGATGCTAACTATCGCTTTATGAAAGACGAACTAATTGAGCCTAAAAAACTCATTATGTTTACTGATGGATATCCTTGCGGTAGTTGGGGTGATGAAGATTACTGCGATACGCTGTTTATTATCCATGGTAACGAAACCATAAAGCCGCCATTCGGCCAAGTAGCATATTATAAATAAAGTACGTATATAAAATGGCGTTAGTTAGAAATAAGGTAAACCCGTTAAATGTGTTAGGTGTAAGAAAGCTAAAACATTTACCGCCCAATTTTGCCAAGATTACTCTTTCGTTTGAATATATACATAAGATTAAAGATATTGATAGATGGATTTACGCTAACCTAGATAGTAGGTATTGTATCCGAAATATCCAAACAGTTGGTAATGACAATAAACTTGTTATGGTAACTGAAGTAGGTATGGAAGACGCAAAAGAGTTAACCTTTCTATCGCTATCTTGTCCATATCTGAACAACTAAGGAGAAATTGATGTCAGAAGCAGAACAACAAGTAGATCAAACCGCAGAAGAGCAAGCACCCGCTCAACCGGATCTTACTATTACAGATTTACAAAATCTAAGAGCAATCATCGACGTAGCATCTACACGTGGCGCATTCAAAGCCGCAGAAATGGCCGCTGTCGGGACTGTCTTTAATAAGTTGGATGCGTTTTTGAATGCCGTAGCACCAGCACAGCAAGCACAAACACCTCCAGCACAATAAGGAGAATGTCATGAAACATATCGGCAAAATGAAAAACAATGGCGCAAAAATTGCTATTGTTTTCCGCACATTACCAGGCGATGTCCACAGCGCCTTAGTTGTAGCATCAAATGGACTACCTGACATGTACCACGATTCTTTTATGTCAGTATTAGAACATTCAAGTGGTCAGTCAGCAAATGAATTAGCGGACATTTTGGCCGTTCGCAAGTTTCCAGATGGTAACAATATTCTTGAATGGCTCCACGGTGGCGGCCACTTAAAGAAAGTTTCTACTAAGGCAGTTGTAATGACTCCTGATAGTAAAACTATGGTACCACTTGACGAGTTGAATAGAATTATTGCTGAGCAAAAAGGTTTGTCTAGCGTAGAAGATCTAAATCCTGCTCCAGTCGGAGAAGCAATAGCATCTCAGAAAGAACAAGCCGCTGGCGCTTATTCTGGAAAAGAAGTTAAGGAACCCGAAGTTACAGAAGAGTCTAAGTCAAACGCAAGCGCCGCTGGTTTTGAACTAACTCCATCTGAAATGAGATCACGTGCTGATGCGTTGTTTAAAGAAGCACAACGTTTACGTAAAGAAGCCGATGCTGTTGATCCACCAAAGAAGAAAGCAAAAGCTGAAGAAGCTGAAGCATAAAAAAAGCACCCCTGGGGTGCTTTTTTTTGACTTAGTTTAAGTCTACCCAAGCAGTACCATTGTACCCTTGGAATTTAGTTCCGGTTAATATTAATGTTCCAGACGCAGGGGTGCCTACGTATGCGGCATCACGTAATGTGGTATTAGCATATACAGGAACTGCTAATCCTGTTAAAGAAACACTATCAGCAACAACGTTGGTAGCATATATAGTATCAAATTTCTGAGTAGGTGTTCCGATTGTAGGATTTAATAGTCCGTTTGATTGATCCGGCAATAATGTTCTAACTGTAGCTGTAGTAACTGACGCAGAATATGAAGTGATATTACGAACATAAGCATTATTAAAACGGTACGGGTCGTTTCCTGGAGTGCCTGTTTTTCCTAAATTTGTTAGGTAATTAATGTTAGCAGATCTAGTAGAAGGAAGAACATTAACTTCTCCGGCGGCGTCGCCAACTTGAAAGTTAACTACATCAATTAAGCCGCCGCCTGAACCTACGTTAACACGTACTGCTAACTTACCACCTGGAATCAAATTAGCAAGAGATGTACTATTATCGTCTTCTGATTTTAATCGAGTTGTATAAGATCCGCTTGAAGCTTGAATATCAAGCCCTTCTTTATTGTCAATGTATAATTTACTAGATAAGCGTGGTGTCGATTTAAAGACAAACTGATCTGAAGAATAACTGTTAAACAACTTAGAGTTAGCAGATGTTCCCCATAATGAAATTGTCGGAACACCTGTTGCGCTACTATCTTCAGTTGGACTTATACCTGTATCTTTATTAGAACCTGCTAGTGTAATACCCTTTTTAACATAGAAAAACTCTGCCTTAACTGATTCAGTTGACGCTACAGTAAATGCCTCTGGACTTGTAATGGCTACTGTATATTTTGTGCCGTTTGTTTTTTGTATGTTATGCTGTAATACTCTGTGTAAAGCACCATTAATGTCATATAAACTAGCAACTTCCATTAAGTTATTAGCATTTTCTCCGCTAATTTGCGGGCCAATAACTATGTAATTTGTACCATCAAAGTATTTTAACTTGGAAACAGATTCGTCATACCATAAATCTGTTTTAACAGAACTAGTAGGCTGAGTAATTCCGCTTTCGATATTAGCAAGAGGCTTGTAAGTAGAACCAATATAAACTTTTAACTTTCCATTAGTACTATCATACCATAGTTGTCCTGTTAAACTTTTAGTTGGTTGTAATTTACCGGAAAAGTTTTCAAGCAATTTAACAAGGTCTTGATTTACGATTGCTCCGTATCCGGAATAGTTTTTTCCAACAAATACAAGATCCGTAGTAGAGTCGAGTGACCCGTCTTCTACTGTGGTCAACTTGTTGCCGTTTGTTTTGTATAATGTATAACTCATATTTGTCTCTGCTCTTTATTTATTAACCGTAATTTCCACTAGTAAAAGACTCCGGAATAGGAGCACCGCCACTAACAAGTTTCCAAACTCCGTTAGCTTTAGTCCAAGAATTCCGTATTTCTTTCCACTGTGTTCCTACTTTTATATAGTTGCTTGTAATTTGTTTCCAGCTTCCGCCGACTTTAACTTTACCAGAACCTAATTCTGAAAATGTAACGGAGCAGTATCCATTAGAACCGTTGAACGGGCCACCTCCCCATCTACCAATTTTACTAAAAGAATATAAGGGATTTATATAATTTGATCCACCATATGCGCCACTACTTGGAGCATCATCGTAATATATAAATCCTCCGGCAGCACCTCCTACATAACCACCTCCACCTCCGGGAGTACCGCCAATGTCATATCCATTAGACCCGTCTTGGCCAGCACCATACGTATAGATATCCGGATTTGATCCGGAGCCTGCCTCGCCGGCATCATATCCTGCTCCGCCGGCAGCACCGTGGCCACCTTCTGCGCCGCCACCGCCGCCGCCTCCGGCAATTACAACAAGGGTGCCGTTTAAAAAAACTGCACTACCACCGCCGCCGCCGCCGGCGCCCGGATATATGTAATTACCGTCAGGGTATGTATTACCTCCATTGCCACCTCTCAACCAGTATGTATTAGCAGGAGGTTGTGGCTGAAGCCGTGTATGCCAAATAACTGTACCAACTGCTGCCGCGGCTTTTAATTGGGGAGTTAATCCTGTATCTGGGTCAACTTCAAAATAACCATAATAATAACCCCAGTCGAAGCCGCCACCGTAGTCCACAACCGGGTCAGTTCCTCGAGCAATCTCAACAGCAAACCCTGCTGGGCCTCCCCAATTAGATACTGCCATTGTAATAAGATGATTTCCCTGTGTAAGGGACATGTCCGCATATGTACCGTAGACACTTTGAAAGTCACTTGTATTGATAATATTACTACCATCAACATACAAATTCATCCAGTTATCGCATTCTGCTCGAATACGATATGTTCCGGTTTCAGGAACATAAAATGTTCTAGTAACTGTAGATGTTGCGTTAACAGGATTTACTCCGTCCGGGTTTACCCAAACAGCATAATCATTCATAAACTGAGACCATGCCCAACTTAAGGTAACTGGCCAAACTTGTCCTGAACCTATGCCGGATGTAAAATCACCGATCTTCGGTCCTCTACCTCCAGGGCCGCCGTAAAAATTATACCCACCTCGTTGGCCACCTTCACCTAGATATACTTCTAATGTGTCTCCGGCTTTTACAGGAATACTACCTTTAAGGATAGCACCATATCCTCCACCGCCGCCCCCTGCGTAATAGGCCTGGCCACCTTGGCCACCGCCAGCACCTGCTAATTCAATATCAACGGTAGGGGTATATCCATTAGGTATTGTCAAGGTATAGTACCCTGCCGACCAACCTAGAGTTTTAACAACTTGGCGTGTTGACATTTATGCTTCCCTCTGGAACCAGAAATCGCCGTCAACTCCTTGATCGTTTGTCGGAGCACTTGTACTAATAAATTTATTAGAACCATTCCATAAAACAGAATTATCTGCTACTCCGTGTAATGCGTTACATCCAATATCACCATTAACATCCAAGGCGTACCTAGGAGATTGTGTTTTAACACCGACACCCCCTACAGCATTTAGATATAGACTATCTTGTATTGCGCCACTCGGATCATTAGCAACTCCAATTTCTAATACAGTTTTTTCTCCAGATACAGCATAATAGCTCATCCATGCTGTATCTCCGCTGCCGCCGCCGGGATCATTAGGGAATCTAATACCATTGCTTGCGCCAGCAGATGGATAGAATTTTACTGCCGATGCTGAAGTAGCGGAAACATCAGTAGTAGATACCGTTGTAGCATATACGTCGCCTGTTAAAGTACCAGTTACATTACCTGTTACTCTTCCAGTAAACACAGCGTCTGTGCCGGCGCCGTTATCAAGAATTCTAGTACCATTAGACGCAATTATGTCGCCTGTTAAGTTACCCACTACGTTACCAACAACAGGTCCTGTATGTGTTCCGGCTGTGTTGCCTACAAGATTACCTGTTACGTTACCTGTTACAGCACCTACAACAGGTCCTGTATGTGTACCGACTGTATTACCTGTTACATTCCCCGAAATATTACCTGTAATATTACCTACAACAGGTCCTGTATGTGTACCGGCTGTGTTGCCTACAAGATTACCTGTTACGTTACCCACTACAGGTCCTGTATGTGTACCAGATGTATTACCTGTAATGTTACCGGTAACATCTCCAGTAACTGCTCCCCTTAGAGGACCTAAAAATTCTGTTGCTTTAATCTGTCCTGTACCTGTACGTTTAGCAATAGTATTAATTGTGGCATTTTCATCTGGTAAGAAAGTATTTCCGTTCCCGTCAATTAATGCTGTAGCTTGCCATGTACTTCCACTACCTAATAGCCATTGTCCTTGAATTGTTCCTACAGCAGGTACGCTTCCAGATGTTAAAAAAATTGTACTAAGATATCGTGAAGTTAATTTACTGTTTGTAGTTAATCTCCAATCACCCTCTAGTGTTCCTATATTAGTTTCGTTACCTGATGATACTTGATATGTAAAAAAGTTTTTCCACCTTGAAGCAGTTGACCCTAAGATAACATTGTTATCGTTAAATGGTCTTACTTTACTATTTGTACCAACAACAATATCGCCTAAGAATTCTAATTCTTTTAAGGCAGATCCTGATGTAACAGCATTAGTGTATACAGCATCAAACGGTTGTAAATTACTACCAACTGTAGTATTAACACTATACGGAACTAGACTAGTTCCGTTTACAATAACATTGTTGACTCCAGAATTTAAAACTAAGTTGCCATTTGAATCAGATGCAACAGAGCTGTTAGATCCTAGTTTAATACCGCTTGAAAAATTCCATTGAGTATTAATTGTTTCAGCATTAGTACGACTAGGAATATCAAGTCCTCTAATTGACGCACCGTCTTTTAAAGTTAATCCCCTAACTAAGCTAGTAAATCCTGAAGCAAATTCTGCCTCATTACCACCTATAGAAAATGCATCTTTTGAATATATGCCCAGTACATCGTTGTCAACTGAGATGTTGATTACAGCATGAGCAGTATCATTAATGTCTTTAATACTTTTAGAAACTAATTTAGTAACACCAAATCCGGTTGTAACTTCTGGGCCAACTAAAATAAATTCCTCAGCAGTTGCTGAAGTTTTAACCCATATTTGTTTATTAGCAGAATCAAACCAAAAATCACCTAACTTTAAATTAGTAGGCTGTGTTGCTGATGTTTGAGAAACTGCTAACCCTCTCCATATGGTCCCGTCATAAACTTTTAAACTATTTGCGCTTTTATCAAACCAAGTTTGCCCGATCATTTTATGTTCTGGGGCAGTAGTACTGGCAAAATTTTCTAGTAGATAAAGAAAGTTTTCATTTTGCCTAGTTCCATAACTTGTAACATTCTTACCAATAAGAAACAGACTAGTTGATACCTGATCGTCTACTGATCCATCGGCAATAGTTACTAGACTTGTTCCATCATAGGTCTTTAAACTGTATGGCATAATTAATTCTTTCCTTTATATTAAGTTCACAGGTCTTTAATATAGACCCAACCTTTAAATCCCGGTACCATTGTAAACGTTATTACTCCGGCATTGCTAGGTATTCCATTTGGACCATAGCTAGTAACAAGTGTGTTTGTACTTAAAATTTCAGTTACAATCTGTCCCTGAGAATAGCCGTTACCGCTTATTACGGCTCCTGCTCCAATTCCTGCTGTGCTGTCAATGACTAAAGAGGTGCCTGTATGAATAACATATTGAGCAGTCTCTGTAACATTAATCGATCCGTCATTTGAAATAACTTGGAACAATTTACTGGTATAATTACATGTCGGTAACGGACCAGTGACTGTTACTAGGCCAGCAACGTCAGTTACTATAGTAGTTGCTGTATTAAATGATGTTGTAATACTTGTAACTGTATTTGTGCTTGTTACAGTATACGAATAAGGAATTTTATTTTCGCTTAGGTCTAATATAAATGTAGCACTAGACGCAACGTATGTAGAACATAAAACTGCGGCTCGTGTTCCTGGAGGCTGAGCATAGTATTTTACATCGCCGCCGTCTACTGGCAATAGAATATCTAAATAATTTTTAACTGACGCATTGACATTAGTAAATCCAGTTACATCCATAGACAATGCATGTGTCTTACGACCATAATCGCCCAGAGCACTTGCTAGAGCGTTATCTACATATCGTTTATTAACTGCACGTTTATTTTCAACATCGTTTTGATCAGTAATGTATCCAAGATTTGGTTCAGCAACATTAAACAGACCGCTATTATTAAAACTGATATACTTATTGTATCCGCCAAGACTGCCCGGCTCGATATAAAGCGGTCCAGTTGATTTAATTGTGCCAGTTGTTAGTATTAACTGACTTGCAGCGTGTGTACTATCGGACCAAGATATATCACCAATAGTTAACAAATCTAAACCAGATATGCCGGGACTACCAATAGTTCTCAAATACGGAGCGTATAAGACAGCATTACCTAATGCGCCGTCTGTTCCTAATACTTTGTTATCGCCTAAATAAATGTCTGCGCCAACTTTTAATCCGTCGTTAGTGGTCCATCTGCCCGATGCTAGTGTTCCTTGATATAACAAGTAATGGTTTGTACTTCCGGGGTTATCAATTAAAATACCCGAGCCGTTAATACCAGAATCAGTTGCCGGTTGCCCTGTTCCAATTAAAATTTGTTTTCCGTTTGCTCTAATTACATCAACTTCAATGTAATTTGTTGATCCCTTAACATTTAAATCTCCGTAGATATCAACGTCTTTATGTATCTCAACTTTATTAGAAGCCACGGTTGCTGTAAATAACCCAAGTCCATTGTTAACACTATCAATCATGATAGCATTCTTTTGAGTTTGAGTTACGCCGGTCTGTGTAGTGTATCGAATAAATGTTTTTGCGCCGGCATCAGTGTTTAATAAAATTGTATCATTTGAAGGAGAGTAAATTCTAAATACTGTACCAGTACCGCCAGTTACTAACCCAGGGCCAATACCAAGACCTTCAGGATTGTATATTTCCACGGATCCGTAAGTATATTCCATTTGATAATCAGAACTTGTTGTAAGATACTTTTTAAATACCTGATCAGCAGAGAATCCAGATAAACTATCAGCACTTGTAGCAGTTCCGTAGAATTTTGTTCCACTAATTGTTGACGCTAGTGTAAATCCTTTTCTAATTGTACTTGTAGAAGAAATATGTAACGGATTTGATGCTATGTTTAAAGGAATTTCAATATCGCTTGCCCAACCAATTAATACACCATTTGTATAAAAATTAATAATGGGGCGTAGCGTATTGGTAGAACTTTCTACTACAGTTTCTACAATCGCTCCAGTCTTTCCGTCAAAGTCACTATAAGGTTTAGCTAGATCAACTAATGAAACTCCGTTATAATACCATAACTTTTGGGCAGAAGTATCAAACCAAAATTCTCCACCAATTAGTGTAGATGGCTGTGTTGCACTGATAACTGGACTGCCTACCGGTTTCCATAAATTATTAGAATAAACTTTCAATTGCCCTTGAGCGGTGTCATACCATAACTGTCCAGATAGTGGACTAGGCGGAGCAGTTCGTTTGGCAAAATTTTCTAATAGGTGAACAAAATTATTATTAATTGATTCACCGTAGGCATTAGAATTCTTACCGACTAATGTTAAACTTGTTGAAATACTATCAGCAGACTGATCTGCTAATAGTGCTAACACTCTACCGTTACTATATTTGATTGTATATGCCATAGTCTTATGTCTTTATAATGTAATTCAATGCGTGAAAATGTAACGCGGTATTTGATGCCGCATTAGTTGAAGTGCTATAAGCAAATCCTGTGCTACCACTAGCATTTATTTGACCAGTTATAGGTCCTGTAGATCCTAACGCATATGATTGAGCATACTCAGCGTGTACATTTGAAGTCCTGCCTACCCCAGAATTACTTGGTGCTGCCGGTACTAATGCCGCTTGACCGTTAACTGTTTCAGCATTGGTCATGTTGTCATATCCCATAATAACTCTAGATCTTAAATCTGGAAGTCTAAACTGACTTGTAACTGAGCCCTTTCCGTATACGTATTTGATAGCATTGAATAAGTTTGGAAAATATCCTGCGTCAACTAATGATCCGTCACATAACAACCAACCTTGCGGTGTATTGTCTACAGGGCCTGCATAAGGCATAACAGCACCAGTTGGAACTTTGTATTCTGCTAGATCTTTTAATAGGTCATTTTTAGTTGTTTTTCTCAAGGCACCAGTAGCAGTTTGAGACATTAAGAATGTATCATTATCAGCTACTGTGGTTGCTGAAGCCTGACCAGCTACTGCGGAATTTGTAAGACTAGCTGTGAATGTTTTTAACCCTGCTTCACCTGCGTAAACAAAACCTGCGGCAGATACTTGACCGGTAATACTCCAAGTTGAACTGTTTGTTAATCTTGTAGCTCCACCAGTTAAATTTCCAACAAAAGTGTTTTCTAATTTTGTACCACCTTGATATGTTACGCCAGTAACGCTTCTACTTGCGTTTAAAGATATAGGTGTGTTCAATTGAACATTAGCTTGAGAATCAGATACCGCAATAGTATTGATATCATAAACTCTTAAAATATAATAAATTACATTACTTCCTAATCCTAGAGCATTTGGGCCTCCCGCATTATATGTTACACCATTAGGACCAGGAATATTAATACTTGATCCCAACGCTAATATAGTGCCATTATATGATGCGCTAATAGTAATCTTTGGAAGAGCAGGGTCAATAGATTTAATATAGTAAGTTGTACCCGAAACTAATCCGCCGAGTACACTACCTATGGCAGCGGTGTAGCTACCAGATCCTGCTGTTAATGTTAACGATGACGATCCCGGAGTAGCAGACACCGTTACACAATTGCCTGTTTGAATACTTTGAATATAATATGTCTGTCCGCCAACTAGCCCACCGATACTATTACTCGGAACAATACTCATTCCAATGGCAAATCCAGTAGTATCGCCAAGTTGAACATAATTTGGTCTACCAGCATCTGTTGATGCAAAAGTTTGAATTAATGTTGTGCTTGAAGAACTAAATGTAAATTTAATAGGCATTCCAACCGATAACCCAACTTTAGAACTTAAAGAGATTGTGTTAACAGCCGGGGGAGTTGTTTGAGTTACTATTCCAGTAACCGAAGTATGACTAAAAATAATAGGATCGCCTGAAGATAGCCCTCCTGCGTTGCTAATAGTTAATCTACCTGATGAATCTGTTCCTGTTACTGACCCTGGTACAATTGGAGGTCCGGCAAATACCTTGGAATATACTATCCCAAAAGGATTAGTTTCAGAACCAATGTTTGGGGCGTTATTACCTGTCCCAACGGGTAAAATTCCCGGAGTACTAATTGGCCAATCCTGTGTTCCAATATACATTGTATTAACAAATGTGCTTGTACTAAATGTACTAGACCCAGATGATACAATGTTTTTAAAGTAAGAAATACCTTTAGTTACATTAAGGGCAACAGTCGAAGAAGTAATAGTTAAAGAGTTTGCTACTTTAACACTTCCATTTACATCTAATTCTGCTTTAGGATTCTCGGTTGATTTTAAATTAATACCAACACCAGACGACGCTCCGTCAATTGTTAGTACGTTAACAGGAAGACTTCCGTTACTTTCTAATGTAGTTGTTTGGAATACAAACTTACCACCCGGAATAGGATTTTGTAAATTGGCCTGATATCCGTTATCAGCCATGTTCATAATCCACGGAGTAGTTGTTCCGTTACTAGATGCCTTGCCTACTGCTAGTTCCTTAATATACAATCTAGCATTAATTGTACTATCGCCAGTAGTCTTTACTAAACTATCTCCAGTAATTGTTGTACCGTCTGCTAAATTTAAAGCGTCTGCTGTAGTAGCTGTAGCATTTAATTTTCCGTTATAGGTTGAACTAAGGTTGACTCCAGGATGAAGGCCGTCAGCAAATCCACTTATAGGAGGTTGAGGATAAAATGTATCACTGGCAATAATTTCTACAACATTGTCATCAATGTAATTTTTAATAACCCTGTGTGTTCCTCCAAGATTATCTTTAATTTCGTCAGCATAGCTACCAGTTTTAAGAACATTACTATATGTCGGGCCTACTAAGGTCCAACCGCTTAATGTTCTAATGTACAATTGAGCGTTAGCTGTGTTAACCCAAATGTCGCCGCGTTCGGGAGTTTCAGGAGGACTGTCTTGTTGCCAAACACCATTAATAGGTTTCCATACGGTACTGTCAAATACTTTTAATTTTTTTCCAGTAAGTGTATCGTTAGAACTATCATACCACAACTGGCCTTCGGTAGGATGAAGTGGAGGAGATATGTTGGCAAAATTTTCTAATAGGTATAAAAAGTCTTGGTTAACAGAAATACCAAAACTTGGAGCACCCTTACCAATAAAGGTTAAACTTGTATCAGTGTCATTAGTTTTGCCGTCACGAACAATAATTGCTTCGCTAAGTTTGGCAACATTATATTTGTAAAGGGTGATATAATCGGCCATCTTATGCTCCTACTCCGCTAATACTTTGAATACGGATTGTGTAGTCAATTTGAATTAAACGATTTAATGATTTTTGAACAGGGTGAAAGATAACATGAGTTAATAACGGCCCCGAGTTTGCTCCATCAGTACTATAAGCCTTCAAACCCAATTCATCAAAAATAAAATCATTTGATAAGTTTGTACCTGTATCAAACGCCAATTGTCCGCTTGGTTCACCGAAATCTAACAGACAACTAACTAATAGGTCACTATAAGTGGCTCCCGATACATGACGTGCTTCCATGAAGTTTCGTGTCGGATCCAGGTCTAAAACACTGGATGCATCGACGTTTTTGTAGTAAGTTTGATTATAAAGTTGACTATTTTGCCCCAGGGTGTTAGGAGTTAGATAAGTGATAATCCCAGTGGGATCAATACGACTTCCACCGTTTCCAAAAACCATTTCAGTAATAAAGCCACTGCCAAGATTACCAATACTTCTTACCAAAGCAAGGCTAAAGTTTTCATAATGAATAGCATTACGCTTGTCGACATAGACGTGCTTAGTTTCGGGATCAAAAATCTTGATGTGACCCTGTAGTTTTACGGCTCCGGATTCATTTAAATCCGAGCTAGGTTGAGGTTGTTGTACTGGCATTTTGTTCTCATCATTAGTCATAGTGCTATTTATTCTTATAAAATTAGGCGATCTGTGTTCTTCCATTTACTGTAAACCAATTAGTACCATTAAAGAAACAAGGTTGTGCTCCGCCAGACGCATCAGTTACATAAACCATTGCTCCTCGCTGTGTAATGCCGCCAAGTGCCGATAATTGTGCTGTAGTTGCGTTAGTTAATACAAACGGGGCGTTAGTTGTAATTTGCCCAGCGGCTTTAAGTGCTAGATCGTTTCCACTTTGTACTGTAGTAATTCCAACAGTACTTACAGTTAGTGTACTTACATACAATGTCTGTACTGTATACGTGTTTCCGGTAATGACCATTGCGCCGGTTGCGCCACTAGAGCCGGCTGCTCCGGTTGCTCCTGCCGGGCCAGTAGATCCTTGAACACCTGTTGCTCCTTGAGGAGAAACATCACCAATATTAATTGTACCTACCATTGCTGAATGGAACTGACAAATATAATATAGGGTACTAGGAGCATTATACGGAACTGCAAAAGTTATAGTTCCAGACTGGGCTCCGTTGTTAGTTACACCAGAACTATAAGCATCGCCAGTTCCAGTAGATTGGGCAGTTTTGATCCAAAATGGATGTCCTGATGCGTTTACACTAAACGTATAAGTAAATCCGCGTAGTAAGAATAACGTTGGATCATTGGATCCATCAATAACATAGGCCGAAGATCCGCTGTTTGTCACTGTATACACTCTTGCGCCACTTAGTCCTTGAACTCCGGTAGCACCAGTAGCACCTACTCCAGATGGGCCAGTTGCCCCTTGAACGCCAGTTGCGCCAGTTGCGCCATTAAGTCCAGCCGAGCCCGATGCGCCGGTGGCACCTACTCCAGATGGGCCAGTTGCTCCCATAATACCTTCAGGTCCTCCTGCGCCAGTTGCTCCTGTTGGTCCAGACGCACCTGTTGCTCCTGCGCCAGTAGCACCCGTGTTGCCCTGGGGACCTGTTGCTCCGGCAGCACCTGTTGCGCCCTGACCTGCAAATAGTCCGTCTAATCCAGTAGCACCTTGAGATCCGGTTACACCAGTAGAACCTCGTATTCCGGTAGAACCAGTATTTCCAATAGGACCTTGTGTTCCAGTAGCCCCTGTTGCTCCCTGTAATCCTGATTGTCCTTGAGGACCAGTGGACCCAGTTGCTCCCTGTGCCGCATATAATCCATCTAATCCAGTTGCTCCTTGAGAACCACTTGGTCCTGTAGCACCAGTTGATCCTCTGCCAGTAGCGCCAGTAGCACCTGCTTGTCCTTGAACACCAGTAGAACCCCTGGCACCTAACCCAGTAGCACCTTGCGGGCCAGTTGCGCCTGTTGCTCCGTCTGGTCCTGTGCCCCCAACAGCAACAGCAGTACCCGGAGTCCCTTGTGGTCCTTGTGGTCCTGTAGACCCGGTTGCGCCATCATTTCCTGTGGAACCTTTAACTCCTGTAGCACCTGGATTACCCACAGGCCCTGTTAAACCAGTTGATCCTGTCGGTCCTTTAAGTTGACTAGCCAGTGTATTCTTTAGTGTACCGATGCTTAATTTATAGTTTGTGCCGCCGTCTAAAATAGGCATAACAGCCGCATTTGACGGGTTAGTGCTTGTTGTTAAATCTGATATTCTTGCCATATTATTCGCCTACAAAAGGTTCTCCGCTTTCGGTATCGATGGTGTCACCGAGTTCTGTAACTAGCACAGGTTGTGAATCTGTATTTTGTCCGTATAGATATTTATCTGGCAATCTAGCAGGGCTTGCTCGTAGGAACCTAACTTGTTCAGTAGTCTGATCAACTAGCGACTTGTCGCTACTAATATCATACCAAATCTCAGTTCCTCTATAAACAACCCTAACTATTGATTCCATTTGCTTTGAAACGCCAGTGTTGTCAATAAAAGTAGGATCTAGTGGAACAAATAATTCTAAGAAATATCGATCATTGTAACGTTTAATTCTATATTCATCACTGACAATTGGGTCTCCGAACACGCCCTGACTTGTTACTTCTCCACTGTCGTATGTCAACGTACCTTGTTTACGCATTTCTGATAACGAATGTTTCAACATACGACCTTGGTAATATACACTGGCCTGACGAGACAAGTCGTTTTCGCTACCGCTAAACGGAATACCTGTTAGTTCCCAAATTGATGTACCGGTAGTAGAAATCTGTGTTGACGTTGTAACTTGACGCTTTCCCGGAATAAGTTTTGTAGTAACTACAGTACGGGGTACATTTAAAACATACGCATCTGAAACATTTTGCCATAACAATTTAACTGCGCTTCCAGGCACAAATGTATATCCCGGATTGATCGTAGCTGTCACGTTTATATACCAAACAGTCGAAGTTGTACCTTGTGAGTTCTTAACAAATCGAGGGCCAAACAATGGAATCCCAAACGCTGTCTCGTATTCTTTTTTGTATCCGTTATAAAGAGCATTAACATCAAATACAACAGGACCTGCTACTAACGATATTGTACCAGATGTTCGATTTGCTACCTGAGTCTGAAGTCTTGTAAACCAAGAAGTATTGGCTCTTGGTTTATTACCAATACTGTCTTCCGAAATAGCTAACCATTTTACCTCACCTGCTGTAGGATTGTTTCCTGCCCATAGATAGTTTGTATCGGAGTTAAAAGATAAAAATGTTGTATAGTTAACTGCATTAACTAAATCAAATGTATAGTCTAATATTGCTCCTTGATCAATATAACTTCTTGTAACTACAGATGTGAATGTAGTTGTAGAAACTGTAACTGAAGAATCTGGGATTTCAGGACTTGATACAACGTCAAAACTTGATGTAGTGCTTGTAACAGTTGTTGAAATATTGATAGTTTTAGGCGTATCTTTAATTCTAATAGTTTGATTAATACCTTGATCAAGTACTGAAGATCCGGCAACGTGTTGATCTTTAATGCCTGTTCCCAATGCTCCGCGTTTTAATTGTGTTAAACGATTGCCTATCATTTGATAGAACTCAATTCGTTCGCCGTCAACTAATATCACTCCTGGTATGCGATTAACTAAATCAGGAGGTGTTAGTTTATCAGCATCTAGTACACTGATGCTTTCATCACTAGGATTTAGATCGGCTATTAGTTCAGTTACGTTTGCTCCGCTTAATCGTTTGTAATGTGTACGACCAAAATTATCGTAGAACATTCTAAATCCAATTAGGTCGTGACTACCGTAGTCAAACGATGTTATAACTACGTCGTCAGTTTCTGCTAGAGAAACATTTAAACGTACTGTCATGCGATCTGAATCAAGTTTATAATCTTCTTCATTAATTAACGGACGTCCGTTTAGTTCTACCCAAACATAATCAGTATTAAGAGCCGCTCTACTTAACAGATAACGTCCACTAGAGTTTCCACTAAATCTTTCTTTTCTAATTCCCAATCCGTCATGATTATTGTATGTTGTAACTCGCAATGTGTCATTACCAGTTTGTTCAACATTACGCATTAATGTCAAGTATGTTCCGTTAGCAGTTTCGTTAATCTCGTATTCGTGGCCAGCAAGGATAACAATAGCAATAGCATCGCCGTTTACTATTTTTCCAGCTTTAAAAGAAATTGTTCCTTTAATTTCTCTAAACTGATAATCTTTGCCTACAAATCTCTTGACTCCGTTTACATAAACTTCAACATCGTTAGCACTAACAGTACCATAGTCAATTCCTCGAATAACTGGATATGTCTTTTGATTGTTAGCAACAACATAATAAACAATATCAGGCGGTAACAATCTTCTACCATCGTATGTAACAATCGCTTGATTGTGTAGTGGTGCTAGTTTACCCGGAGCAGGCTCTAGTTTAAATATACGTTCCTTGTTACTTAGGTTAGCAAAAACTTGTTCATTAACTTCATTGAAAGCCTTAACTGGTGCGGCAAAGAACCACACTTGTAATACATCTCCAATAGATAATTCATTAGGTAATTCAATAACTATACGACCTCTATTTTTAGAAGTTTTCTTAATATAGTTTGTAATACTAACGCCATTCAAAGTAACATATTCACTTTGAATAGTAGTGTATTCAGATTCAAATTCAAACTCTGTAAAAGATAATTCTCTTCCAGTAATTGTAACAGAACTTGATTCTAACATTCTTGTTCCGCCAACGCCCACACTAGTAATTGATAATACTTGCGGAGTTGATGTAGATATTGTTTGTACTAACCCTTGAGGTTTGAACGGGTCAAAACTTCCCTTGCCGGCGTACTTCCAATCACCGCCATTCTTAGTACTATAGAATACGTGGCTAGTGTTGTTAGCAATCTGCGATGGACTTACAATGACCCCTGCTCCAGGATTACCGATTGTTCCGGCATTGGCAATACCAAATACTGAACCAATGTCTGATCCTGTTCCAGGGCCAGTGAACAACGTTTCATAAATTGTTTCAACATATTGATTAGTTCCGTCACTGTATAAGGTACATTCATAATCGTACGCAGGAATTGTAGGAGTGTCATTTCGTTTTACATAATGACTACCTTGGAATCTCATACGCCAATATTTAAAATTACCAATAGTACCGGTAGCTCTAAAGATACCCGGTTCTTCACCAGTTTCTAAAGGTTGGCCGTTTACGCCGTATCCCTGCCATAAGTCAGTATACTCGGCATAGATTGCTGGAAACGGAAGAACTCCAACAGCCACAGGTGTATACAATCCTGTGCCGCCACCAAATGTCAAGTAGCCGTTTGTTCCTACGTATAGTTCTGTAAACTTTGTTCCAAACATATTCCATTCAAAGCCAATTGGGTATGGCCCTTGATAGAAGTCGTCAACGTTACCGCCAGTGTCCTGTATGATATTTTCAAAGTTACCTTCTCTACGAGGACCAATAACAGTCTTAGTATAATAAGGACCAGTAACGTCTGTTGTTGTGCTTACAACGTTGGTAACGGTAAACACATTAAGTTGATTAGTATTAAAGTCTACTAGATAATCAAGATTCCATGTCATTGGCGTGTTACCTAACAACACCTGTACACTAGCAGTAGATGCTGGTCTAACTCCGATATCAAATACATAATTTGATCCGTCGGCAATATATTTTCTCGATGAAATTGTTGCTGAACTTGTAGCAGGTCTTGTATAAACACTAATGCCCAACGTGTCGCTCACACGCCCTGGCAAGTTTTCTTCTGGACCGTGGCTATTGTCGGGAGTAACAAATCCGTCTCCGTCGATATTGATTCCGGCAATACTGTTATTTCTTGGATCGTCTAGAGTTCTAGCAATTCTCTTGTCAACAGTTCCACCATCAATGTATGTGTCAATGTCAAGATCAGACGGAGTAACTGAACCATCGTCTGTTGTTAATCTAAAGTCAACAATAGTATCAGTTGATAGTAATGTGCCAACATTAACAGTATTCTTTATTCCGTTACCGATGAATGTAGAAGTAGTAGCGTATATGTTAGTTGATGCTGTAGTTCCATAATATGGATCGTCAATTCGTCTTGTAACAACAGTACCATTTACATTGTCAGTTGTGTAAATTGTAAGTTTTTGTCCAACAGCAGGAATATATGGCAATGTGTATGACGTAGTTACATCAGACCCGTAAGTGCTATGATATCCAGCAGTTAGAGAATAATCATCCCATGTGCTAGATGCCCAGCCAGTTGTATCCCAGCCCGCAGAGTTACGGAAAGGCAAGGTGTCAACTGTTACTCCTGGATATTCTAATCCACTCATTAACATTGTTGCTGTGTTACCTGGCATGCCTGCTACTGGTTGATAGTAGTCACGAATACGGTCAACAGCATTGTATATTGATAGATGTTTATTATATGCTACAGTAACAACATCTTTATTTTTAGGAACTACGCCTAAAATTATCTTAGAACGCTTCTTAGTATACCCGTCAGTTTCTGTATAGTTTTCTAAGGTATATGTGTTAGGCAATACTAAAATACCATTGATTTTAACTGTAAAGTTTTCAATATTAGATTCTGGATACCAAGTAAGGTAAAATTCACGAGTACTGTCATCTCCAATGAAGGTGTCAAGAGTTCGTTTTTCTCCAATCTCATTATAACCACTCACTCGATCAAGTTTAATATGAAGCTTGTTAGTTCTTACTTTGTTATTGGCAATTCTAGCAACTGCTCTTGCTGGTACTACGTTTACATTTCCGCCGCCAACAAATTCAACACTCGGGGCACATAAGTATCCTTGTCCAGGATTTGTAATACGAATATCAGTAACTTCACCTAGAGAAATAAATGCTTCGGCAGTTGCTCCAAACCCTGGATCGCCATAGGCACTGACAATTTTAACTTCTGGTGCTGTTCTATATCCGCTGCCACCACTGTATATCAACGCATTAGAAACTGTAAATGTATAATTGTTATACCAGTTCTTATAAGGCTGTTGTAATAGCTGAGGAGAGCCAAACGATACTACAGAGAAACTCTTAGTTTCTGTATTGTAGTAACTAGGCATGTCAAAGTCAGTAGGAACTACTGATGTAAATTCAGATGCTGTGTAATTACTTTGGAATGTTCTTATCTTAGTATGATAAGGTTTAGTTTCGTTAATATAACTTTCATAATAACTTGTATTTTGAAGTTTATATGTTGGACGTTGATCTAACGCACCGGCATTGTGATTGATAAAGATAAAGCTAGTTTTAAAGGCCCAGTCTAAGAATTTTTGTTCTGTTAGGGCATACTTAACAGCCTTAAACCATAACTTGTTGTTATAAATTTGCAAATCATCATTTAAGATATCAACAACTAAAGCAGAAGTAATGTACTCAAGTTCTTTTTCATTACTTTGACTGAAAGGAGTTTGGTCCCACGATGCCGCACTGTCAAATCCGTAATTGTTTGTATTGTTGTTCCACAATGTATCTAAGAATTGAATTGTTCCTTTTTCTTTGAATACAATATTGTACTCTCGATTAAATGTGCCCGGCTGATTAGACAATGCTAGCTTCTGAAGTATAATATACTTGTTATCGCCAGGATTATCAATTCTCACGTAACTACCTTCGTTTACAGAAATGATAGGTAGTTGATATGTGTATTGTAGTGTTTTAACTATAGTTCGTTGTGGCACAAATCCTGGAGCACTCCAGTCGATGTACTTCCAATAATTTGTAACATCAAAACTAGATGTCTGAACGCGAGTCCATGTTTTAGTAGTATAATCCCACTCGTATTTGCTCCATCGATTGGCAACTGTATCATCAAGATTTACAATAACTCTATGCGGTCTTGCTGTGCCAATTAGATTATTATAGCCGTTGCCCTTAGAAACAATACGTACACCAATAATGCTACCTGATATATCAATTATAGTTTGAACTTTTGCGCCGGTGCCGTCACCTAAGAAATTGACAACAGGGCCTTTCCATGTTATGAAATTTCCAAACTCATCTGTGCTAATTCCAGAAAATTTTCCGTAGCCAAATCCTGGATCTGTAATTTCAATGTCACGAATTCTTCCATTCTTAAGAATGAAATTAAATTTTGCCTGACGCCAGTAACGTGTAGCAATTGCATCCTTTTCAATATTATCTTCTACTAGAACATCATATTCGCCATCCGAAGCATCTGGGTATTGCTCAGACGCATAGAGTTTTTCAAAGTTATAGTTTTCTTCGTTAACCAAGTGCCGAGTAAAGATACTGTTGAGATATTCAATAAGACTACGAATTGCGCCAATGCGATCAACAAACATACTTTGGCGAGGACGAATTCCTACACCGTATTTTAATCTATCAGGCAATGCTGGATCCGGAACAGGATTTCCTAATCGGTCTCTTCCTATATAGCTGTCAATTAATTTTTGTAATAAAGGACTATCAATTGACAATGTACTTCTTGGATCATTCTCTCTTAAAATTAACCACTCTGTATGTTTGTTAATATCGGAGCCCAGTGTATCCATCTCAACTGACAAGTGAATTCTTGAATCTTTTAGCGTAGGCTTGATGTTGGTTAACATTAACGCAGACTCTGAAATTACAGAAGCATACTTAATACCCTGTGCCTTAGGATCAACAATTAAGTTTGCAGTTTCAAAAGCACTTAATCGTCTTTCAGGATTAGAAGGCAAGTTTATTTTATTCTTAACCCAGAAATAATATACATTGGCAAAATTATTGCTTACAGGGTTGTAGACCTGTTTAATACTGATAACACTATTGTCAGAAAACTTAGGTTGCCCGCTAACACCCTGTGCTAGCCCTTCGTTGGTATCTGCTAGTGCAGCCCATTGACTAGGCAAATACTTAGACTTGACCCATTCATAAATGTCCACTGTACATCCTGGGAATAGTTTGCCCCAGTTGTTTCTACGGAATTCTAAGTCACCTTGCTCATACTGGACATATTTGATACTACTTAGATCCCACCATAATTCGCCAACATGGTCATCTAACCAGTTTGTGTTTGTATCATTAACTGTTCCTGTAATACCTATAGAATACACAGCAGGGTCAAATACAGTTTTAAATTTAATTTCTTGATCAGCAATACCAGGAATACGTCCTTTGATAGGATCAATAATTTCTAAGTAGTCCAATACTTGTTCTTCTTTACTGTCAATAGTAAAGATTCGATTTACTTTTCTTACATCAACAACTGGCTCTTGAACTCTTAATTGACTCCAAGAAATATCTGATCCATTGAATACATAGACTTTACCCTTTTCAGCAGACCCCGGAGCACCAACTAGCACCGCATCATCTAGTGCCGATACTGCTAGCCCATATCCGTCGTTGTCAAGGACTACATCGTTGTTTAAACTTTGACCAAGTACAAACTTAGTATCTAATTTATTATAAACATATACTGACCCAGATGATTCTATATTTCCAGCAAATACTGTAGTCTTACTATCAAATGTTGTTTTAGTATTAGCATTAAGAGAACGATCAAATGTTAGTCCCCTATCAATGCCTTGCCCTTGTGTACCAATAATTAAAGTATTGTTATTGTAGGCTAGAGAAACACCAAACCTTGTATCTGTTGAAAGATTTGGTGCTTTGATTGTTTGTAATGGTACATAGTCAGTTGAACTTGCATTTAATAATACATATACATACACACATTGCATATCGGGTGCTGATATAAAAAGTGTAGCACCAGTATCGTCAATCAACACTTGTTCGCCAAAATTACCATCGTTATCGGGTGATATAATATCTTGAATTATGGAAACATTGTCACCATAATAAACATATACGTTATTACTTCCGGGGGCGCCGACAGCATAATGCACACCGTCTTTGCTAGATGTAATACTTGTACCAAACGCACTTCCGGAAGTTAGTCCAGGAGAGTAAAGAACAGTAGGCACTAGTGAAAGATTATTAAAGTCGTATACAAATACACGACCTTCTAAATTACTGTGGCCCGGAGAACCTACATATAATTTTTTGTCGCGCATACAAACAGCAGAACCAAATCTAACCGGAGCTGGAGGTCCTGAGGGATTAGTTAATGTAGTTGTTCCAGAGATTGTATTGTCACTTAAATTTAATGTAGATATCTGAACCATGCCGTTGTTAGATGCAAATCCCGGTGCTCCAACAATTATGTCTAATGTATTAGCATCGCTATCGTACACGGAGGTAGAGCAATAGCCAAATTCCGAAGTATCGGTACCACCTGTTAATGTTATAGGAATAGATATTAATTTAACTAATTGGTTAGCATCACTTCCAAACTTTTTATAAACAACTACTTCGCCGCCGGTATATCCTACTGTAGTTTTATAGTATGGAGATCCAACAATAACAAAGTTACCATCAGTGTTTGAAGAGATACTGTATCCGAACTGTTGATTGCGAGTAGTTAAAACTCCAACTTCAGTATTGGTAAATGTGAATCGGTCATACGCATCAATTTTTTCATACACTGACCATTGATCATTTCCATTGTTATCTACCCAAACTTTTTCTCCAAATACATAATGCTTGAGGACTTTGTTATCAGCAAGGGCGTCAAGATTTTCGTGTCTGGCAGAGTTAAACATGAAAAGCAATCCAACACTAGGAACAAACGTTGTTGACATTCCTGTTAATGTTGTGCGAACTTTAATTACATTATAATCAGATACAACTGAAACTTGATACACTCCATTAATTTCAGTACCAAATTGACTAATTGAAATTAAATCTCCTGGATTTAAATCATGCGGAACGTCTGTTGTAATTGTTAACTCAGTTCCGGGAATTGTAAGAACTGCGTCAATAACTCTAGGAGTTAGCAATGTATAACGATACACATCCCAATCTTTATCATCTCGGAACCCTAACCAAATAGTGTCTCCATCATTTAATGCGCGGTTGTTAGCAATGTCAAGCAGACTAGACTTGCTAAATGCTGTTGCAGTAATGTCATCTAAGCGAACATACCCTGCTGTCGGTAGAATTGTTTCTGTTGGTAATTCATCAAGTGTTGTTGTAGAGAACGGTGCGTTGTTATAAAACTCAGGTTTGATTAACAAATCACTTTCTGTTTTGTATAATAAAAAGTCAGTAGGATTAATAGGACGTTGACTTACAAAACTAACTATCTGAGGATTCTCTTTAAATTTTTCTTCATTTAGTTCAAATTCTAAAATTTGTTCTGTGGCATAGGCGCCATAGGCACCTGTTCTAAATGCCCACTCTTCATTAAAATCAATGCTAGTTTCTAAACTGACAAGGCTGGCCTTATCCAGTCGATTAATTGTATTACGTGTTCCTTTTTCTTTTATAAATCCTTGATAAAATTTATACTGAGTAGTTTGATCAGTAAAAATATTGTCAAGGTAAGTTCGTGGACTATACCCAATTAAATGCTGACTTAGTTTTTGTTGAGCAATATCAAAGTTATCAATATCTGTGCTGTAAAAATCTTCAAACTGATTAATTTTTAAATCAAAGTTTGGTAATAGATCAGCAACTGGTTTATTACCTAACACTTGCCATTGTGTAAAATTAAATGTAGATTTACCTGCTTCTGAATTAATTGCGCTATAATATGTTCCGTTGTATCTTACAACATCTCCTGCGTCATAATCTGTGTACGCAGACCAGTCAGTTATTTTTGCTTCATCATAGATAAATCCGGGACTGTTTAAACTTCCAGTCCACTCGGCAGTACGGAAACCTTTTAATTTAATTCTACGTTGACGATAGCCCGACTCAATGTCATAGATAATGTCATTAAAGTAACTAGCATTATTAAGAATAATGTTGTGCTCTTTTTGTACAATATTCAATTGGGCAAAATAAATGCCATCACGTGTGTTAACTGTTTTAATAGTAAACACATTGTCAAGACGTTGCATACTAATTTGATTGCTTGGCATAATTGTGCCGTCAGCTTTTAATATACTATATTCATAAAAACGATTTAATATATTGTCAACAACTCCGTTGTCACTCTTAAATTTAAGAGCATTAGCAAATGGACTGATTGTAATAACACTGTCAGTATCCCATCCTTGACTAGACCAATATAAGAATTCTTTTGAAGCATAATTCCAATCAAGAATCTGTGACAAATCTTCTTGATATTCGTCAAATACAAATCCTTGAACAGATAACCATTCAGCGTAGCCAACAATTACATCATACACTTCTTGTACTGTTTTAAAGACTGTACCATAAGGAACTAACGATGTAGCGGTTTCAAAACTTCTTGGCTTAATAACACTTACTCCGCCGTCAACTGGTAGCTTAGATAACTGAACAAAATAATTAGAATTAAATGTAGATCCAGATGTGTGACTGGTCTTTACTCTATACCATCCATTATTATAATACACAACTTGTCCGGTTTGATAAAATCTTGCGCCAGTTGGGTTAATTGCTCCAACCTGAATAGGACGATCAATCTCTTGGCCGCCGGATTGCCATTCTACATACGGCTCGCTCTTACCACCAACTGTAAGCGCAGAGTCAGTTGTTGTATATACTGGATTAAAAATTGTAAAATACGGATAAGTCTTATCATATCCCTTAAGAATAAATCCATCGGTAGTACGTTGAACAATTAATCCCGAGATACTGGCAACTTGTACAGGATTTCCTTGATTTAAAAATATCTGATAGTCTTCTGAATTTAAACTAACACCAGGATTTGATGTACTAGGATTAACAGAGTCAATAATAATTTCTAGTTTATCTTTAGATAAAAATCCGCCTGCTTTATGTAATAGTTGTAAATTTAAAGACGAAAGTTCTTCTTTAAGTTGACTAATAAAACTTTTACGTTCTTGTTTTCCTACTTCTACAAGAATTGGACTATAGCCCGCGGCAGTGACTTTTTCGTCGTTAACCACATCGCCGTAAATTGATAAATGCGTTGGATTTAAAAATGTTCCAGTATCTGTATAAACGTATTGTCCAGCAACAGATTTTTTCATTCGACTTACGTCAAACATTAAACTAAAATAATCTGCCGGTAATGTTGTTGCCAATAAGATCTGTACGGCAAACGGCCATAGACTATTTCTTCTCCACGCAGACTCAACTGGGCCGCCGTCACCAAACACCCAACTATCAGTTGTACGAATTGGGTTAACACCTATTGCAACATTTGCGTTATCAGGAGTTAAAAGATTTCCAGCACTATCAACTGGAATCATTTCTAACAATCCAGGACGAGAGTACATAGAGTTATATGTTTCTCCTGCCGGATCAGCAATCTTACCTTCAGATAAATCTTGCCACAACAATAAGTTATCAGATGTGTACGGAGCAGGACCATATACTTCTTGCCACCACATTGGCTGAACAGGGAACCCCAACATTTCCCACGGATGAGTATGTGGTCGATCAGTGTCAAAGAAATATCTGTAAATACCTCTCCAGTTTCCTGGAATGCGGCGATTAATTGTAAAATTCTTAGCTGTAGAATAATTATATGTTTTTGAATTATCAACATCTATAGTTTCGTTTGTCTCATAATCAAAACCATAAAAGCCAGCCCACTTTAGAAATTCTTTTTCTAAAATTCCCATTACATCCGCATAACCGTAATTACTCTTCCTGAACACACCAGGTAGTACCGAGTTAATATCAATTAGATCTGGATTGTAATCTACTTTGATGTTGTTGTAAACACGTTTTTCAAACTCTAAAAGAATATCGTCTCGGAAGTCTCCATACGCTAGAGTTATACTTCCGTCATGTCCTTCAATAACCATTTGAGGGCCATTGGCATACGTGTCATCGAGATACATACGTGGTTCAAATTTTGGATACAATCCTAACTTAGTCGGAGTGAACGGAACAAAACATCCTACAGTACTGGCATAATCTTTAACAGTAATTGTATCACCTTTTGTTAAGACAATGTTTAAAATTACAATAGGAAGATAAGGATCAAATGTATAATCCTTTTTATATAAAAGTTGTGTTATTTCTCCGGTGCTTACGCTTGTATGATAAACTATCACTCCTCTAGAATTTAACTTGTCTAAAGAAAATTCACCGTTGGGCAACGAGTATTCGTTATTTCTAATATTAGAAACAGTATAATTTCTAGTAATAACATTAGCACCATACGGAAGCATATCACTATCACTATAGGGATAATTTCCATCGCGAGTTAAATTTACATTGTGTAAAACAACATCCAGCGCATCAGCAGGAGTATATGTTTGTGTAAGGCTAGAAGCATTTTTTAATAATGTTAATTTAAATTGATTATATTGCCCACTAACTTTTCTTATAGATCTAACAACATCGTGCTCAGGATCACAAACAAAATAACTGGCAAAACTTAAAGGGTTTTTATTTGTGATTAAACGTGTGCCATATTGATTAAAATCTGGAATGTCTCGGATATTATTATGGCCAAAGAAATCTCCAACAAAATTGGGATGACGATCAGCCGCAGACTTTGCGTGGTCGCTTAACTCACTTAGAGTAAATTGACCGTTAGGACCGTTTAATGGGTTATTAGTATAGCCAATAGATGTTTCATAATATCCTGTGTCAGTAGGAGTTGCTCCAGAATAAATCTTAAAAGTTACATTGTCGTTAACTGATAAAGAATTATTAAATGTTACAAATAATCTATCACGAGACGGCAATACTCTATAGTCAGTTACATTAAAGGCTTTTTTATTATTAACAAATACTTCAATATTAGGAGAAATAAATCCCGGATTTCTAATAGCGGTAATTTCAACATTTTTAGTTGCTTCTTCAATTACCTGGTATTGGATAATTGGAATAACATACTCTTTTGCTTCGGTCCAAACTGTAAGATATTTTTGTTCTGTATCGTTAACTTTTAAAAATCCAGAGTTAGTATAAACTGTAGAATTAACCTCGTTTACTAAATTTGTAAATGAGTCAGTCATATAATAGTTGTTAAACAAGTAATATCCTTGATCAGCAACGTTTCTATATTCTAAAGGAAATCCTAGAACAGGATCACTAGCCCCAGAACCTACACTATAACCAAACATCTTTGTTCCAACAAAGTCACTGTTATAATATGTAGAATCAGAAAAACTTCTGCCTTCACTATCAAATACGTCAAACAGGGGCGCTTGGTTTAGTTTCGTTTTTTGTTGTGCTTTTACCCATGCTCCAACACCGTTAGTAATTGTATAATACCAACTTGTGCCAGCATTAGTTGCGCCATTAGTAACAACAACACTATCTTTTTCATATACTTGACTGTCTTCAACTTCAGCAAAATGAAGTCTAAAAGTGCCATCGTTATCAATAAACTCTGCCTTGTATACCTTATCTCTAACCAACGGATCTGTGTCAGCGGCAAATATAACACGCTGACCTTGTTCAACTAAATGTTGATCAACATAATATCCTATTTGTCCTTCGGCTTCACTAAACGCATCTGTAGTAATTGTATCAATGTGATCAACGTTTAATTGCGATTGGCTTCCAAAATTGGACAATTGAATGTTTGGTTTAAATTCAATAATAGGTCGCTTTGCTCTGTATTGTTGTGGCAAGTTAACATCAGACTTATTTGCTGTTGCTGTTGCAATTAATACATCTTGATGGAACCAACGATTATATCGTGACCACGGATTTTTATCCTTGCTTATTCTTGAAATAGTAATGTATTCAGGAACAATAGGAATAGTTAAAAAGTTATCAAACGGATACTGATCAAACGGACTAGCATCGAAGTCGTCATCAAGATAATCTGTATATGCTTCCGGTGTTTGAAGTTCAGCAATATCAATTAATCGAATAGCGGCTCCTACTCCATCAACAATAAAATCTTTGCCGCTATATTTTTCCGGAATAACGTCACCAACAAAATGAACTTTCATTCCGTTAGTCAATACCACACCAGCATTAGTAGTGTAATTTTGTTTTCCTAAAACTTCTTTTTCAACGTTAATAACAGTATCTTCTGTTAAGGTCTTGACAACAATTTCTCCGCCTGTTAGAATATTGTCTTCGCCTACATAATACAATTTTTTAGGAGTATCGTCGGTGATATCAAGTATAACTTGTCCAACAGAAACACCGTTGTTAGATACAGTATCGTTATAAGCATCATCTGTGCCTTCACTACGTTTTGTTTTAATCCAGAAATTATGTGTGCTATTAACATTGAAAATGTACTTTACGCCCCTATACAATGTCAACAATGGATTTGGTGTAAGGCCGTCTGGAGTTAATACAAAGTAAGTTTTTGTCAACGGATCATCAGATACGCTGTATGTACTTGCTGTATTTTTAGCAACACCAACAACAGGAATAGTATCCGGGCCTTGCGGTACCCAATAATACTGATCAAAGTTTATAAACTTATCCCAATCAATGTGTGGGTCATAGCTGTAAAATTTTGGGCGAAATAGTCTGTCTAAATTATTAACAGGCGATCCGTCAAATGCTAACTGATTAATTAAATCGTCATAGCTAAATGCTTTAGCAATTTTTTGATTTTTATCTTTAACAATTAATCCCGGCTCAAGTTGATATTTTTTTCTAAAAGGAAGAGCCTCAGGAATATAAAAATCTTTTGAAGGATTGTATGTTGGAGTAATTTTGCTACCAACCCAGCCGCTGATCTTTTCAATCTTAGCCGGTTGAATAAGTTGGTCTAATGTACCTGCTAAAAATTTTGTATTTTTATCTGTTCTAAAAACACCAGGAAGTAAATCTACACTACGACGATTGCCACCTGGATTGTTAACGTCAACAACATTAATAATACTGTTACCCATTTATTATACCCCTGAAGCAGTTGTTACGATTGGAGTTGAAAGTCCAAGTGCGCTTGATGTTATAGCATCAATAATTTCAATGTTGTCAACCGTTGCGGCATTAACAAATAGTTCGTTTGATTGGCATGACACTTCTAACAAACTTCCAAAAGAAGAATTAGATTTTGGTACAATTACAAAGTTTGTGATGTCTGGTGTTAATGAGTTCATTACGTAAGTTGAAAGTTCGCTAAAATAGAAAGGCTGGCCAAAGTCCCAATTTTCAATAGCAAAGAAATTTTGTATTGCTGTAAAAATTCTAGACTTAAGATCGTTATCACTAACATTATAAGAGCTATTTCTAACTGCTTTAAAAGTTGCCTGTAATGATAACGGTGCGTTTGAACCAAATAAAGGTTTGTACTTAATAGGTTGGAAAATAATTGTGTCGCTAATAGCCTTAATCTGTTCAAGAGCAGGAGAATAGTTTTCTTCTAAACTACTGCTAGTTGGAGGTGTTGGTTCTGTTCCAGCACCCGATACTAACCAATTTCTGTAGGAGGTGTCATATGTCTTAGTCAACATAAAAATGTCAATTAAGTTTGTCTTGCTAGGATCTAATCTACGATCGTCGCCGCTATTATGCTGATAATGGAATTTTAATCTATTGCGGCCTACAAATGCTAGATAGTTTGTTGCTAGTTCAAATGTATTTGTAACAGCAGACCATTTCTTAATAACATTAACGTCTGAATTATAAAAATAATATACAAGGCTAGAGTCAAATTCTGTCACAACATCTTCATTGGGATAAGCTACCACTGTGTCTTCAGCAGGGTCAACTGGCATGTATTTCAAACCGTCATCTGACAATTTAAAATAAACAAAGTGATCTTTATATCCAGTATCTGCCGAAATAGCATCAGGCGCAACAATAGCAGTAAAGCTATCGGGGTCGTCTAATTGGCCATCATTTTGAGCATCATAAAAACTAACTTTAACTTTTCTAGGATCTTGATAGCCATCTGGCTCAACTACTAAATCGTCAATTTCCCAAGCCAAATCAACTCCTAACGCAGAGTTAGAAGTATTACTACTGTTAATTCCCAACACGTTAATTTGATCTTTAATAACTTGTGAATTTACAAAGTCGTAATTTTTTTGACTCTTGTCAAAAAAGAACGAAGTTTCTTGTTCACTTTCAAACAGATATTCTGTTTTTCTATAATACACTTTGTAGCTCTTTCCTGTCCATTCAAACGCAATTAACCAACTAGAGTCTAGATTCTGCGATGATGTATCTGCCTGATATAACAATGAGAAAGGGCTGTACAAATCTACGTCTGTTTCAGAAATAATAAACCACTGCCTTGTTTCTCTATCAAAACTTAATCCAAAGTTTCTATAAGATACACATAGGTTAACAATTGCAGTTTCTAAACTGTATGACCAAACGTTAACAAGTTTTGGAATAATTTTAGTAGGGACTGCGCCAGTAGGAATTGCGTTACTTAAAATAACTGGTCCAGTTCCGTCAATTAATTTTCCGTTGCCGCCGTTTGCGCCATCACCGATTACATTAACTACTTTGGCCCAAATATATTTTGTAGCACCTGGGATATTAGCAGAATCTAATACAATCTTTCCGTTGTAAAAACTACGTGGATAAGTTTTTGTGGGATCAGCTAAGTCTTTCTTGTCGGAAGCAACAAATTTAACTAACGATCCAGCCGTTACATACTGTAAACTATTTCCACTGAAATATCCTGTTTGCTGAGCTTTTTTACTAATAGAATCTTGAAAATATCCAGTAGTTTGATTTGTACTCTTTGTTACTAGATTCCATTCTGTTCCCAATACTGTAGCATCGGGGCGTGGCCATTCTTGATAATAGAAATTTCTCAGTCCGCTTGATGCGACTACTGTAGCGAGGTCACCCTTTAATACGCCATAAATTTCATTGCGACTAGTAAAAGTAAATTCAATATTTTCTTGTGTATTAGTTTTGTACAAGATTCCATCAGTACCAAAAATATTTGTACTAGAATACTTGCCGCTAACATCACTTAACTCGTAATACTTACTAATACCACTTGAGGTTCTGTTGATACTTTTAACCTTAAGAATATCTGTACCAGCACTTAACGGACTAATATTGTAATCTTCAGCAGTAATCATGCGATTCTGCGTATAGTATGTTTGTGGTGCTTTTAGTTTAATGTCAGCACTTGACTCTGCTCCGCTACTATTGCTTACAGTATATTGTAAACTTAGCGTTAACGTTAATATATGAGTCTGACCAATTTTATTTTGATAAGGAACACTAATTTGTATGCCGCGCATTTGGTCAGGTTTAATAACGTAGTTCAACCCGTTGCTCTGACGATAGAACAAACGGAACGCTCCTTTTGGAAGATTTCCAAAGTTGCCATCAGCAAAGTTCAAATCAATTTGATCACTTTCTCTAGAAATAACCGCATATATGTTTCTACTTGAAGAATCTAAACTATTGTAAATTACGTTGTTGCCAGTTAAGCTAGGAACTTTTTCCCATTTAGTTGAATGAGTTCCGTTAGCATCTAACTGCCATAACCAAACATCATCATCGTTAATATCATTAACGTTAACAGCAACAATTTCATTTTCAGTTGGTGTTGAGATATCAAAAGAACTGGCCTTTAATGTACCCTGACGGAAGCTAACAAAGAAGCCAGTATTTTGACTTCCGCTTCCTCTGCTGTCATTTTTAAATAACATGTTAAATTGACTTGCTGGGCGAGGTGTATCTTCATATACATAACTCTTACCCGAGAATGTGCTACTAACAATTTCAAAAGGCATGTTTGTTCCGTCGATTGCTTTGTTGTATGAAAAGACTGGAACATCGGGATTGTTGGAATTAATAGTGTATTGTTCTGTATTAATACCGTCAATTACAGCACGGTCGTTTGGGCGGCCAAATGTAAAATTGCCGGGCATAGCAGAATTAAGAATAGAAACAAACTGCTGATACCATTCACTGTTTGTGCTGTCATTCCATGTAATTGTAGTTTCTGATAGGTTAGTACCGTTGGTATCTAACACATTATCTGTTGTATTAACCGCGGAAATCTTTAAAAATCCCTTGGCGGCAACGTTTCTTTTTGGATTATAATTGATTAGTTTAGCAAGACGTAGTATGCTTTCACGACGCTCTGCTGTTTCTAAAAAGTTTTCTCTAGCGTTAAGATCAACACGGAAAGATAAGTTTTGACCTAGGTACGCAATAAGGTCAATAAGAGCAATATACTCACTAGAATCAATGTAATCGTTAAAGTCTTCTGGATAATTTGCACGTAGATAATTGATCATCGTACGGCGTAGTGTTTCAAAGTCATACGACTTGAAATCCGCGTTACGGAAGCTTTGGTACAGTTTCTTCCAGTCTTCGGCGACTAAAAGTTTTGTATTTGTTGATGGTATCATTTGCTATCTAACCCTTTGATAGCGTATTTATGGCGCAGATAAACCAGGTATATTATACAGACATGCCAACATTTTTGTCAAACGTTATCTGCATATTTTCGCTGATGTCAGTACCTTTGTACTTGAGAGTTAGTTCAATTCTAAAGCCATAGTCGGCTTGTGTGATGTCTACTTGTACAGGTATTACACGGGGATCTGAGGCTAAAATACGATTTATATCTTCTGCTATTTGCTGTTTAATAGCCGGAGTTAACGGTTCAAATAATGTATCCCATATAGTTGTACCATACGTGGGATTCATCAATCTTTCACCTTTCCGTGTATTAAAATGATTCAGCAAATCTTGTTTAATTAATTCATAGTCAAATAACTTTACACTGGCTGTCTTGTCGTCAACAGTACTAAACCCCTTATAAAAGTGGCTTTGTTTTACGGTACGTTGTTCTTTACCGTCTGCTGATGTTATTTGTGTTTTTTTATAGGCCATGACATTATTTAACCGTTACGCAGTCATGGTTCCGCCGCCCTTTTTAATTAGGGCAAGGGCAGTGCCCATGTCTTTTGGATGTTGATTGTACGGTGATCCTGGTAAGCTAGCCCACTCTAAATTACATTTCTTAATGGCAACTTCAAATCGACCTGCTTTAATGTCGTCCAATGCCTTGCGGCGTTTTAACAATAAAAGACATGCTTTATCTTGATTCTCGGGACTAAAATCTGCTAGGCCCAATTGACGTTTACACTCGTCCCAGGTAGTAGTTAAGAACTGATATGCGCCTGCCGCTGTTGAAGTTAGCCCCTTTCCGTTAACTCCAGCAGTAATAGCTTTTCTAGGATGATCGGCAAAACTATCAAACTTTTTACCAGTAAACATTGTTTTGTATCCGTCGGGCCCAGCGGTGCCTTCGCAATTACGAATCATCCATAAAAACGCCGAAATATTATCTTGGGCAACATCTCCTGTCTTAGCAGGCGGTGTGCCACTTGTAGCAGGCGGTACTTTATATTGTGTTGTTGTTTTAGCTTCTTGACTAATAACTGGACTTGTCTTAGATGACGGTGCCGGAGTAAATGCTGGCGCAGATGAGTACTTAACTTCTTTAGTTTCTTCATTTCGTTTTACTTCTGATAGAGAATTAATTGTACCTAAGTCGGTAGCAGATTTGCTAAATTTTTCTTTGTTTAGATTTTCGTGTTGGTCCCATGGTTCAAATGTAGGAACACGTTTTAGTATACTAATTAAATCTTCTGCTTTGTAAAACTTACCATCGCTCCAGCCGTTTTCTTTATCTCTATTAGGAAGTGTAAATTGTTGTAACGGATTTACTACACTTGCTAAATCCGGAAGTTCTGCTTCAGTTGAAGCGGTTGCCGCAGTTGCGGCTGGACCATTCATATCAATAGTACCAGCAGTTTCAATATGATGACTCGATGTAATATTTGATGACCCTTCGGTTGCTGTAACTTTCCAATCAGTAGCACTTATCAGATTCATGTCAGTATCTGTTTGTATAAACATGCTAGTAGCAGATTTAATATTCAAGTCTGCGTCAGATTGTATAAACATACTAGAATCTGATTTGATGTTAAAATTACTGTTAGATCTAAAGTAACTACTATCGCTAGAAGTAACATGTAACTCGCCGGCAGTACTCATTGTTATATTATCTGTTACATTTATGTCAAGTGTACTGCCAATTGTAATAGCGCCCTTGTCATTGACATTTAGATAGTATCCGCCTTTAACATCTTGATGGAAGTCGCCGCCGGCAAAAAAGTTAATATTTCTCTGAGCTTCAATGTTTACATCACGCTCTGCTCTAAAATTAAAATCTGCTTCTGTGTGTATACTAACGCTGTCATTAGCATACATATCAATTTTTCCATCGCTCGATAATTCAATCCAAGCAGTTCCTCTACTGTTAGCAATATAAACTAAATCCTGGCTGTTATGTAAAAGTATCTGATGTCCAGTCCGTGTTCTAATACGTACTAATTCATTTTCTCCTTTTTCATCGCCGTCATCCATTACAAATGTTGTGCCGCCTAGTCGACTTACAGGAGTCTGTATACCTTCTGTATTAGGTAAAGTAACTTTTTTACCTTTTGGATCTAAGGGACCGGGCGTACTAATACCAAAGACTCCACTTGGGATTTCTCTACGTGCGCTACTAGAAGTAACTCCACGAACAGTATCTAACAATAATCCCTGCGCTAACAATCGGTCGGCAAAAGGATGTATTGGTTTATTGTAAGTGTTTACGTTAGGATTATCAGGTGTTCTAGATTTTTTATGAAATTCACCAGTGGGCAAATTCTTTGTACCATATTTCTTTTCTTGTTCGGGAGTTATTTCAACGTTCTGTGTGGACGCAAGACCCGGTGTCATAAAATTTTGATAACGATCTTGAACACACCCAAACCAATAACCTTGATTAGGGTCGCCGTCAAGAAAAATAACCATAACAGTACTTCCAATGTCGGGCGGTACCATCCAGAATCCGTAACTTTTTTGTACATCATTAAAGCTCGCGGAATTTGTACCTTCGTAGCGAACCGAAGTGTTTCCAGCGAACGGACTTAGGTAGTTTACAACATGGGTTTGCTCTGTTTGATTAAAAGTGGCTCCTGTCTTTTTAAGCAAGGCAACTTCTAACGCACCCATATAACTAGGGTCTAAGTGGTTAGTAATAATTCCTAAGAACGGCCCCGGAGACGGTAATTCCGAACTTGACGGACCTCTTGTTAACTCTGCCATTTTTAAGCTTCACTCCGATTTGATGCCACTAATTTATCTAGTGGGCTTTGAACTTTTGACGCTACACTTCCAAATTTAGAAGTAACCGATTTACCTAAGTCAGTAACCGAGTCAACTCCAAATCCTGCTATAGCATTTCCGCCTGTTAAACTTGTTAAGTTACTTAATCCCGACTCAACTGACCCGGCAGATAACCCGGTAGCACTTGCCATCATTGATTTAGCAGAGCCTAATTTGCCTGCTAATGCTGTAGCATTTAATGAATTTAACGACGGTAGACCGTCAGTTGATAAGTTAATATCGGCCGCCGATAGACTAGGAAGGCCGCCGGCAATTCGAGCAGAATTAATCTTACTCAATGCGTCCGGAGATATCTTTTTAATATCAGGTAACTCCGGAGCAGAAGCAATTAATTCTTTTGCAGTAGCTGGAATATTTTTTAAACTATCAGATGACAAGTTAGCAAGAGATACTCCCGACTTTGTCACAGCATCCATGTCTACATCAGACGGAACATCTTTTGCCAAATCGCCCAATTGACTAGTGGCCTTGCTTTGTAATTTTCCGCCCAGGCCGGCAAGTTGAGAAGGATTTACTCCTAAATTCTGTGCCAACGCCGTAGGATCAGTTGGCAAGCCGCCGGCTAATCCTTTTACTTTATCACCTATACCACTTACAAGACCGGCTGCTGACCCACCTATTGATTTTACAGCAGACAACGCAGACGAGCCGGCATTAGAAGCTAATGATGTTAGATTAGAAATATTTCCAGTTGCAGCCCCCGCAACATCTGAACTTAATGTTGCGTTGGTTAATTGTGATGCGCTAGCAGACGCTTGATCAGCAACATTGGCTGTTAGGTCAGTTGCGGCAGATTTAGAATTTAATGCGCTACCTGCTATTTTTCCTGCTGATCCTAGTAAGGCGGCAGTACCAAGTCCAATATTAGCAACACCATTTAGTGTGCCTGCGCTAGCTCTAACAGCGTTAGATATTCCATAAAAATTAATATTACCTCCGGGCAATCCTACTTGTTTAGCAATGCCCGATAAATCTCCAGCAATATTACTTGCGCCAGCAACAGCTCCTAATAAAGTACTACCACCTGTTTTAAGAGCTCCCGCAAAATCGCTCAAGTTTCCTGGAAGACCAATACTCGGCAAACCTCTTGATAATAATTTAGTCACATCAAACGTACTAGGACGAACTCCTGCTTTATCGACTGTAGCTGGAGCAGAATCGGCAACAACTTGTGCTCCAGATTTTGGCTTGGTAATTAATTCAACTGGGTCTTCTGGTTTAACTCCGTCGTCGGTAATTTGTCCAGGAACTCGAATCAAACTTAAATTTTGTTTAAACTGGCCTTCTTTAAAATTAGATTTTACAGTTGTTACTTGATAAATGCCGCCATACGATACAAAGTTTTTACTAAACGAGACTAGCCCGGTTTCTGGATCAATGTCGTTTGGATTTCTAAAGTTAACTCTAATTAATACTTGACCAGCTTGATGATCAGCCGTACCATCTGTTGTTAATCCTTCTTCAGCTTTTGTCGGTAATTGATTTCCAATTCCGCCCATCACAAGATAAAAAGGATCTCCAACTATTTCCATTTCAGCTGTTGCTTGGTCAACACTTTCAAGAATTGCGTTATGGGCAAATTCAGCAAACTTATAATAAGGATCTGTCCTAGGTGCGCCAGCACGACCACCTTTAGTTTGATCTTGGTCAGACGGTCTTGAATATACTGACGGAAGTGTACTTTTACTATTGTCTTTTGTATCGCTAGCCGTGACAGTAACTTTTGTAGTTCCGTTTGGCCCCATAGCATTTGCCTGTTCAAGACTAGACTCGTTACCTGCTTTAGGAGGCATAGCTTGAAAATATAAACTATTAAACTGTAACCTAAAACTTAAAATATCTAAGTTTTTTCCTGTATAGATATAGTTGTATACACGCTTAACAATTGGCATAAGATCTTCCGGATCATGAGCAACACCTTTTTGTAACGGCAGTTTTGTAAAATGTACTTTGTGTGGAATTATAACGTATTGATATGTGTTTAACGGAAGGCCAGTAATATCATCAAGTTCAGATTTAGGAATAACATTAATCTGTATCAAGAAGTAATCAATCATTCCGTGTTCATCTTTTGCAGCGCCAATATCTTTCATGATATTTTCAAGATATAAACTATCTCGAATTACCGCTGTAACAATTTCACTAATTTTAGAACCTTGACTAAACTGTATAACACCACCTTGCGGTTCATATTTCATTCCTTGGCTTTGCGGCGTTGGAGATGTTTTTTCAGACGTAGAATCTGTAGCATTAGCTTGAGCATCTGCCGCTTTAGATTCGCCAGGTTTGCCTTTCTTTTCAATTGGCACCATTTTTAAAACAGAATTATTTGTTAGATAAGGAGCCATCTTGGCTTTTGATAAAACATTATCTGCTGTCTTTGATAGTTCTAATTTTTCTCCGTTAGCCGCCGAGTCAGGAAAAACAATTTCATAGCTATCGTGATTGCCTGATTTACCTTCCTTCTTTTCATTAACTGCTCGATCAACAACTGTTTTGTTAACGCTTAAAAAGAAAGATCTTAAAACTTCTCCAACAGTACTACCTGTCATTTTAATATCAGTTAAAATCTTATCAGGCTCAGCAAATGCCATATCTCCGTTAGGAACACCCTGACAAACATACTTTGTGCCTTGCTCAGTTACTGTAATTTCTACACCAGTAAAATTAAAAACAAAATAGCGACTACTATTCTCAATTACTTTAGGAGTAGGCAAATCGTCGTCATCTGGGTAGCCATAGAATTCGATCTTTAATAAAAACGATGCCTGGGCATAGCTTTCAAACCCGGCGGCGACAGCTGCCACGTGAAGTGCTTCTAGAAATCCGTTAAGACTTAGTGGTTCAAATACTTCAAATCTAATATTAGTAGCAACTGATGTTCCTTGTTTTTCTCCAGGAGCAATAACACACTCAAACTCAAGATTATCAAGGAACATGTCAAATCGACCGGGACTTTCTTTATTAAATCCTTCTACTAGTGTTTTAGCATCAAGTTTTGAAGATCCAGAATCTGGCCCTGCTACAACTCCCTTAGCGGCATTGACATTAAAGCCTTTATCTTTTCCCCCAGATTTTAAAATTACATAATCTAAACTACTCTTTCTATAGCTTTCTGGATTTTTAAGAGCATCCCTATCTAAACAGGCAAGAGTGAACATAGGAGTATAAGACCTATAGTCGTTTAGCACATTATATTTTGCGCCGGGGATTGACTTCTTCTTGTCTAATTCTAACATATTAACCTATCGAGTCTCTAATAGTTTCTAGTGTGGGGAGATAAATTGTTCGACCGGGTACAAGATCATATACTGGGTCTTTGATAAGATCTTTGTTTCGAACAGCAAACACCCACCAATAACTAACATCTCCATATAAATCAAAAGATAATAAATCAGGCCTGTGCATGTAGGCGCTTGTTATAGTCCAAGAAACATCGTCTGCTTTTTGAGCAATGTTTCTAAAAGTCATTACGTCAAGATACAATCCATTGTCTGGAGTTTTTGCGTAAGGGCTGTTTGATGAGTATATTGTCATTTATAGATATCCTTTGCCTCGTTGTTTTCCATTGAGCCAATCATTAACTCCGGCTTCTTGCATTTCTGCTCTGCTGTACATCGGATTAAGAGTTAAAGTAATTGTACTAAGAACAGGAACAATGTTATTGCCAAACATAGTACTCTTTTTTCCTACAGCAATGTAATCAACACTGTCTGGTAGATCGTGTCTAAAACTAGCAACTGCTACAGGAACGTTTCTTAACATGTAGTCTCCATATGCCTCAAGTCGACACACAGGCGGTGGTGCTCCCGAGTCTTTATCAGGACCAAATCTCATTTTAGTTAACGATCTCAATAAGTGAATAATTCCCAGTAACACTACTCCGTCTTCTTCTTTTTGTACAGTAAATTTAGCAGTTAAATTAATTGCGCCGATGGCACTATTTTTATAAAAGAACTGAGTATAGTTACTATGTAAAGTATTTAGGGGACTATATGAAGCAGAGTGATCAAAAGAAATAGTTGGAGTGTATGGAAATATTATTCCGCCAAATTGTCTTAATACACTTGAAGGGTCAGTGTTACTTGTTAAGTAGGCTTTAGGAACACGTAAAATTGCTCTTAAATCTTTGGCATCTTTCCATTCAGCTTTTGCGCCTCCGCCACCGCCTTTACTGACCAAAGAAGAATCAACTTTGCCTGTAGGAGTTCCGTTAGCAGATTCGTCAGCCGCGGCTCTTTCTGCGGCAGCACGTTGAGCGCCTTCTAAGTCTCCAAACTCAGTATCAACAGGAATATCTCCGGCATTGCCACTATAGTCTTTTTGGCCGGCATTTTCATTAGTAGGTGCTTCCTCTGCTTTGATTGCCGGAATGCCTGATCCATCATCAAGCGTAGTAGTACCGTCGGCGTTGTCTGTTTCACTAGATCCGTCACTGTAATATCTTGTTGTTTGTCCGTTGGTAATTTCTACACTAGTAACACGCCGTGTGGTATCAGCTTGACTAGTGTCCGGTGTTGTAGAGGCGGCGTTTTCTACGTTTGACTTCGATTCACCATCAGCAGTGCTTTGGTCTGGATTGGCGGCTCTATATTGGATAGACTCTTGTAAGGCTTCTTGACTCTTTTCAACAGAAAACTCAGCATTGGCTACTTTCTCTTGAGCGCCAGGAATTTGTACTTCTTCTAATTGTTGGATTTCTCTTCGGAGAGAAGCCATTTCAGTACTCAGTGCTTGAAGTTGGTCAGGTGTTTTTGTGGGGTCGTTTAAGGCAGCGTTAAATGCCGCTTCAGCTGAGTTAAGATCAACATTGGCTTCACGCAACTCACTTTGGTATATTCGTAAAGATGTTTGCTTGTCCGCAAGCCATTCTTTAGCTGAGTCAACACTCGCCTGATATGATTCTACATCGCCCTTTTGTCTGTATTCTGCCATAATCGTTTGATCCTCTATACCTTATTTAACCAGGTAAATAATGTGCCAATATAATGGTTGACTTAGTACTTGACAAAGTGTTACACTTAGTAATTAAGGAGGCCGCAACAAGATGGCTATTATAAAAACTATGACCCTAACATCCTCACCCGTAACAGGTAGAAAGGTAAGATACTTAAACAATAAGGACTTACTAGCAGAGATACACAAAAGCAAGATTACATTTTCGAGCTTTACTAGCCCGGATTATACACAACACGACATAATTTTAACAAATTTAGATAAAGTTAACGTCCGTACTGTAGCAGAGGCCAAAAGAAATAGGGCTAAACGTATTGGAATAGAAATTTTTACCAAAGCAAGATTAGCCGGCGATAAAAAAATCAAGTTAGCAGAATGTACTCCTGACTACAAAACAATTGCAAAGACAGATGTTGTAATACGCATCATGACATTTGATCATATTCCGTCTGCGCCAGGACGTAAAAAGACAGTAAAAAGCACTGCCGATGCCCACGACAAAGTTAATTTTCCTCCATTCCAACATTGGAAATATGACGATGCTGATCAATTAAGTTGTGTCGGAAAGAGTCATTGGAAAGGTCCGTTAGACACTGGACACTTTAGCAAAGAACACGGACGTATTACTGAAAATTTAGGTAAAATGTTTATTAAGTTATCCGAAAGATATGCCCAAAGAAGCAACTGGCGTGGATATACATATAACGAAGAAATGCGCGGGCAGGCAATTTTACAATTAAGTCAAATTGGTCTACAGTTTGACGAATCCAAGTCAGAAAATCCGTTTGCTTATTACACAGCGGCGGTTACTAACAGCTTTACTCGTGTATTGAACATTGAAAAAAAGAACCAAAATATCCGTGACGACTTGTTACAGGATAACGGATTTATGCCAAGTTTAACAAGACAAACAGCGGCTGAATACGCAGAAGAAAATGCTCGACAAGCGGAATTATATAAGAACTTTCGTATGCCAAAATCAGAGGATGTCCCGGACGAAGAACCTAGTGAAGAGGCTTGACCTTTACAGAATAAATCTGTTATACTAATTCTAGGAGATTCTATTAATGGCACTTTTTAAGAAAGTAGCATGTTTTACCGACATACACTTTGGACTAAAATCAAATAGTCAATTACATAATCAAGATTGCGAAGACTTCGTTGATTGGTTTATCGAAACATCAAAAAAGGAAGGTTGTGAAACTGCAATCTTCCTAGGTGATTGGCATCATAACCGTAACTCAATTAACTTAATTACGTTAGACACATCGATCCGCTGCCTGGAAAAATTAGGAGCGGCCTTCGAGCAGTTCTATTGGTTTCCAGGTAACCACGATCTGTTCTATAAAGACAAGCGTGATATTCATAGTTCTGCGTTTGGGCGTCACATTCCAGGTGTAACTGTTGTTGATCGTGTTACAACAATTGACAATGTTACCTTGGTTCCTTGGCTAATTGGCGACGAGTGGAAAACTATTAGTCAAGTTAAGAGCAAATACATGTTTGGGCACTTTGAATTGCCCTTGTTCTACATGAACGCAATGGTACAAATGCCCGATCATGGTGAATTACAAGCAAGTCACTTCAAACATCAGGACTATGTGTTTAGTGGACACTTCCACAAACGTCAACAACGTGACAAAATTATCTACATGGGCAATGCGTTTCCGCACAATTTTGCCGATACATGGGACGATGCTCGAGGTATGATGACCTTAGAGTGGGACAGTGAGCCGCAGTTTATTGACTGGCCAGACTGTCCTAAGTATAGAACCGTCAAACTAAGCAGGCTAATTGACGAAAAAGATACTATTATGAAAAGTAAGATGTATCTAAAAGTTAATCTTGATATCGATATTACATTTGAGGAAGCAAACTTCATCAAAGAAACCTATATGGTCGAACATGATATTAGAGAAATTAGTCTAATACAAGAAAAAAGCAATGTAGATGGCACATCTGATGACTTACCTGATAGTAAGTTTGAAAGTGTTGATCAGATTGTAACAGAACAACTGGTTAATATCGAGTCTAAGGACTTTGATAAAGCAATTTTACTGGACATTTATAATAATCTCTAATGTTTAAAATAAAAAATATAACTGTAAAAAACTTTATGAGTGTGGGCAACCAGACTCAAGCAGTCGACTTTGACAAAGAAGCATTGACGCTAGTACTAGGTGAGAATATGGACCTAGGCGGCGACGACAGCGGAAGTCGAAACGGCACGGGCAAAACTACTATTGTCAATGCGCTATGCTATGCTCTGTACGGCAATGCGCTTACAAACATTAAAAAAGAAAACTTAATCAACAAAACTAACGGCAAAGGCATGTTGGTCACTGTTGAATTTGACAACGACGGCGCAAGTTATCGTATTGAACGCGGTCGTAAGCCCAACGTACTCAAGTTATTTGTTAATAACGAGCAAAAGAAAGCCAACGACGAAGACGAAAGTCAAGGCGATAGCCGCGAAACGCAGAAATTTATTGAACAGATGCTTGGTATGGCTCCTACAATGTTCAAGCATTTAGTTGCGTTAAACACATATACAGAGCCGTTCTTGTCTATGAAGGCAGCAGAACAGCGCGAAGTTATTGAACAACTTCTGGGTATTACACTTCTAAGCGAAAAAGCTGAGGGTCTTAAACTATTAGTCAAGACTACTAAAGATAACATTCAGCAAGAAACATTTAAGATAGAAGGCGTCAAAACTGCCAACGAAAATGTACAGAAAAGTATCAACAGTTTACAAATTAAGAGCAATGCTTGGGACAGTAGGCAACAATCTGAACTTGAAAACTTAGGCAAAGCGATTGTAAACTTAGAGAGCGTTGACATTGATGAAGAACTTCGACTACACGAGTCTACAAAAGTGTGGACTGAAAACAATACCAAACTAAAAGATCTAACAAAACTAAAGTCTAGTCTTGAGTCATCTAAGATTCAAGCGGACAAAGCATTAAAGAAATATGAAACTGAAATTAAAACGCTTGCGAATAAGACCTGCCCTTCGTGTGAACAGGAATTACATGATCACAAGCATGAAGAAATGTTGGCCACAGCCCAAAAAGATTACGACGACAGTTTAATTTACAGTAAAAAAGTTAATAAAGATTTAACAAATGTAAACAAACAAATTGAAGACATTGGAGAACCTGGAAGGAAACCAATTACATTCTATGACGCCGAAGTAGATGCGCTGGGTCATAAGAATAATCTTGCCAGCCTCGAAAGAAGCCTTCACGAAAAAGCGTTGGAGGGAAACCCTTACGCGGAACAAATTCAAGAATTAACACACACAGCATTGGTCGAAATTGACTGGACTCCTGTTAATGATCTAGTCAAACTAAGAGATCATCAAGAATTTTTATTAAAGTTGTTAACAAACAAGGACAGCTTTATTCGTAAAAAGATTATTGATCAAAACTTGACATATCTAAACAAACGTCTAGGATATTATATCGACAAGTTAGGTCTACCGCATAGAGTGATATTTCAAAACGATCTAAATGTTGAGATTACTCAACTAGGACAGGACTTAGATTTTGATAACCTAAGTCGAGGCGAGCGGAATCGTTTGATTTTGTCGCTAAGTTTTGCGTTTAGAGATGTGTGGGAAAACTTATACAAGCACGTTAACCTGCTATTCATTGATGAACTAATTGATTCCGGTATGGACGCCGCTGGCGTTGAAGCGGGATTGGCAGTTCTTAAGAAGATGGCTCGTGAACGTAACAAGAACATTTACCTAATCAGTCACAAAGATGAATTAATTGGACGGGTAAACAACGTCCTTAAAGTAATTAAGGAAAACGGATTTACCAATTATTCAAATTCAGCCGACTACATAGAAGAATGAGAATAAACAAGTACAGAGAGCTATACAAAGCGTATTTAGATCTATTAGTTGATCTTCATAATGCCAATATTGACTTTGAGAGAAAACAAACTCAACGAGCAACTAGGGAATTAAGAAGAGTACTAAGTGATATGCGTAGAGTAACTGTTCCGCTTAGAGATGAAATTATTCTTTTACATCGCGAGATGAAAGCTGAACAACAGGCTCGTTGGGCTGAGAAAAATAAACAAAAAGGAAAACCAAATGAGTAATACAGTTGAACAACTACAACAACAAGTCGCAGAATTCTTAGCAGAAGATGCAAAATTTACATCGGGCAATAGCGCCGCAGGTACTCGTGCTCGTAAAGCATTAGGCGAAGTTGGCAAGCTAGTTAAAGCTCGTCGTAATGAAATCACTGCCGAGAAAAACGCTCGCAAGGAAGCCAAGGTTACAAAGTAATCAATGACTTGGTACCACAAAGGTTCCATAGTTACGGAACTGCCTGAAGATTGCGTGGGATTTGTTTATCTTATCTCTTGTAATACTTCTGGCAGGCTCTATATTGGCAAAAAATTAGCAAAGTTTAGTAAAACGACCTACAAGACGGTAACGTTGAAGAACGGCACAAAGAAGAAAAAGAAGATCCGAAGCAAAATTGATTCGGACTGGCAAGATTATTATGGCTCAAATATAGAACTCAACAAAGATGTTGAGCTTCATGGCAAAGACAATTTCACAAGAGAAATATTGCACTACTGTAAAAGCAAAGCAGAAACAAGTTACATTGAGGCCCGCGAACAATTCGACCGCAAAGTATTAGAATCAAACGAATACTACAACGGACAAATCTCTGTCCGTGTCCATGGCTCCCATATAAAAAATAAAATTTAGGCTCACACGCGGTAATAAGCCAGCGCCAGCAAACATCGGGCGTCCTAAACCTGGATTTTGGATCACAGGGATGGAAATCTCTTGCCGCAAGAGTACTCAGCAACTATCCTTTACAGGACGTAGATCGCAAATTCGCCGCGGTTTTGCTGTTTGAAAGATGAAAAAAGGCAAAAGGAAGGGAGAGAAACCCTGGTTTACTATGTATGTTAGCGTATGTATAGTAAATGCCGTTGTATAAAGACGGAGCTCGTGGTACCGGTCAACCGCCACTGTAACTGCTCTAACGCTAGGTGATACATGTTCGACTCAGATAATGTTTTCATTTTTTGCCCTGTCTGGGCAAAGTGTGACTGAACGATCTAGATAATACTTAAACTACTTCGTAGTAAAATAATAGTTTCACACTTAACTAAAAGAAATAAATGCTCTGAGCGTTAGCGAAAGAGCATACGAACGCAGTTCGTATATAAATAAAAGAATACATTTTCCACATATAGGTTAGGAGTTAACTAAATGAAAATCGCAGAATTAATAACAGAATCACAAACAACTGACGAAGGGGTATTAGGCTCTATCGCAAGTGGCGCAGGTAGTGTCGTAGGTGCTGTAGGCAAAGGCCTAGGTGCTATATCAGGTGCTTGGAAAGGTGCTAAGGATCAATATCAAAAGGGTCAGGCAGCAGGTCGAGCTCACGTAGGTGGATGGAAACAGCCAACACCTAAAGATACTTCTGTTCGCGATCAGGAGTTTGCTCGTCTAACAGGTAAAGGCGGTGCCGCAGCCGGAGGCGCTCCAGCAGGTGGTGGACAAGATCTTGCAGCTCAAATCAAAGCTAAAGAAGCAGAGTTAGCAGATCTAAAAGCACAACAAAAAGCCGCAGGTGCTCAACAAGCTCCGGCCGCACAAGAACCAACTCCTCTTGCTCCTCCTCCAAAGACTGAGCCAGGTATTGGTCAAGCAGTTAACTCAAACAATGCCGCAAGTACAAACACAGCACCATCTCCAGTTAAAGAGCCAGCTGTAAATTCTCTAGCACCTACTGATCCAGTTGGAAATGCTGTTCCGGGTGCTGACAAAGTAGCGCCAGATGCAGCAACACAAGCAAGAATTGATGCCGCTCCGCAAGGCTATGACGGCGAGACCGGAAAACCAGTTGCTCCAGCAGGACAACCAAATTTACAAGTACAACAAGGCGGAAAGAATCCGGCACTTGATGCTCGTAGGGCCGCATTAGAAAAGAGTAAAGCAGATACAGCCGCAGGTAAAGGCGTAACTGGTGCTATGCAAAATATTAAGAAGACAGCAACTAATGAAGATGTCGAATTCTACAGCAACTTCTTAGGGCGTATGCTTTAAAAGAACGGCAAGCCTGTATCTTTAGTAGTTTCTAAATTACTTTTTATTAAGTCAGAAATGGCAATTCGACTGTCCCAGTCCAGTTGCCATGCTTCTTCTATAGTTAATCCGCCTCGCATATACCAACAAAGTTTAAATAATTCTTTACGAAGTGCGTTTGATTCGTTTTCGAGGCTCTTAACGTACTCTATAATCTCTTCGTCAGTAAATGTTAAGAGCCGTTGCCGAAAAAACTTGCGTTGTCAAATCCTATAGGAACTAGATAAGTTTCGGGGGCACCTAAATCAATTTGTTCAGGTGTTGACTGTACTGTTAACGGTTGCAGACCGTTATCTGTTTTTAGTTTATCAATTTGGGTCTGTATCTTAGTAAACACATCTTTGTCTGCATTTTGGACAAATTCTAAAATAAAATTTGGATCTTCTACAACAGTATCTGGTGTTTTAATAGCATATATGCTGTCGGCAATTAACTTAACGGTAACATCTGTCATAACGCTAAAGCTACGGTTAAATGCTGTTAGTTTGTCTTCGTCACTTATCTTATCATCGTTAACAATTTGCATTACTTTTTGTGCTTCGAACGATTTAAGTCCTGTGTCGGTCAAGTGTTTATAAGTTAGAGGACGAATAAAGCAAGTAATATTTTCATTAATAACAACCTCGTCGTTCCATATTGTTCGTTGATAAATGCTATCTAACAGCATTCGAAGGTCGACGCTATGATCAACTGTTTCAGTTGTGTTTGGCACCACATGAGTAATTTCCATCATTTCACCGTAGGTTGCCAGACGTATAGCAATTAAAATAGCATCTAAGTCAACGTTTGGAGTTTTCCATGCATCTTTAATATTAGGAATACAACTTTGTATAACGTCAACAATACCTTGCCCGTTCATTAAGGCATCGGGAGTTTTAAATGTTAGCTCGTCTTTTGCGGTCATTGAGTAAACAGGAATTTCTTTGTTTTCTGAGTAATCAATAGAACCATTCTCCCAAAATGCTCCCTGGCTTGGGAGTCTAATATAAATTTTTGGTTGACGCATATATTGCATCAACGGATTTTGTTTTGGTGGTTGCTTGAAAGTTGCCATTTTTGATCTCCAATAAATAAACAATGTGTATAGTACTCTTTATTTATATTAGCACTTAACCCCAGGAATTTTATGACCGGCGCATCCGAAGCAACCTTACAAGAACTCTTAGCTGTTAATAAAGCCACGGCGGCGGCAATTCAACAACTTGCAACAAAAGGCGGCGCTAGTGGTGGAGCACCTTCAGGAGGCGGAGGAGGCAGTTCCGCGCCAGATCCAAAAGGCCCAGGAATATTCAGTAAAGCTCTAAGCGGTGCTGGAAGTTTGTTAACCGGAACATTTAGTGCTGCCGCAGGAATTGCCAGTACAGCCTTTACACAGATAGCAAGTACTGGTAAAGCAGTATGGCAAGGTCAACAACAATTAGCTCAGACTGCTATTGATGGTAGCGGAAAGTTATCGTCATTTGCTGATGCGATGAGTAACTTGCCTGGTATCTTAGGTCTAGTTGCTAGAGCCGCATCATTTCAAGCAAAACAATTAGAAGCAAACTTAAATCTTTTTCAACAGGTATCTCAAAGCGGAGCATTGTTTGGCGGAAGTCTCGTTGAAGTTAAAAAATCTGCACAATCAGTAGGATTAAACTTCAACGAGTTTGCTCAGTTAATGAAAGAGAACGTGGGTACTTTTCATAAGTTAGGAGGCACAGCACAAGACGGCGCCGACCGTTTGATTAAATTTAATAAAGGGTTTGTCAACGGAGAAGTTGGTCGACAGGTAATGAATTTAGGATTCAGTGCTAAAGAAGCTAATGGACTCTTAGGTAACTATGCTGAAACAATGGGCGGCATCAGCCAAGCTCAGTTAGATGATCAAAAGGGTATGGAGCAATCTGTAAAATCTTTTGCTAACGAACTTGCGTTAAGTGCAGCATTAGAAGGTATTAGCAGAGAAGAAAAAGCAAAACAAATGAAAGAGCAGGCCGCTAATGCCGCTCGTGAACTATTGCTGTCTAAAATGACAGCAGAAGAAAAGCAACGATACGTTGAAGCGGAAAATCGTGCTGGCCTAATTGGCGGAAAAGCTGCCAAAGATGCGTTGCTATCTGCTACACTTGGCTTACCGCCAATGACAAAAGAAGCACAAGTGTTTGCCGCTACACAAAGTAAAGCTAACAAAGAAGTTTTAAATCTTGGCGAGATTGCCAAAGACGGAAGCATAAGCGAAGCAGAGCGTCAGAAGCGTATGGACCAAACAACTGGTCGCGGCCAAAAGGCCATGGCAGAAAGCGCAGAAAAATACGGCAAGTCAATGAACGCTATCATTCTGGCAGGTGGTCCATTAGCAGGTAGTATGAGCGCAAGTGCTAAGGCCGCGGCAGAAGCTAATAATAAAGGTCTTAAGACAGAAGAAGATTACGCTAATAATATTAAGAAAACTAGAGAACAAATACAAGAAGCAGAGAAGAAAGGCCAAGCAGGCGCCACAGAACAAGCCGCTATGCGAGCTAAGTACCAAGGCGGACTAATGGACAAACTTAATGCCGCCTTGGCCAAACTATTTCCTATTGTGGTTAAAGTAGTTGAAGTGTTTACAGATATGTTTTTATGGGCAGTAAACATGGGAAGTAAAATTTTAGATCAGATATTAATTCCTGGCTTTAAAGAAATATTTGCCGGCGTTAGCATGGACAGTATTATTAAACCTTTTAAAGACTTCTGGAAAGGGCTTACTGGCGGATTTACTAGCGGAGAAATAGACTTCAAAGCAATTAAAGATACTATAGTTGGGTTCTTTAGACCAATAGTAGTAACCTTTGGAGAATTAATGAGCTCCATTAACTTTGAGGAAGTTGGGAAAACTGTTAGAACAGCCTTTACAACTATAAAAGATTTTATATCTGGAATTTGGAACTCATTAAGTTCCGGTGGCGGCCTTGACAATGCTAAAGATCTATTCAAAGAATATGTTAGCTATATAACGCAATTTGTAGGACTAATATGGAAAGCAATAAGCGCAATTGATTGGAAAGGTATCGGTGAAAGTCTTGGCGCTGTATTAGGTAAATTGTTTAAAGCCGTTAAAGAAATATTCCAACCTATTATGATTAGAGCAAGTGAAATTTTTTCTCAAATAGGAAACGATATCGGGCCGGTGATGAGCGATTTAAGTGACATCGTTAAACTTGTATTTCAAAGAATAGGAGATGTAATTGATATTTTAATGAAGTACGTCTGGCCAATTGTTAAGCCTATTGTTGATGGCTTGATGAATGCTATGATTCCGTTCTGGAATTATGTTAAAGATATTATCAAAATTATTAAAGCAATATTAGCAGGTGATTTTAAATCTCTTCCTGATCTAATTGGTAGTGCTTTTAATAACTTGGTAGAAGGTGTACAAGCATTCTTAAAAGGTGTTTGGGAAGCGGCCAAGAAGATAGTAAATCCAACTAGTTGGTTTAGCGGAGATACTAAAGCTGAAGCAAAACCAACAAGTGGTCAACAAGCACCGGCTGTTAACGCGGCCGCGGCGTCAAGTAGTGCAGCAATTGATAAACTTGCTAACGATTGGGCATATAGTGTTTACACCAATAAAGCTACATTGGCACAAGTTCCAAAAGATGCGTTGGCAAAAGTTCAAGACATTCTTCAAAATCCTCCAAGTAGTTGGAAATCGGACGTTAATAAAACACAGCAACAGAACGCAACTGCTCCAAAAACAGAAACACAGACTGCCCAAAATACTGCCAAGACTGCTGAGAAGAAGGAAGAAAAAGTTGCCGCAACCCCTGCTGTAGACTTAAATAACAAAGATGCTTTAGTAGTTCTCAAGACACTAGCAGACTATCAACGTAGAACAATTGATGCTGTTAATAACTTAAATGGCAATATATTGAAAAGGGCTTAATAATATATGAGTTGGAAAAAATACTTTACTCCGGTTAACACAACTGGACAGCGCGGACCAGTTAGCGGAGCAATGAGTATGGGAACCGGCCCGGGAGCCGCACGATCTAACTATTCAAGTTATTTGCCCGATGTTTATTCTGGACACCCAAACCGTTTAGAACGATATCAGCAGTATGATACAATGGACAGCGACAGTGAAGTTAATGCCGCTCTAGATATCTTAGCTGAGTTCTGTACACAATCAAATGACGAAAACGGAACACCGTTTGAAATATTCTTCAAAGATCAAGCTACACAAACTGAAATTAAGATCATTAGCAAGTACCTACAACAGTGGGCTCGCTTGAACAAATTTACTAATCGTATCTTTAAAGTTGTTCGCAACACATTCAAGTACGGTGATTGTTTCTTCATCCGTGATCCAGAAACAAAAGCATGGATGTATGTTGATCCACAGAAAGTAGATCGTATTATTGTTAACGAAAGCGAAGGCAAGAAGCCCGAGCAATACATTATCCGTGACTTAAATGTTAACTTTCAAAACTTAACTGTAACTACAATTAATCCCGGCGTACCTGGAAACAGTATGGGCGGTGGCACAACCTACGGACAATCGAGTAGTGGAATGAACCGCGGTATGACTGGTGCTGTTACTCCTAACTCGGGAAGCAGATTTAACAAACAACAAAACGAATGGGCAATTGACGCAGAGCATGTTGTCCATCTAAGTCTAAGTGAAGGCTTAGACAATAACTTCCCATTTGGTAACAGCCTAATGGAAAGTATCTTTAAAGTTTATAAACAAAAAGAATTGCTAGAAGACAGCATTATTATCTATCGTGTACAGCGAGCTCCAGAACGCAGAGTATTTTACATTGACGTTGGTAATATGCCAAGTCACCTTGCTATGTCTTTTGTTGAGCGTGTTAAAAACGAAGTCAACCAACGCCGCATTCCTAGTGTTACTGGGGGTGGATCAAGTGTTATTGACAGTTCCTACAACCCGTTAAGTATTAACGAAGATTACTTTTTCCCACAAACTTCAGAAGGTCGCGGTTCTAAAGTTGAAATCCTACAGGGCGGACAAAACTTAGGAGAAATTGATGACCTTAGATATTTTACTAATAAACTTTTTCGTGCTTTGCGTATTCCAAGCTCTTATCTACCTACCGGTAGCGATGATGGCGGAAGCAATTTCAATGATGGCCGAGTTGGAACAGCGTATATTCAAGAATTGCGATTCAACAAGTACTGCGAACGGTTGCAGTCTTTATTAAATGAAAAATTTGATATAGAATTTAAAGCATACATGATGGAAAAAGGTATTAACTTTGATCCTAATTTGTTTGATTTAAAGTTTAATCCACCACAAAACTTTGCCGCTTATCGTCAAGCAGAGATGGATACAGCCCGTGTAACCACATTTGGTACTATGGTAGCTATACCACACATCAGCAAGAGATTTGCGCTAAAACGTTTCTTAGGACTAAGCAAAGAAGAGATTGCAGAGAACGAAACACTATGGCAAGAAGAAAACGGACTGAGCAAAGAAAGTCAAACTGCAGCCGCTGAATTGCGTTCTGCGGGTATTACAGGGTCCGGAGCGGGCGCCGAAATGGATACATTAGGTGCTGGCGGAGAAGCTCCAGAACTAGACGGAATGGCAGCTGGTGCTGAAGCCGCGCCTGATAACGCACCTGCTCCTCCGGCATAATTTGGTAAATACTCCTATGCTATTAAACGAGTTTATATATTTTAACGAAAATAACAAGGATCAAGAAGAAGATCCTAGCTACGATCCTTTCCACGATCGAAGTATTATTACGTCTAAGGATATGCGTAAAACTCGTTTAACACTACGTATGATTCATGATCTACGCAAAGCTAGCGAAACAAAAGAGAAAGAACGCATGGAAGATGTACAACTTATACAAGCAATGTACAGAAATCCAACACCTGAAGAGCAAGCAGCCGCTGGTCAATAATAAACTGTTCTGATAACTCTTAAATTACAGAACTAAATATTTTTAACAAAATATCACAAGGGACACCGCGCCCAAATCTGGTTTAACCAAAAATGCTTCGTTTTTGGCCTATTTCACATAAGTATACTCGAACGGCTGTAAATACACCATAAGACAGCCTTGCCGCATCTAATCTAAATTAAGGAGAATACCGCAATGTCTACAAAGATGGAACAACTTTTAGACTTACTCGTAAACGAAGAAATGGAAAAAGCTCACGAGCTATTTCATGATATCGTTGTTGAGAAGTCACGTGATATATACGAAAATTTAATTGCTGAAGAAGCAGAAGAAGACGAAGAAGAAATGGAAGAGTCCGCTGACGAAAAGGACGAAGACCAAGATGAATCAATCGACGAAGAAACTACATTTGAAATTGGCGGCGATGCTGCAGATGACATGATGGGTGACGTTGGTGCTGACGACGAAATGGGTGGACTTGGCGGTGCCGACGATATGGGCGGTGACGACGAGTTTGGTGGAGATGAACTAGGTTCTGGTGGTACTGACGAAGAGCGTATCGAAGACTTAGAAGATGCTCTAGCAGAACTAAAAGCAGAATTTGAAGCACTAATGGCCGACGAAAAAGACGAGCCAGCACACAACGACGGTGAAGAAGACCCAGACTTCGGTGGCGAAGATGACGGTGAAGAAGCCGACGACGAAGATGAAGAAGACGAAATGATGGGTATGGAAAGTACTCAAGTTCGTGAGTATGTTGAGAAAGTTGGTAACGACTGGGAAAAGAACAGCATGAAATCTCCACGTCCAGTAGGTTCTGGTACAGGCGATAAGGCTGGTCAAGCAACAGAAACAAGTACAAAAAGCGTAGGCTTACAAAATCCAAAAGGACGTCCTACAACAACCGCTAGCGCACACAACCTAGTAAACGGTGGTACAGGCGTTGGTGAGATGAGTGGTACAAGTCCAAACGCAGATAGAGGTTCTCGTGGTTTAGTTGGCAACACAAAAGGTGAATTCACTAACGGTGTAACAACAAACAAGAACGGTTCTACAACTGGCGTTAAGAAATTATCAAAAGTAACTCAAGGCCATGGCGCCGAGAAGAAAGGTCAAACTGCTGAATTCCAAGGCGTTGGCGCAAACACTGGAGGTCCAGCAGGACAGACAGGTAGCGGTAACACACGTTCTCCAGCTGATCGTAGACAATAATTAGGAAACCTGGATGAAACCTTTATCTTACCTAAGAGAACACCTAAGTTTTGATCAGGCTCGAGTTGTACTTGAGTCTGACGACAAGGATGGAAAGAACCTTTATCTAAAAGGCATTTGCATCCAAGGTGGCGTTAGGAATGCTAATCAGCGTGTGTACCCAGTAGGGGAAATTACAAACGCTGTTAAGACTCTTAACGACCAAATACAAAACGGGTATTCAGTATTAGGCGAAGTAGATCATCCAGATGACTTAAAAGTGAATTTAGACCGAGTGTCTCACATGATCACAGATATGTGGATGGACGGTCCTAATGGCTATGGAAAGATGAAAATCCTTCCTACACCGATGGGTAATCTAATTCGTACTATGCTTGAAAGCGGAGTAAAACTTGGCGTTAGTTCACGCGGTAGCGGCAACGTTAACGATGGCAGCGGAGAAGTATCTGAGTTTGAGATCATTACAGTCGACATAGTAGCCCAACCAAGTGCGCCAGGCGCATATCCTACACCAATTTATGAACATCTCATGAATGCACGTGGAGGCTATGGAGCGTGGATGGTCGCACAAGAGGTAAAAGAAGATCCGAAAGCCCAGAAGTACCTTAAGGAATCACTCCTTAATGTAATCAAAGGCTTAAAATAAGGAGAAACAGTGATGTTGGACGCATTCAAACAATTGGTAGAGAGCGGTGTCATGTCAGAACAAGTAAAGTCTGAAATTGAAAACGCATTCAATCAAAAAATTCAAGAAAATCGCGACCAGGTCACCGCGAACCTACGTGAAGAGTTTGCTCAAAAATATGCCCATGATAAGGGCGTTATGGTTGAAGCACTTGACAAAATGGTTAGCGAGCGATTGGCCGCAGAGATGGCCGAGTTGGTTACTGATAAGAAAAGTTTAGCTGAAACTAAACTAGCTTATAAGAGCAAAATGACTTCTGATGCACAAGTATTAGAATCATTTGTTATTAAACAACTTGGTAAAGAGTTAGGAGAATTCCAAGGTGACCGTCAAAAAGTTGCTGAGAATTTTTCTAAGTTAGAGCAGTTCATTGTAACAGCCCTAGCAAAAGAAATCAGAGAGTTTGCTGTTGATAAGAAGGACCTAGCTGAAACTAAAGTTAAGTTAGTTCGTGAAGCAAAAGCAAAATTCGACGAAGTAAGAGCACAGTTTATCAAACGTAGTGCTAAGATTGTTGAAGAAAGCATAACAAAGCAATTGAAAACCGAGATGAAACAACTCAAGGAAGATATTGAAGATGCCCGTCAAAACAGTTTTGGACGCCGTTTGTTCGAAGCGTTTGCTCAGGAGTATAGTTCAAGCTATCTAAACGAGAAATCTGAAACAAGTAAATTGTTAAAAGTTATCGATAAGAAAGAATTAGAGCTAGTAGAAGCAAGACAATCCGTTACAGACAAAGCAAAACTAATTGAATCTAAAGAGCGCGAAATTCGTGTTACAAAAGATTTGATGGAGCGCAAAGCAGTAATGGGTGAGTTATTGGCACCTCTGAGTGCTGAAAAGAAAGCGATTATGACAGAGTTGTTAGAGTCTGTTCAAACACAAAAGTTAAACATTGCGTTTGATAAGTATCTACCAGCAGTTATGGAAGGTGACGTTAAGCGTGCAAAGGCTCCGGCAAAAGCACAACTAACTGAAAGCGCCTCTGTTACAGGTGATCGCGAAGTTAAACAGCCTCAGGTAGGCGTAGACAACATTTTAGATATCCGCAAACTTGCGGGCTTATCGAAATAATATATTCAAGGAGACAATATTAAAATGTCACAATTATTAAATGAAAGATGGTCAGAGACCAAAGACGCTCTGCTTGAAGGCCTACAGGGTAACCGTAAAGCTTCTATGAGCGTTTGCTTAGAGAACACACGTAAGTACCTAGCAGAAGCCGCAACAAGTGGTGCTACTAGTTCTGGAAACATTGCTACACTAAACCGTGTAATTCTTCCAGTTATCCGTCGTGTTATGCCAACAGTTATTGCCAACGAAATCATCGGTGTTCAGCCAATGACAGGCCCTGTTGGACAGATTCACACATTGCGTGTTCGTTATGCTGACACTTCTACTGAAGTTACAGCTGGTGAAGAAGCACTAAGTCCATTCAAGATCGCTCAAGCGTATTCTGGTAACGACAACAACACAACTCCTCGTGCTGCCGCAACAAGCGCACTAGAAGGTCGTCCAGGTAACAGAATGAGCATTCAAATCTTGAAAGCAAGCGTTGAAGCCAAGAGCCGTAAGTTATCAGCTCGTTGGACATTCGAAGCTGCACAAGATGCTCAAGCTCAACAAGGTATTGACATCGAAGCAGAAATCATGGCCGCTCTAGCACAAGAAATTACTGCTGAAATCGACCAAGAGATCCTAGCTTCTTTACGTGGCTTGGCAAGTGTTGAACAAACATATGACCAGTCATTAGTTTCTGGAACAGCTACATTCGTTGGTGACGAGCATGCCGCATTGGCAATCCAAATCAACCGTGTTGCTAACTTGATTGCTCAGCGTACACGTCGTGGTGCTGCAAATTGGGCTGTTGTTTCTAACTTAGCACTAACATTGCTACAGTCTGCTACAACTAGTGCTTTTGCTCGTACTACAGAAGGTACATTCGAAGCTCCAACAAACACTAAGTTCGTTGGTACATTGAACAACGCTATGCGTGTTTATGTTGACGCATACAAGAGTGATAGCGATGATGACAACCAAGTGTTGATCGGTTATAAGGGTGCTTCTGAAGCTGATGCTCCAGCATTCTATTGCCCATACATTCCTCTAATGAGTTCTGGTGTTGTATTAGATCCTAATACATTCGAGCCAGTAGTTGGCTTCCTAACACGTTACGGTTATTTAGAGTTGAACAATACTGCTTCTTCTCTAGGTAATGCCGCTGACTACCTAGGTAAGGTCAAGATCACTACTGCTAACGTAAGTTTCCAGTAATCCATTTTACGGATCAAACAAGAGCCCACCTCGGTGGGCTTTTTGTTGGCTATACTAAATATAACGTATGATTCACATAGGGTGAATTTTATGCGGAAATCCAACCGCGTATGGCCTAAAACGCTATAAACATTCTTTAAGGAGAAATAAAATGGGACGTCCTTTAGCAAAAAGATTTTTTGGTAACCGTAATATCGGTGCCAACGGCGAAACAAATTCAGTAAGAGATGCTGACGGTAACATTATTAACCAAGGTGGCGATGATGGTATTGGCGGTGAAGGTGTAGCAAGTGTTGTATTAAACGCAGTGGGCGCCTATACAACTCGTCCAACATTCACATTTAGCGCACCACAAATTCCAGGCGGTGTAACAGCAACTGGTACTATCACTTCTGAAGTTGAAAGCGTAACAGCAGTTGGCGGAACACAAACTGGTTACACAGTTGGTCAACTAGTAACAGTTAACGGTACTGACGCAGTATTACGTGTTGCTACAATTGGCGGCACAGGCGGTGATGACGCATTAACTTTCGACTTCACTGGAGGTAGCCGTGGTAACTTTACTACATTACCAAGCGGTGCTCAAGCAACAACATCAAACGGAGCAGGTGCCGGTTTAACAGTTACTCTACGTTTCCGTGCTAAAGCAGTTGTAATTACTCAGGCAGGTTCTGGTTATTCTACTGCTCCAACTTCAACTCCATCTCAATCAGTAACATTTACTTCGGTTGCATTGACAACTAGTAACACAACAATTAGAGCAGGTGCTGTTGGTAATCAAGAAAACGCAATCATTATCCGTGCTAAAACAACAGCCGGCGGTACTGTATTAGTTGGTGATATTACAGCACAGAAAGGTTCACATCGTTATAAAGTTAAAACTGCGGACGGTACAGCAGTATGTAAATTAGTTACAACAGCAACTCCACTAGTTAATCAAGCCTGTATCCAAGCTACTGATATTACTGGTAACACTTATTTTGTAACAAAACTTACTGCTCGCAAGTGTGTAATTACACGTAAGTCCGGTGGCGCCGACTATGAGTTTGCTGATCCAACTACATTCCCAAATGGGCAAATTATTAAGTGGACATTAGGTACAGCAGTACTAAACAGTTCAGTTAAAGTTGAAAACGCTTAATATAAGTGTGTATGACCAAGGGCTCTTCGGAGCCCTTTTTTGTTGGTAAATATATCTATGTCTGTATCTACTTGGTTTAATCCCTTAACAATAACACAAAACTTAGATGAGGATTCTCATCTAATTCCATGGAAAACGCCCTTAGCATTTCCATTACTGTCTGCTAGAGATTTTATTCATATAGCAGGAACTGGCGGACCAGGACCTAACATGGCAGACCTTAGATACAAAAGTACAGCACTAACCCTAACAAATTTTGGAATTACGTGTGATCCTAACCTAACTATAACAGGTGTAGAGTTAAAGTTAGATATAGAACGTAACGGCCGTATATCAGACTCTGAAATAAATCTGCGTGATCCAGATGGAAATCTAAGCATTAACAAAACATCTTATTCAGTAGATGATAGAAATCATTTACTAATGTTTAATAAGAACTCATACGGTGATGAGTATGATACATGGGGATTTGATATAACTGCAAATATGTTACAAGATTCCAACTTTGGAATTAACATACGAGTTCAAAGTCATCCGTTTTACCCACACAAGTGCAGAGTAATGATTCGCCAAGTGGCGCTACGCTACTATTTCGCATAAATATCACTAAAGGAAACTCACATGACTGCTGATGTTGTTAGATTGCCCGGTGATTATAAAATTGTAACCAAAGAAGGTGGTTCAATCACCTTAGACACGATTAACGTAGAGGGTGGAACAACCGGTACAATCACTTTGCGTGGTAATCTAGTCATTGAAGGCGACACCACGCTAGGTAACGTTAGCAACGTAAATGTACAGCAAACGGTAATTGACGATAATATGATTACCTTAAACGCAGGTGAAACTGGCGTTGATGTTATTAGTACTCCGGGTAGTCTTAATAGATCTGGTCTAATTATTGATAGAGGCGCAGATGCCAGCTTAAACTTAGCAGGTCAATTTTATCTAGATGATAGCCTTGCTACTGGACGTTGGAATTTAAGAACACTAACAGACGCAGAAGGTAGCGGAGCAACTACAACTCGTAAAGGTACGTGGCGTTTTAAAGTTAATAATGCGGCCTCAGTAATTTCAGTTGCGGCAATTAAGTTAGATAGATCTAACATCAATGAAATAACATACGGCGGGATTCCTAGATTAAATTTAATTGGATATGATCCAACTAGTCCTGTAGCATTTGTATCAGTACAAGGTACAAGCAACTACGCAGGCAATCTAGATTTGTATGGAGATGACAACGATATTCCCAATAAGAAATACGTTGACGATAAATTTTTATCTACAGGTGTAGACAAAGCTAATGAAGCAAAACGTCTTCAAGTTAATAACAGTTACATTACTATTACTGATGAAGGTGAAAACCGAACAGGGTTAATTGCGTTCTTTATTGATGATTACTTGCAAGCAGAAATTGGACCAGATTCTGTTTCTTTAGCAGGAATTTCGATTGGTGGAACAACAATTCAACCAAGTTTCACAGCAACAAACATGACGTTACAAACAACGTTTGGCTCTGAAATTATTTTAGATGGTCCAGTTACCTATCAAGTTCAAGAGATTGTTCCACAAGCTAGCCCCAATCAAGTAAAAGTATATAGCACTAGTACTCCGGGTGCTGGCGGGACAGGATTAATGTTTATTAATCCAGAAGGTAGAGATGAACTAGTTAGCAGTAGAAAAATGATGATCTACAGTATTATATTTTAAGGAATAAGAAATGGCGATTAAAAATACAGCAGTTGGTACAGGCACACCAACTAACATTTACACCGCAAATGGAGAAAATGCTATTACTACAATAATGTTTTGTAATACTGCGGTTATTGATACTAACATTACCGTATGGATGGTCCCAGCCGGACAGTCTTTAAATAACAATATGATGATTTTAAACTCAGTTTATATGCCTGCCGGAGAAACATTTAGTATGGATACTGAAAGATTTATTTTTGCCGATGGTGATTCAGCTTGGTGTCAGGCAGTTGATTCAAACACAATATCTGCAACTGTAAGTTACGTGAATACAAATTAATATGAAATTTTATAAAAAATTACCATTAGATAATCATGCTCCTACTAGTAATCGTTTGAGTTTATTGGTAGACGGCCGACTTGTAACTGACAGTACAAACAGTTTTGAACTACCGCGAGGCCCAAAACTAGATCGACCTCCACAGATTGTAAACGGACAAATTCGTTACAGCACAACGTTAAACGAAATTGAAGCTCGAGTCAACAATGTATGGGAAAAGATTCGTACGGTCAGGCCAGCAACTCTTGCGGTACAGAACTTAGGAGTTGGCAACAATCAAGTTGATACATTTGGACCATTGAACACTGAATATAGTCCTTCATATGCTGCCGGCGATGCTAACGCAATGGTCTATGTTGATAACGTATATCAAATTCCCGGAGTTAATTACACACTGGGTAGCGCAAACACTGCAACAAACAGAACAGCGCAAACAGCATTAGCAGGAACAAACACGCTATTTCTCAGTAGTCTAACAAACGTTATTATTGGTCAGAAAGTTGGCGGTAATCCTGCAATTCCTATAGCGGCATCAGTATATTCGATTGTTACCGCTTCAAGTGCAGTCGTATTGACTTTGTCAATTACTGGAAATATTACTAGCGGTACTGCTATTACGTTTTCTTTTGGTACAGGAACTTACATTAATTTTAATGGAACAGTTCCGTTCAAACCAGTCTATGCTGTGTTAGGAATGGATGGATATTTTCCTCCAGACGTTAACTACGCTGGCACCTAAACAAGCACTTTTTCCAAACCCTAATAAATACATCGATGTCAGAATTTCTGGCAGTCGATCATACTGTGGTAAACCAGCAATGTAATTTGGTTATCCGTGAAACTCGGTGTTTAGGGGACTTTGAATGGCCATTGGTCGCATATCTGGTCCGTTATTAGCGCAGAACTTACTGCGTAATGGCGTTGACCTTGCTTTTGAAACAGACCTGTTATACCTCGATGTAACAAACGGCCGCATTGGTATTAAGGAATCAGCCCCTAAAGCAGAGTTAGATGTCAATGGCGATATACTTGCCCACAGAATAAATGTTAACACAGCAACAATTGGGTTAACAACGATCACAAGTTCTGAAACAAGTAGTACAATTTCAACACTACTTGGCCCGCTAAATGTTGTAGCTGGCATAAACGATTTAATTAACTTATATTCTAACGTAGAATTATACGGTAACTTACATGCTACTGGAAATATTACTGCGGACGGTAATATTGTTCTAGGCGATACAACTAGTTCTGATACACTTATTGTTGAAGCTGAAATTGAATCAGATTTGTTACCTAGTCTAACTTCAGGAACTGGAACAGTAGTAAACACTAGTACAGTTATATCACCGTATAGTATAGGTTCTACATCTGGATTTTGGTTAAACGGATATTTTGATACTGTAGTCACAAATAAAATTGCCCCAGGCACTGGAACAGACATAACTGTCTTCCCTAATCCTATACAAAACTTAGACGGATCTGCTAAAAACTTATTCACTATAAATGGCGACATTCGTGTATACGGCGGAAACCCTATTGGTACTGCTCCTGTTGTAAGTAATGTATTATATGTTACTATGGACGGAGATGACGATAACGACGGGCGAGCAGAAGACTCAAGTCGTGCTTGCCGTACAGTTAGTGGTGCTGTAAAAAGTCCTTTTTATAAAGAAGGCACAATTATTAAAGTTCGTAGCGGATACTACTATGAAGATAATCCTATAGCACTTCTGCCATATACTGCTGTAGTAGGAGATGATCTACGCACAACATTCCTTGAGCCGATTAACAACGATACTGATCTATTTTGGGTTAATAGCGGAGTGTACATTGCTCAAATGGCATTCTTAAATCTTCGTAGAGGAAGTGTAACACGATATGCTCCTGGCGGAATTGGTGAATACGAAACAGGTGCGTACTGTGTTGCGTTTCCTCCGTCACTAGACAATCCTATAGATGTATATCACAGTCCGTACATACAGAACTGTACCAACCAATCCGGGCCTTGGATGTACGATGGCACAATGTTTGTCCCTAATCATACTGTTCAAGTGCCTCGTGTTTGGGGCACCGGAACATACCAAGCAAACACCACTACAGTAATTTTTCATAAAAATACTGCTTGTGTTGAAATGATCCAGCTTGGAGATACTATTAATGGATCTGGAATATTAATGGACCCAGCTGTTCCGAACGCGGTAGTCACACACATTTCTAGACCAGATACGTTATATCTAAGGGCGCAGACCTTACTAGAAAAGAATAAGCCATTTATACAAGCAGAAGTTATAGGATACCTAAGTTCTCAATTTCCTAATGTAGTTTATGATGCCAATACTTGTAAGCGGGATGTTGGCCTTGTTGTTGATGCTATTACATATGATGCTATATTAGGTGGCAACAAAAAATCAGTTACTGCCGGGGTATCATATTATAACGGAAACAGTCTTGTTATCAAAAGCACTGAGACAACTGCTACTATTGCAGCCTTCCAATATGTAAACACATTGGCACAAAAAGTGTTAACAAATTCTGCGCCAACAACTTCATATCAAAATAATGTATATCAGTATATTGATACAAATTTATATGGGGCTGAAGTAGCAGGGCCGGCCGTTACTGCTCGAGTCAATGACATTGTAGATATTATTCAAAATTGGGCAGGCATAGAAAATGCCGCGGCATTGATTAGTGCCAACAGATCTTTTATACAAACAGAAGTAATTGCGTTCTTGGATGATCAGTACACTTCATTAAATTATGATAGAGGTACCTGCTATAGAGATATTGGATTGATTGTTGATGCTGTTCAATACGACTTGCTACATAAATCAAATGTACAAAGTATTATTGCCGCAGAAAGTTACTGGGAAGGTGTAACAAGTATTATTGCCGGCGAGCAGTACGAAACTGCCGCAGCCATTCAGTACGCAAGAAATTTAACATCTAATATTGTAAGCAATATTACAGCTACAACATACCAGTCAACAGTGACTCAAGTTATAACTCCAAGTTTGTCTGGAGGGGTGTTAGCTCTACCTTCGTTACAATCTAACTATAACATGATTGCTACCGTAGTTACATCTGGTACAAACTACTTGCCAGTTAGTACAAACTCTACACTAACAGAATTCTTGCTAACTTTAAGTACTGTGACTGTAAATGTTTCCACAACTGGATCTGTTTACATTGGTGATACTTATGTTTACCCTGTATTAGAAAAAGATATACCAAATCGTTGGGACGGCGGAAATGCGGCCGAAGGCGATAGAAGAATTGATCCTCATGGCTCCGGTGGCGGCGCTCTTGTTGATGGTAACGCTCCGTCAACCAGAAGTCCAATACAATCATTTGTGTTTGATGCATTTACTCAAATAACACAAGGCGGTCACGGAGTACATATTATTAACAACGGCTACGCTCAGTTAGTATCTGTGTTTACAATTTTCAACGACATTGCAGTTCATGTTGAAAGCGGCGGCATTGCTTCAATTACAAACTCTAACAGTAATTTTGGTGACTTATGTTTAGTAGCTGAAGGATTTGGTAAGAAAGAATTTAACGGCACCATTTATAACGCACCGTTTGTTGCGTATGATCCTAACTCAAATACACTATCAGATGATGAAAATTATCCTTTAGGTTACTTCCCAAGATATCAAGAAGTAGCTGTGTTCATACCTGATTCAAGGAACCGTCCACATATTAGTTTAATAATGGAAGTTGTTCCACCGGACTATATTATTGATTATGAAGATCAAACAGTTCCTTACCGCAACGAACAAGGGTTTGAAGGATTCTTGGCAGCAATTTCTAATACTAGTACGCTAGTTCAGGGCAGTCTAACGCTTACAGGAATTGATACAACCGGTATTGCTGTTGGTCACACTTTAAATATTCGTAACCAATACGGCGAAACTAGCTATCAAGGAATTGAATATATTTCAAGTGGTACCATAGTAACGCATGTTGGATATAAAACTGTTACTCTAAATAAACCTATTCAAAAGGGAGACCCTGGAGAAAGATTTAATGAAAATTATTTTAATTTATATTTTTCAGGAAACGCATACTATACAATTCTAAGCAGTATTTTAGGTCCAAGTCCAATACCTCCAGGTCAAAATAAAATTAGAGGTCAAGAAGTAGAAACAGTTGCGGCAATTAATTATTTAAAAACTATTGCTAGCAGAGTAGTTTCTAATCTTGCAGTTACAACGACATATCAAACTGCTATTGGACAAACAATTGATCCTGCGTACAGCGGAGGCTCTGCAGCAGTATCATTTATTAATTCTGAATTAGACATAGTAACAGGAATTATATTACAAGGCCCTAGCGCAACACCAATTGTTAAGACGACCGGAACTTTTGTAGCAGGGTCAACTGCGGCTATTGCGCTATTAACTAAGAACAGAAAATTCTTAGCCTCAGAAGTATTGGCGTTTACAACAAGTACATATCAAAATTTCCAGTTTAATAACTTGAAGTGTTACAGAGATGTACAATTGATGGTAGACGCAGTTTGCGAAGATTTATTAACTGGCGGAAACTTTAAAGTATGTGAAGCCGGTAATACATATTATAGTAAAGATGGAACATATCATATTGTAACTATTGAAGAAGGTGTAACTAACCCGTTACTATTCCCAGATGGTTGTAAAGTTAATTTCTATCAACGCTCGTACATGAGCGCAAGTGGTTATCTATTTGAGTATGTTGGAGCAGGAACAGACTACGGAGCCCTGCCACAGGTAGGAAGAGTAGATCCTGTGCAGTCCAAGGAAGTAGTTCAAGTAAATAATGGTAAGGTATTCTTTACATCGACAGACCAAAACGGCGATTATCGTATTGGTCCAGGGTTAGTTATTAGCCAAGCGACAGGTGTATTGAGTGGAAGAACATTCCAGAAAAGTTTGTTCGCAGAAATGACGCCGTTCATCTTAGCAGTTGAAACAGGCAGCGAAGGATAAAGGAGAATAACAATGGCACTAATTCCATTAAACACATTTAAAACAAAGACTGCGGTATTGTCAACATCAACTACCGCAACTGTATATGTTGCCCCAATTGGTGTAACTAGTATTGTTCTTATGGCACAAGTATCAAACACTGACGATACTAACGATCACGCAATAACTTTTAGTCATCACAGACGATTTAGGGTACTGCCAGACGCTCAAGGTAACAATGCTCAATCACCAAACGTTACTACAGAACTAGTTAGAAACTTTGTTATACCTGCCGCTGACGCAGGCACAATGATTACAGGTAAAATGATTATTGAAAGTCAAGATAGTATTAGGGCTTACACAAATGACACTACCGGTAAGATGAAACTAGTAATGAGTATTCTAGAAACAGCAAATACATAATAAGAGATCGCAATGCCAAGATTAATTAGTCAACGTAAGCCGGTTAAGCCACCGGAGAAGTTAACAGACGATAGGTGGGACTATCTTGCCTTAACTCAGGCCCAACCAAATTTAGGACTAGCTCCTACAAACAACGACGGCTATACATTACAGACTGATGAAACTGGTAAACAAACTTTTACTAATACTCTTGGAAAGTTAGAGTTTGATAATAGTATTATTACCAATACTCAACAAACAGATATTACAATTGAAAATCTCAACAACGGTAATATTATTTTAAGCCCGGACCAAAAAGTTTGGATCAAGAAAGATTTATTAGTTGAACAAAATACAGAAATTGATGGGCAGATTGTTGTTAAAGGCGACAATCCTCTCGGAACATTTCCAGTAATTAACTATACATTATATGTAAACGAAAACGGTGATGATGCCAATGACGGCCGCGCCATGGATCCGAGTCGTGCTAAAAGAACAATTAGCGGAGCAGTTCGCAGTCCTTACTATACAGAAGGAACTGCTATTCGAGTAGCTGCCGGACATTATTGGGAAGATAATCCAATCCCATTAAAGGCAAGTACTTCTGTTATCGGTAACGACTTACGAACAACTTTTATTGAACCTCTAAATAAAGAGGACGATTTATTCCACGTTAACTCAGGTGTGTATATTGCTCAACTGGCAATGTTAAATTTAAAGAAAGGTAGTGTAGAAAGATATGCTCCGGGCGGTGGCGGCAAATACATTACCGGCGCTTACGCAACAGCGTTTCCTCCTAAGTTAGATGATCCTATCCTTGTTCAGTATTCGCCATACATTCAGAACTGTACTAATCAATCAGGACCATGGTTGTTTGACGGTACTATGTTCTTACCCAATCAAACAGTCCAAGTTCCATTGGGGTCGGGTATTTCTAGTTTTGTTGTTGATACAAACACTCTTACTGTAGCAATGGCTACTGGAAGTATTGCTATAGGAATGAGCATCGACGATGAGCCTAACGTTGGGTACGAAAACGCATATAAATTATTAAAGAAAAACAAACCATTTTTACAATCAGAAATTGTTGCTTGGGTAAGCGCAACATATCCAACATTTGTATATGACCGTGATTTATGTTATAGAGATGTAGGATTAATAATCGATGCGGTTGCGGGCGACTCTAGATTTGGCGGAAATTTACGTGCTCGAGAGGCAGGACTTTCTTACTGGAACGGCAATTATAGTTTAATTCAAAATGAACAAGCACAAACTATTGCAGCTATTGGTCGACTAAAACAGTTAACATCAAAAGTTATTACAAATACAATAAACACTGGGTTATCTCAAACTTTAGTTAGTCAAGTAGTTGATCCGTTGCTCCCCGGCGGCAATATTGTTTCTACCCGATTAACTACGGCTCTTGATATTATTTCAAATATGATTAGTACAGGGCCTTCTGGTCTTCCTGATCCTATTGAACCAGCTTACGGATTAATTTTTACATCTCAATTAAGCCCAGATCAAATTACAAGAGCAAGTACAGTAACCAATATTACAAGTACTTCAACTGGCCTTGCTAATGCTCAAACATTATTGCAATTAAACAAACAATTTATTCAGAGTGAAATTGTTGCTTGGGTAGATCAAACATATCCAAATTTAAATTACGATAAAGAATTGTGTTTTAGAGATGTTGGGCTAATTGTTGACGCAGTATCAATTGACGGTATCATCGGTGGCAATATTCAAAGTAGAATAGCAGGTTTAAAATATTATACCGGTAACACGAGTAATATTCCTAACGAAATTCCTCAAACTGTTGCCGCAGTTGAATATATCAACGAGTTAGCACAGCAAATTATTGATAATCAAACAGTTACGCAATTAACAACATCTACACAAGTTATTCGTCCGTTACTAGTTGATGGAATTGACGCAAGTGAAGGAATTGCAGCCAGCATTAATATTATAACAAACATTATTGCCAACGGCCAACTAAGCGCACCAGCGCCTGTTTATCCAAGTTTAGATCAGTATGTTGTAACCTTAGATAAGAAAACAGTTGGTCCAGCAACTAGTTCTACAATTTATTTTGGATACACAACAGTTTACCCAGTTGAAGAGAAAAACATTCCAGAAGAATGGTTGTCTAAGAGAGCATTAAATCCGAGCGGCTCAGGCGGCGGAGCACTTGTCGACGGTAACGCTCCGAGCGCAAACAGTCCTATTCAGTCGTTTGTGTTTGATGCGTTTACGCAGTTAAATCAAGGCGGCATTGGTGTACACGTTATTAACAACGGCTATGCCCAGTTAGTATCTGTGTTTACAATTTTCTGCGACGTTGGTGTTCTAACCGAGAACGGTGGTATCTGTTCTATTACTAACTCTAACGCTAACTTTGGCAACTACTCTCTTGTATCTAAAGGATACGGTAAGTTAGAGTTCTCGGGAATTATTTGGAACCCTAAATTTCCAACTAACATCCCTAACGGCGAGTACTATCCATTAGGATACTGGCCACAAAAAGGAAAGTGCGAAGTATATATTCCTGATCTAGTTAATCGTCCCCACATTGCTTTGATTATGGAAATTGTTCCACCAAAGACTTACATTGATTATAACGGTGATCGTGTTCCTTATCTAAATGCTCAAGGGTATCCCGGATATTTAGGCGCAGCCGTTAATACTAGTACTATTACTGCTGGCGCATATTCTATCGATCACATCGACACCGCTGGCATTTCAGTAGGTCATAAACTTTTTATTAGAGATTTGTCTGGTGACGAGGGCATTGACGGAGTTCCGTATGCGTCAGAAGGAACAACAGTAGTTGATGTTGGATTCCAAAGTGTAACATTAGACAAACCTCTAAATTTAAATGCCGGAGACACTACTAACGACTTTTATTTTAATTTGTTCTTCTGTGGCAATGCCTACTATACAATTCTTTCTAGTGAAGTTGATAATACAGTTACTCAGAAGAGTACAGTTAGCTGGGTTAACGAGCAAGAAAACGAAACATCGGCGGCAATTCGTTATGCTCGAGATGTTGTCAATAATGTAGTTTCAAATATTCCAGTATCAGATCCGTATCAAACAAGTGTAACGCAGGCTATTGAATTAGAATACAGTGGTGGACAAAATGCTGTCGGAACACTAAGTGATAAATTTAATATCATTGCCGACATGATACAGTTTGGTCAAAACGCGGCTCCTGCTATTGTTAAGAACAGTCCATTAAGAACTTCAAATAAAGATTTGTTAAATGCGGCAAAATTAATAGACGATAATAAAACATTTATACAAGAAGAAGTTACTTCGTTTGTAGATGCTGAGTTAGTAGGGTTTACATATAACAAAGAAAAATGTTTCCGCGATACTGGACTAATTGTTGATAGTATTGCTTTTGATATTTTGTATGGCGGGACAAGCCAATCAACTTTTGCCGGACTACAGTACTGGAATCAAAATGGTTATACAGGAAAAATTCCAAGTGAAATTACAACAACAACTAACACAATCTTGTATGTACAAGAGTTAGCCAAAAAAGTTGTTTTAAATGAAACTACTGGCACTAGATATCAAAATACTATTACACAAGTAATACTAACTGCTTCAAACTCTGCGTCTGTGGTAACCATTGATGAAGAATTTGGTGTAATTTTAAACATACTATCGAGCGGAACCGCCGGAGTTACTGACTTGATTATACCTAATGGTATTGCTAGTACGGCTACAGACGTAGTTTATGCTTATAATTTATTACAAGCTAACAAACGATACATTCAGAGCGAAGCTATTGCGTATGTCAATCAAACTTACCCGGCAGAATTTGTTTATAATAAAACTAAATGCGCTAGAGATAGTGGTATTATTGTTGACTCTATTATCCTTGACGTATTGTATCCTAATGATTTAAATAGTCAATCAACTTTTGCTGGACTACAATATTGGAATCAAGACGGATATGTTGGCGACATTGCTAACGAACTAACAACAACTACAAATGCTATTAATTATGTTAGCCAATTAGCACAACAAATTGTACAAAATATTACTACCGGTACTCGTTATCAGTCTACTATTACTCAAATAACTGGATTAGTCGCTACTGCCAACGAAGCAACTAAGATAGCAACTGACTTTTCAGTTATTACAAATATTTTAACAGGCGGAACTGCGGGCGTTAGCGATTTACTAGTTGCTAATAATATTGAACCTAGCACAGATATTAATACTAATCGTGCTTACGCATTGCTACAAGAAAACAAAGATTATATTTCTGCCGAAGCAGTTGCTTGGGTTGAAGCAAATAAGACAGCAGGGTTCACTTACGATAAAGCCAAGTGCGGACGTGATACTGGATATATGGTTGATAGTATAGCATTTGATTTGTTACACGGTGGCAATCGACAAGCAATTCAATCCGGTGTTTACTACTACGGCTTTTCTAATACGTCAAGTGCTATTCCAAATGAAAGCACACAAACTGTTGCCGCATTTAATTTTATCAAATCAATTAGCAGACAAATTGTTCAAAATAATTTAGTAACACCTAAACAAACAGTTGTTCCTCAAGTAACCAATCTACCTCCGAGTACAGACATTCAGGGGGCAGTGTTTGGTACAAAGATTGATGTTATCACTCGAATTATTACATCTGGGACAAGTGTTGCTAATGAGCCAAGTCCTATTAGTCTAACACGTACTACAAGCACTAATGCATTGCTAGCCGCAAAAGTATTAGACGCAAATAGAGAATTTATTCAAGCTGAAGTTATTGCTTACTTAGATGAAACATTTAATTTCTCTTATGACCCAGTATTGTGCTTCCGCGATGTTGGATATATGATTGACTCTGTAAGTTTTGACTTGTTACATGGCGGAAATAGGCAAGCAGTTCACAGCGGAGTGTACTACTATGGGTTTGATGCGTCGTCAAGTGCAGTGGAAGGGCAACGAATTGAAACTCAATATGCTTACGACCACATATCTGATTTAACAACAAAGATTTTAAACGGTGACGCAGTAACAACAGTTTATCAAACTACTATTACACAAGTAATATTACCGGCTGCTTCAGTAAGTGAGATTGTTGCGGCCGAAGAAAAGGTTAATGTAATTACAGGAATTATAGCAAACGGTCCAGGCGTTGCCGGAGCAAAGACTCCTATTGGCTTAACAGCAAGTTCAAGTACTACTGTACAAAACGCTTTCAACGCAATTTTAGCAAATAAAGAATTTATTCAAGCCGAAACTATTGCGTATGTTGATAGATCTTTTAGCAACTTCAGTTACGACCAAGTTAAGTGTGCTAGAGATACTGGAATTATTATTGATAGTTTAGCAACTGATTTGTTGTTCTCCGGATCAAGTCAATCAGCATTCTCTGGATTACAATATTGGAACCAAGGAGACTACACTGGTAGCATTGCTGGCGAGTTAACAACTACTACTAACGCAATTAATTATGTTAAAGACTTGGCAAGACATGTTATTTTAACATCAACAACTGGCACACGTTATCAGTCAACTGTTAGCCAAGTAACAAATCTTCCAGCAGGTAATATTGCTGCAGCCGATTTAGTTACTGCTGATTTTGATTTAATTGTTGATATTTTAAACAATGGAACTGACGGTGTTACAGATTTAATTGAAGCAAATGGCAATGTAAGCAGTGATATTAATGTTACTCGTGCTTATGCGCTTTTACAAGCAAATAAAAATTATCTACAACACGAAGCCATTGCCTATGTTGAAGCAACTAAGACTGGCGGGTTTGAATTTGATAGAGAAAAATGTGCTCGAGATCTAGGATACATTTTAGAAGGCGTATATTACGATGTTGCATTGGGTACAACTTACCACGCAGTCACTAGTGGACAATCATATCAGCGAGGGATAGCAAGTTCTCAAGCGGTTCTTGATAAAGAATTAACACAAACTGTAGCGGCAATCAACTACGCTAAATCTAAAACAGCATTACTAGTCGGAAGCGATTCAACTGCTCTAACAAGAAGTAATAATTCTTTTGCTAAAACAATTGATATTATTCAGAACGGTGGTACTAATACAATTAGTTTTCCAACGCCAACTGGTGGCAACATAAACAACTCATATGCTCGTGATCAACTATTGGCAAACAAAGCATTCTTAAAAGCAGAACTAACTGCTTGGATTAATGTTCAGAAAGCAAACAACATTAGTCCATTTACAGCATTGTTTAGTTACGATGTTGCCAAGTGTGAACGCGATGTTGGTGATATTGTCGATGCTCTATGTTACGACATTCTATACGGTGGGAACAGCGCAACTAATATTGCCGCTAGAGCATATTTTGTTGGAGCAGTAAGTGTATTACCAAGTGACCAACGTGCGCCAAGCGCCGCCGCAATGGCAAGACTAAGTGCTGTAGCACAACAAGTTATTCAAGAACAAACTGTAACTAAGTCAGTTGGTAATAGTGCTACACAAGATAAGAGTAACAGTCCTGCTACGTCAACTGAAGCCGCAACATTAGCAAGCCTAATGAGTATCATTACTAGTTCTATTACAAATAATAGTTTAGGTGGAATTCCTCAAATTGTTTACCCAGATATTTCTTGGGCAACTCCGGGAATTAAAACGGCTGCAGCTAATTTAAATGATAATATTGACATTCTTACCAAGCATACTGTTGATTATACACGTATTCAGTTCAGTAGTTTCTTCACGTACAATCAAGATAACTGCCTACGCGACACAGGGTTAATTATTGATAGTATTGCGTTTGATATGTTATACAATGGAACAAGTCAATCAACTTTTGCCGGACTACAATATTGGAATCAATCATCATATACTGGTGCTATTGCTCAAGAGCTATCAACTACTACATCGGCAATTTCTTATGTTAAGTCACAAATTGTTCCTGTAGTAAGTACAGCAGGCGGAGCAGGATTGGCTACAGATGTTGCTAACAACTTTGATAGACTGTTAGACATTTTAAATAACGGAACTATTGGTGTAACAGATTCAATTGTGCCAAATGGCGCAGCCTTAACATCAACAAACGTAGTTTCAGCGTATGACGCAATACAGACAGTTAAGGCCGCGGTAATTGATAATACAATTAGTTGGATCAATACAAATAATGCCGGCTTCAGTTACGATGAAACATTGTGTCGTAGAGACATTGGATATATTTTAGACAGTATATCTTTTGACTTACTACACAGCGGTAACAGACAATCTATTACAAGCGGCGTTTACTATTATGGATTTAATAGTAGCTCGACTGTACTTGTAAACGAAATTCCACAAACAACTGCGGCATATAACTTCATTAGAGATATTGTTGGGAAGATTGTTACAGGTACTGTAATTGATAGACCATATCAACCATATGTTAAACAAGTAACTAGTGCTAACACTGGAACAACAGCTGAAGCAACAACCTTGGTTAACAATATTAAAGTTATTACTGATATTATTAATCAAGGCCCAGACGTTGCCGGAGCAAAAACTCCAATTGCGCTTTCTGCTAATACAAGTACAGCCGTTAAAAATGCATTTGACTTACTGTTAGCAAATAGAGATTTTATTGTACAAGAAACAATTACCTATGTCAACGGAGAATTTATTGGCCCAGCATACGATAGAACTAAGTGCCGAAGAGACACTGGGTTAATTATTGATGCTCTAGCACAGGACTTATTGTTTGACGGATCAAGTCAAAGTAATTTTGCTGCCTTACAATACTGGACACAAAATGGCTACACAGGATCAATTGACGGAGAAATTACAACCACCACAAATGCTATTTCTTACATAAGTGATTTGGCACAAAAAATAGTGTTAGGTGATACTACAGGATTGAGATTTCCAAGTGGAGTATTACAAAAAACTGACTTGCCTTTTGCTACACAAGCCGAAGCAAATATAATAGCAGAAAAGTTTGATCTAATTATAGACATCATGACTAACGGGGTAGAAAATGTTACTGATAGAATTATTCCAAACTTGTTAACACCAAGCAGTGACATTAACATTCAACGTGCTTACGATATTTTAGAAGCTAATAAAGTATTCTTACAAAGTCAAGCAATTGCATTTGTTGAATCTACTAAGTCGTCAGGGTTCAGCTACGATACTGATCTATGTTATAGAGATGTTGGATATATTACTGATAGCGTAGCCTTTGATTTATTATATACAGGAAACAGGCAATGTATTCAGAGCGCGGTTTATTATTATTCTTTTGACTCAGACAATTCTGCTATTAATGATGAAATCGCGCAAACAAATGCCGCTTATGAATATATTAAGACTCTAGCGGCAAGTGTTATCAAGGGAGATTTTATTGAGAAGCCATATCAGTCAGTTGTTAATCAAGTATTGAGCAACACAGTTGGAACAGACGCAGAAATATTACAAATTTCTAATAATGTTGATTTAATAACTGACATTATAAGCAATGGTCCATCAAATGCTTTGGCAAAAACTCCAATAGGATTAACTCCTAGCACTGACGCTAATGTAACAGCGGCGGCTACTTTACTAATGGCTAACAAAGATTTTATTACAGCAGAAGTTATCGCTTATATTAATTCTAAGTTTGGCGGCTTCCAATACGACAAAGCCAAATGTTTCCGTGATGTCGGATATATGGTTGATAGCGTTAGCTTTGACTTGTTACATGGTGGTAATAGACAAGCAATTCAATCCGGTGTTTATTATTATTCTTTTAATGGCGATAGCACAGCAATACCTAATGAGATTCCACAAACTACTGCTGCCTACACATATCTTAAAACATTAGTTAATAATGTATTAATTTCTAATCGCATAACATCGGTTTATCAAACAGCAACTACTCAAGTATACAACTTATCGCCTGCAACTGCTAACGAAGTAACAACAGTTGGAGCAAATATTGATTTAATAACAAATATTATTTCAACAGGTCCGGCTGCGGCACCTACTAAAGTACCTGTTGGCTTAGTAGCAAGTAATTCTACAAATGTAAATAGAGGTTATGCGTTACTAAAAGCTAACAGACAATTTATTATTGATGAGGTGATTGCCTACATCAACACAACTTTTGTAAAATTTAGTTACAATAGAAATAAATGTTATCGAGATGTTAATAGTATATTAGACGCGGTAATTTACGATTTATTGTATCCTGGAAATTACAGATCTGTGAACACAGGTAACGGATATTTCTCAAGAAAAGGGCGTTATCATATTATTAATTTAGAAGAAAATCCTCAAGATCCATTAGACTTTATTGACGGTAGTACCGTTAACTTCTACCAACGTTCATATCAGTCTGCTTCTGGCTACTTGTTTGAATACATTGGTGCTGGTACAAACTATAGTGCCCTGCCGCAGATTGGACGTAAGGATCCTCAACAGTCTCATGAGACTGTACAGTTGAATAATGGTAAGGTGTTCTTTACGTCAACTGACCAAAACGGTGACTTCCGTATTGGTCCGGGATTGGTTATTAGTCAGGCCACTGGTGTTTTATATGGTCGAACATTTGAGAAGAGTCTGTACGCACAGATGACTCCATTTATTTTAGTGGTAGGAGCATAAGATGGCATTACTATTATCCGGTTCAGTTAGGAACAAATCGTCACCTACTGGTTACACAAACTTAACAACGGTACAGTATTTCCTAGGTAATACTCCTACAACATCGACTGGTTATACATTGTCGATTCTTAACGGTATTAGTACATGGACTAGTTCGTTAGGTAATCTACAAATGATTAACGGTGTTATTACTAGCCAGGCAACTGACGGTAGTATTACGCTTAATCCAAGTGGAACTGGTACTATTACACTTAACGGTCCTGTTAACATTCCAAGTTTGACAACAAACTTAAAAATTCCAGTACAGGCTGCAACAACAAGTAGTGTTAATATTTTTGCCGCACCAATTGAAGTTGACGGAGTTACCCTTTACGATACTGCTCGTATCTTAGTTCGTCAACAAGACGATCCTACACAAAACGGTATCTATGTTGTTCAGTCTGTCGGTACTGGTACTAATGGTATTTGGGTTCGATCATCTGATGCTAGTAGTTCAACAAGTATTGCTGGCGCTATTCTTAACGCATCAGGCGGTGTTGTATACGGTGGCCGTTACTTTTTTACTACCTTCAAGAAGGGTGATGTATTAGGAACAGACCCAATTAATTGGTATCAATTCTTAGCAGACTCATTAGCACAGGCTGTTACAGCCAAGGCAATTGATTCAAGTCCTATCGGTGGCCTATTACCAGACTACGGTCGATTCCAAAACTTAGTAGTAAACACAACTAACTCTCAAGTTCGACTAACTCCTGTAGGAACAGGAAGTAATTTAACAATCTGGCCGGACTACGGGTACATGGATAACGTATCCATTGGTCTAAATTTTCCTGTAGCGGCTACATTTACTAACGTAACAGTTTTAAACAGAACTACATTTAGTACAAGTACATTTACTGGACCAGTCAGAATTGAAGATGCTACAAGTTCAACAAGTTCAGCAACTGGTGCGTTAACAGTATTAGGTGGCGTTGGCATCCACGGCGATGTTTATGCTAATCACTATTATTCAAATGGTGTTCCATTAGATAACATTTATTGGAATGGCGGCAAAATTACAAGTCGTCTATGGATAGACAACTACGAAGAAGCATATAATACACAAACTGGAGCCTTACAGGTAACAGGCGGCGCTGGTATCGGTGGCAACTTGTATGTTGGAAAGAGTATTACATTAGAAAGTAAGGTTCCAACAGACGCAGTTTATTTCCGAATGAGAAATACTGCTACTAACGGAACAAGTTACACATGGGATGTTGGCGGATATAACAGAGCAGGTACAGCTGGATCAAGTCTAAATGAAGGTAGCTTAACACTTTATGATGACAAAAACAATTTATATAGACTAGCAGTTTCAAAGACAACTGGTAATTTATTAGTTGGCGTTACCTATGATAATGGCGTCGACAAACTACAAGTTAATGGTAGCTTGGGGTTAGCTGATTCTCAAATTGCCTCAAGAGTAACCATTATAAATAATGCTGACCAAACAGTTATTGACAGTTTTCCTCTAGCTACTTACAGGTCTACTAAATTCTTTGTTCAGGTTACAGATGGCGTTGGCCCAGGCACAGCATTTCACATTGTAGAAATTATGATTATAGTTGATAATATTGGACAGACTTACAAGTCGGAGTACGGGATTGTAACCACTCAAGGAGAAAGAGGAACGTTCAATGTCGATTATAATACAAACGGTACTGGTTTAGTTCGTTTGTTGTTTACCCCAACATCTGCGGCAACACAGAAAACAGTTAAAGTGCTAAGAACTAGCATAAGCAAGTAATAGAGGAATACGTAAATGGCAATTGATCAAGATTTTGTTGTCCGAAAAGGTCTCATAGCACAGGGACAGACACAATCTTATTCCACAGTTAGCGGAACCTTAATAGTAGGTGGTGGTGCTGGTATTGGCGGAAACGTTAATCTTAGCGGAACATTGCTGGCTAGAAGCAATCCAAATGTAATAACTTCTGTTAATACATCAACTGGCTTTGGGTTTAGTCTTAACGATATTATTGTCACGGATTCTACCACAACATCTACAAATTTAAGTGTAGCAAACTATGTTGGTCAAACCTCTATTAAAGGAACTACTGGTTCCGTAATTGCCACAGCCGTTAATTTATATATTAAGGGTGCGCCAATTGCCGGTAACTCTGGTACTACAATTCAGAATGCTTGGTCGTTGTATGTTACAACGGGCAGTATGTATCTTGGAGAAACTAAAGGTAACCCATTTGGTGCTTCTGGCAATGCGTTACAAGTAGCTGGCGGAATTTCTGCAGGCAATGGTTTATATGTACAAGGTGGCGGAAATTTATTTGGTTCGTTCTATCTAAATGATAGTGAAATTATTACTCGCGGTAATCAAAATACAGGAACAGTTGTCTATAACGGTGACTTAATTGTAGACACATCTACACAGGCAATTAGTACGGGAACTGGCGGCATTGTCATTAGACGTGGCGGTGGTATCGGAGTTGGCGGTAACGCATGGGTCGGTGGAACTTTAAATGTTCTTAATACTACAACAATTTACAACGTACTCGATTCTTCAAATACCAGCACTGGCGCATTAACTGTTCGCGGTGGTGTAGGCATTGGCGGCATGTTATATGCTACTAGCGGCACATTTGTTGCTGGATTTGCTAATACTACAGCAGTAAACGGAAATGCTGTAAGAATTCCTAATGGCGGATTAGGTGTTGGTGGCACAATTTATGTTGCCAATACTAGCGACTCTGCTCTTACTGTAGAAGGTGGCGCAGACTTTGGTGGAACTATATTTGCCAATGGATTAACCCTATTAGATCCTACAACTGCTACTGGTTATTTGGCAGCACCGTTGATGGTAACCGGTGGAGCATATATTGGAGTTAATTTAATTGTTGCTTCAACTGACACTGATGCTATTAAAGTATTAGGCGGAATTGATGTTGCTAAAAATATTACAGTACGTGGCGTTGGATCATTTACAAATAGAATTGAAGTAGCAAATACAAGTTACATTTCCGGCGCTCAAATTATTACAACTGCCACAGTTGATATTTTTGCGGTTACAAGCCTAACAGCAGGAACCGATACAGCAGTCAGTGCCTCTACCGGCCCTGTAGTTGTTTGGAATACAAGCACATTAGACTCTGTTTTAAATCGTGGCAATGCTACTACTAATACTGTATTCATTAATAATAAATTAACAACAGTTGACTTAGGTGTTTCTGGCACAGCTACTATCACTGGTACCGTTGTAATTCTTAACACAACCCAGTCTATATCAACTGAGTCCGGCGCATTACAAGTATTTGGTGGCGTAGGCATCCAGGGCGCACTATGGGTTAACGATGCTAGTTACATTGGTGGCGCAAGAATTGTTACTACCAGTACATTAGGTAATTATGGCGTAACTGCCATGTTAGCAGGAACAGATACTGCTATTAATACTACAACTGGTATTGTTACAGTATGGAACGAAAGTACATTACAAACAATTACTGACCGCGGAACATCTACCAACCATCAGTTATATTTCTCAAATACAGCAAGTTCAACCTCAAGCGATAGTGGTGCGTTAACTATTGCCGGCGGCGTAGGTATTGGAAAAGAGTTAAACGTACAAGGCAATTCTACATTTAGTAGTGTTGTTAACATTTTAAGTCCAATAAATGCTTCAAGTCCAACTGACGGAGCATTATATGTTGCTGGCGGCGTAGGTATTGGCCAGGATTTATATGTTGGCGGACAATTTGTATATACAAACGCTCTACAAGTTTATGGATTATTAACAAACTACGGTTCTGTACAAATTACAAGTACAGCAAATTCTATATCAACTGACACTGGTGCTCTTGTAGTTGCCGGCGGCGGCGGCTTTGGTGGAGACATCTGGGCAAGAAACATTTATTCAAATGGTGGATCTGTTATTACAACAGGTACTATCGGTAGTTACGGTGTAAGTCAATTATATGCTGGTACAGATACCGCAGTAAACACCGCAAGTGGTGTAGTTTATATTTGGAATACTAGTACATTCCAAACTGTAAGTGATCGCGGAGCAACCAGTACTAATTTAATCACAATACTTAACACACTATCTGTTTCAAATGATATTTTAGTAGGCAGAGATGTTAATGTTACTGGTAATATGACTCTAGCGGCAATGACTGCTACTGGAATTATTGATCTACAAAATATCTCAGATTCAATTAATGTACTAAGTGGGGCTGTAAGAATTGCCGGCGGCCTAGGTGTTCAAGGTAACATCTATGCTGGAGCTGTTTATGATCAAAATGCTCGTGTTATTACAACTGCCACAGTTAATACTTTTGCGGTTACTGAACTAAGAGCAGGAACTGACACATCAGTAAGTACATCTACCGGTATTGTTTATGTTTGGAATACCAGTACATTACAAACTGTTACTGATAGAGGAAATAGCACAACTAATAAACTAGTGTTGCTTGATGAATCTACTTCATCATTAACTGTAGTTGGTGGAATTATTGTAGGAACTACTGCTACAGTTCAACAAGATTTAAATGTTAATAACAATATTACTGTTGCTCTTAGATCTAATTTAACAGATGTTGGTATTTCTGGAATTACTACAGTTACAAACGTAACTGATAGTGAATCTGTACTAACAGGATCTGTACAATTAGCAGGCGGACTTGGCGTTCAAGGAAACATTTACGCAAGAGCATTGTATGACGAAAATGCTCGTGTTGTTACAACTGCTACTATTGTTGGGCTTGGTGTAACTAATATATCAGCAGGAACTGATACTGCCGTTAATACAGCAACTGGTGTTATTGTTATTTGGAATACTTCAACATTCCAAACAGTCAGCGATCGCGGTAACACTACTACAAACACAATCTTTATCTCTAACACATTAACTGTTACAGATTTAAATGCTACTAACAATTTAAATGTTACTTCTTCTGCCACAGTTGGCACGTTATACGCAAATAATACATCATATGTTAACAATGCTGAAATTGTAACAACTGCTACTATTGCCGGAGTATCTGTTACTAGGCTAATTGCCGGGACTGATACGGTTGTAAGTACATCAACTGGTGAAGTAACAATATGGAATGACAGCACACTTCAGAGTGTAACTGTTCGTGGAGCGACTACTGATCAGGCAATTAGTATTACTAATGCTACACCAAGCGGAAGTTATACCGAAGGCGCATTAAAAGTTAGCGGCGGAGCAGGAATTTCCGGTGACTTGTATGTAGGTCGTAGCGCATATATTACTGGTAATTTAGTTGTACTAGGTACACAAACTATTGTAGATTCTACAAGCACATCAATTGTAGATCCAGTGCTTGATATTGGCACAGGAGTTGATAATACTCCATTAGTTTTAAATGACTTATTAAACAAGGGTATTAGCGTACACTATTTTAATACTGGTACATCTGCCGAAGACAACATGTTCTTTGGACGAGACGAGTCTACTGGCAAGTTTATTGTAAAACACAACTATGGCGCAGGGCGAGTATCAAATCCAAATTATTCTACAAGCGGAACAGATGCTGGTGTAGTAATTGGAAACTTATTAATCACTGATGCTACTAGCGCAACAAGTACGTATACTGGCGCATTGCACGTTGTGGGCGGTGGAAGTGTTGAGGGAGATTTCTGGATTGGTGGGACAGCCTACATATCTAACGCTGAAATTCTAACAACATCTACAATTGGTGGGTTTGGAGTTACAAACATTCAAGGCGGCGCTGACATTTCTGTGACAACTGCTACAGGTAATGTTATTATTTCTAACACAAGTACATTACAAACTGTAACAGGACGCGGCAATAGTACAACTAATAGTATTGTTATCCTTAATAGCACAGAAAGTGAAGATACATTAACAGGTGCGCTAACTGTAACCGGCGGTGTTGCTGTCGGTAAGAAATTAAATGTAGGTACTACTGCTACTGCACAGGATATTTTTGGTACAAGAGTTTTTGATAATGGTAATCGTGTAGTAACTCAAGTAGAGCCAATTGCTGGAGACAGTATTGGTCTTGCCAATGTTCAAACTAACGGAACATACACTACATTTAAAATTAACAACTTAGGTGTAACAGCTACAATTGGCACAACTTATTTAGGTGTAAGTACTGCCACTGGCGCAGTAACACTATATAACTTAGGTGTAACTAATTTAACAGGTACAGATTATATTGGCGTAAGCACAAGTACAGGATCTGTTACACTTGTTAACTTAGGCGTACAAACATTAAACGCAGGTACTGATACAAGAGTAAGTGCTAATACAGGAACAATTACTGTATGGAACGAAAGCACATTGAATAGTGTTGCTAGTCGTGGACATACAAGTACCTACGCAATTGACATTACTAACTTAACACAGTCTTCGGATTATACTTCCGGTGCGTTAACTGTGGCAGGTGGAGTAGGCATTGGCGGTAGTGTTTATATTAATAACATTTCGTTTATACAGAATGCTCAAATTGTAACTACTGCTACAATTGATCAATTTGCCGTTACTGATTTACGTGCCGGAACTGATACTAGCGTGAGTGCAAGTCATGGTATTGTTACAGTATGGAACACAAGTACACTACAAACTGTTACTAATAGAGGAAATAGCACAACTAACGTTGTCGTTTTTGCCAACACAACAAACGTATCAACTTCGTTATCAACTGCAAGCGTTGTAATTGAAGGCGGATTAGCTATTGCTAAAGATTTGCGTATTGGTGGGACATTCTTCTACGCAGGTGAATTACAGATCTCTAGTACGACAAGTTCAACTTCAACCGATACTGGTGCTTTAACGGTGCTAGGTGGCGTTGGTATTGGTGAAAATTTAAATGTAGGTGGCCAAGTTCACTTATTCAGCACTGCATCTGGAACAAGCACCGCGGCATTATTAGTTGACGGCGGAATTAGTGTTGCTAATACTTCGTACTTTGGAGCCATTTATTCCGGCGGAAGCATTGTACTAACTGATTCTAGCTTTAAAGGTGTTAGCGATATTAGAGCAGGAACTGATACAGCAGTTAATACTGAAACTGGACATATTGTTGTTTGGAATACAAGTACATTACAAACAGTAACGGGTCGCGGAAATAGTACAACTAACGCAATTAAGATTTTAAACACAGATGCCAGTAACGATGCTACATCAGGAGCACTAGTTGTTTCCGGTGGCGTAGGCGTTAGTGGAAATATACACGGTCAAACTATATTTGTTAATGACACATTACAAAGTGATGATACCGATTTATATCTAGCTTCTGGACTAGGTGGAAGTGTATTTGCTAACAATGTAGATTTATTAGCATACAGTTCAAAAGTTTGGTATGTAGCAACATCGGGGCTTAATACAAATGACGGCCGAAGAATTCAAAGTGCGTTCCTTACTGTTAAACACGCCCTATCTGTAGCGCAAAGTGGAGATGTTGTTTTTGTTGAATCAGGAACATACTCTGAAATATTTCCAATGACTGTTCCGCAAGGTGTAACATTAAAAGGTGCTGGAATTAGAGCAGTTACTATTGTTCCAACTAGTGGAACAATTTATAATTCGGCGTTCTTACTTAATGGCGAGACTAATGTTTGCGATTTAACAATTAGCGGATTTTTCCAACCTGGCTGGGCATTTGAGTTTGCTCCTGGAGCAAAAATCACAACCAAGAGTCCGTATGTTGAACGTCTTAGTGTTATTACTCGAGGAACTACTACAAGTGGTAGCGATCCTTACGGATTCCAGAGCGGAGATGCTGGTAATGGAGCATTAATTGATGCGTCTAAGCTAGATCCAACAAGTTTAGAACCGGCGATGTTGTGGAACGAAGTAACGTTCATTGTTCCAAACGCTACTGGTATGTATATGACCAATGGCGCACGAGCAGAATTGTTAAATGGATTCTTCTACTTTGCCCATACTGCTATTCAAGCAGAAGCGGGCGCAGGCGGCTTTGGTAATGCTGGTAAGACACGACTAAAATTTAGCGGTGTCACTGGAACATTTGTAGGAGGCGATACGCTTGTTTACAAAAATGCAAAAGGCCAAACACTTGCTAGCGGAACAATTTATAATGTATCAGGTGGATACGTATATCTAAATGGTCCAGTATACGGATTTGAAACCGCAATAGATAGAACTCCTAAGACTGTTACTACTAATGGCGGCGCAAAGGTTGCTACAGGAGAACATTATGCTGGTAATTCTAGCTTGTTGTTGTCTACTACAACCGATTACTTAGAAGTATTAAGTGGGCCAGACTTCCAATTTGGCAGTACAGGCGACTATACAATTGAAGGGTGGGTTAAACCTCTAACAACTAATAGTGGCCCACAATACATTTACTTTAAGGGCACTAATGGACTTAATACCACACGTCTATACATTAGTAGCGATAATAAAGTAAACGCAATGCACGGGTCTAGTGTAATAACAAGTACATCTACAATTATACAAAATGTATGGACACACCTTGCTATTGTCAGAACTGGTGGAACACAAACTGTAGATTTGTATATTAATGGTGTATTAAATGCCAGCGCAACAGGCATTACATCAAGTGTTGACAACACAGATCCGATTAATATTGGAAGCAATTCCGGAGCTAATGGATTTACTGGGTACGTTGACGAACTACGAGTAAGCAATATTGCTCGCTATTCAACTACATTCATTCCATCTCCGACTGGTCTTGTAAATGATGAAGCAACCGTATTGATGCTACATTTTGAAGGCGCAAATAATTCTACTTCGTTTGTAGACAGCGGCGCTACAATACAAAATGTTTACTCAACTGGACTGAATCCAGCAACTGCTACAAGAACGGTATTGGCTGACTATCATCAGTTTGGTGCCGAACTACGCTGTATTGGTAGTGCGGCTGTATTTGGTGATCGAGGTGTTGTTGCTAACGGTACTGGTACTGACTTAAAACTAATTGCCTTTAACCTAAGTCATATAGGTTCGGGTGGAGATCTAAGTGACGATGTTTCGTTAACAGTTCAATCTAATGAAATTATTCAAACTAATGGTGGTAAGATTTATTACCAAACAGTTGATCAATACGGAGATTTCCGTGTAGGCGATAAGTTTTTAATTAATCAAAGAACAGGTGATGTAACATTTAATGCCAGCGCATTGAATTTAAATAATATCTCAAGTTTGTTAATTAGCGACGGAGTTAATAGTACAAATATCACTCCGGGTAATATCGCAGTAGGTAATTTAAACTTAGGTGGAAATACAATTGGAAGCCTAACTGGAAATATTACGATTGCTCCTGCTAGTACATTGACTACAATTGATAGTAATTTAACAGTCACCGGCTCTGGTAACTTTGGTCAAACTTCATACGCTGCCGGATCTCAAATCTTAACTGCGGCAACAATTGGTAACTTTGGTGTTACTGATTTACGTGCCGGCACTGATACCGCAATAAGTACATCAACTGGTAACGTAACAATCTGGAACACCAGTACATTACAGACAATTACAGATCGCGGCTTCACAACTACAAACCGTGTAAATATAGCTAACAGCACAAATGCTACTACATCTACTGACGGGGCACTAACAGTCCTCGGCGGAATTGGAGTAATAGGAGATGTACAAGTTGGAGGTAATGTTTACAGTGGAACTAAGCGTCTGTATTCACCAAACGTGACTATTTCATTAACAGCACCAACAACATCTACGAATAATATAGGAGATTTCTGGATTGACCCGAGCATTGGCGTTGAATATCAGTGGGTTCAGGACGGGACAAACTATTATTGGATTCAATTTACAGGTGTATAAGTAGAATATTATGGCAACATTAAACTTTCCTTCAAACCCAGCGATAGGTGATACCTATACCATAGGTACCAGAACATGGGTATGGAATGGCAACGGCTGGCAACTTCAAAGTGGAATTACTAGCTTTGATCCTTTTACTGCTCGTCGTGTTATCGTTACAACGAGTACAAATTCAACGTCTACTAATTCTGGAGGTTTAATTGTATATGGCGGCGCCGGTATTGGCCTAGATTTAACAGTTGGCGGTAGCATACATGTTTTAGCAGATGTATCTTCGTATTCTTCAACTAGTGGTGCCGTAACTATTGCTGGCGGGTTAGGTGTAATTGAAAATGTATATGCTGGTGCGTTATATGATAATAATAGTCGTGTAATTACTCAAGCAACACTAGCTAATCAAGGTGTTACAGCGTTATATGCCGGCACTGACACCGCAGTAAATTCACAAACCGGTGTTGTTTATGTATGGAACACTAGTACTTTACAAAGTGTTACTGGTAGGGGAAACATCACTGACTCTGCAATTATCATTAAAAATACATTTGATGCGTATAGTACCTTATCAGGAGCACTAACTGTCTCTGGTGGTATTGCGTTAGATAAAAATTTATATGGCGGCGGCAATGCTACATTCTTTGGACAAATATCCGCAGGCGGGCAATATAACGCAATTGGTACTACAGGAACTGTATCAATAGCATCTATGATTCCTACATTGGGTGTAGTAGGAACTACATCTAGCGCATATCAATTAATGGTTGCCAATCCGGATTCTACTGATGCGTTACTAGTCGGCGTGTCTAGATTAGGCAACGTTCAACTAGGGTCACTAGGTACTAATAACGGCAGTTTAGAAATATTTGCCGGATCTACATCAGTACCAGGATTACAAATTGGTGGCCTAACTGGTCAAGTGAGAGTAATGCAACCAACATCATCAACTAACACCTATTCAGGCTCGTTAGTAGTTGTTGGTGGCGCAGGATTTGGAAGTACAGTTTACATTGAAAATACATCTTATGTAAATGGCGCACAAATTTTAACAACTGCTACAATTGGCTTATGGGCTGTATCAGAATTAAGAGCAGGTACTGATACCTATGTTAACACAACGACTGGTATTGTAACAGTATCAAACACAAGTACTCTTGATAGCGTTGTAAAACGTGGAAATGTAACTACGACCGCAATTAGAATTTCAAACGGAACTTCTGCCACTGATCAATCAACTGGAGCACTAACAGTAGTTGGTGGCGTTGGCGTTGGTGGATCTTTATACGCAGGTAATCTTTATGCCAACGGCTCAGCTGTAGTTACTCAAGCAACTCTAGGAAGCCAAGGCGTTACTTCTATAACAGCAGGCACAGATACAGTAGTAAACACATCTAGTGGTGCTGTATCAATCTGGAATACTAGTACACTAGAAAGTATAACAGGTCGCGGCGCAACAACTACTCGAGCTGTTAATATTACCAACACAAGTGGAACAACAAGTTCTACAACTGGTGCTTTACTTGTCGCCGGCGGTGTCGGAGTAGGTGAAAATTTATATGTTCAAGGTACAATCAGTGCCGCCGGCGGATTCCTTGGACTAGATCCAACAAGTATTTTTCAAAATACTTCTAGCGTAACTGTTATTGACTCTGGTACTGTAAGAAAAGTTATTATAACTATCGCTGATAATACAAATACTGTCTTTACAGCAACCGGCGCACAGTTCTTTTATCCTGTAACAATATATGCTAATCAAACATCTAGCGGAACAGACAGTGGCGCACTAACTGTAGCCGGTGGTGTAGGTGTAGCTGGAAGCATTTATGCTGGTAGTACAAGCTATGTAAAAGGTGAAGAGATACTTACAACTGCTACCGTTGGAAGTTATGTTCTTACAACTGTTACGGCAGGTACAGATACTGCCGCTAATACAATCGGTCGTGTAATTTATATTTGGAACACTTCAACATTACAGAGTGTAACAAGTCGAGGAAGTTCAACAAACCAAGTTATTACGTTTACAAATCAAACAGAGGCAAGTAACACTAGTTCAGGCGCAATAGTTGTAAGCGGTGGCGCAGGCATTGGTAAGAATTTGTGGGTTGGTGGAAATATTTTCACTTATGGAAACGCAACTGTTTTAGGCAACTTAACAGTACTAGGTACGCAGACAACAATCTATTCTACATCAACAGTGATCCAGGATCCAGTTCTTAATCTTGGTGCTCCTGCTGATCTAACAGCACTACCTGCTGACGACGGATTAGATAAGGGTATTTTAGTTCATTACAATACTTTAACTAGTGTGTCTGGAGATACACACGCATTCTTTGGTCTACGTAGACAGGATGAAAAATTTGTATTCATTACACGGACTTCTGAACAAGGCAGAGCAGGTCTTGATAATCCATTTGCTACAACGTCTACACTAGGCGGCGCAGCCTTTGGTACATTAACACTAACTTCAGGCTACGGATCATATAGTCCAAACACTGGTGACTTACAGGTAACTGGTGGTGTTGGTATTCAAGGTAACTTATATACTGCTGGATTAGTTAGAGTTACAAGTGCTACAAGTGCTACAAGTACTACAACTGGTGCCTTACAAATTGTAGGCGGTGTTGGTATTCAAGGCGACTTGTATGTTGGAGGCAAGGGTGCGTTTGTTAACGGATTTGAAGTTGTTACAACCGCATCTATCGGAATAGGAGCAGTTGCTAATATTGTAGCCGGTACAGATACCGCAGTTACTACAGCAACAGGTAATGTTACTATTTGGAATACAAGTACTTTACAAAGTGTAACAAGCCGAGGATCATCAACTACTAACGCAATTAGCATTACTAATGCTACAATTTCTAGCACAACAACTAACGGTGCGTTTATAGTCACTGGTGGAGTTGGCATTGGCCTAACTTTAAATATTGGTGGTGATACTAGAATTTGGTCAACAACATCTAACTCACTACAAGCTGGCGGCGGCGCTACATTTGGCGGCGACGTTAACGCAAGCGGCACTGGTAACTTTGGAACAAGTGGTAGCTTTGGTACAACATTAACTGTTGGTTCTTCTGCTACAAGTACAGGAACTAGTACAGGTGCTTTAATTGTACAAGGTGGTGTAGGAATTGGCGGCAACACAAATATTGGTCGCAATTTAACCGGTGGCGGCACAATTAATATTACAAGCACAGCAACACTAGGAGATAATTTACTACTAGGTAGAGGGGCTGTAACTAGAGATGTACACGGCAGTCAGTTTATATCTAATGGATATTTTGCTATTCCTGGCGATGCCCAAGCAGGTATATACCTAATTAGAATGGCAACAGATAAAGATGTTCCGACGGCATTAACATTAGACGGAATTTCGGTTAGCACAGTTAATCAAATTTCGTTACCAAATCAATCTACTTACAATTTTAAAATATATGTAAGCGCAAGATCAATTTCTAGCGACGACGAAGCAGGATGGGAATTTAACGGGATTATTAGTCGATATGCTAGTCCGGGATCAACATCTATTAAGGTAGTAAACAAAACAAAATTATGGTCTAGCAATGCTTTGTGGGATTGTAATGTTGTGGCAGATACAGTTAACGGTGCGTTACAAGTACTAGGAACAGGCGACAA
>Ga0209191_1000012_pt1 | contig 165440 bp, 199 predicted proteins | sample S_130626_EF_Meta_FD_187320 | JGI IMG/M metagenome (GOLD analysis project Ga0209191, IMG submission 187320) | Freshwater microbial communities from Lake Simoncouche, Canada to study carbon cycling - S_130626_EF_MetaG (SPAdes) (version 2) | ecosystem: Environmental > Aquatic > Freshwater > Lake ...
AAGTTCTACGAAGTTTGATTAGTCCTTGTGCCACTTCTTCTGGTGGCACACTACCCATTGCCTGACGGTCCAATCCGTGTTATGATGACTACATCAACAGTTAAAGAGGTGACACAATGATTGAAACTTCTCTCGTGCTTCACGAAGACCTTGAGTTCTTTGCTCATTATCTTGGTGTAGATTATGAAGACTATTATGAACTTTATCTTGGCATCGTTCAAGATGAAGAAGATGAAAGTCTAGTTGCTGTTTGATGATTATAGTCCTGGGATGACTCAAAAAGCACCAAAACCCTTCACTTTACTTTTTATATAATGACTGCTCCTGCTTCTTTGATTGCTCTTGCTGCTGAACTCGTGGATACGAATCCTGCTGCTTCTCAACTGATTGTGAATCTTGGTAATGCTGAAACTGGTGATGAAGTGCTTGAAGCACTGAATACCTATGATGAATCCATTCTTGATTCTCTGGAATCTGTTGATGAAGATGAAGATGAAGATGAGACTGATGAAGTTGAAGTTGATGAAACTGAACTCGTTGCTGTCTGATAAGTAATATCAGGGAGAGAGAAATCTCTTCCTTTCTTGTCTCAGTAACTCAGTGGATCAGAGTATCCGGTTTCTACCCGGTTAGTCGGGGGTTCGAATCCCTCCTGAGACGTTATACAAATACCCCTCAAGACAATGAAACTGAAAATTTTATCGGACCTTCACCTTGAGCACTATTGTGCTGGACAATACTTTGACCCAGGAGAAGGTGATGTTTTAGTTCTTGCTGGTGATATTCTTTGTGCCAAGCACTTGAAGAAGAATGGTTATCTTGCCGAAGTGTATGAAAAGTTCCTGACTGATTGTAGCAAGAACTATCAAAAGGTTCTCTATGTGAAAGGAAATCACGAGGCATATGGATATAATTACGAAGGAACACACAAAACCATTGAGGAGCATCTTCCTGATAACTTTCAGTTGATGGAGAATGATACAGTCAAAATTGGTGATTGGAACTTCATTGGATTTACATTCTGGACTGATTTTCGTAATGAGAATCCATTGGAAATGATGTATGCTCAACAGTATATGAATGATTACAAAGTCATTCGCATTACTTCCAATTTCCGTAAGTTGAATACAAATGATACTCTTGGTTTTCATAAGAAGAGCAAGGAGTATCTTCTCAATCAACTTCAAGAATTAAATGAGAATGTATTCGTCATTAGTCATATGGCACCGAGTTATCAATCGGTTGCTCCTCAATTCAAGAACACAGAAAATGGTGCTTTTGTAAGTGATTTGGATGATTTGATTTTAAGTTATCCTCAAATCAAATACTGGATTCATGGTCATGTCCATTCGTATTTTAACTATAATATTGGGGGATGTAAAATTCTATGTAATCCTGGTGGTTATCCTGGTCAAGACACAGGATTTAATCCAAATCTGGAAATTGAGATTTAGATTTTTTAATTCTTCCCTTTTTATAGGAAGAATCTGGTGGCAATAATGACATACACTCTATTGTGCCATTATTCCACCAGCAAGTTCCTTTATTTTTAAATCTCCCATTTCCCCCAGCAAAACATTTTGTCTTCAATCTTCCTTTGATATATCCATCCGGAATTTTATCAAAATCAACCATAAATTCTTCAATTTGATTATTAACCCAAATTCTTCCTTTTTGTCTATCTGCCCCAACTTTTGCTCCTATATTATTATATTTTAATCTTCCTCTAACATAGGTTTCATCTGGTGAATTTGGAGAAAAAGTTTGAACTTTTCCATTATTCCACCATTTACTATTTCTTCCATTCTCAACCATTTTATGAAATGATTTAATATACCCTTCCGTTTTACTTGTATCACCACCATCCAAGGATTCTATTTTTAAATTTGCCCATTCTTTTGATTCTACTATATTATTTTCATTGCTGAATGTTATAGCATCTTTTAGGCATTTTTCTTTATCATAATAAACATCCAAAATCTCTGTGCTTATATCATTTCCGTATTTTTTCAAATGCCTTCTCCACACTTTTCCCGAACCAAGATATGAATATGGATTTTCTCTTATTGTTTTTCCAAAATATTTTAATCCAGTTTTATTGTGAGTTTTCACATAAAGATATATTGGTTTATTGCTTGACATTTTGATTTGTATGAAATATAATACTATTTATAAAACACACGGTCACACTCACAACTTCTTTGATTATAAAATTGGAGATTGCCGAGTGATTTGTAATCCTGGTGGTTATCCTGGTCAAGACACAGGATTTAATCCAAATTTGATTTTGGGCATCTAGATATAATGGGAATACTTATTCTCAATTACAAACATTACTAAAAAGGTCGATGGATTACTTAAAGATTGAAAGTGGTTCTCAAGTTCTGCTACTTAACGCAGACTACAACCCAATTAACATTTGCTCATACCGTAAGGCAGTTATTCTTTCACTGAAAAACAAAGTTCAGGTTCTATCCAAGAGAGTAATTAGACTGATAAACTATGTGCGTCTTCCATTTTCACGTTTAATGAGCACAGCACCCACACGCAATCTCATTATGAAACGTGATGGATATATCTGTTCTTATTGTGGAGCAAAGGAACAATTAACGATTGACCACATTCTACCTACATCCAAAGGTGGGCAGAATACTTGGGAGAATATGACTACTTGTTGCTTGAAGTGCAATTCCAAGAAAGGGGATAAACTACTGAAAGAAACAAATATGATTCTTCATAATCCTCCAACTATTCCTTTTAGTAAGATTTCACTCACTGTCCGTCAAAGTAAAAATTTGGAATGGACGCAGTATGATTATACTTAATATAAATAATAGTGCCTTGATTGGCTGACACTTTTTAGGGTAGAGAGGAGGCAGAAATGCCTCTTTTCTTGTATAAATACCTATGTCAGCCAATTTAAGAGTAGAAATGATTTACTACACTTACGCATATTTGCGTGAAGATAAGACACCTTATTACATAGGCAAAGGAAAAGGTAATAGGGCATATAGAAGAAGCAAAACAGATATTAAACCACCAAAGGATAAATCAAGAATATTAATACTCAAAAAGAACTTAACAGAAGAAGAAGCATTTAAGCACGAAATCTATATGATTGCGGTGTTTGGCAGAAAAGATTTAGGAACTGGTATTCTTCATAATAAAACTAATGGGGGTGATGGGTTTTCTGGATTTGTTCCAAGTGAAGAAACCAGAAAAAAATTGAGTGAGGCAAATAAAGGAAGAACTTTTTCGCAAGAACATAAAGAAAAATTAAGTATAATAAGAAAAGGCATAAATCTTTCAGAAGATACTAGAAGAAAGATAGGAGAATCTGGAAGGGGGAGAACACCTTGGAATAAAGGTAAAACTCTTTCCGAGGAAACTAAAAGAAAAATAAGTGAAGCACATACAGGAAAATCACTTTCGGAAGAAACTAAAAGAAAAATAAGTGAAATGAATAAAGGTAGAAGCAAACCTCCTCTTTCGGAAGATACTAGAAGAAAAATAAGTGAGGCAAATAAAGGAAGAAAATATACAATCATCAACAAACCACAATACGAAATAACTTTTAATAATAATGAAAAAATCATTATATATGGAAAATTAGAATGGTGCTTACATAATGGATACAATTCTTCTAGTTTATATAAAGTCCAAACCAAAAAATGGAAAAAGTATAAAAATATAATTTCTGTAATTAAACTTGATACTGCTGTGCCACTCGTAACACTGGCACACTAAACGGGCACAGACCCCAAAATGTGGTATTCTTAAGGAGTGGAGGGCAAGCAAGCACTTCAAGCACTCAAATCCAAACTGAATTTCAAATGACTGACACCACACGATACAAAATTACTTTAGTTGTTGACACTGACATTCATCCTCGCAAATGGATTGCCGATGTTATTAACGGCAATCTAAATGAAAAGGAAGAACTTGTAGACTGGGAAACCGAAGAAGTCTCTAATGATTTTGAATTGCTTTCTTCAATTAACGACGTTCCTAACTGATTATGACTGAATCCACCAACGAAGTTCTTCATTACACTCAAGTTCTTTGCGAAGTTCTTCGTGAGAACTACAAGCAATATAGTATTGACTCTCATCGTCATTACATCACAAAAGGTGAGAATGTAGAGTATCACCAAGAACAAATTGATAAACTCAATGAAGGTCAAGACCTTGCCGAATATATCATTGATAAAGGTCGCAAATACTATAAGATTGTATTAAAGAATCACGGACAAAAACACGCACACTTGTTTGTTGATATGAATACTGGGGATTGTTACAAACCAGCATCCTACAAGGCACCTGCCAAAGGTATTCGGTATAATCTCCTCAACGATAAATCTCGTGAGGAAATGTATAAGAGAGCAGATTGGAGTGGCGGATATACATACAAATAACCTTCCCCAATCATTCTGGTATAAATAGAAATAGTTAGTATCCAATCAACTATGAAACTTATACCAGAATATGAGGCATATAGTGTCACCGAAGACGGTGTAATTTATTCACACAAAAAACCAGGAGGAAAGGGAAAAGGCAAAATTGTTGATTATTCTTATAAAAGGCAACTAAAACCGCAAACCAACCACAAAGGATACTTAAATGTTATTTTGGAACAAGGTAGTTTTAATGCTAAAACTATGCTTATTCACAGAGCAGTAGCATTAGCATACATTCCAAATTCAAATAATTATGACACCATAAATCACATTGACGAAAACAAAACAAACAATCACGTATCAAATCTTGAATGGATGAGTAATGCTGACAACGTAGCATATTCACAAGCAAAAACAAGACTAATACAAACACCAGAGGGTGATAAAATAGAAATTACTAATTTATCAAAATGGTGTCGTGAAGTTTTAGGACTAAAATCATCAGGGAATATGTTAAGGAGTTTGAGAAATCCTAATATGCCCTGTATGGGATATAAATTACTTAAATAACCTTCTCATATAACTAATGTCAAACATTTCTTTCACCAAAGGTCTTGAAGTTTATTATGATGGAATGTATGGCATAGTTGATTTCATCTGCGATCAATATATTACTGTTTGTGTAAGAGTAATGGACCACAAATCTATGAATGTTTGTGTATTAGTTTATCCGGACAGATTTAATTTAGTAAAACTAGCAAAAGAATCTCAAAAATGACCGAATTCACTCACGATCAAAGTCCTGTTAAGATGGAATTTACATATGAAGAACATGATTTTCTGAATAGTATTCTAAATCATGCTCAGGAATGTTACGATTTTGCTGTAGACTACGACTATCGTGATCTTCCAGAAGATTCCGAGATTCTGAAGAGATACAAAATGCTAGAATCCCTAAGAAATCGTTCAAGGGAACTTTGGTGTGTGAGATTCAGCAAATGATTCCCCCAGCAATCATATTACTCATCATGGGACAGTTATGGGTTCTTGTAGTTTTTATTCTTGCTCTTTCTAATTTTCTAAACTGATGAATAAACTTCTATTCCTTCTGTTGCTGCTTCCTGCTCCCGTATTTGCCGGACAACCATTCAAGTATCAAACTCCTTGTATTTTAGAATCACAGAATGTTCTAACAGAAGATATTTGTACGGTAGTTGAAGTTCGTGAAAAAGGTGGAGCACTTAAATCACGGAACATCTATTCAAACAAGTTCTCATTGACAATCAAATCTTATTTCAGCAAGGAAAAAGGATTTATGACTTGGGATTCATTTAACAAAATAGAATATCCTTGGCAATATAAGATTGACCCACTCAAAGGAAGTCTGGTGATGCCTGGAGTGTATCTCAAAGAAGTTTCTTGGGATTAGTGATACTGGTGTGCCACTTGTAGCACTGGCACACTCAACCGGCACAGACCCCAAAACGTGGTATTCTTAAGGAGTGGGAGACAGGTGCCCCCACTTCAAACTTCAACTCAACAAACAAATGATTCTTGACGTTTTTCATTACACTACTTCCCGTTGGGATTGGCAGTCTGGTGAAGTAAATCAAATGTGGATTCAAGAGATTGAAGAAGCACCTGATGTTTATAGGTACGTTGCCGTTGCTTACAATCCTCGCAAGGATTCAAGTATGGTGATGTCTAATCCTCGTGGGTATTTTGATACTCTGCAATGGGTTCAAAACTTCTGTGGTTCCTTCTCACTTCTTCCTAACTGATTATGACTAATCTCATTTCCCGTATCTTTGTAAGTGTTGTAATTATTGCTATTGTGTCTCTGTTTCTTCAATTTGCATTTCCATCTCTTACTGATAAACAAGCAATTGTGATTGGAAGTTTGGTTAATTTTCTTTATGAACCGCTCGTTGAAAACAAATGACTTTTTCTTTTTATCGTGTCTCTGCTGGTCTCTACGAAGTCCAGAAACATTCTAACACAGTTGGATTCATTCGTAAAGTAAATGCCAGCAAATGGCTGGTTGTTGATGTTGTTGATACTCCTCAACACGTTTCCAAAAGTCTCAAAGATGCCAAAGATGCCTGTATCAATCTCATTATCTTTGATGTAGTTGACAACACCTCTGAACCTGTGTATAATAACTCTGTTAGGGTTGATAATCATCTTAACTCTATTGAACTTCAAAGGCAAATGCTGGAGAATATGTGTAATCTTCAAGTCAAAGTTCCTACACTTCAACCTATTTCTTTTTGAGGACAATTAAATGAGTAAAGATTGGGAAGTAACTGTAATTACAGACTCTGGATTTTTTAAGAAAGTAAGAGTTGATGATTGTATTACAAGACAAGATGCAGAAGCAACAGCACTAGGTATGACTGGTGGTAAAAGAGTTGCTATGAGCAATCCAAAGACATATAATGATGAACCAGAATTTGAATCTGATTATTCTTATAGTCAACCTATTCGGCAATCTTCCTACAGTGGAGGGACGAGTGAATTTGAAATGTATATGGGTTTGATTGGGTCTGTGGGATTTCTTTGTTGGCTTCTTTGGATATTTTCTCCGATTCTTTCTTGTCTTCTAGCAATAGGTGTTATTTTGTTTGTGATTGGTATTCATCTTAGGTATAAATAAAATACCTTTCTTGCTGGAGTTAGCATAGAGGTCGAATGCACCGCACTTGTAATGCGGCACTTAAAAGTCATCGCAGGTTCAAATCCTGTCTCCAGCTTATAACATATAATGATGTGTCAGTTGTAGCACTGTCCATATAATTCTCACAGGCACAGAGACCGTGCTATAATGACTTACAACCAACGTGAATCCCCTTTGTTTATGAATCTGCGTCCTTATCAACTAACTGCTCTGGAAGCACTTAAACAGCACAACAAAGGTGTCTGCGTGTTGCCAACAGGTTCAGGAAAAACTACTATCTTTCTACAAGATGTAAAGACTCGTTTAGAGAGTGCTACGGGTCTGTTGAATATCGTTGTAGTTGCTCCAAAGATTCTTCTTGCTTCACAACTCGCATCTCAATTCAAATCTTATCTAAAAGACTTTGATAATATCTTTCTTACCGATGTTCATTCTGGTGAGAATGGTATTACCAATCCTTCTGCGATTCGTACCACCAATCGTATGATTCGTAGTATGAATCTTCATCACATTCTATTCACTACCTATAAGTCTCTTCCTCGTATTCTGGAAGCAGGTATTGAGATTGATGTAGCAATCTTTGATGAAGCACATCACTCCACGATGGAAAGTAATTTTGTGGGTGTAGCACAAACATCTATGATGTCAAAGAATACTTACTTCTTTACTGCTACACCAAAGCACACTAAAACTAAAACATCTATGTGTAATAGTTCTGTGTATGGTGGAACGATTGTATCTGTTCCTGCCAATCAACTTGTGAAGGATGGATATATTCTTCCTCCTAAGGTGATGACATACAAATCAGAATCATTTCGCACAAAAGATAATGCTTGCTTTGTGGATGCTGAGAATGTTCTGAACTTTCTGAATGAGATTGATGTCGTCAATCCAAAGGTTCTTGTTGCTTCACCTTCTACAAAGGTGATTGCTGATATGCTGAGTCAAACTGATTTGATTCAACAACTAGAACGAATGGATTATCAGATTCTTCATATCACCAGCAAGTATGGTCCTGTTATCAATGGCAAGAAAGTTTCTCGTGAACTCTTCTTTGAAACTTTGAGTCAGTTGGGTAATGATGATACAGCAAAGTTTGTTGTGTTTCACTACTCAATCATTTCAGAAGGTATTGATGTTCCTGGTTTCAATGCTGCTCTATTGCTTCGTAATCTTCCATTCATTGAACTTGTTCAAACGATTGGTCGTATTCTGCGAATGAATAAAGAAGACTATCAGGACATTCAAAATGGTGTGATTGTTGCTGGTGATTTTGATAAATATCGCAAGTCTTGTGGTATTGTATCTGTTCCAGTGTCTAATAACTATGGCGATGCAATCGCACAACGTCTTCAACAAGTTGTGGATGCCATTTTTGTAGAGGGAAAGATTCTGATTGTATAAATCATATATGTCCCGCACATAAACTAATGGTATTTCAAAAAAAGTTCAGTAATTCAGGGGAAACCAAACATATGAGAGTTCCTGTTGTTTATGCTGATTTGATTGACGAGCTTATGGTTATCTTTGATAGAAAGTTTGAAGTTAGTAAAGGTAGGCACATTCTACGAATCTTTATAGATCGTTTCTTGTGAGTCTAGTGTTGAGATGTGCCACTTGTAGAGGTGGCACACTAAACGAGCACAGACCCTAGGACCTGCTATAATAAGAGGACACAAGCAAAGAAAACTCAAATGAACTTCAAAGACCGCGATTCCGTCATTGATTCTTATGCACAATACATTCTGGATAGTCTGGATATGGACGCAGTATTGAACATTGCTTATGATACTCTTGTGGGAAATCTCACCGACTATACTAATGAACAACTGGCAACAGAGATTGTTGAATGTCATGGTGAAGAATGGTTTGAAGACCATAATGTAGAAGTGAATGAGGCAGTATAGTGCTGTGCCAGTTGTAGGGGTGGCACATAACACTCCCAAACGACCATAGGAGCTGCTATAATAAGAAGACAAACAAACAAAGACAAATGACCTGCACCATCACCAAAACTCTCACCTTTATTGAGGAAACTGATTTGCTTGCGATGGCATATAGTTCTGTTGCTTATATGAAACTGTATGCCGAGCAATCTACCGATAACAAAGATTATTGGATGATGCGAGCAGAACAGTTTGAACGAGTTGCCAATAAATTGAATACTGAAATGCGTCAAACTATGGAGGCAAACTGATGACTGATTTGGAAAAAGTTTTATTGCTGGAAGAAATCTTGACTGAAAAGCAAATGTCTTCCTTGCGGGATATGTTGTCCCAATACAAAGAGTTTCAGGAAGAACTTTATCAGTATCCTGACCCCACTACTTTATTCACAGAAACCCAGAGAGAACTCTTCACTCTTTTTGACATCGTATGAACAACAACACAACTTGGTTTGAAGTTTTTATTGCTCTTGGTACTGGTATTCTGCTTCTTGTAGTTGCTGCGGGTCTTCTTGCTATCACCAATCCAAGAATTGAAGCAAAATGTATCGCAAAAGGAGGGCAAGTTTTTGCTGTTCCTGGTCATCCTAGTTCCTGTCTTTATCCTGCAAAATGACTTACCTCACTTCTGATGATCTCAACAATCTGATTCGTTTGGTTGAAGAAAACAATCAATACAACGATGATGACGACAAAGAGTTTTGGGATGATGTTATGATTCGTCTCAATCAAGAATACCGTCACTGTTTGGATGATTTCTAATGAACCGCACACTTCAACAACTGAAAGAATCAGTAGAAAAACTGATTGAACAACAAGGAGCAAACGCATCTTGTGCTGCGTTCATCTTCACCAAAGAAGATGTATATGAGATGGATGATGATGGTAATGATGTGTATTGTAGTGAGGAAATCACTAACAAAGTCCTCAACGATTTGGATGAGACTGATTATGTTTTAGCAAAAGCATTTGACTGCATTGAAGATTACATCAACCACCACACAAAATGACTCAAATCTCTTTCACATCTGGTGAGTTGCTGGACATTATCTCTGCTCTTCAACTTGTAGAAGAAGGAGTGTATGATGATGGAGACCATCAAGGTGCTGCTTATTATCAAAATATGATTCAACAATTTGAACTCATTTCTAATAAACTTCAGGAGTTTGTTCCTGAAGATCGTGTTGCCAATCTTGTTCTTGCTGTAAATTGAAATGTTGAAAACTAAAATGAATCCCGAAGTTAAGCAGAAGTGGATTGATGCTCTGCGTTCTGATAAGTATGAGCAGGGCAGTGAGAAACTCCGCAGTGTGATTGGTTATTGTTGTCTTGGTGTTCTGTGTGACCTTTATTCGCAAGAACATAATGTTGAGTGGAAGTTTAGAGGAAATGAAGAAACCAATCTTCAACCTATGGACTATTGGTATTTTGATGGAGATAGTGAGTTTCTACCTGAATCTGTAATGAATTGGGCAGAACTGAAAACTCATAATCCTACTCTGCAAGTTGATGTTGAAGATAATGATCATGAAGATGGTTGGTGCTATGAAGATGGAATTTCAGGTATAAATGATTCTGGTTGTACTTTTTCACGAATTGCGAGTCTTATTGAAGCACATCTATGATTGAGTCTCGTGTTGAGATGTGCCAGTAATCCTTCTGGCACATAACATCCCCAAACCCCTCCAATCCGTGCTATGATTACGGAGTAATCAAGAGAAAACCAATGTCTGTTCCTTTCACAATGAACTACAAAGAACTTTATTCTCAGGAAACTGTTGATAAAATTGAAGAACTGATTGCTGATTCTTATGCTCTGGATGATATTGTAGATTTCATTGCTGAAACTTCGGAAGAATCTTTCCGCAGTTATTATCAAACCTATGTTGAAACTGGTGAAGAGTATTCTTATGAAGCAGTAGATGCTTTCATTGAAGAGTTTGGTCTTCATTCTTTGGTTGGTGATAACTTTCAAGACTCTTATCGGGGTCAATATGATTCCAAAGCAGATTATGCGGAGAGTTATGTAAGTAAATGTTATTCTGTGGAAGTTCCTAGTTTTGTGGAAGTTGATTGGGAAGCATCATTTGATAATATGGATGTTGTAATGAGTGATGCTGGTTATGTGTTTGACAATCAATTCTGAATCATTATGAAACTTCAATCGCAAGACAATACTTCGGTGGTTGATTTTTATCCCACCAAGACTTTCACTGGTAATGTATCCAAAGAGTGGTTTCTTAAAACTATCACCTTTCAAGGAAAGACATTATCCAAGCTGATGCTCAACCGAATTGAAATGAATCTTGAAGTTCAAACTTATTTGAACAATGATTCAATTCCTTTTGAAGTTGTAGATTTCAATATACTTCCTCAATTTGTGGAAGATCATTTTGCTGAACCATTTTCTGCCTGAATCATTATGGAAGTCTATGCTGTGATTGGTGGTATCAATTATGAGGGAGAACAATTTTATTCTCTCAAACTGTTTGATTGTTGGTCTTCTGCTGATGCTTACCGTGAGCATTTGATTGTGAATGATGGTTATGATTACGCAAAAATGGAACTGAGAGAAGTTAATATGGAATCGGCAATCAAATTATAGTCGGTGTGCCACTTGTAGGGGTGGCACATAGAATGAGCACAGACCCCTCTGGGGTGCTATACTGTAAGTATCAAAGGTTGAGAACCAAATGGACCGCACTCAAGTCATCGCAAAGATTCAGTCTATTCTGAAACTTCAGAATGGAACTTCTTTTGATGGTGAGGCAGATGCTGCTGCAAAGATGATTGATAAACTTTGCAAGCAGTATGGTGTTACTATCACCGAAGCAACTGAAACTCAAGTATTTGATGAGTCCTTTATCAAATACAAACGTGTAAATTATGCACTTATCACTCTTCTCAATGCGATTGCAACTTTCTATGATGCAAAAGCATATATGAAGAATGGTGATGAAAAATCACTTCAAATCATTGGTAGTGATGCACAACAAATTCAAGTGCGTCTCTATTATGATTACCTGGTTCAGGTGATGGAGAAAGAAGCAGAACTTGCACATTCGGCAGAGAAGATTATGGCTGCTCTGACTGGTAAGAGTGTATCTCGTAGCTTCAAACTTAATTTCCGCAAAGCATTTGCCGATAAAGTAGCACTGCGTTTGTTTGAAATGAAGAAAGAAGAGAACCGAGTTCACGAAGATAAGAAAGCAGTGAGTGATAAACTTTCTACGATGCGATTTGGAAAATCGCGTAAATTTAATAGTCCTAATGGTTCTGGGGCAATCTCTGGTTCTAATGTGGGAGCGGGAGTTTCTTTACATAGACAAACAAGTGGTTCAGTTGCTAAACAACTTTGTGGAGTTTAACTAAATATAAATGTCTGTTGGTACGGCAATACTCTACAGATAAGATTGGGTGCTCTTTTTGGGCACCTTTTCTATTATAAATAGTATTGCCGTACCAATAGAATAAAAATGACTTCACAAAGTCCAAGAATTTACTTATATAAAATTACCTTTGAAGAAGTTCCATATTACTATTATGGAGTAAAAAAGGAAAAGAAATATAACGAAGAATATTGGGGTTCTCCATATACAAATAAATGGTGCTGGGAACTTTATACACCAAAGAAACAAATACTTCAACTCTTTGATTATACTGATAAAGGTTGGTTAGAAGCACTTGGAGTTGAAAAAAGAGTAATCAAACAATTTTACAATACCGATAAATGGTGCTTGAACGAAAATGTTGGTGGTTTGATGTCATTAGAAATTAACAGGAAATCTGGGAAAAAATCAGCCAAAACAAATAAAAAACAAAATACTGCTATATTTGGATTAACTAAAAAACAGTTGAAAGAACAAGGAATACTTGGAGGAAAAAAATCTTATGAATTGGGTGTTGGTATTCACTCGTTAACAACAGAACAAATAAGAGAAAATAGCAAAAAGGGGGGGCAAAAAACAAAAGAACTTGGTATTGGTGTTTGTGGATTATCTTTAGAACAAAGAATAGAAATTGGCAGAAAAAACTACAAAAATGGAATAGGTCTTGCTTCTATAACCAAAGAAAAAAGAAAAGAAATAGTGAAAACAACTAATTCTCAAAGATGGATGTGTCTTGAAACTGGTCATATAACAACATCTGGACCACTTACAAAATATCAAAGAGCAAGAGGAATATCTACCTTAAAAAGAGTAAGGTTAGTATAATCTGTCTCGCACGAGTCCAATGATACGGTGTGCCAGTTGTAGCACTGGCACACTATATCCCCAAACCCCTCCAATCCGTGCTATGATTACGGAGTAATCAAGACAAAACGATGAAGTTTCAAGTTACTCAAATTGAGTTTGACTTTGACAACTCTTGCCCGTATTGTGGTGGGGATTGTTACAACGATCACGACAATGCTTGTGATGGTTTTCTTGGTGATATTGACCATTTAGTTCAACAACAGCAACAAACTATTGATGAAACTATCTCCCAAATCTGGGAGGTTGATGATGAAGAGCATCTGGTAGATAAAATTAGTGACGAAACTGGTTGGTGTATCAAGTCCATTCATTATACTGTCTTTATTCCCGGCGTTTATTCCTAGTCTTACACACAACTAACAAACAACAAAAACCGATGACAACTTTCAATTACACCGTTGCTCTCTATCGTTTTGCTTATGATGTAGTTGGTATGTCCGAGCAAGACAACATTCGGTATAGTTATGGTGAGTGCCTTGATTGTAACATTGGAATTGATACTTTTTACGATAATGTAAACCGTGCCTTGTGTGCCGTCTAATTCTCTCACATTCATACAAACCAACAAACAAACAAATGTCTTATTCTGAAAAGTACCAGCAACTGGAAAATCAAATTCAAGAACTTCAAGCAGAAGTTAAAAGATTGAAGCAAGAAGAAACAAATAACAAACTTCCTCGTAACTTTGCGATTGATGTTGTCAAAAAAATCCTTGATGATGGTGATACTAATTACCTTGATGATGCCTTTGAATGGGCTTATACAGAACAAGGATATACTTATTGGAATGACATTCATGATGGCAATGAACCACTTCGTAAGAAAGACATCATTCAACTTCAAAAATGGGTGATTATCTATCTGGAACAAAATCAAAAGTAAATCATAATTCTTACTCATTCAAAACACATTACAAACAACTTTATGAACTCTGACAAGCAACGCAATTCTCAAATTGAAGTTTCGGTTGATTATATGAATGACCAAGTTCTTCATCTCATTAACAACGATCAAGCAGAAAATGCGAAAGCAATTCTTATGGAATGGGAAGAATTGATGACACACGAAGATGGTGATGATTCAGTTACAGTCATTTGGATGAAGAACTTTATTTCAATCTAGTAGCATCTCATTGAGACCAGTGTTGAGATGTGCCACTTGTAGCACTGGCACAGTAAATGAGCACAGACCCCAATCCGTGCTATGATAAAGGGACACAAGCAAAGAAAAGCACCTGATGACAACTGCACAAAAACTAGAAAAAGCATTTCTTCTAAATGTGTTTGCTCTGGTGAATGAAGTTCAAGGTAAGCACAAACTTCCTTCGCAGTTTCATTCTAATTACAAATCTTCTTGGGTAAAGCAAAATCATAATCCCAAGCAAAAGAAAGATGCTCTTTCCCGTGTTTGAACTCAATGAGTAAACTTCTTGATCAAATTGATCTTTCAACTTGTATTATGGGTCAATTAGTTCAACTTCGCAGTGGTGATTTTGAGTATTACGAATATAAAGATGAGGCAGGTTTTTATATTGTTGGTGGTGATTATTATAATCAGGATGGAAGTTATTATGTTAAATATACTGAACCCCAGTATGATGTAGTCAAAGTCTTTCCTGCCGAGATTCCAGTTCCTGATTCATTTAGCGTTCGTTGGTCCAAAGAAGTTCTAAAAGGACGTATTTCTTATCTTGTTGTAGCATTTGATTTTGCTCAAACTCCGCAAGGAGAACAGTATTGGAGAGATATTTACACTGGTAAAACTAATCTCTCTTTTGGTGATATGATTCTCATTCAGAAGTGGGTCATTCAATCACTCTGAACGGTTAGCATACATAAGGGATGCTGATAGGTAGAAGAACCGTAGACCCCTTGACAACCACCCCCAAAGGTGCTATGATAAGGGGACAGACAAACAAAGGCAAATGAGTGAGTTTCAAAAAATCATTCAAGAAGCAAACTTTCAATCAAACTCAAAGAACCAATTTATTCAAGAACTTTTGAAAGATAAAGTGTTCTGTTCATTGATGATTGAATCTTGTTTGATTGGATTTGTAGATGGTGTGGTAGAAGCTATATTTCCCGATAAAGATAACTAATCTCTCTCTCACTCACTCACTTAAAACACTCTAAATGACAACTCGTTTCACTTACGACATTCAAACTCAACAACTTGTTTATGCTCTTGTTGATAAAGATGGTGTTTGTAAGTATCTAACTACTTCTATTGTTGATGCTATTAAACTCACTCAAAAGAACTGAAATGAAAAACTTTGATCTCTTTCAATTTCTTGTAGTTGTTGGAGTTGTTGTTATTTTTCTAGCAGCTCCTATTGTCGGTGCGGGTCGGGTGATTGTAACACAACAAGCAATCAATCAAGAATGTAAGACTAATTATTCTTTCATTCAAGTTGCTCTTGCTGGAAATAATCTTTCACGCATTTGCCAAATCAAAAATCAAACCATCACCATCAAATAACTAAAATGATTTTACTTTACAAAGAAGACCAAGGTGTTGTTTTTACTCTTGATGAGTTCAATGAGTTATTGTACGCTCCTATCTACACTGATGGTTCAATCAATCTGAATGAGTTTGATGTTGTGAAAGATGTGGATGGAAATGATGAACTTGAAGAAATTCAAGATGACTTGATTTATATGACTGATTCTCAAGGATTATGATTACTATGCGGGTCACTTCTAACTATGGTTACATTCATACCAAGTTATTTTATCTTGGATGGAGTCATTGTCAGTCACAAGATGAAGAACAATTTGGTTTTTCTATTGGTAATTTGTATGTTGGAGTGTATAATCATCAATGGTTTGGTGGTATTTTGAATGAATATGGTGTATTAGATAATTAAATTAAATGTATTAAAAAACATTATGTGTTGATTTGTTAATGATTTGTTAATTGTATCTTAATGTGTGATTGAGTTCTTTTATCTGTTAATGCTTGATTGAACCTTCTACTTTATGTGTTGATGAATTCTTTTATCTGTTAATGCTTGATTGAACCTTCTACTTTATGTGTTGATGAATTCTTTTATCTGTTAATGCTTGATTGAACCTTCTACTTTTTATGGGTCTAAGCCAGATAATTATAACACAAACCATCTAAAAAGTCAAGTATTTCCAGACACTTGAACAACTGGCACAAGGCATCAACATTATATTCTGGGGTGTGTTATAGTATAAGGGGAACGATTCTCTATAGGGGGAACTGATAGGTTTTCCACAGGTTATACACAATAGTTTTCCACAGGCAATTAACAAATACCAGTGATTGCAATGGTTTATGATTTTTACCCTGTGGAAAACTTTTATACTTTTTCCACAGGTTATCATAAAGTTGTGGAAAACTTTTATACTTTTTCCACAACCCTGTGGAAAACTATCATAAGAACATCTAATTCGTGATATCAAACACTTCGTGTATTCCTATACTATCAGTTATTCTTATAACTTTTCGTCTTTTACATACCTGGGGATATGTTTCGTGTATTAGAATCAAGCAGTACTAAATGGTTCTTAATAAGCACCACTGTTTGATACTTAACAAATAGCAAAATATACCCAGCATGGATCCCAGGGCAGTTAGCTATACTTTGCAATTTCGTCAATACTATAAAGTATTAGACAGTGCTTCGTGTTATAGTATAGCTTACTCATTCGTTTATACAGGGAGGATAATGTTCTTAAATATAATATACCTGGGGGTATGTTTCGTGTATTAGAATCAAATTACACTAAATGGACAGTTATATCGTCGCCTTCGTTATAGCGTACCTGGGGGTATGTTTCGTTTATTAGAATAAAGCAGTACTAAATGGACAGTTATATTTGGGTCGTGGGGGTTATTTATACGCCCCGTTGCCCGCCCTTAAGGCGTAAAAGGCGTCCTAACCCTAAAAGCTAATTTAAAGGGTCCCTGTAACCTACAAAACTTTGAAAACGCTCGAACATATACACGTTAATTAAAAAAAATTTCCAGGATTTAAAATGTCCCAAAAGGTTGATAGTACAAATAAAAAAATTCCCCAGAAAAAAAACACTCACAAAAGGACAAAAAATACTATATAAAAAGAAACACACATTTCAAATATGAAACTGGAATTTGACAATTACGAAAAAGATCTATTACTGGAAACAATTCAGCATAGATTATACACAGATAAAATATTAGTGATCAATAATACTCTTAGAGAAGAAATTGAAGATCTTCTCAGAAAAGTAGAAGAAGATGAATACTTATAATATTTCAGTCAAAGGCACGAATATTATAAGTCAATTACCTCAGAGTGATTTGCAGGAAAATCTGAAACTTATCAGAGGACTTGTATGGACTTCTGGGGGCAATGATGATGATATCAAGATCACACTAAATAAAGCAGAACCACCTTGCAATAAATGAGTTGTGGTGGTAGAATAATAAAGGCACTATTTTAAAATTTTATACTTATGGCAAAAGGTTTTACGGTAAAGGCAGCGGCACCCAAATCTTCAAATAACAATGAAGATGATTTTGATTTAGCATTAGCAAAACAAGCAATACAAGGAAAGTCAATTGTATTTTGTCTTCCTGGACGAGGAGTATCATATACTTTTCTAAAAAACTTCGTTCAATTGTGTTTTGATTTAGTTCAGTCTGGAGCAAGTATTCAGATTTCACAAGATTATAGTTCAATGGTGAACTTTGCTCGTTGTAAAGTTCTTGGGGCAAATGTTCTCAGAGGACCAAAGCAAGTTCCTTGGGATGGTCGTTTGAAGTATGATTATCAATTATGGATTGATAGTGATATTGTATTTGATACTGAAAAGTTTTATCGTCTTGTTTCAATGAATAAGGACATTGCAGCGGGATGGTATTGTACTGAGGACGGAATGACCACTTCAGTTGCCCATTGGTTAGATGAAGATGATTTCAGAGGCAATGGTGGAGTGATGAATCACGAAACCTTAGAAACGATGAGCAAACGTCGCAAGATGTTTACAGTTGATTACACAGGTTTTGGATGGGTACTCATTAAGAATGGAGTCTTTGAGAATCTTGAATATCCCTGGTTTGCACCGAAGATGCAAGTCTTTGAATCTGGTGAAGTTCAGGACATGTGTGGCGAGGATGTCTCATTCTGTCTAGATGCAAAAGAAGCAGGATTTGAGATTTGGTGTGATCCAAAGATTCGTGTTGGACATGAAAAGACTAGAGTCATCTGAGGTACTTCTCTCGGGCATTTCTTGACTTTTTCAACTGAATAATGATAGAATGCCTCTGTAAGATTCAAAACCTCTTACAGAGGCATTTTCAATGTTCTCAGAAGGTCTTAAAGATTATAAGACTTCTTAAAAAACCGTACAAAAACCGTTTTATAAACAAATTGGGAGAAAATTAAATGGCTGTTTCAAAAAAAGAGATGAAGATTGGGAGTAATCCAAAGAATACTCGTCAAGGTGAAGGAAAAAATACAAAGTACGCGAAATCAAGTAGCAATGGTGCTCGAAAAAAGTATAGAGGTCAAGGTCGTTGATTTAATTGAATCTTCAAATCCCAGTTATTGCCCCAAAAGGCAATGGTTGGGATTTCTTTTTGGAATTTAGATATTCGAATTCAGAAAAATTTAACATTTAATAGAGATTCTATTCTAAATTTTAATGGAAAGATCAAAAAATAAAATAATATAGATAAAATATGGGATAGAAACCCCAAAAAAAGTTCTGATTTTCAATCAGGAGACAAAATGTCAAACAAAAAAACAGATAGAGATCAAGAATATATGAGAAAAATGTGGGGGACCACGAAATTGATTACAGATTATCAGGTAGATCCTGCAAAAAGAGTCATTCAAGAGTTTATGTATGATGTTGCGCCCAAACATGACTTAAAAAAACAGACTGATCTTCACGAAAAAATTCGTAATGATGAAGACTATGATGATTGGTCTTATGGAACTGAACCTGCTTACGGAAAAAGTTGGTAAAAAGTATTATAGATATATAAAAGTGCAAAAATTTGAATGGCAGTAACAATTTCTCGCAGTTTTAAAGATATTAGTTTGTCTTTTGCGAGACATCCAGTTACAAATGATGTAACCATTCTCAAAAATGAGGATGCAATCAAAAGATCTGTCATAAATTTGGTTAGAACTCGTATTAATGAAAGATTTTTTAATTCTTTATTGGGTTCTTCTGTAGATAATTCATTATTTGAACTCCAATCTTCTGGGATATCTTCATTTTTACAAGAAGAAATCACAACACTTCTCAAAAACTTTGAACCTAGAATTAGATTAAGAAGTGTTGTGATTGATACTCCAGAAGATTCTAATGATTTAAATATTCGTATTTCTTATGATATTGTTGGTTTACCATTTCCAACTCAAAATATAGAATTCATCTTACAACCAACTAGAGTATAATGGCATTCAATCAGTTTACCAACTTAGATTTTGGCGATCTACGAACTCAGATTAAAGATTATCTGAGAACAAATTCTAATTTTACTGATTTTGATTTTGAAGGATCCAACTTTTCGGTCCTGATTGATATTCTTGCTTATAATAGTTATATTACTGCATATAACACCAATATGCAGGCAAATGAGGCGTTCCTTGATAGTGCAACGCTCAGAGAAAATGTAATCTCACATGCACGAAATATTGGATATGTTCCCCGCTCAAAGAGAGCATCAAAAGCAAAAATTAGTTTTTCTGTAGATAGTACAGGATTTAACTCCAAAACGATTACTTTGAATGCAGGAGTAATTGCATTGGGTGCAGTTCAAGGTGGAAATTACATATTCTCAATACCATCCAGTATTACAACTGCAGTAGATGGTTCAAATATTGCATTTTTTGATAATATTGACATTTATGAAGGGTCATATTTAACAAAAACATTTACAGTTGATTATAGTCAAGCAAATCAAAGATTTATTATTCCTAATGCTGGAGTAGATTCTACAACAATTCGTGTAAATATCACTAATTCTACTACAGAAACATATACATTATATGAAAATATTTTAAATGTTGACAATACCTCAAGATTATTTTTACTTCAAGAAATTGAAGATGAAAAATATGAAATTTTATTTGGAGATAATATTTTAGGAAAAAAACCAACTCACGGAAGTGTAATTACTGTTTCATATATCGTAACAAATGGAAAATCGGCAGATGGATCTGCAAATTTTACTTTTTCTGGAAATTTAAAAGATAATAATTCAGTAAGTATTACAAGTGGAATTTCGTTACTGACAACTATTTCTTCATCACAAAATGGCGATGATATTGAAACCATAGATTCGGTCAAATATCTTGCTCCAAGAGTATATGCTTCGCAATATAGAGCAGTTACTGCAAATGACTATAAAGGATTGATTCCTTATATTTACTCAAATATAGATTCAGTAAGTGCATATGGCGGAGATGAATTAAATCCTCCAGAATATGGAAAAGTATTCATATCCATCAAACCAAGAAATGGAAATTACTTATCTCAAATCACAAAAGATGATATTTTAAAAAAATTAAGACAATATTCAATTGCTGGGATCAAACCAGAAATTATAGATTTAAAATACTTATATGTTGAACTTGATACAACAATTTATTATAATACTTCATTCACTTCTGATGTAATTTTATTAAAAAATCAAGTTATTAATACAATAAAATCATACTCCGTTTCTTCTGATGTGAATAGTTTTGGTGGAAGGTTCAAATATAGTAAAATAAATGCATTAATTGACAATACAAATAAGGCAATTACTTCGAATATAACAAAAGTGAAAATGAGAAGAGATTTGCAAGCTCAAATAAACAAATTTGCTACTTATGAATTGTGTTTTGGGAATAAATTTCACCAAAAAACAGAAAATTATAATATAAAATCTTCCGGGTTCAATATTCAAGGAATATCTGATATATTATACTTGACAGATTCGCCTTTAGATAGTTCAAAAGGAAAAATTTTATTCTTTAAACTTGTAAATAATATTCCTGTTGTTGTTAGTGGTAATGCAGGTACAGTTAATTACACAGATGGAGAAATTTTGTTAAATATAGTAAATATTACATCAACTTCTCTACCAAATAACACTATCCAAATTCAGGCAATGCCAGAATCAAATGATGTAATTGCACTGAAAGAATTATATTTACAAATAGACACTTCAAATACCATAGTAAATACTATAGAAGATATTATTACTTCTGGTGAAAATACTTCTGCTACTTCTTACATAACAACTTCAAGTTATATCAACGGAAATTATACAAGATAAAATGTCAGAAATTAAAAGAATAAAAATCAATCACATTCTTGATTCACAAATTCCTGAGTTTTTGAATGAAGAATCTCCTCTTTTTCAAGAATTTTTAACTCAGTATTATATTTCACAAGAACACCAAACTGGTGTTGTAGATTTATCAACAAATTTACAAAAATATAAGAGTATAGAAAATTTCAATCAAGAAACACTTATTGATATTCAACTTCCATCTGTTTTACTTTCCAATATTTTATCATTTGATGATGTAATTTCCGTATCGCACACAATTGGTTATCCGGATACTTATGGTCTTATTAAAATTGATGATGAAATTATTACATACACTTCAAAAACTTCCAATTCATTTTTAGGATGTATTCGTGGTTTTAGTGGTATTGATAGTTTAGAAAAAGATAATAATCCAGAATTTTTAAATTTTTCAGTAACTGAAGCATCTGATCACACCCAAGGATCTACTTTAAATAATTTAAGTTATATTTTCTTCTTTGAATTTTTCAAAAAATTCAAATATCAATTTTTACCTGGATTTGAAGAAAGAAATTTTACAACTGGAATCTCTTTAACTAATATTTTATCAAGAGCAAAAGACTTTTATAAAGCAAAAGGAACAGATCAATCATTTAAACTTCTTTTTTCTGCTTTATATGGAAAAGAAGTAGATGTATTAAAGCCTCAAAATTATATGTTGAGGCCATCTGACAATAATTATCTTACAACTAAAAATATTTTAGTTGAAAAAGTTTCTGGTGGTGATCCAATTCTTCTTAAGGGATCTACATTAAATCAATATGTAAGTGGAATTGGTACAGTTTCTGCATCAATCTATAACGTAGAATATAGACCAATAGAAAATAAAGATTTATATGAAATATCTTTAGATTCCACATCATTTACTGGTAATTTTGAAACCACAGGAACAACAAAAGTAATAGAACCAACCCAATCATCTGCATCTTCAATTACAGTTGATTCCACTATTGGATTTGCACATTCTGGTGCTTTGATTGCAAGAACAACAGATTTGACAACATTGAATCTAAGATATACAGACAAAACCAATAATCAATTATTGAATATTAGTGGACTATCAACAGATTTAAATTTTGGAAATTTAATATATGAAGATAAATTAGCTTATTCATATATTGATACCGAATCATCATCTTTAGTTGAATTTAGAGTTATTAATGTTATTGATAATATTGATTTTGAAAATTCATCAGGACTGAAAAAGGGGGATAAAATTTCTCTTAGTTCTTTTGGTGCTAATTTATTTGATAATGTCAATTTTAATAAATGGATTTACAATATTCCAACTTATCACAACATAGTTGGCATTTCAACTGTAAGTTCAAATACTTATCGTGTAGTATTGGAAGATAATATTAAATTTTACAAAAATGATAAAATTTACATTACAGATAGTACAGATATATCAGCTACTGTAACAGAAATTGAATCCGATAATCAAATTATTGTAGATTCAGATATTTCTGTAAATACTTCAAATGTAATTAGAATTAAAAAACAAGTTTCAAAAGCAAACTCTGATTATTTTGGTTCTGCATCATCCATAAATGGATTAATTCAAAATACTTATATTGATAAGGACGAAAAATATTCTTATGTTGCCTCTTCTGGATTTCCAAACTATAAATTTACCTCCACAGATACAAAAATTATAGTTTCTACAGTAGGAACTGGACAAACATCAATTCTATATGCGTCAAATCACAATTTATTAACCGGAGATAAAATTTATTATAATTCATCTTCTTCTTCTGGAATTACAACCGGATATTATTTTGTAAAAAAAATAGATGAAAATTCTATATCATTATCATATAGCAACACCGATTTATTTGTAAATAAATACATTTCTTTAAATTCTGGAATAACTTCTGATTATATTTACAAATTTGGATATGAAAATAAAACCATTAAGGATCAAAAATTCTTAAGAAAATTCAATCTTCAAGAAAATATTAATTATTTTGACAAAAAGGAAGATAGAACTACATTTAATAGAAGAATTGGATTACTGATTAATGGAGTGGATTTATACTCTCCAACATTATTTGATGAAAACATTTATTATGGAAAATTAGATTCTATTTTAATTACAAATAAAGGATCAAATTATGACGTAATAAATTCACCAGAAATAGTGATTAAAGATACTAATGGAAATGGTGGCAAAGCAAGATTGATCCTTTCTGGGTCATTGAAAGAAGTAAAAATAAATTCTCCTGGTATTGGATATGACAGAAAACCAAAAATTACTTTAACTGGTGGCAATGGGAATGGAGCAATACTAGAATCAAATTTAGTCAAATCAAGAATTATTGCAAAATTCAGAGCAGATTTGACGGCTATTAATACATCTCTTGAAACTATAACTTTTATTGATAATCATAACTTTGATAACTATGAAGAAGTAACTTATTATACAAATGGAAACTCCAATGTTCCTGGTTTGATTGATAATGCAAATTATTTCGTAAATGTAATAAATTTAAAAACAATTAAACTTCATAAAAATAGAGTTGATGTTTTATCAGGTATCAATACTGTAAATATTACTGGAATTAGTTCTGGTTTTCATGAATTCAGAACACTAAAGAGTAAAAATACAATTACAAAAGTATATGTTAAAAATGAAGGATCTAATTACTCTAATAGATTTGTAAATGTATCATCAAATTTATATCCGTCATTGGATTATCAAACTTCTGGAATTAGTACTTTTGATAATTATATTTACGCTAAACAGCACGGTTTTAAAGATGGAGATTTAGTTTTATATTCAAATACAAATACTTCAATTTCTGGTCTTTCAACTAATATTCAATATTGCGTTACGACTATTGACGAAAATAAATTTAAACTGTCTGATGTTGGAATTGGAACAACATCATCAAATTCCAATTATATTAACAAAAAATACATCAATTTAGAATCATTGGGAATTGGAACTCATACTTTTGCATATCCTCCAATTCAAATTCAAATTGAAACGACATCTGCTATAGGATCTAGTTCTATTGTTACACCTATTTTGACTCCAGTAGTTCTTGGATCTGCTGAAAATGTTTATATTGAAGATGGTGGAGTTTCTTATGGATGCTCTGATATTCTTAATTATCATAGAAGACCTTATGTTGGACTATCTTCAATTTCTTCTGCGTTATTAAAACCAGTAATAATAAATGGTGCTATTACTGATGTTCAAATCATCTATGGTGGTTTTGGGTATGACAATGGAACTAAAATAGAAATTTATGGTGATGGTAAATATGCAGATCTAAAACCAATCATTACAAATGGAAGTATAACCTCATTTATTGTTGTTGATAGTGGAGTTGGATATTCATCTTCAAATACTACTTTAAATGCAATAAGAAGAGGAAAAGATTTACAATTTATTGCAAATGTTTTTGAATGGAAAATTAATCAAATTGAAAGAAATAAAAATTTAATTTCATATTATTCAGGAGACGATGAAACTATAACTTATCCTAACATAGATCAAAATCTTGAATTGGGAGTAATTAATTTTTATCTACCGAGACAATTAAGAAAAAATATCAATGATAATATTCAAGACAATAATCAGGAAATATTAAACGATTTTAAACATTCGCCAATTATTGGATGGGCATATGACGGAAATCCAATATATGGACCCTATGGTTATACAAGTCTTACAGATAAAACTGTAAAGATTATTTCCACAAGTTATAATAAAAAATCAATATCTTCATCTTTACTTAGACCATCTTCTTTTGTGAATGGATTTTTTGTGCAAGATTATCAATATAATGCATCTGAAGATTTAGATGAATATAATGGAAGATTTTGCATAACACCAGAATATCCATATGGAACATATGCTTATTTTGCAACATATGATTTGATTAGTGGGCAATTATATCCAAAATATCCATATATTGTTTCTGATTATTTCAAAGACACTCCCATTTTTGAAAATTTTGATCCAAGTTTCACTCAAGATGTAAATATTTCAAAATATAATTTGACAAGAAATATTGGAAATTATTTTCTAGATTCAACAAATTCTGGATATGAAATTTTAGAAAAAACTTCCCCATCTTTAAAGCAAGAATTCTATGTAAATCAAATTAAAAAATCTGGAATATCTTCAATTTTTATAGATTCTTCTGGTGATGGATATAATGTGGGCGATCTGATTAATTTTAATAAAGCACAAGAAGGAACAGGAATTAGTGCTGAAATTAGTAGATTAAAAGGAAAACCAATATCAAATATGGTAGTTGGTGTGACTACATTTTCTGATGTTATTTTTGGTTCAAGAGGGAATATTATTATTGGTATTACTTCTTATCCTCATTCATTATTGAATGGTGATAAAGTTGTCATTTCTGGCGTATCAACAGTTTCTTTATCACAATTAGAAGGCACAAAAACTATATTTGTAACTCAAAAAACAACTGGATTAACAACTAGTCTTCAAAATTCTTCCACTACTGGTCTTTCTACTAATATAAAAGTAACTGATACGTTTGGATTTGAAATTAACGATTCCATTGGAATTGGAACCGAAACAATGACTATCACCGGAATAGTTCCAGAAACTTCACAACTATTAGTGAATAGGTCTGCTTCTGGTGGAATTCATACCGCAGGAATTGAAAATGTTATATTACTATCAAATAAATTTCAGTTTGCAGAAACAGACCCAATTCCAACAGCACTTCCTGAAAATAAAATGATTTATTTTGATCCAACCAATACTATTGGATTTGGATTATCGGGAACTAATTATGCTGTTGTTGGTATCGGCACTAGTACTATAGTTAATAGATTTGTTCCAACAAAATCAATCTATATTCCAAATCATAAGTTTTATACTGGTCAGCAATTAATTTATAATTATTCTGCTGGTATCGGATTGAGCGTTTATGATTCTCCATCCAATGTATTCAGTTTAGTACAAAATCAAACAATCTATGCTGTAAATTATGGAAATGATTATCTTGGAATTTCAACAATTGGATTTACATCTTCGGTTGGAATTGGAACAACTTTAAATTCATTACTATTTGCATATAATTCAGCTGTCGGATATTCGCATTCAATAAGATCTACATATCAAACTGTAACTGCAAGGGTTGAAAGTTATTCGGGAATTGTAACAACTTCGCAAAATCATAATCTTCTTGATGGGGATAAAATTAAATTTACAATTATACCTTCAAGATCAGAAAATATATCATTTAGATTTGATACAAAAAATAGAAAAATTACAACAAATTTAATAGGTTTTTCTGCAAGTTCAGTATCTTTTGGCAATACTTCTACAATCAATTTAGGGACAAATAATCTTAAAAGTGGCGATAAAATAATTTATTATTCTGGCACTTCACCTATTGGTGGATTAATAGATAATTCGATATATTATGTCCTAAAACAAAATCCAGATAAAATACAACTTTGCCAATATGCATATGATGTAAAAGTTGGTGTTGCATTGTCATTTACAAATTCTGGAGTTGGTAATCACAATATTGCACTTATAAATCCACCATTATTATTTTCAAAAGGAAATCAAATAATATTTGATATTTCCGATTCATCATTAGAAAATACTAGATTAGAATTTTATATAGATCCCACATATACAAAGAAATTTGAAATTGACAAAAAAGAAATTAATAATCTTGCAATTACAAGATCGGATAGTTCTGTAATTATAGAAACTAATAATAGAAATATTCCACCAGTTTTATATTATAATTTTGTTTCAACATCGTTGACCGATTTAGAAAAACTTCAATTATCTTCCGATGATGAAGTTATTGGACATAATAAAATTGATATTCGTTCTAGTATTCTTTCTTCCGAACAATCTATCATTGGAATTGGAGTATCTGCGTTTAAATTCAATTTAGACCAAAAACCAGAATATACAGCATACACACAAGTATTGGGAATTTCTTCTGTGTTTTATGATACCAATTCTAAAAATACATCTGGACCAATATCACAAATAAGAATAAATTCATACGGAAAATCATATGGTGTTTTACCATCAATAAGTTCTATTGGAAGTACTTCTGGAAGTGGTGCTATTTTATATCCTATTTCAAAAGAAATAGGAAAAGTATTATCATTTGATAGAGTTAAAGACGGATTTGATTACCCAACGGATCCAACAATGCTCCCTCAATTGAGTGTTCCTGCTGTTTGTATTATTAAAGAAATATCCAGAGTAGATTCGGTTGGCATTTTGACGGGTGGAAAAAAATATAATACTCCACCAAGATTAAAAGTAATTGGAAGTGATGAAATAAAATTAATAGCAGGAATTCAAGGTGGATCTGTGAATAATGTATCAATATATACGAATTCATCCAATTTAAAAGATCCCCTTAGAATTGTGCCTTATAATAATTCAAATGGATATGAAATTGATAATATATACGCAAATGAATTAACTGGTCTTGGTACAATCGAATTAGTTGATGATCCAACACAATTTCCATACATTTCAACTGGATATGGTTCATCTATTTCTATTTTCCCATTTAAAGTGGGGGATCAAATATTCATAGAAAAATGTAGATTATCTGTCGGAACTGCAAGTTCTGCAAATTACAACTCAAGAAATTATGGTTATAATTTTTTCACGGTAACTGGAATCAATACTACAAATAAAACTTTAAATTATAGTATGGTTGGTTTGCAGACTGGAAAGTTTGGTACATATAACCAAGATTTGACTCTTGGTTATGTTGTAAACAGAAAAGATATGCCAGAATTTGAAATGAAATTAATTGATGATGCCGAATATTTTTCTGGGGAAAAAGTTTCATCTACTAATTTTTCAGCTAAAGTAATGGAAAATGGTTGGGATAATGATATTAATCAATTGAGAATGATAGATGTGAAAGGAACATTAAATACTGGCGATAAACTTTATGGTGAAATTTCAAAATTAAATGGAGTTGTGAAATTTGTAAGTCAGTTTAACCTTCCTGCTTCAATTGGAGTCACAAGAGATAAGATCCACAATCTTAATGATAATGTTGGATATTTAAATGATTATCAGCAAAGAATATCCGATAATAATTATTATCAGAAGTTTTCATATTCAATTAAAGGAGAAGTTCCATATTCAACTTGGAAAGAATCTGTTAAGTCTATCATTCATCCTTCTGGATTTAAAGAGTTTTCAGATTTAAATATAATTGGGGTAGCTACTACCGAATCTGTAAATCTTGGTATTGCAAAATCTACCAATATGAAAGTAAATATTTCATCATCAGAACCATCATTACTTGTAGAAATTGATAGTACAAGTTCTCTTTATACAAAAAATAATTTTTCAATGGTTTATGAAGATGATGTATTGGATGATGGTTCAGTGGAAAGAGTATATTTCCCACAAGGAATTGCACTAAAAACATATATTTTAAATAAAACTAATAAAGTATTACAAATTGATGATATCAGTTCTCAATTTACTGGAATTACAAGTACAATTGGAGGTTCAATTGTAGGTCTTTCATCATTCAAACTTGCATCTTCTGGTTATCCACTATTTTATAGAGAATTTGTTGGTTCTGCAACTACAGTTGTGGATTTAACAAATGACAAATTCATCATTCCAAATCATGGATTCCAATCTGGTCAACAAATTGTTTATAATTCTGGAGTTGGAAGTACGATTGGAATTGCTACAACATCATATGCCCAAGGACAATTGGATGTAATAATGGCAGTTGGTGCAGGAATTGGAAGTGCAATATTCGAAAATGGGTATAACAAATATGTTCCATATAGTGGAATTGTTACTGGAATTAGTACAACATTAGTACCTGCTGGTCCATCTATTCAATATTTTGGTTTTGGTGCTCCTATTCCATCAACAGTAAATACTGGAATTGGAACTGGAGCATTATTCCAAGTATTAATTAATTATAATGCTGGAACTGGAATTCCCATTGGAACATCAATTCAGTTAGTTGATGGTGGAAGAGGATATTCTGTTGGACAGCAAATTTCTATTGCAGGCACATATATTGGCGGATCTACTCCTACTAATAACTTATATTTCACAGTATCTAAAGTTTCTTCAACTAGAACTGGAACTGCCAATGCTTCTTATGTAAGTGTTGCTTCATCTTCTTCTGGAATTGGAACTGGAGCACTATTTAATGTTTATAGGGATTCAAACAAAGATATTAGTTTAGTAACTGTAATTGAAGGTGGTACTGGATATGCTTCTACAGATCAAATTATCATTTCTGGTGGAAATATTGGTGGATCTACTCCAGCAGATAATCTTTACTTATCCCCAACAATATTGGGAACAAAAAAATTACCAACAAATCTTTTTGTTCGTAGGATAGACGTAAATAGTTTTCAACTTTCTGGTTTATCTACAACAATTTCATCTCCATTTAATTTAATTTCGCTTGGATCTGGAACACAATCATTCAGTCTACAAGAATCAAATCAAAATGTAATTGTTTCTATAGATAATATCATCCAAAGTGCAATTCATAGAAAAAATATTACAATAGGTCTTTCTTCATCTATTGGAATTGGTTCTACATCAATATATGTTTCTTCTGGAATCAATTCAATAACAGCAAGTGACATATTAAAAATTGATAATGAATACCTAAAAATTAATTCTATCGGAATTGGATCCACGAATAGTATTAGTGTTAGTCGTTCATTTATGGGTTCAGTTGCATCTGCACATACTATAGGTGCGGCAGTTACAGTATATACTGGAGATTTTAATATTGTGAGAGATTCGATCTATTTCTCTACCCCACCATATGGACCAGCAATAGCATCAACTGATCCACAATTTGCATCTTCTTCATCATTTAATGGAAGAGTATTCTCAAGAGCATATGATTCATCACAACCAAATGATGTAAATTTAATTTTAGATGATATCTCAACAGATTTCACTGGAATTGCTGCAACTCAATTTGGATTAAAATCTAATGGAAATTCTGTTGTGGGTCTTTATACAAATACAAATAATAGCACTGATATCAATAATAATCCAATTATTCTTATAAACAATGTGTTCCAAGTTCCAGGAGTAGATTATTCAATTGATACTACCGGAACTAACACAATTAAATTCTTATCTGGAATTCCAAATGCCGGAAAAATTGTTAATGTTGCAATCACAACTGGTTATGGATACCAACCACTCCTAGGTGCATCTGCAACAGCATCTGTTTCTGCTGGTGGAACTATAAACGCAATTACTATAAATGGTGCTGGAAGCGGTTATAGGACCTCCCCAAGCATTAGTATTGCATCCACTGTGGGATCTGGGGTTTCAATTACTTCAACTATTGGTGCAGGAGGAACAATATCAAATATTAATATTATTAATGGAGGTATTGGATATACATCAACATCTCCAATTTATGTAAATATAGATCTTCCTCTTGCGTATAGCAATCTTGGAATTGCTTATACTAATGGTTCGAGTGGATCTGGAATTAATGCAAAGGTTTCCGTTCAAGTTGGATCTGGTTCTAGTATTATTCAATTTAATTTAGATAATCCTGGAACTGCATATAAAGTTGGGGATATTCTTAAAGTAGTAGGATTAACGACAAATCCAAATGCTGGAGTATCATTTAAAGAATTTAAAATTACAGTGACAGAAGTTTTGAATGATAAATTTAGTGGTTTTTATCCAGGACAATTTATTTTCTTTGATGATTTTTCACAATATTTCAATGATTCTCGTAAGAAATTTACTTTAACCCAAACAAAACTCGATGGAACTATAGAGATAGTAGATCTCAAGAAAATGCCTGGTTCTGATTTGAATCTTCAAAATAATTTATTTGTATATTTAAATGATATACTTCAAGAACCAAATTATTCTTACACATTTACTGGAACAAGAATTGTATTCAACGAAGCACCAAAAATAAATTCAAAATGTTCTGTTTTATTTTATAGAGGTTCTTCACTTGATGTCGAAACAATTACTCCTCCAAAAACAATTAAAGAAGGAGATACAATTACAATTGGAGAAAATATTTACGATAATTTAGACAGAGAACAATTTGAAAGAGTAGTCAAGCAAATAGTATCTTCCGATCAACTTGATACTTACAATTATGATAGCATTGGAATCAACACAGATCCCAATAATCTTAGACCTTTAAAATGGTCCAAGCAAACTCAAGATAGAATCATCAAAGGTTCTTTAGTATCAAAAGCAAGACCAAGTTTAATATCAACAATTAGACCAACAACTAGAATTATTAATCAAGTGAATTCTACTGACTCATCAATATATGTAAATAATGCTTATCCTCTATTCACTGATGTTGATAACCTTTCGGAAGAAGATAGAAGTATATTAATAATTGAAAATAAAGATACATCATCATCAATATCAACAGCAGTCGTTTCAGTTTCCAGTACAATTTCTTCGATTGACGTAACAGATGGTGGTATAGGATATGCTGCTACAACTTCACCAAAAGTTTCAATATCTACGGTTTCGGTTCAAAGTAAAGATCCAATTTTGAATTGGACAATAACTAGTGGATTATCCACTACTGCATCATTTTTGTCTGTAGTTGTTTCAAATCCAATTGTAGCAGTTGGAAGTTTTGGAGTTGTTGCTATTACAACTGATGCCAAAACATTACAATCATTGACTAATATCGGATATGCAAAAACAATAACATTTAATTCTATTGGTATTGGATCTACAAATAAGTATATTGCTGTTGGTCAAGGTGGAAAAATTGTATCCGCAATTGGATTTGGAACCACAATATCTTCTTGGACTGAAATTAATAAGTATGAGGAAACTTCTGTATTTGGAATTGTAACTAGATCTGCAAGTACATACATATCATCTTTATCTGATATCAAATATTCTCAAACTTTAGATAAATGGTTTTCTGTTGGTTATTCTGGAGCAATTTTTTCTGCAATTGGTGTAGGTAGTACTTCATTTGTAAAAATTCCTTCAAATACTTCAGAGAATTTGAATTCAATCGCATTTGGTAATATTATTGTTGCTGTTGGAAATAATGGCGCAATTATCACTTCTGGAATTGGAACTTTCTGGAGTTCCAATAATGTGACATCGCAAAATTTAAATAAAATAATTTGGACTGGAACAAGGTTTGTAGTGGTTGGCAACAATAATACAATACTTATTTCTTATGATGGTAATAGCTGGAATGCTATAACACCAAATATTGCAGGTTCTTTTACAAATATTCATTATAATAGTTCATATGATTTATACACACTATTAGATTCTAGTGGAATTTTATATTATTCTAAAGATCTTCAAAATTGGATTCAAAGATCATCAAATCAATCAAAAATATTAAAATCCATTGATTATTCTTCAAATTTAGATAGATATATTTCTGTTGGAATTGGTGCTACGATGGTTTATTGCGATTCAGTTTATAATTTTGCCACAGCAACTTCAAATACAACATCTGGAATAATAACTTCAATTACTATAATAAATCCTGGATTTGGTTATAATCCAAATAATGTGCCAAAAGTATTAATTGAACCAGAAAAAACAAAAATTGAAGAGATAGTATCAATTAAAGCGAGGGGTGATTTTGGAATTATTGTAGGAATTGATACAAGTGTTGGAACTGGTTCTACTATTCCCAAAATTAAATTCAATTTAAAATCTGAAAATTATGATAATAGTACTTTGGGTATTGGATATTCTTCTCTAAATGCATATGGAGTGACAATTAGTGGCATTTCAATTGGAGATTATTTTGTAATTTATAATAGTAATGTCCAATGCGGACATGCTTTAACTGGAATTACTACAAGTTCTACTCCTTGGGTAGTTGTTGGAACTGCTAATACATTTATTGATGGTGTTTATCGTGCAGAAAATGTAGAATCATCTGGAGTTGGAATTGTCACAGTAACTTGTAGTTTTAATCCTGGACCTGGATTGACCAATTCAATTAATTTTGTAACAAATACACAATCAATAACAAATGGATTCTATGGAAATTATAGTTGGGGCAAAATATATGATTATCAAAATAGAGCACTTGGTTCGCCAAAACAATTCACATTAAATTCAAATAATGGTTTGATTGGACTCTCGACCTCTCCTGAAGTCACAAGAACTAGAGGATTATTTAAAAGTAAATAAATAAAGATAAACATTTAGTAAAAATGCCTGCTATTATATCTGACCAATTTAGAATATTAAATGCTGAAACTTTTGTGAAAAGTTTTATTGGGGTAGGTCAAACTTTAAATAAATATTATACTTTTATAGGTCAACCCAATTCTACAAATCCATTGGCTGGTGGTTCTTCTTCTTGGGGGACAGGACCATCCCCTCTAGATGGATTTAAAGAAGAAAATGATATTAAAGATACTATAATTGCAATGAAGCAAATTACTACGGATGATGTTCGTAGAATGATCAGAAAAGTTTCTTGGACTGCAGGAACAACTTATGAAATGTATAAAAATAATTATAGTATTTACAATTTAACTCCAGTAACTAATCAATCAAGTTTATATGAATCAAATTATTATGTAATAAATGAAGATTTGAGAGTTTATATTTGTATCCAAAACGGATCAAATCCAGAAAATCCAACAGGAAGATCATCATACGATCAACCAACTTTTATTGATTTAGAACCAAGAGCTGCGGGAACTAGCGGTGATGGTTATATTTGGAAATATCTTTATACTATTAAACCATCAGAAATTGTAAAATTTGATTCCATTGAATTTATTCCAGTTCCTGAAAATTGGGGAACATCTGGAGAAAGTATAGCAACTCAATCAAATGCTATAGATGGAAAAATTAATTCAGTAATAATCAACCAAAGGGGAGTTGGATACAATCCAACATCATCTACTTTTACAAATATTCCAATTTTAGGTAATGGTAGTGGCGGAAAAGTTACAATAACAACAGATTCTTTTGGAAAAGTCTCTGAAGTTTATGTTACTGATGGTGGGCAAGGATATACTTATGGATCTATTCAATTTTATCCTGGAGCACCAGGAATAACATCATCATTGACTAATGTTGGTGTTGGAGCCACTTCTTTTGCCACATTTGATGTAATCATACCACCAAAAGGTGGTCACGGATATGATATTTACAGAGAACTTGGTGCATATCGTGTTCTTGTGTATTCTAGATATGAAACTTTAGAATCAAACCCAGATATAATTACGGGAAATGATTTTTCAAGAGTTGGAATTATAAAAAATCCTTTGACACTTGGGAGCAACACACAACTTTTAAATACATCTTTAATAAGTGGTCTTAGTGCAATCAAATTTACTGGTTCCGCAACTACTGCTACTACTTATGCTGTAGATTCCGTCATTACTCAAACTGTTGGTGTTGGTTCTACGGCAATTGGTTTTGTTGCATCTTGGGATAATGTTACTGGCGTTTTGAAATATTATCAACCAGTAGGATTATCTACAATTGGTGTTGGATATAAAATAAATCAATTTACATCATCTCCATCTTCTGGTGGAAGTTTGCTTATAAATGGTTCCTCAATGAACGGCACATCACCGCTATCAATTGATAGTGGATTTAGTGGTGTATCTACAACAATATACAACAGAACATACCAATTGGGAATGACATTCAATGCAGGTATTGCATCTGCAGAATATAATAAAAGGTCCGGTGAGGTCATATACATAGATAATAGATCAGCAATCCCGAGATCTTCCAGCCAAAAAGAAGATATTAAAATTGTATTGGAATTCTAAAAGAAAATGCCACAAAACACTAATTTAAATGTATCTCCATATTTTGATGATTTTTCTGATTCGAAAAATTACCAAAGAGTTTTATTTAAACCTGGGACTCCAATACAGGCTAGAGAATTAACAACTCTACAATCCATTTTACAGAATCAAATTGAAAAGTTTGGAAAAAATCTTTTTAAAGAAGGTTCAATGGTCATTCCTGGTCAAATTGCATATGACCCAGAATATACTTGTGTTCAAATTGATGAAGTCCATTTAGGTATTCCAATTTCTCTCTATATTGAGAGCCTTTTGGGTAAATTGATTCAGGGAGAAACAAGTGGCGTTAAGGCAAAAGTAGAAAATTATATCACTAATTCAGAATCAGAAAGAAATACCTATACTCTTTATATTAAATACCAAAGTTCTAGTAATAATGATTTTTCGACAAAAACATTTGTTGATGGTGAAAATTTAATTGCATTAGAAGATATTTCATATTCTTTATCTGCAATAAGATCCGGATCTACATTTGCGACATCTATTCTTTCAAATTCAACCTCTATCGGATCTGCCGCTAAAATTGTATCTGGAGTATATTTTATTCGTGGTTTCTTTATAACTGTAAATTCAGAAACAGTTATATTGGATCAATATACTAATATCCCAAGCTATAGAGTTGGTTTATTGATTAATGAAGAAATTGTTGTGGCATCAAATGAATATGTTGATTTATTTGATAATGCTCAAGGATTTTCAAATTATGCTGCCCCAGGTGCAGATAGGTTAAAAATATCCACATCATTGATTAAAAAAAGTATTAATGATTTTAATGATGAGAATTTTATTGAATTACTAAGAGTAGAAAATGGTTCATTGCAAAAGTTTGTAAAAGAAACAAATTACAATTTAATTCGTGATGAACTTGCAAGAAGAACTTATGATGAGGCAGGGGATTATTATATAACCCCATTTGATATTACAGCAAAAGAATGTTTAAATGACAGAATAGGAAATAATGGTATATATTTTGAAAATCAAGTAACAAAACAAGGAAATCCAGTATCTAAAGATTTACTCTGCTTATCAGTAAGTCCAGGAAAAGCATACGTTAGGGGTTATGAAGTTGAAACTATTAATAATACTATTATTGATTTAAATAAACCAAGAACTACTGATAATGATTACAATCAAGCAATTCCATTTAATCTAGGAAGACAAATCAATTTAAATAATGTAACTGGGACACTTCCAGTTGGATTTGGAACAACTTCATATGTTAATTTATACAATGGAAGAACTGGAATTGCTGGAATTTTTTCCGGAACTCAAATTGGTGTTGCTAGAGTATATGATTTAAAATTAAAAAATAGTGTTTATGTAGATAATACAACACAATTTGAAACTTCTTTATATGATATTCAAACTTATACAAATCTTACATTAAATACATCATTAACACAATCCATTCCTGCATTTATTCAAGGAAATAGTAGTGGAGCAAGTGGTTATCTCGTAAATAGTGTTTCATCATCTAATACTTTATCATTATATCAAGTTTCTGGTTCATTTGTAAATAATGAAACTATCAATATAAACGGAAATACTAATGTAAGAACGATCATTGGAGTTAGAGATTATAATTTCTCTGATATTCACCAAATAGTTGGAAATGGAGTAAGTTTCACAGCGGATCCAGTACTTTCAAATCAATCATATATTTCACAACCAGGAACAGTATTTACAATTTCAATTGCTTCTGCTGGAATTAGTACAATTACTACTACTGACCAGAATTTTTATGTTGGCATAAACACTGGAGATATTATTTCATATACAAAACAAGGAGATACACTTCCAACATATAATCAAGTATATCAAGTTAGTACATCATCAAAAAGTATTCAAATTGTTTCGTTACCTTCCATTTCTGGTGTTTGTGTTGGAACATTGCCAACATCCACATCCACAAATACTGATATTAAAAAATCCACTCTTGATGTTTTAAATACAACAGATGTTTCTTTATATTCCAAATTAAATAAATCAAATATTTCAAATTTAACCTTGACCGGTTCTAATATTACAATAAAGAGAAGTTATAATGTAACTATTTCTAATGGTGCTGCAACTCAAGTACTTGAAACGGATACTAGTTTAACACTATTACCATTCAATGAACAAGATTATAATTTAGCATTTGCTAATGGAACTATAGAATCATTAAGCGACCAAAAATTAACCGTTTCTGGAAGAACCGTCAATTTGCAAAATATTAGCCAAAATGGATCTGCAGTTTTGACTGTCAGTTTCAATAAAATTAATGCTTCCACCAAAAAGAAAATTTTTAATAGATGTTCATCTTTAATTATAGACAAATCGACATCTCAAGGATCTGGTATTGGATCTACAACGTTCAATGATGGATTATCTTACAGTCAAATATATGGTACTAGAGTACAAGATAAAGAAATTTCTTTAAATGTGCCTGATGTATCAAATATTATTGCAATCATTGAATCTTCCACATCTGGGGATCCATCCCTATCGTACTTACAACTTATAAATTTATCCTCTAATATTTTAAATTCGGTAAAGGGAGAATTAATCATTGGAGCAAACAGTAAAGCTGTAGCAACATTAGTTTCATCCACTGGAACAAATCAAATTGATATTGTTTATTTGAATGAGAATATATTTACTATTGGCGAACTCGTTACATTTCAAGAATCAAAAATACAGGCAACAATAACAACAGTATTTCCTGGTGATAAAAATATTAAAAATAATTTTATCTTTGATGATGGACAAAGATCCGAATACTTAGATTATTCTAGAATTATAAGAAAGCCAAACAATTCTTCTCCTACTAGAAAAATTAGAATAATTTTCAATAATTATACAATCAGTTCTTCTGATAATGGAGATTTTGTTGGAGTGAATTCATATGATAAGGATCGTTATGATGATTATATCCCATCAGTTGATGGTCTGAGAGTTACAGATCTTTTAGATTGCAGACCAAGAGTTTCTCAATTCAACAGTACAGTTGCGTCTCCATTTGAATTCAAATCAAGAATTTTCCAAAATACAAATGGATCCGCAACTGATATTTTTGCTAAAAATAAAAATATTAATCTTTCATATGATTATTATTTACCAAGAATAGATAGAATCTTTTTAGATAAAGATGGCGCATTTATTGTCAATAAAGGAATTCCTTCCCTTTCCCCAAAAGTTCCCAATAGTCTAGATTCATCATTAGAAATCGGAACTGTATATTTACCTGCATATTTATTTGATGCCTCTAGTGTCAAAATATCTTTAACAACACACAAAAGATATAGAATGCAGGATATTTCTAGTTTAGATAGAAGAATTACCAATATAGAATACTACACTTCACTATCTTTACTTGAAACTGATACTCAAAATTTAACAATAAGAGATTCTACTACTCAACTTGATAGATTCAAATGTGGTTTCTTTGTAGATAATTTCAAATCTTCCAATGGTGGAGATATTTCAAATCGTTTATATAAATCTAGTATTGATAAAGATGCTGGAACATTAAATCCACAACCATATTCAACAAGTATTGATCTTCTTATTGGTTCAGAATCAATACTTGGAATAGGGACAACATCAAATGTAGATGCAGATTTGAGATTTGTGAATGATCTAGGGTCACCAAATCTAACAAGAGTTGGTGATGTTGTATGTTTGAAATATTCTGATGTTGAATATGTAAAAAATCCATATGCAACAAGAACCGAAAATGTAAATCCATTTAATGTCGTAAATTGGATAGGGACAATACAACTAAGTCCTTCTTCAGATACTTGGGTAGAAACAAGAAAAACTGAAAAAATATCTGACATTGAAGGATCTTATAATTCTGCCATTCAGCAATTGGGAGTTGATACTAATACTGGTCTTTCTCCAGTTGATTGGGGATCTTGGGAAACAACTTGGACTGGAGCACAAGTAACAAATGGTCCAGCACTATTCACACAGCAGACTGGATCCAATTTAACATCTTCAACTGATTGGGTTGCTACTTCAGGATTGTGGCAATCTCGCAACCCTGAAAATGGTGTGATGATGCAAAGTCAAGATAGAACTACTACCTATCAAGACAGTTTTATTAATTTTTCAAATCAAACTACAATTACATCAAGAAATCAGACTAGACAGGGAATACAATATGGAGTCAACCAAAGATTTGATACAACAAATCTTGGCGATAGAGTAGTTTCTAGGGACATCTTGACTTATATGAGATCAAGAAATATTGAAGTTATTGCAAAAAGACTAAAACCAAATAGTCAATTTTATGCATTCTTTGATAATGTTGATATGACAAATTATATCATTCCTAAACTTCTAGAAGTTTCGATGATAAGTGGAACATTTTCTGTTGGGGAAACTGTTATAGGTATTTTGGGTTCAAAATCAATTAAATTTAGATTAGCATCCCAAAATCATAAGTATGGACCATATAATGCACCATCCGAATACTATTCAACCAATCCATATGATTCATCAAGCACAATTTCATCAAGTTATTCTTCAACTACTGGTTTATTGAATCTTGATACTGCAAGTTTAGAATTGCAATCAAATTCTAGTTTTTATGGTTGTGTTTCCAATGGAATGCGTTTAATTGGACAAACTAGTGGAGCAATTGCAGACATAAAAAATCTTAGATTGATTAGTGATAATTCTGGATCTTTTATTGGATCACTATTTATTCCAGATCCAACTTCACCATCAACTCCAGTATTTACTACAGGAAATAAAACATTTACACTCACTACAAGCTCAACAAATTCTACAATTTCTGGATTTGCTCAAAGTTCTGCGGAAACTAATTTCTCATCAAGTGGCACATTAGATAATGTAGAATCAACTACTCTTCGCATTCGTAATGCAAATATTTCTAGAGATGTAAAAACTGATGACAGAAAAACATCAGAAACAGACACAAGACTTGTGGCAAGCACATCATTCATAAACAGAACTGTAACTCAGACTAGATGGGTAGATCCACTTGCAGAATCATTTGAAGTATCGGATCCGAATGGAGTATATGTAACAAAATGTGATATTTTCTTCAAGTCAAAATCTACAAATAATCTTCCAGTTACTCTACAAGTAAGAACAATGAGTACTGGTTTGCCAACACAAACCATTCTACCATTTGCCGAAGTTATTTTGGATCCAGACAAAGTTTATATTTCAAATGATGCTTCTGTTCCAACTACCTTTACATTCCCATCTCCTGTTTATCTTGAGACTGCAAATTCATATGCAATTGTTCTCCTTTCTGCTTCAGATGAGTATAATGTTTGGATTTCGAGAATGACTGAAACTGATATTTCAACTTTAACTAGGCCAGAAGCAGAAAGAATTGTAGTTGCACAACAACCACTTCTTGGTTCTTTATTTAAATCACAAAATGGTTCTACTTGGGATGCAAGTCAACTTGAAGATTTAAAAATGACACTTTATCGTGCAAATTTTGTGACAAGTTCTGCGTCTGTGAGATTCTATAATCCAAATTTAGATATTGGAAATAATCAAATTGCAGCACTGAGACCAAATCCAATCCAAATGTATTCCAAATCAAGTCTAGTTGGAATTGGAACTAGTATTTCTGCTGCCAATCAAGCAAATCTAATTAATGGAGTTCAAATTTTACAAAAAAATAATTCCAATTTCTCTGGAAAATTAAGATCAGTTTTGGGTGGAATCAGCACTGGAGCAACAGGGACATTAACAATAACAAATACCGGAAGTGGTTATACAAGTGGATCTGTTACATTCCAAAATAAAAATTTAGTCGCTGTCAGTGGTTATGGTCAAGGTGCCAAAGCAAATCTTACTATAATTGGTGGTGTTGCAGTAGCTGCAACAGTTTCGGTCGGAGGAACTGGTTATGCAATTGGTGATGTATTAAGTATTGCTTCCACGGATACCGGAAATCTGGGAAAAAATCTTCTTATTACAATTCCAAATACTGCTGGTATTATCACTTCAATAAATTCTTTAATTATAGATAACATTCAAGGAAAAATTGATTCCACAGATTCGACAAAATATATTACCTATAATGGACAAACTGGTATTGTCACAATGGCGAATGCAAGTGTAACCTCACTTATTGATATTACTACTGGTCTGAGAATTAAAGTGAATCATAATAATCACGGAATGTATTCTCCACAGAACAAAGTTACTTTAAGTGGAATTGAGCCTGATTTGTCGCCATTAAAATTATCTTCATCATATAGTTCTTCTTCAACTTCAGATCTTCCATTATCATCTTCTGCTGCAATATTTACAATTTTTGAAAATATTGCAGTCAGTTCAGCAAATACTGGTTATATTAGTATTAAAAATGAAATAATAGGTTATACGGGGGTAAATACTTCGACTAATAGTTTGACAGGAATCACTAGAGGTCAAATTGCCGGATCGTACTCCGCAAATGATTTGGTATTTAAATATGAACTTAATGGAGTATCTTTAAAGAGAATCAATAAAACTCACACAATTTCTGATTTATATAATATTGATTTAGATGAATATAACCTAATATTAGATACATCTTCTGATGGTGCGGATAGAACTACTTCTAATGTAAATGGATATCCAGAACTATTTTTCTCTCAAAGAAAATCTGGGGGAACATATGAATCAACAAGTCCAGTAGTTGGATTTGAAAAAGGTCCCAAAGCATCACAAAATATTCCATTCAGTATCATAAGACCAAATATACAAACGTTATTACCACAAACTACTGAAATTAGTGCCAGAATTAGAACTTTCTCTGGAACAAGTGCTGACGGAACTGAGGCATCATTTGTGGATCAAGGATTTGAAGATATTTCATTAAATTCAAATAATATTTTAAATTCTACTAGAATTATTGCTTCTAAAATAAATGAATCCAATAATCTTGGAAATTATCCAGGAGCAAAATCATTTACATTAGAAATGATACTTTCTACTGGAGATCCAAAAGTATCTCCAATGATTGATTTGGATAGAGTAAATATTATTACTATTATGTCTAGATTAAATTCTCCAGTATCAAATTATGCTGCAGATTCTAGTGTTAATAGTTTAACTGATGATCCACATGCTGCAATTTATGTGTCAAAAATTATTAAATTGAAGCAATCTGCAGATAATTTGATGGTATTATTTGATGCATATAGAGATGCTTCTAGTGATATTAGAGTAATGTATAGATTGATGAGAGATGATACCTCATCTCAACAACAAGGATTTGAATTGTTCCCAGGTTACCCAAACTTAAATAATAATGGGGATGTAATTGATCCAAAAGACAATAATGGCCTTCCGGATAAATTTATAATACCTTCTGTTAATTTTAATGACTTAGGTAGTTATGAATTTACTGCTCATAATTTAGCACCTTTTAATGGATTCCAAATCAAAATTTTAATGTCTGGAACAAATCAAGCACTTTATCCAAAAATTAAAGACTTGAGAGCAATCGCAACAAAATCATGATTCCTGTTGAAAATAATAAATCATTATTTCGTGATGAAAAATCCGGAGCAATTATAAATTGCTCCGATAGTGATTATGAAAGATATTTGAGAGCAAAAGAAAATAAATTAAAAGAAATAGAAAAATCAAAACAACTGGAAACTGATATGGAGAATATCAAAAAAGACATTGATATGATAAAGGATTTATTGATTCAATTAGTTTTTAACAAAACCTAAATATATTAGAAAGTATTAAAATTTTAAATAATGGCAGCTTCTTATGTTAGTAATATCATAATTAATTCGGGAACTGATTTTACCCAAACATTTGATTTTGAAACCACTTCAAATACTCCATTGGATTTGACTGGATATACTGCATATTCCTCCATTAAAAAAAGTCCAGCATCATCAAAAACTACTGCCAATTTTGTCGTTTCATTTACCAATAGAGCTTTTGGTAAATTGACAATTTCTTTAGGATCTTCAATAACATCTACAATAAGATCAGGAAGATATTCCTATGATATTTTACTGGTAGATCCCCTTTCCATTAAAACCAGAGTTGTAGAAGGGAGTGCGATTGTTGCTGCTGGTATTACTACGGTATAAAAATGGCAGATATAAGAGTAAGACTTGGATCGGAAAACGCAATTAAAGTTCCCGCTACATCTATTGTAGCGGGAGGAAAATTATATCAACTTTCTGATGTTGATGTAAGTAATGGACAAGTTGGTGGAATGGTTTTGGTGTTCAATTCCACTACATTAAAATGGCAGGCAACTAGCAATCCGGTTTTAGTTGGAACATTGACTGTAAATGGAAATACTACACTTGGGCAAGTAAGTACAAATTTAAACACTTTTATTGGAATATCTTCTTTTTTGGGGAAGGTAAATATCGCTGGATCTATTACAAATGCTGGTGGTGCAATATTTGATAACGTTAAAATTGATTCAAATATAATTTCATCTTTGCCTGGATCTGGAGATACTTTATATATTGATCCCTATCCAGTTGGAATAAACACCGGAGGTAAGGTAATAATTAAAGGAGATCTTCAAATTTATGGAGATACTATTTTTTCTGGAATTAGCACTAGAGGATCTGCGTATTTTAATTCTGCTGGCAAATTGATTAGTACTAATTCTCCAGAAGTTGGATATGCGTCTACTTCAAATTATATTTTGACAACAGATAATTCAAATGTTCCGGTTTGGACAAACATAATAGATGGAGGGCAATATTAAAATGAATAATGAAAATGATATTGATGTAACAATTCTAATAAATACATATTCGCAAAAAATATCTTCACTTTCAATTGAAAATATTGTATTGGAATCAAAAATTCAATCTTTAATTAAAGATTTTGAAAAAGAAAGATGTGAATTATTGGAAAAAATAAAAGAATTAAAAGAAGAAACTACTGATAAATATTAAAAGGAAGGTATTCAAATAATGGCACAACCATCATCTCGCCAAGGATTAATTGATTATTGTTTAAGAAGACTTGGTTATCCCGTTCTAGAAATTAATATTGAAGATGATCAAATTGATGATTTGGTAGATGATGCTATTCAATATTTTAATGAAAGGCATTATGATGGCATTGAAAAAGTATTTCTAAAGCACAAATTAGACCAAACACAATTAGATACAATAAGAACTGGTGTTACAACTTCAACTGCATCTTCGGTAGTAGGAATAACAACCGTAAGATATACGGAAACAAATAACTTTTTGCAGTTGCCAGATCACGTAATTGGTGTGAATAATGTATTTAAAGTAGATTCTAGTACAATATCCAGTGGTCTATTTAATATCAAATACCAACTGTTCTTGAATGATTTGTATTATTATGGAGCACTCGATCTATTAAACTATGCAATGGTAAAAACATATCTTGAAGATTTGAGTAGAATTATTACTCCAGATATTCAAATTAGATTCAATAAAAAAAATCATAGATTATATATGGATATTGATTGGAGCCAAATGGGTCCAAATAATTATTTAATTTTTGATTGCTATAGATTAATAGATCCTTCAGATGCACCAAGCATTTATAACGATTGGTGGTTAAAAAAATATTTAACTGCTTTGATGAAAAGACAATGGGGTGTCAATTTAACTAAGTTTAATAATGTATCTCTTCCTGGTGGTATTCAATTTAATGGAGAAAGAATTTTAAATGATGGAATAAGGGAAGTAGAAGAAGCTGAAAAACAACTCAAGGATGAGTATGAAACTCCTCCAATGGATATGATAGGTTGATAATATGTCTCCACTTAATCCTTATTTTTTAAATGGAACTGTCGGTGAGCAAAGATTAGTACAAGATTTAATCAATGAGCAGTTAAAAATGTTTGGGCAAGATATTGTCTATATGCCCAGAAAGATAGTAAATAAAAGTAATATATTAAAAGAAGTAACTGTATCCAACTTTGATGATTCATATAGATTAGAAGCTTATATAATGAATTATCAAGGATTTGGTGGAAGGGGAGATATATTATCAAAATTTGGAGTTCAAACTACTGATGAATTAACTTTAATTATATCCAGAGAAAGATATGAAGACTTTGTTAGTACTTTTATTGTAAGTAGTGAAGAAATAGAGGTATCCACAAGACCTGAAGAAGGTGATATAATTTATTTACCTTTAGATAATACAATATTTGAAATTAAATATGTAGAGGCAAAGTCTTCATTTTATCAATTAAATAATCTTTATATTTATGAATTAAGATGCGAGGTATTTGATTATGAAGCAGATGAAAATATCAACACAGGCATCAGTGAAGTTGATGAATCTGTGAAAGATTTTGGATACATTACAACTTTAAATATGGTTAAATCTGATGCTGCACCAGCATCTGCAAATATCAATCTCGCATCTAGTCTTGCTGCCGTGTATGGTGGTTCAGTTTCTAAAATTGATCTAATCAATGATGGTACTGGTTATTTGGCAACTCCAACAATTTCAATTTCTCGCGCAATTGTTGGGGGGATAAATGCAACTGCAGTTGCAATTATGACAAGTCGTTCCAATCAAACTGGAAAATCTATTGATAAAATAATGATTATAAATCCAGGAATTGGATATACAGTTATACCATCAGTTACAATTGTGAGTTCAAGTGGTTCTGGTGCAATAGCAACAGCAATCGTATCATCTGGTTCTCTGAGTCCATTTGAAATTGTTAGTGGTGGTGTAGGGTATTCTACGAGTCCTATAGTAGCAATATCAACAGCACCTTCTGGCGGAACAAACGCAATAGCAGAATGTGTAATCAATTCTCTAGGAATAGTAACTGCCATTAGATATAGTAATGCTGGATCTGGATATACATCAATACCCTCAATTTCTTTCTCTTCACCTATTGGAGTTTCTACTGGAAATTATGTATTTAATGAAGTAGTTAAAGGTGTTTCTACAGGAACAACTGCACACGTTGCTGATTGGGATTATGATACAAGGATACTTAAAGTTAAAATAGCAAGTGGGTCTTTTGCTTTAGGTGAATCCATAGTTGGAATTGGAACTACTTTTGGTGGTTCCAATTCCAATTATAAACTTCTTTCAGTTAATACACAAGATGAATATGATCCATATGCAGAGAACATTCCTATTGAATCAGAAGCAGATGAATTTTTGGATTTTAGTGAGCGCAACCCCTTTGGAGATTTTTAAATCTAAATACTTAATAAAAGGACATTATTATGCTAGGAGAATACTATTACCACGAAATAGTCAAAAAAACTATAATTGCATTTGGCACCTTATTTAATAATATTAACATTAAACACAAAAAACAAGATGGCAGTGATTATAGTACAATAAAAGTTCCTATTGCATATGGTCCAGTAGAGAAGTTTACGGCAAGATTAGAACAAAAACCAGATTTGAGAAATAGGGTTTCTATCGTTCTCCCAAGATTAGCATTTGAGATGACTAGCATTCAATACGATAATACTAGAAAAGTCTCTACTATGCAAACTTTTAAAGCATTAAGTTCTACAGATAATCAGGTAGTAAAGAAAGTTTTTATGCCTGCTCCATATAATATTGGCATTCAACTTTCTATTATGACTCAATATAATGATGATGCTTTGCAAATTATTGAGCAAATTCTTCCGTATTTCCAACCATCTTTCAATTTAACAATAAATTTGGTTTCCTCTATAGGGGAAAAAAGAGACATTCCTATGATACTTGAAAATATTAATTTTAAAGATAATTATGATAGTGGTTATGAAGAAAAAAGAATTATAATTTATGATTTAAGTTTTACTGCTAAAACTTATTTGTTTGGTCCCATTCCAGACAATACAGAAGGCTTTATCAAAAAAGTCCAGGTAGATTATTATTCTGATACAGAAACCAAAAATGCATCTAGGCAACTTCGTTATGTTGCAGAACCAAGAGCAATTAAAGATTATAATTCAGACAATACAACCTCTCTTGCACAAGATGTAGATGATAAAATTACTAAATTTATTGTAAATAATGCAACTTCTCTTGTAGAAGATACATATATACAAATTGATGACGAAGAAATGTATATTAAATCTATATCTGGAAATACTATTACTGTATTAAGAGGTAGAGATGATTCTTCTGTAGTTTCACATTTAAATGGTTCATCTGTAAATCTCATCAATGCTGCAGATGATAATTTGATTGAACAAACAGATGATTTTGGGTTTGACGAATATCGTTTTGATTATGGTGATGGTAAAATTTATAGTCCATCTAAAGGTATTGATGTATGAATAACAAATTTGACGATATAAATCAAGCATTGGATATAGAAGCAACTTCTATAGAAAAAGAAATTGTAAAAAGATCTCCATCAAAATTATCTAGACCAACAGATAAGAATGATTTAGATGCTGATTATGAATATGCAAGAGGGCATTATTATGCCTTATTGGAAAAAGGCCAGGAAGCAATTGATAGTATATTAGAATTAGCACAAAGTTCAGAAAAAGCAAGAGATTTTGAAGTCGCTCTTCAAGGAATTAAAAGTATGGCCGATGTGGTAGATAAACTTATGGAGTTACAGCAAAAAAATAAAAAAATAAGAGAAGAAGATAAATCTAATCCAAAGAATGTTACGAATGCACTTTTTATTGGTTCTACTGCAGAATTGCAAAAATTACTCAAGAAAGGAATCATAGATTCTAAATAGTTAGAAAGTTTTATATGAAAAATTTTAAAGAGTTTATAGATGAAACTAAAGTAATAAAATTAAAATCACATAAAACTGTAGATGAAATAGCAAAAAAACACAGACTTGATATTTCTTTTATACAAAATCAACTTGAGATGGGAATACCAATCGAGCACGAACATACTCGTGATAAAGTTTTAGCAACTGATATTGCTTTGCAGCATTTAAATGAAATTCCGGATTATTATACTCGTCTGAAAAAAATGGAGGCATCTGCAAAGAAAGAGCACAAAAAATTTAGAGATGTGGTAGAAGAAAAAGAGGAAAAAAGATATTGCAATCTCTGTAAAAAAGAAGAATCGCAAAAAGAATGTAAATATGGTCCTGTTATGTGGAATATAAACACGGGAGGATTGACACAAAATCAAATTAAATTTAATACTACTAGAATACATCCTGCAAATGAATCAGTGACCATTGAAGATGCAAATGGCAATACTTTTTTGGAAGTTATTGATTTAATTAAACCAGAAAAAATGAAAGGTGTTAGTGAAGAAACAAAATCTGGTGACTCATCTCTTCACGATTGGTTTTCAAAAAGCAAGTCAAGTGACGGAAAACCAGGATGGGTTCAGTTGGGGGGCAGATATGCAGGGAAACCTTGTGCCAAACAACCAGGACAAAATACTAAACCAAAATGTGGTTCATCAAAAATGGCTGCAAATATGTCCGATGAGGAAGAAGATGCAGCAGCAAGAAGAAAAAGAAAAGAAGACCCAAACCCAGAAAGAATCGGGAAAGCAAAAAACGTTGCAACCGAAGAATTTGTAAATGAAGATGCTTGTAAAGAAAAAGTAAAATCTCGTTATAAGATTTGGCCTTCTGCATATGCATCTGGAGCAGTTGTTAAATGCCGTAAAGTTGGTGCGGCAAACTGGGGAAATAAGACAGAAAAAAATAATGTCTCGGAAAACTATCTGAGGATACAGACTCGCGGAACAACTTATAGTATAGTTCTCAATTGGAGAGGTAAATATATTACAACTCAAATGTTCTTCCAACAATTTACTAGACCAACAAAATTAGAAGTAACAAGAGAAGTTAGAAAAGTTTATCCAAATGCGATTGTATTAGCATTCAATCCATCATTAAAAGATCCAACAAAACCATTATTATTTACAGGACAAACCAATGAACCCAGATAATATTGAACTTGACAATTTAAGTAAAATTTTTGAATATGAAAAAATATCAAGAGAATTAGAATCTTGCACTAATATTGATTTACTAAAAAATATTTGTAGGTGCTATGTGAAACTTTATTTAAAGCAACAAGAAACACTAACCTTACTGGATATGAAAGAATTTGAGGTAAAATAAGTATGAGTAGTGGTGATCAGTATCTAGGAAATCCTTTACTAAAAAAGGCGAATACGCCAATAGAGTTTACTAAGGATAATATTGAACAATACATAAAATGTAAAGAAGATCCTGTATATTTTGCAAGAAATTATATAAAAATTGTTTCTCTTGATCATGGTCTTGTGCCATTTGATATGTATAAGTTTCAAGAAAAACTTATCAGTAATTTCCATGATCATAGATTTAATATCTGCAAAATGCCAAGGCAGTCTGGAAAATCCACTACTGTAGTTTCCTATTTGCTCCATTACGCAATATTTAATGATAATGTCAATATTGCAATTCTTGCCAATAAAGCGTCTACTGCCAGAGATCTTCTTGGGAGACTTCAATTAGCATACGAAAATCTCCCCAAATGGATGCAGCAAGGCGTCTTGATATGGAACAAAGGTTCACTAGAACTTGAGAATGGTTCCAAAATTGTTGCTGCTTCTACTAGTGCATCTGCTGTTCGTGGTGGATCATATAATATTGTATTTTTGGACGAATTTGCGTTCGTTCCAAATAATGTTGCAGAAGAATTTTTTAGTTCAGTATATCCTGTTATATCATCTGGTAAATCCACCAAGATGATTATTGTTTCTACCCCTCACGGGATGAATCATTTTTATAAAATTTGGCACGATGCCGAAAGAAAAAAGAACGAATATATACCAACCGAAGTTCATTGGAGTGACGTTCCTGGTAGGGATGAGGAATGGAAGCGCCAAACAATAGCAAATACTAGCGACCAACAATTTGAAGTTGAATTTGAGTGTGAGTTTCTTGGTTCTGTTGGAACTTTAATCAGTGCATCAAAATTGAAAAACTTAGTTTATGACGATCCAATAGAAAGAAGTGGAGGATTGGATGTATATGAAGAACCACAAGAAGATCATACTTATATAATGACTGTGGATGTTTCAAGGGGATTAAATAATGATTACTCTGCTTTTGTTGTTTTTGATATAACTACGTTTCCATATAGAATAGTTTCAAAATATAGAAATAATGAAATTAAACCTATGCTTTTTCCAAATATTATTTTGGACGTAGCAAAAGCATATAATAAAGCATTTGTTTTGGCAGAAGTTAATGATATTGGAGAGCAAGTAACAAGTATTTTACATTTTGATTTAGAATATGATAATATTCTAATGTGTGCGATGAGAGGTAGAGCTGGACAATTGGTTGGACAAGGATTTTCTGGAAAGAAAACTCAATTGGGCGTCAAAATGTCCAAAACAGTAAAGAAAGTTGGTTGCTCTAATTTAAAAACGATTGTAGAAGATAATAAATTAATATTCAATGATTATGATATTATTAGTGAACTGACGACCTTTATCCAAAAAAATCAATCATTTGAAGCTGAAGAGGGATCAAATGATGACTTGGTAATGTGTTTAGTTATCTTTGCTTGGTTGGTTGTCCAGGATTATTTCAAGGAGATGACTGAAAATGATGTTCGTAAAAGAATATATGAAGACCAAAAAGAACAAATAGAACAAGATATGTCTCCTTTTGGATTCATTACTGATGGTCTAAATAATGAAAATACTTTTGTTGATACTGAAGGAGATACTTGGAAAGTTATTGGTGGCAATCAAGTTCAAGGTGATGAAAATGGATGGCATCTTGATGAGTATGGGGATAGTTCATATATGTGGGAATATAGGTAAGTTTAGCAATTTATAAATACTTCTAGACAAAATGAAACTTCTTTAGAGGGAAAGACATGTCGCTAAACTTAGTATCTCCAGGGGTCAATATAAGAGAAGTTGACTTAACTATTGGGGGAATTACTGCATCAAATGAGCAGGTTGGCGCAATAGCAGGTCCATTTTCAAAAGGACCAGTCAATGTACCTATTTTAATTCAGAATGAGAATGATCTTCTCAATACATTTGGAAAACCACTTTCTACCGATTCTCAATACGAGTATTGGTTGAGTGCTTCTTCATACTTATCATATGGAGGAATTCTCAGAGTTCTTAGAACAGATGGAACTACATTAAATAATTCAAACGCTTCAACAGTTGGCAGTGGTTCAACTACTTTGAAAATTTCTTCATATGAAGATTATATCAATAGCTATTCAACAGCATCTTCTTGGTCCTATGCATCAAGAGATCCAGGAAGTTGGGCAAATAATTTAAAAGTATGTGTAATTGATGCTGCTGCAGATCAAAGAGTTGCAATTGGAACTTTTGGAATGTCAGTTGGGTATGGCATTACTGTTGGATTGAATACTTCATATGCTAATACAGATGGTACTGTTGGTTCATCTGTTGGTTATTTGAGAGGAATTATTACTAATGTTGGAAATCAATATGTTGATGTAAAAGTAACTGACAGATACGATAATGCTGCTGGAACCTCAAGTTTAGTTTCATATTCGCAAAATAGCATCAATTCTTTCCAATCTGGTGTTGGTGTAGCTTATATCAAAACATCTTCTGGAGTTTCAACTTCAATTGAAGTAAATAGATTCTATGGATCTATTGGTTCTGGTTCTACAATTATCCTACCACCTTCAATTTCAGTATCACTTCCTACTGTTGCTATTGGCAATTTAGTTCAAACAATATCTAATGGTATTGTAAATGAATCTACTATCGTAGGATTAAGTACAACTCTTGTGAATGGATCACTACAGACAACTATTGTAACCAATACTGCTTCTGTTGGTGTAGGGACAAATGTTGAGTTTGTAGTAAAATCTCCAGCAGCATCTGGAATTAATTTTACGACTGGTCCATCAACTCCAACTGTTGTTTCCGATTGGTACAATCTTCAAACTCTTGGACTTACAAATTCAACAGTTTATTGGAAGACAATTGCAGAAAGACCTTCCACTTCACAATATGTAAATGATAGAAGCGGAAAAAATGATGAGATTCACATTGTAGTTGTAGATGATAGTGGTTCTGTTACCGGAGTTGCTGGTAATATTGTAGAGAAATTTACATATTTGACAAAAGCATTTGATGGTAAAATTTCACCTACACAATCTGTATATTATAAAGATTTTATTTCTGCAAATTCAGAGTATATTTTTGCGGGTGCTGCACCAACTGGTTCTGCTACTGGATTCACAAGCACTACTGGATATACAAATACTAATATTGGTAACTGGGCACAAAATGCTCAAGGCACAACCTTCTCTGGCGTAGGAAATATTACTTATAATTTGACTGGTGGTGTTGATTATTCTTCTTCTGGGGGAATGGGCGCTACTCTTGCTAATATTATTACTTCTTATAATGTTTTATCCAATCCAGCAGAATATCAAGTCAATTTCTTAATTAATGGTCCTTCTGGTGGTGCAACAATCTACGAATCTCAAGCAAAAGCAAATGCTTTAATTGGAATTGCCGAAGCAAGAAAAGATTGTGTTGCTGTAATTTCCCCACATAAATCCGGAATTGTAAATATTACAAATTCCGATACTCAAACCACTAATGTTATTAATTTCTTTGATCCAATCACATCCAGTTCTTATGCTGTATTTGATAGTGGTTATAAGTATATGTTTGACAGATTCAATAATACTTTCAGATACATTCCCTGCAATGCCGATGTTGCCGGTCTGATGGCTAGAACATCTATTAACCAATACTCTTGGTTCTCTCCTGCTGGTGCCTCTAGAGGGGCAATTAATGGTGCCGTAAAGCTTGCTTACAATCCATCAAAAGCACAAAGAGATCTATTGTATCCTAAGAGAATTAATCCAATTATTTTCTCTCCTGGTGCTGGCATTATTCTTTATGGAGACAAAACTGCACTTTCATATACTTCTGCTTTTGATAGAATTAACGTTCGTCGTTTATTCCTCACAATTGAATCTACAATTGAAAGAGCAGCAAGAGCGCAGTTATTTGAATTCAATGACATAATTACAAGATCAAATTTTGTAAATATTGTTGAACCATATCTTCGTGATGTAAAATCAAAGAGAGGCATTATTGACTTCTTGGTTGTTTGTGATGAAACAAATAACACTCCCGACGTGATTGATGGAAATCAGTTTAGAGCTGATATCTTTGTTAAACCTGCAAGATCAATTAACTTCATCGGACTTACCTTTGTTGCTACACGCACAGGTGTAAGTTTTGAAGAAGTTGTTGGAAACGTTTAATTCAATAGAGGAAACCCACAATGGCTAACTTAAACATTCCAAATACAAAAGACAGAACCCTTGATCAATTCAAGGGAAGAATGCTCGGGGGTGGAGCGAGACCTAATTTATTTGAATGTGAATTGTTTTTTCCTTCCGATTCAATTCCAGTAGGAACTACCGAAGATGCGCTTTCGGATAAAACTAGATTTTTAGTCAAAGCTGCAAATCTTCCTGCTTCTACTCTTGGAGTTATTGATGTTCCATTTAGAGGAAGAAACCTCAAAATTGCTGGAGATAGAACATTTGACCCTTGGACCATTACCGTAATTAATGATTCCGATTTCATAATTAGAACTGCTTTTGAAAGATGGATGAATCTTATCAACAAGCACGAGGATAATGCCGGAAAAAATAATCCAGTAGATTACCAAAAAGAAGTTTATGTGAAGCAATTTGGAAGAGCTTTAACTAATGGTTCAACTCCAACAAGTGCAACTCAAATTCCAGTATTGAAGCAATATAAATTCTACGGAGTTTTCCCAACTTCAGTAAGTGATATTGCTCTTTCGTATGATTCTTCAGATACAATTGAAGAATTCACTGTAGATCTTCAAGTTCAATGGTGGGATGCTCTTGATCCTTCTGGCGCAACTCAACTTGGAACTGGAGCATAAATAGTAGAAACTGATTTAATTATTGATGGCTAAATTATTTGGATTTAAAATACAAGATACTACTGGAGCAGATAAGTCCAAAAGCATTATCTCTCCAGTACCTCCTAATGAGGAAGATAAGTCAGATTTTTATCTTCAAAGTGGATTTTATGGCCAGTATGTAGATATTGAAGGTGTTTATAAAAGTGAGCAAGATTTAGTAAGAAGATATCGTGAGATGGCACTTCACCCAGAATGTGATAGTGCCATTGAAGATGTAGTAAATGAAGCAATCGTATCAGATTTGAATGATTCTCCCGTAGAGATTGAACTTTCAAATCTTCCAGCTTCAGATAAACTAAAACAAATTATTAGAGACGAATTCAAAACAATTAAAGATATTTTAGATTTTGATAGAAAATCACACGAAATATTCAGAAATTGGTATATTGATGGAAGAATCTTTTATCATAAAGTAATTGATTTTAAAAAACCAGAAGAAGGAATCAAAGAAATAAGATATATTGATCCTCTTAAAATTAGATTTATTCGTAGAGCAGAACAATCTGGACCAAATGCAAATTTCCCAACTCCTATGGGGACAAGTAAGGATCCAATTGATATCTACCAAGCACCAAAAATAGAAGAATATTATCTATATGATCCAAATTCTTCTATGGGTACTGGAGGAACTACATCATTCAGGAATGAATCAAAAAGTGTAAAAATCACAAAAGATGCGATTACATTTATCACTTCTGGTCTTGTAGATCGCAACAAACAAACAGTTCTTTCATATCTCCATAAAGCAATTAAAGCACTCAATCAATTAAGAATGATTGAAGATAGTCTTGTAATTTATAGACTATCTCGTGCTCCAGAACGTAGAATTTTCTATATTGATGTTGGCAATCTACCAAAAATTAAAGCTGAGCAATATCTTCGTGATGTGATGAATCGTTATAGAAACAAACTTGTCTATAACGCAGATACAGGAGAAATTCGTGATGATCGTAAGTATATGGCGATGCTTGAAGATTTTTGGTTGCCACGTAGAGAAGGTGGTCGTGGAACAGAGATCACTACACTTCCTGGTGGACAAAATCTTGGAGAACTTGCTGATATTGAATATTTCCAAAAGAAACTTTACAAATCTCTAAATGTCCCATCAAGTAGAATTGATGTTGGTGGTGGTGGCTTTAATCTCGGAAGATCTTCTGAAATTTTAAGAGATGAACTTAAATTTACAAAGTTTGTAGGAAGACTGAGAAAAAGATTTTCTCAGATGTTTAATGATTTTCTAAAAACACAACTGATTTTAAAAAATATTATTACTCCGGAAGATTGGGAATCATTATCAGAACATATTCAATATGATTTTATTTACGATAATCATTTTTCCGACTTAAAAAATAATGAACTTTTAAATGACCAATTGGGAGTTGTTGCCGCTATGCAACCATATATTGGTACTTATTTCTCAACACAATATGTGAGACAGAAAGTTCTCAAACATTCCGATACTCTTATGGGAGAAATTGATAACCAAATCAAAAAAGAAATTGAAAAAGGAATTATACCAGATCCAGCAACTATTGATCCATCCACTGGTATGCCTTTTCAAGATAATTCTGCAGGAATGCAACCCCAAAATAATGCTGGAGGAATGGATTTGGGGCAACCAATGATGGAACCAGACTTAACAAAACAAGCAAAATCCACTGAAATCAAGATGCCCAAAGGTGGAGAGATATAAATAGTTTTTAGTTATTAATATATTATAACAGTATGGACGATTTAATAGATATGATTGCTGCTGGTGATTCTCAATCACAAGTATCTGATCGGATTAAAGATCTTCTTTTTTCTAAAAGCGCAGAAAGAATAGATGCAGTAAGACCATATGCTGCTGCTAGTCTTTTTGGTGAAGAAGATTCAGAATCTTATGAAGATGATGAGTCCGATGAAGACGATGAAGATGAATATGAAGAAGAGGAAGACTGATGAGTTTTAGAATTGTACAAACAGTCAGTGCAGTAAATGCTGCCGCTGCAACTACCGCAACATCTAATCCCATCGCCCTCCAATCTGGATATATTCGTGTTTCCTGTGGAACAACTGCTGCTTACATTCAAATTTCTGAAAACCCAGTGGCAACCGCAAATGATTTTATGATTGTTCCAAATAGTTCAGAAATTTTAAAGCAAAGAGTTGCTAGACAAAGAATTTCTGGTATTACTACAGGAGCAACAACCGTTATAGATTTTGGCGAAAATAATGGAAATCCATTTATTGTTGGTGATTATGTAACAATTCAAAATGCACATCCCGCAGGAATTAATACAGTTCATTCACAAGTGACCGTATCAACTCCATCAAATATTACTTTGAATTATAATAGTTCTTCAGTTGTTGGAGTTGCATTAACAAATGCTTCCATTTCTAGAAGTGTGAAGGTTTCTGTATTTGCTCCAGTGGCAGCATCTGTAAGTATTGCAGAAGTTCAAACCGCATCACTAAACTAAAATGAAACTAATCACAGAAGAAGTTCAAAAAGTAGAATTTATTGTTGAGGGGACTGGATCCTCCAAAAGAATGTTCATTGAAGGTATATACCTTCAAGGAAATATGAGGAATCGTAATGGAAGAGAATATCCACTCGAAATTCTTGACCGCGAAGTACGTCGTTACAACGAGTCTTTTATTCAAAAAGGTCGTGCTCTTGGTGAACTTGGTCATCCAGATGGACCAACAATCAATTTAGATCGTGTTTCTCATAAAATTACTTCACTTATTCGTGAAGGAAATAACTTTAAGGGAAGGTCACAACTACTTTCTACCCCTATGGGCAAAATTGCACAATCACTTATTGGTGAAGGTGTGACTCTTGGGGTTTCTTCTCGTGGTGTTGGTTCATTAATTCAAACGAATGAAGGACATAAAGTTGTTGGTGAAGATTTTATGTTAGCAACTGCTGCGGATATTGTTGCCGATCCATCTGCTCCTGATGCTTTTGTTCAGGGAATTATGGAAGGGAAAGAATGGGTATGGGATGGTGGAATTTTGAGAGAGCAATTTGCAGAAAAGACATATAAAACAATAAATACATTAGTTGACAAAAAAATGCTCAATGAGCATAAAGTAAAATTATTTGATAATTTTCTTTCAAATCTTTAAATTATAAATAAATATAGATTTAACAAAGGTAAATCGGAGAGTTCAAATGTCCCGTGGTAAAAACTTACAAGAAATGGAAACAGGCACTACACAATCTCGTACTGCTGTAAATGCCAATGCAAAGGCAGCAGAACCAATGCAAAAGTTGAGCACAGGCATTCCTGATGGTCAAACTGGTAGTTGGGAAGATCTTGGTGGACCAACACCAGAGAATTACAGATCAGATGATGATTCTGCTAAACTTAAAACTCCTGGTGCAACCCTTAAGCAAGTTAAGGATGTTGTAAATAAAGGAGCAAAGCCAGCAGAAGCAATGAAAACTGGTGCGGTAAAAGAAGATTCTGAATATGATGATGAAGATGAAGAACTCCTAGAAGCTGCCGAAGAAGAAGATACCGAAGATGAAGACGAAAAGGCAGAAAAGAAAAAATCTTCCAAAAAATCTGAAAAAGATGATGATGATGAAGAAGATGAAGATGACGAAGAAGATGGCAAGAAAAAAATGGATGAATCCATTAGCATCGAAGAAGATGTTGATGCTCTTCTTGCCGGTGAAGAACTATCTGAAGAATTTAGAGATAAAGCAAAGTTAATTTTTGAAGCAGCAATCAATTCAAAGATTTCTGAAATATATGAATCTCTAGAATCACATTATGAAAATCAACTTGTTGAGCAAGTTGAAGAAATCAAATCAGAATTGACTGAAAGAGTTGATTCTTATCTTGAGTATGTAGCCGATGAGTGGCTACAAGAAAATGCCCTTGTTGTAGAGCAAGGACTTAAAACTGAAATGACCGAATCATTCCTTCAAGGAATGAAGGGTCTTTTTGAAGAACATTATGTAACAATCCCTGAAGATAAATATGATGTAATCGAGAGTATGGTAGATAAACTTGATGAAATGGAGACCAAACTCAATGAGCAAATCGAAAGAAATATTGCTCTAAACCAAAGACTAGCAGAATCGGTTGCCGATGTAATTTTAAGTGATGTTTCTGAAGGTCTTGCGACCTCCCAGAAAGATAAACTCGCTTCCCTATCTGAAAGTGTTGAGTTTGAAAGTGAGGCAGACTATCGTGAGAAGTTAGCAACATTGAGGGAAGCATACTTTCCAAGAAATGCTGGCGCTCAAAGAGGGTATTCGGAAGTAATTTCTGAAGAAGCTGATTATACTCAACCAGTTTCTGGTGCGATGGAATCTTATCTTCAGACACTTTCCAGAGTTTCTAAAAAGTGATTTTTAAATCATAAATCAAACTAACAATTTCCAAAAGAGGTAAAACAAATGCAAATGTTCAATGCAGAACAATTGCAGGAGAAGTGGGCACCACTCCTTAATTATGAGGGTCTTGATAAAATCAAGGACTCACATCGCAGAATGGTAACCGCAGTCCTGCTCGAAAACCAAGAAAAATTCCAAAGAGAGGAGCGCGAGTTCCTTTATGAAGCCCCAACCAACTCAGCTGGTACTGGTGGTTTCTCAAATACTGGTACTGGAGCTGTTGCTACTGGACCTGTTGCTGGTTTTGACCCCGTTCTAATCAGCTTGATTCGTCGTTCTATGCCCAACTTGGTCGCTTATGACCTCGCTGGCGTACAACCAATGAACGGTCCTACTGGACTTATCTTTGCGATGCGTTCACGTTACACCAACCAAACTGGAACTGAAGCATTCTTCAACGAAGTAGATACTTCATTCTCTGGTGAGAATGCAGGTCAGAACCTCACTGGTTCCTTCACTGATGGTGTTGCTGGTTTCGGTACTACTTCAAATCCAGCAGGTACAAACCCAGGTCTTCTTAACCCAGTAGGAGTTGCGGCAACCAACACCTATGCTACTGGTCAAGGCATGAACACTGGCGATGCCGAAAATCTTGATGGTAGTGGCGCTAGTGCGTTCAACCAGATGGCGTTCTCAATTGAGAAAGTCACCGTTACTGCAAAGTCACGCGCATTGAAAGCTGAGTATTCACTAGAACTCGCTCAAGACCTCAAGGCTATCCACGGTCTAAACGCAGAAGCAGAACTTGCTAACATTCTCTCAACTGAAATCCTTGCGGAAATCAACAGAGAAGTTATTCGTACAATCTACAAGATTGCTGAGCAAGGCGCTGCTGTTAATACTGCAACCGCTGGTATCTTTGACCTTGACGTTGACTCCAACGGTCGTTGGTCTGTTGAGAAGTTCAAGGGTCTTCTTTTCCAAATCGAGCGCGATGCTAACGCAATCGCACAAAGAACTCGTCGTGGAAAGGGCAACATGATCCTCTGCTCTGCTGACGTTGCTTCTGCACTCACCATGGCAGGTGTTCTTGATTACACCCCTGCTCTTAACGCTAATCTTAACGTTGATGACACCGGAAGCACCTTCGCTGGTGTTCTCCAAGGCAAGTATAAGGTCTATATTGATCCTTATTCTGCAAACGTATCTGCTAACCAGTACTACGTTGTAGGTTATAAGGGTTCTTCACCTTATGATGCTGGTCTCTTCTATTGTCCTTATGTTCCTCTCCAAATGGTTCGTGCCGTTGGTGAGAACAGCTTCCAACCAAAAATTGGATTCAAGACTCGTTACGGAATCGTTGCTAACCCATTTGCTGAAGGCACCGCTCAAGGTTCAGGTCGTCTTCTTGCTAATGCTAACCGTTACTACCGTCGTGTACGTGTTGACAATTTAATGTAAGTCTTTCTCGCATCTCTTTTACAAGGGACCCCAATATGGGGTCCTTTTTTTATGAAAATAAATAGAAATAAAAATGTCCCAAACTCCTTGGTCTAAGCAATTATCAAATAGAAATTTTTTATCTCCAGTTGGATTCAAATTTTCTGTCACAAAATTGCCAAAAGTAGACTTCTTTTCAAATACAGCAGAAATTCCAGGAATTAATCTTGGTGTTGCGATGCAACCAACATACCTCAAAGACATTCCAGTTCCAGGTGATAAAATATCTTATGATGATTTTTCTTTAGAATTTTTTATAGATGAAAATTTGGAAAACTATCTTGAAGTTCATAAGTGGTTAAGGGGACTTGGATATCCATATAGTATTCAAGAATTTATAGATTTAAAATCTAATGATGAGTATTTGCCAGATAATGCTGCCAAAAATTCATATAATGAATACTCCGATGCCACTTTATTCATCTACAATAGTAATTTTAATATCATATCGCAAGTTCATTTTAAAGACTTATTTCCAATAAGTTTATCTACCGTTCAATTTAATTCAAAAGAATCTGACATCAATTATGTGACCGCAAGCGTCCAATTTAAGTATTCTATATATGATATAGTTGTTTTATGATTTATGAATCTTGATGAAATTCAATCGTTATGGGAAGAAGACGCAAAGATAGATCCAGATAATTTACACGAAGAATCTATTAAGATTCCTTCACTTCACGCAAAATATTATAAAATTTATAATAATATTCTTCTTCTTAAAAAATTAGAAGAAAACAAATTTAAAATATTAAAAAAAGAAAAATGGATGTACTTTTCCGGAAAATCAGATCCGGAAGTTTATATAAAAAATCCATTTGATTATAAGGTATTGAGACAGGATATAGATAAGTATATGGATGCCGATGAGGACATTTTAAAATCCATATCCAAAATGGAATACTACCAAACGATGTTAAGTTATTTGGATAGTATTCTGAAAACAATAATGAATAGGTCTTATCAAATTAAAAATAGTATTGAATATATGAGGTTCACTGCAGGTTATGGTTGATTTAATTATACAAAAAAAGAATGAAATTTATCTAAAGATAGAAGCAGAACCCCATATACATCAAGAGTTATTTGATTATTTTACTTTTGAAGTTCCTGGCGCAAAATTTATGCCTCAGTATAGAAACAAATACTGGGATGGAAAAATTCATTTATACAGCAATCACACTGGGGAAATTTATGCTGGACTACTTGATAAAGTTGTATCTTGGGCAAAAAAATCCGATTACAAAGTAGAGTTCAAACATAATAAATTCTATGGAGATCCATTTGAAGAAAATGAAAATATATCCAAAGAAGGTGTAAAAGATTATATCAATTCAATTTGTAAATATTCTCCAAGAGACTATCAAATTGATGGTGTTTATGATGCTTTGAAATATAATCGCAAACTTTTAATCTCTCCAACTGGAAGTGGAAAGAGTTTGATGATTTATTCTTTGGTTCGTTATTATACTGACAAAGATCTAAACACTTTAATTATTGTTCCGACTACTTCTCTCGTAAGTCAAATCTATAAAGATTTTGAAGATTATGGATGGGATGTAGATAAGCATTGTCATCAAATTTATTCAGGAAAAGAAAAACAAACAGATAAAAGTGTAACTATTTCAACTTGGCAAAGTCTCTATAAGATGGATAGAAAGTTCTTTAATACTTTTGATACTGTCATCATAGATGAATGCCATCTTGCCCGTAGCAAGTCTATTACAGGCATTATGACAAAGATGGACGATACCAAATACAGATACGGATTCACGGGCACTCTGGATGGGTCTCAGACGCATAAATGGGTTCTTGAAGGATTGTTTGGTCCTTCTTACAAAGTCACACAAACAAAAGAACTCATAGAAAAGGGTCATCTATCAAAATTAGATATTAAAGTTCTTTTATTGAAGCATAATCCACAAAAATTTGATGAATATGAAGACGAAATTCAGTATTTGATTACTCACGAAAAAAGAAATAAATTTATCAAAAATCTGACTTTGGATCTAAAAGGAAATAGTTTAGTTCTTTTTAATCGTGTGGAAACTCACGGACAACCTCTCTATGAACTTATAAATAGTTCAGCATCAGATGAAAGAAAAATATTTTTTGTTCATGGTGGAGTGGATGCTGAGGAAAGAGAGCAAGTAAGAGCAATTACTGAAAAAGAAGATAATGCAATTATTGTTGCGTCTTATGGTACATTCTCTACTGGAATTAACATTAAAAACCTACATAATGTTATTTTTGCTTCCCCCTCAAAATCCAGAGTTAGAAATTTACAATCAATTGGTAGAGTTCTAAGGACAAGTGAAAGTAAAACAAAAGCAGTATTATATGATATAGCGGATGATACTACTTACAAATCAAAGAAAAATTATACATTGAATCATCTTGTAGAAAGAATTCGAATTTATAATGAAGAAAAATTTAATTATGAAATTATTCAAATAGACTTTAAAAATTAAAATGTACGAAGAAGAATTTTACGCAGCTATAAAAATGGTATCCGGAGAAGAAGTTTTCTCAAAAGTTTGTCCTTGTGAAGAAGAAGATAGAACTATCTTAATTTTAGACAATCCAGTTGTAATGGAAACTATTACCATGAAACAACTTGGAATGACCGCACTTAAAGTTGTTCCTTGGATGAAACTTACAGATGACACAATGTTTATTGTGGATATGGAAAAAATTATCACTATGACGGAAGTAAATGAATCTTCAATTATTAAAGTATATGAAAAATATATTAAAGATGTAAATAAAAAAACTAATAAATCAAAAATAAGTCCTAATATGGGATATATTTCTTCCATTTCTGAAGCTAGAATATCTTTGGAAAAACTTTATAAATCATCTAATACTTAAAGATATAACTTATCTATCAACCCTAACAGAGTGATTCTAACTGTTATCAAAACTAATGTCAAGTCTTTACAGATAAAGAAATATTATGGTATAATAGAGATAAATCAAAATTCATAAAATAATGAAAGAAAGAAAAAATCCACATTATGTAAATAATAAAGATTTTCATGATGCCTTAATTGTATACAAAATGAAAATTGATATTGCAAAGGAAAAATATTTCCAAAAATATGATAAGTATCCTCCAAACAATGGACCCTGGGAAGGAAAACCAAGAATACCAAATTATTTGGGAGATTGCTTTTTGAAAATTGCTACACACCTTTCATATCGTCCGAACTTTGTAAATTATATGTTCCGCGAAGATATGATAAGTGATGGAGTGGAAAATGCAGTTCAATACATTCATAATTTTGATGTAGAAAGAACTAATCCATTTGCTTACTTTACTCAGATTGTTTATTATGCTTTTCTTCGCAGAATTCAAAGGGAGAAGAGGCAAATGGAAATTAAAGATAAACTAATTGAACGTAGTGGATTTGAAGAAGTATTTACATCAGATGAAAGTGGTTTTAATTCTGATTACAATACGATTAAAGATAATGTACATATTAAGATGAATCAATGAAACTTGGATTAAATAGAATCTTTATCCTAAGCATTGTCATTAATTATTTCTAACCGCAAAATATTATAAATATTTGTGATACTATGCAGTTAGAAAAACAATGAAAACAGGAAAATACGCAAAATATACACCCGAAGAACGCAAAAAAATACAAGCAGAAAATTTGCGAAAAAATAAAGAAACAGCAAAAGAAAGAGGATACACTAGAAGAAATGCTGCTCGTGAAGAAGCAATTGAAGAAGGCAAAAAAACTTATGAAGGTCCTATTGCTTGTAAAAAATGTGGTAGTTATGAAAAGTATGTGTCTAGTAGGAATTGTGCTCCTTGTGCTATAAAATCTGGTTTAGAAAAACTTAATAATAAAGAGTTGATGGAACCTTATAGAACAAAGGAGAAGAAACAAAAATATTGTGAGGACAATAAAGAAAAAGTTAATGGAATAAAAAGAAAATATGCTAAAACTGAAAGGGGCAAGGCAATAGGTTGTGAAAAGTCAAGGAGGTATAGTGCCAGAAAACAACTTGGCATTCCGGTAGATATTACAGAACAGCAACTTAGGCAAATACAGGAAGTATATCAACAGGCACAGCACTTGACTTTTACTACTGGTGTGCAGTATGATGTAGACCATATTGTTCCCTTATTTGAAGGTGGATTGCACCATCCGAATAATTTACAAGTTATCACACACAAAGAGCATCTTATGAAAACTGCGAAAGAAAATAGTAGGAGGCAACAGAAGTGAAGGTGGGTTTGATTTGTGACACCCACTATGGATTTAAGAAAGCAAATAAATCTTTTCACGATTATTTTGCTAAATTTTATGGTGAAGTATTTTTCCCTATATTAGAAAAAAGAAAAATCAAAACAGTAGTTCATTTGGGAGATTCTTTTGATAATCGCAAAGGTGTTGATTATTGGGCATTAGAATGGGCAAAGAAGAATGTTTATGACCGATTTGAAAAATTGGGAATCACAGTTTATAATATAGTAGGAAACCACGATTCTTATTATAAGAATTCCAATGAAGTAAATGCAGTTGATGGATTGTTAAAACAATATGATAATGTGATACCAATTTCAAGACCAACAGAAATTTGTATTGAAGGAATGAATTCTTTGGTTCTTCCTTGGATTTGTTCCGATAATGAAGAAGAAACTTTTAATTTAATTCAAGAAACCAAAGCAAAAGTTGTTTTTGGGCATTTAGAGTTAAATGGATTTTCTGCTTATCCTGGCCATATTATGACTGATGGATTGTCTGCTGAAAAATTTGAAAAATTTGATAGAGTATTTACCGGTCATTATCATACTAAATCTGATAATGAAAAAGTATTTTATCTCGGAAATCCTTATCAAATGTTTTGGAATGATGTGGATGATGCTAGAGGATTTCATATTTTTGATACTGATACTTATGAATTGGAATATTTTAAAAATCCATACAATATATTTGAAAGAATCTACTATGAAGATAGTGATATAAAAAAAATTGACAGTCCCATTTTAAAAGATAAAATTGTAAAAGTTATAGTTCGCAAAAAAACAAATCAATTAAATTTTGATAAATTTTTAGATAAAATTGTAAAATCTTCACCTTTAGATTTGAAAGTTGTAGAAATTATTGATGTTGATGATGAAGATGTAGATTGCGAAGAAATATCTGCAGAAGATACATTATCCATTTTGGATAAATATGTAGAAGAAGCGGAATTTGGTTTAGACAAAACTATAATCAAAAAACTACTTCGGGATGTATATAAAGAAGCATTGGAATCAAACTGATGTATTTACTTACAATTAAAGGAAAAGAAGACGAAGGGGCATATGCCGTAACCGATGAAGATGGAGAAAAGGCTCTGTATCTTTTTGAGGATGGTGATGATGCTGAACGTTATTCTGGATTATTGGAAGCAGAAGATTATCCTGAAATGACTATAATTGAAGTTGATGATGATCTTGCAGTAAAAACCTGCGAGATCTATGGGTACAATTATGTTATAATTAATTCAAATGATTTTGTAATACCACCAAGAGAATATGATACTGTTCAAGCGAATAAAATTTAAGAATTTTTTGTCTTCTGGAAATACGCCAACAGAAATTAATTTTGCCGAAGTTTCAACAACATTAATTGTTGGAACAAATGGTTCTGGCAAAAGTACAATGTTGGATGCCTTGTGTTTTGTTTTATTCAATAAAGCATTTAGAAAGATTGTAAAAAATCAACTCATCAATTCAACCAATGAAAAAGAATGTCTGGTTGAAATTGAATTTAATATTTCAGACAAAGAATATAAAGTCATAAGAGGAATTAAACCAAATATTTTTGAAATTTGGATTGATGGTGTTCTACAAAATCAAGTAGCAGCATCAAACGACCAACAAAAATACCTAGAAGATACAATACTGAAATTAAATTATAAATCATTTACGCAAATTGTAATTCTTGGAAGTGCTTCTTTTGTGCCTTTTATGCAACTTTCGGCAGCACATCGTCGTGAAGTTGTGGAAGACTTATTGGATATTAAAATATTTTCAACAATGAATTCCATTTTAAAAGAAAAAATAAGAAATTCAAATGAAAAAATAAAAGAATTCACTTTGCTTGAAAAATCAATTGACGAAAAGATTTTGATGCAGACTGATTTTATTGAAGAATTGGAAAAAAGAGGTAAAAAAAATATAGAGCAAAAGCAAAATAAAATTCAAGAACTTTTTGATTTAGAAGTTTCTGTGAGTGATGAAATTGACGCGATACAAAAAAAAGTTGTTTCATTAAATTCGCAACTTGAAGAGTTTTCGGATGCAGCAACTAAACTCAAAAAACTCACCTCCCTTAAAGGAAAAATACAACAAAAAGTTATTTCTATTACTGAAGAGCACAAATTTTTTAATGAGAATTCTGTATGTCCAACTTGCAAACAATCAATTGAAGAAGATTTTAGGTTCAATAAAGTAAATGAAATAGAAACAAATTCAAAAGATTTGAAAGAAGGATATGTTGAATTGGAAAGGACAATTGAAGATGAAGAAAAAAGAGAAGAACAATTCATTCAAATTTCAAAAGAAATATCAAGATTGAATAATGAAATTTCCAAAGATAATATTTGTATTTCAAATTACAGAAAAAATATTAAAGAATTGCAGAATGAAATTCAAACCATTACAGAGCAATTTGAAAATAAAAACATTGAAACCGAAAAATTAAAATTTTTACATAAAGAAAAAGAAGATAATTTTAAAAAGAAATCAAAATATAAAGAAACTGTAAATTATTTTGACTTTGCTCAACTTTTAATGAAAGACGGTGGGGTTAAATCAAAAATTATTCAAAAGTATATTCCATTGATGAATCAACAAATCAATAAGTATTTGCAGATGATGGAGTTTTATATTAATTTTACTCTTGATGATGAATTCAAAGAACATATTAAATCTCCAATTCACGAAGATTTCAGTTATGAAAGTTTTAGTGAAGGCGAAAAAATGAGAATTAACTTGGCAATTCTTTTCACTTGGAGAGAAATTGCTAGAATGAAAAATAGTGTCTCTACAAATCTTTTGATTTTAGATGAAGTTTTTGATAGTTCTTTAGATAATACTGGAACTGATTACTTTACAAAAATCATCAAATATGTGATTAAAGATACTAATGTGTTTGTGATTTCGCATAAGACAGATGAATTGATTGCTAAGTTTGATAAAATTATTACATTTGAAAAAGTGAAAGGATTTTCTAAGATAAGCACTTGACTTTTTTTGATTTTTGTGTTAGTATTTTAAGGTAGTTTGATACTAAATTATGAAATGGAAGTACAATGAAGAACAAATTCTAAAAGATATTGGTGAATATGTTCTCAGTACATATGGTAGTCATTACGTCGGCAGTGAAGAAGGATATGAAGATATTCAAACGATTGATTTGGCTGCTTCCAAAGGACTTGCTCAAGACTTCTGTCAAGTGAATATTTTGAAGTATGGTTCTAGATATGGGCAAAAGAATGGTCGCAATAAAAGAGATTTGCTTAAAGTCATTCATTATGCTATGCTACTTCTTCACTTTGACAGGCACTATAGCCGTGTTGATAATGGACTGGATGAATTTAAATGAAACTATCTGAAAATACAATTTCAATTCTTAAAAACTTTGCGTCAATTAATCAATCTATTCTTGTGAAGAGTGGATCAAAAATTCGCACTATGTCTGTAATAAAAACTATCTTGGCACAGGCAGAAGTAGAAGAAGAATTTCCAAAAGACTTTGCAATTTATGATTTAAATCAATTTCTAAACGGTCTTAGCCTTCACCAAGACCCAGAACTTGATTTTTCAAATGATAATTATCTTGTAATCCGAGAAGGGAAACGTAAGGTAAAGTATTTCTTTGCTGATCCAGAAGTAATTGTTTCTGCGCCAGAAAAAGAAATTGAACTTCCTTCCAAAGATGTTTGTTTTCAACTTGATCATTCCCATTTAGATAAATTGAAAAAAGCATCAGCAGTATATCAGTTGAATGATCTATCTGTAATTGGTGATGCTGGTGTAATTCGTTTGGTTGTAAGAGATAAGAGAAACGATACTTCTAACGAGTATTCAATTACTGTGGGAGAAACTGATAAGGAATTTGTGTTTAATTTTAAAGTTGAAAATCTTAAAATTATTCCAACAAATTATGATGTTGTGATTTCATCTAAACTCATTTCCCAATTTACAAATGAGAAGTATAATTTGAATTATTGGATTCCAATGGAACCCGATTCTGAATTTAAATAACTTTATTTTTTTATATTATGAACATTTTTGCCAATGATCAGTGTCCGGTGCTTTCTGCCGTGGCACTTCCTGACAAATACTCAGTGAAAATGCCCTTGGAGACCTGTCAGATGATTTCTGTCATCTACTCCAAGTGGTACTATGATTGGGGAACCATTCCAAAGAAAGACGGCACCCCCTATAATACAGAGAAGGGTGCCTTCCGTAATCATCCTTGTACTCAATGGGCAGCAAAATCCCACGAGAACCTTGCTTGGTTGATTCGGCACGGATTTGCCCTTTGTAATGAGTATCGGCATCGTTATGAAAAAGACCACGCTTGTATGAAAGGTCTTGAAGTTGCGGAGAATATCTTTGCTACTAAAAGTGGAAAAGAAATCGGTATCTACAAAAATGTGGTAGAATTCACAAGGGCAATGTCGGATGAGTTCAAGTGCGATACTTCAATTGATACATTTGAGGCATATAGAAGATATGTTGCCTCCAAACCCTGGGTGAAGGATAATTACCTTCGCATCCCCGAAAGACGACCGCAATGGGTGGTATAAATAATGATGCCTGGTTTGTTCGCACTTTTCGGGTGGGGGAGTAGAAATGCTCTCCCTTATAAATAGTATTGCGAACAAACAACAGAGCAGAAATGTATTACTACACTTACGCATATTTGCGTGAAGATAAAACTCCTTATTATATTGGTAAGGGTAAAGGTAATAGAATTAACTCTAAACAAAGAAGTATAAAACCCCCCAAAGATAAAAGTAGAATAATATACCTCAAACAAAATCTAACTGAAGCAGAGGCATTTAGACACGAAATCTATATGATTGCTGTGTTCGGTAGAAAGGATTTAGGAACTGGTATTCTTCATAATAGAACTGATGGTGGTGATGGTGCTTCTGGTACTGTAAGAAGTGTGGAAGTTAAGAAAAAGCAAAGTGAAAGGATGAGTGGAGAAAACAATCCTCACTATGGTAAAAGAGGTAAAGAGGGACCTCATTATGGTAAAAAACATACGCAAGAAACAAAAGATAGAATAAGAAAATCTCTACAAGGTAATGTAATTTCCAAAGAAACTAGAATAAAGATTAGTGAAAAAAATAAACTAAATCAACTTGGAGAAAACAATTCCTTTTATGGGAGAAAACATACAGAAGAAACTAAAAGAAAAATGAGTGAGGCAGCAAAACGAAGAAAAGAAAAAGGTTCTTGACTTTTGTTGATTGTCGTGCTAAACTAAACACTAAACCTTACTGGATTTAATTATGACTACGATTAAAACTTATGCGATTAATGAACTCACCAGAATTGGAATGTATAATTCTGGGGAAGAAATGAATGATGAAATGTGTGAACATATTCTCAAAATAGTGGATGTATTTGACGAAGAGGGGCACTCTGGATTTTCGGCAGAATATGCGATTGGTATTCTTCAAAAACTTCTAAGATGGGAACCACTTTCGCCCTTGACTGGTGATGATGATGAGTGGAAGAATTTGGAGAATGAAGGATTTCAAAATAAGAGATGCTCTCGTGTCTTCAAGGATGAAAAAGGTGGACAAGCATATGATATTCGTGGCAAAGTCTTCGTAAATCCTGATGGTGCTGCTTTTACTAGTCGTGACAGTCGGGTGTATATTGACTTTCCGTATGTTCCTAAAACTGAATATGTAAATGTAGAACACGAAACTACTGAAGACTGATTATGACTTTTAAATTAACACAAGAACAAATCGATACTATTCGAGAAGTATTTGATAAACAATCACCCGGACAGTATGATTTTGATTGTTGGGAAGGAATATACAAACAACTCCTACTGGCGGATGAAAAATATATTAAAATAACTGAAGAAGGAAAGGAAGTACTTTCAATTTTTTATCTGAAACCTCAAGGTAGGGGACCACTTTGTATCGAAATGGTAAAAGTAACCAGAGATTGAGATTATTCGCAGATTATTATTACCTTTGAACTTATTTAAATTATGAACACAGACAGAACTGACTTCTTGTGGTGCGAAAAATATCGCCCAAAGACGATTGAGGATTGTATCCTTCCAGAAGGTATTAAAAAGACTTTCCAAGACTTTCTAAATAGGGGTGAAATTCCAAATATGCTACTTGCCGGTCCTGCCGGATGTGGTAAGACTACAGTAGCAAAAGCACTATGTAATGAATTAGGGGTAGATTTTTATGTCATTAATGGATCCGACGAAGGTAGATTCCTCGATACTGTCCGAAACAATGCGAAAAACTTTGCTTCGACCGTCTCACTTTCTTCGGATGCTAAACACAAAGTCATCATCATTGATGAAGCAGACAATTCAAGTAAAGATGTTCAACTCCTTCTACGGGCGTTTACTGAGGAATTTAACAAGAATTGCCGATTTATCTTTACCTGTAACTACAAAAACAAAATTATTGAACCCCTTCACTCCCGATGTGCAGTTGTTGAGTTCTCAATCCAAGGCAAAGAAAAAGCGCAGTTGGCAGGATCCTTTTTCAAGCGTCTTCAAAACATCTTGGATGAAGAGAGGATCCGATATGATCCGAAAGTCCTTGCAGAACTGATCAATAAGCACTTTCCTGATTGGCGTAGAGTTCTCAACGAATGCCAAAGGTATTCTGTAAGTGGTGAAATTGATTCTGGTATTCTTGCATCGTTCTCTGACGTAAAAGTAAATGATCTCATTAAATGTCTCAAAGAAAAGAACTTTACGGAAGTTCGTAAATGGGTTATATCCAATCTTGATAATGACTCTTCTGTTATTCTTCGTAGGGTGTATGATGCACTTTATGAATCTTTGGTTCCTTCTAGTATTCCTGCCGCTGTTCTTACTATTGCGAAGTATTTGTATCAAGGTAGTTTTGTTGCCGACAATGAAATAAATCTTCTTGCTTGTTTGACTGAAATAATGTGTGAGTGCGAGTTCCTATGAGTTTCAATCACTTAAAAGACGAACCAGTAAAGACAACTCCTGAAAATGTGAAGGAAGCAAATGAAGCACTTTATCGTGCCAAGTGGAATCTTCCCCAAGCGGCAAAGCACTGTGGAATGACCAATAAAGAAATGAAATTAACCTTTTGGGAATATTTGAAGTATCATAAACCAGATTTTGAAATTCAAAAAGAACCAAAAATTCAACTTAATTTTGATGGTTGTTATAATTATAATAGATTGAAAAAAGAAGGATTAGCTGATGGTTGAACTTAAAGATTGGTTGAAATCAATCAATCAGAATAAAAAAAATATTATGGATGGCGACGCATCAACAGAAAAAGATTATGCTCCATATATTATCAATCGTTGCTTATCCGCACATATTGATTGCTTAATGTATGTAAATGAAATGAATAAATATCACTTTCTTCCAAAGAAGCTTCAATATGATTTTTTTATAAATATTTTGAGAACCAAAAAGAGATATTCTACTTGGTTAAGTAAAGAAAAAATCAAAGATATTGATTATGTCAAACGTTATTATGGATATAATAATGAAAAGGCACTACAAGCTTTGTCTATTCTATCAAAAGAACAATTAACATTTATTAAAGCGAAATTTGAAACTGGAGGAACAAAATGAGTGTAATTCAAGAACCTGTTGTAAATTGGACACCTGACCAAATGGTTGAGGTAATCCTAAATGAACCTGATGACTTTCTGAAAGTTCGTGAAACTTTGACACGCATCGGAGTTGCTTCACGCAAGGAAAAGAAAATCTATCAATCTTGCCATATTCTTCACAAGCAAGGCAGATACTATCTTGTGCATTTTAAAGAATTATTTGCACTTGATGGAAAACACGCAAATCTTACGGTAAATGATGTCCAACGTCGTAATCGTATTGTACAACTTCTTGCAGATTGGGGACTTATTACTATAATTTCTCCGGAAAAAATTACTGATATTGCACCTTTGAATCAAATTAAAGTTCTTGCATTTAAAGATAAGGGTGAATGGGAACTTGAAACCAAATATAATATTGGCAAAAAGACCAAACCACAGGAAACCGAATGATTTTGTAGGGAGTTCAACACTCCCTTTTTTTATGTTCTGTGATATATACTAGTGATGTTGCCTTCGGGGACATCATTCACTTACAGACGCTTTAAGGAGGTCTATTATGTTTGGAACAGATTCATTTACACTTACAGTACCACAAACTGCAAAGTATTTGTTGGAAATTCAAAAGAATAGTATTGGGATGGATGAGTGGTTTAAAAAATTTGATAGTGCGTTTGATACGCACACAAATTATCCACCATACAATTTAGTCAAAGAAAGTAGTGTTGAATTTAGATTAGAAATCGCACTTGCTGGATACAAAAAAGAAGATATTAGGGTATCTACGGAAGAAAATATACTTACCCTTGATGTAGCAGAAGATAAAAAATCCAAAGATGCTACCGAATATCTTCATAATGGAATAGCAAAAAGAAGATTGAAAAGAACTTGGACTTTATCTAATGATGTAGTTCTTGGTGATGTTTCTTTTGTTGATGGATTGCTTACCATCAAACTAAATAGAGTTATTCCAGAGCATCAAAAGAGAAAAGTTTATGAAATCATTTCAGGAGTTCGTGAAGACAATTCGGGAAATGAAGGGTGATTTTGGCGCTGATGAAAAGATGAGTGATCAACCAGTTAATTGTTATGGTAAAACCGTGAAATATAAAATGGCGCCAAACAAAAAAGTATGTGCCTTTAAAAGAAAAAGATAAATAATTGTGGGCTACCCCAATTAACTATCGTCGCCGCAGAGGGGAAGACTGGCAGAATCAGTCTTGACACCCCTCTTTTTTCTTGTTATAATATATGAACGTATGAGGAATTTATGTCAATTAAATTAGCACTTCTTAAATCAGGAGAAGAAGTGATTGCCGATATTAAAGAGATTGTGAATGAAGAAGAAAAGATAGTTTCTCTTCTATTTTCAAATCCATATGTCGTTAAACTGATTACTCCACAAATTTTAGTTGAAGAATTGTCCGAATCACCAGAGATGGAATATAAAGTTTCCTTTTCTTCTTGGTTGCCATTATCTCTAGAAAAAGATATTGTGGTTAGGACTGATTGGGTGGTTTCAATTGTAGAACCAGTAGAAATGGTAAAAAAATCTTACGAGGAAAAATTTAATGGAAGAGGAAATGACATTGCCGATGGACGAGCAGGTGGAGGAAACGACAATTCAAGTATTGATCTTAACGAATCAATTAGTTTTAATCAGTGAAGTAAGAGAAGTTTTAGCTGACATTGGGCAACCTGATTGTTTGCTAATCAAACCTTACCAAATCAAGAAAGGAATTGCTGAAGACAATTATCTAGTGCCTTGGTTATTTGGTGATTATACGAACGAAAAAGAAATTGCTTTAAGTTCTGATAAAATTTTAACATTAGTAGATCCAAAAAAAAATTTACTTGAAGAATATTTAAAACTTTCCAAATGAGGATAAATGCGTTTTTATACATCAGTTTATGAGAAATTTAATAAAATTTATGTGCGAGGGTATGAAGACGGAAAGTATTTTGAATCAATAGAAGATTTTTATCCTACCTTTTATGTTTCTTCAAAAAAAGAAAGTAAGTATAAAACTTTGAGTGGAGAATCAGTAGAACCGATTCAACCTGGAAAAATATCAGAGTGTAAAGATTTTCTTCAAAAATATTCAAATGTTGATGGATTTTCTGTTTATGGAAATGATAATTATAAAGCACAATATATTTCCCAAACATATCCAGAAGACGAAATTGAGTTTAATATTAAGAAAATTCGTCTTGTGACAATTGATATTGAGGTTGCTTCTGAGAATGGATTTCCAAATGTATTTGATTGTGCGGAAGAACTTCTAGCAATCACATTACAAAACTACGCAACAAAGAAGTTGGTATGTTTTGCTTCTCGTCCTTATATTAATACCCGTAAGGATGTTGAATATGTTGAGTGTAGAGACGAAATTGATTTAATTCAACATTTTCTCGGATTTTGGGAAAGGGAAACTCCAGATGTGATTACAGGATGGAACTGTGAATTGTATGATATTCCTTATATTGCTGGAAGAATTGAAAGAATTTTGGGAGAGAAAGAAGCACGTCGTCTTTCACCTTGGGGAAACATTCACAGAAGAGAACTTGTAATTAAAGGAAGAGAACAAATCTCTTATGAAATTTCTGGAGTTTCTGTGATTGATTATCTTGATCTTTATAAAAAGTTTACTTACAAAGCACAAGAATCTTATCGTCTAGACCATATTGCGAATGTGGAATTAGGCCAAAAGAAATTAGATCACTCTGAATTTGAGACCTTCAAGGATTTTTATACAAAAGATTGGCAGAAGTTTATTGATTATAATATTAGAGACGTAGAACTTGTAGATCAACTAGAAGATAAAATGAAGTTAATTGAACTTTGTTTTACAATGGCGTATGACGCAAAAGTAAATTTTAATGATGTTTTCTATCAAGTAAGAACTTGGGATGCTATCATTTATAATTACTTAAAGAAAAGAGATATTGTCATTCCTCCTAAGGACCATTCGGAAAAGAGTGATAAATTTGCTGGTGCATATGTAAAAGATCCAATTCCCGGAAAATATGATTGGGTAGTGAATTTTGACCTTAACAGTCTATACCCTCACCTGATTATGCAATATAATATAAGTCCAGAAACTTTAATTGACCAAAGGCATCCTTCTGTAACTATTGATAAAATTTTAAATCAAGATATTACTTTTGATAAGTATAGTGATTATGCAGTTTGTGCGAATGGCGCGATGTATCGCAAAGATGTTCGTGGATTTCTTCCAGAACTAATGGAAAAAATGTATAACGACCGTGTAATCTTCAAGAAAAAGATGTTGGTTGCAAAGCAGCAATATGAAAAAACCAAGACAAAAGAATTGGAAAAAGAAATTGCAAGATGCAACAACATCCAAATGGCGAAAAAGATTTCTCTTAATAGTGCTTACGGTGCTATTGGAAATGCATACTTTCGTTATTATAAACTAGCAAATGCCGAAGCAATCACAATGTCTGGGCAAGTTTCCATTCGTTGGATTGAAAGTAAAATGAATTTATACTTGAATAGAATTCTTAAAACTAATAATATTGATTATGTGATTGCTTCTGATACAGATTCTATCTATCTTAACTTAGGTCCATTGGTTGATAAAGTGTATAGCGGAAAGGAAAAAGATACTAAAAGTATTGTTTCATTTCTAGATAAACTCTGCAAGGTAGAACTTGAAAAATACATTGATAGTTGTTATCAAGAACTGGCAGAATATGTAAATGCATATGACCAAAAGATGCAAATGAAACGTGAGAATATCGCAGAACGTGGAATCTGGACTGCCAAAAAACGATACATCTTAAATGTTTGGGATAGTGAAGGTGTTCGTTATGAAGAACCTAAACTTAAAATAACAGGTATTGAGGCGGTTAAATCTTCAACTCCTGCTCCGTGTCGTCAAATGATTAAAGACGCACTTAAAATAGTGATGACAAAAACAGAAGATGATCTAATTTCTTTTATAGATAATTTTCGTAAAGATTTCAATCAACTTTCTCCAGAAGAAATTTCATTTCCAAGAACAGTTTCTGATGTAAATAAATACAAATCTTCTTCAACTCTTTATAGTAAAGGAACGCCAATTAACGCAAGAGGAGCAATTCTTTATAATTATTTAATTAAAGAAAAAAAGTTAGATAAGAAGTATGCGAAAATTCAAAATGGCGAGAAGATTAAATTTTGTTATTTAAAACTTCCAAATCCAATTCAAGAAAATGTTATTTCTTATATTCAAGAATTTCCGAAGGAATTTGGGCTGGACAAATACATTGATTATGACCTACAATTTAGTAAAGCATTTTTGGAGCCAATGAAAGTAATTTTGGATTCAATTGGTTGGAGAACAGAAAAAACAGTAACACTTGACTCATTTTTTATATAGGAGGTAAAATGGATTTTTTAAAAGATATAGTAAACGAAATTGGTGGAGAATACACACAACTTGCATCAGAGATTGACGAAACTGAAACGTATGTGGACACTGGTAGTTACATATTCAATGCTCTTGTTAGCGGGAGCATCTTTGGTGGGGTATCTGGTAATAAAATTACTGCAATTGCGGGCGAATCAAGCACTGGAAAAACTTTCTTTAGTTTGGCAGTCGTTAAGAATTTTCTTGATAATAATCCTACTGGATACTGTCTGTATTTTGATACTGAAGCTGCAATCACCAGATCCTTATTAGAGGGGAGAGGCATTGACACAACTCGCTTGGTCGTTGTCAATGTTGTCACCGTAGAAGAGTTCCGTGGGAAGGCGCTTAAAGCAGTTGATCTTTATATGAAGAAACCCGAAGCAGAACGCAATCCTTGCATGTTTGTGCTAGATTCTTTGGGAATGCTTTCTACCAGTAAGGAGATCAACGATGCTCTGAACGACAAGGAGGTGCGAGATATGACCAAATCTCAACTCATCAAAGGTGCATTCCGTATGCTCACACTGAAACTGGGTCAGGCAAATATTCCAATGATCGTGACGAATCACTTATATTCTGTTGTGGGAGCTTATGTTCCAACACAAGAACAATCTGGAGGAAGTGGATTGAAGTATGCAGCTTCTTCTATAGTTTATCTTTCCAAAAAGAAAGAAAAAGATGGGACGGAAGTTATTGGTAACATTATTAAATCAAAATTAGTCAAATCTCGTTTAAGTAAAGAAAATCAAGAAGTAGAAATACGACTTTATTATGATGAAAGAGGTCTTGATAAGTATTATGGTTTATTGGAACTTGGAGAGATTGGTGGATTGTGGAAAAATACTGCTGGTAGATATGAAATGGATGGAAAAAAAATATATGGAAAGGAAATATTAAAAAATCCAGAACAATATTTTACTCCTCAAGTATTACAAGCACTTGATGAAATTGCTAGGCAAAAATTTTCTTATGGAAAATGATATAAATAAGTGTGGTTACTAACCATACACAAATGTTTATAGATACGCACCACATAATACCAAGATCTGAAGGTGGAACTGATGATCCAAAAAATCTTGTTAAACTTCCAAGAAGATTACATCAAGAAGTTCATCATCGTAGGTGGTTAGTTGGTGGATCTATTAATGATTTGTATGCTTTCCAAATATTAGGCGGAAATTTATCAGACGATGAATTGAAAAAAATTTATGAAGATCAAGTTTATAGATGTAAGAGGGATCAAACTAAATTGACTGAATCTAGAATAAATTCTGATAAATGGAAACAATCACATCAAAATGATGAATATAAACAAAAGAAAAGAGAACAGAGTATTTTATTAAATAAACTTGGAAAAATTAATTCTAAAGAATCATCAATGCTTATAAGTGAAAAGAAAAAATCGGTGAAAAATTACAATTCAAAATTAATTTCAGTTTATGGTAAAATATGGGAGGATGCTTCTAAATGTGTAAGAAGTGGTGGTTCTAATGGATTAAGTTTAAGACAATTGAGATACCGAGCGAATGAAATTAATTATCCCGATATATTTTATGTGGAGCAAATTTAGTTATGGTAATTGATTTAAATTATTTTGTTCAAGTTCATGAAAATGCACTGGAAGAAAATGTTTGTGATTTCTTAATTTCATTATTTGATCAAGTTCCAGATAAACACGAGAGAATAGAAAACGAAAGAAAACCAAACTTCACTCAATTCAATCTTACTGAAAACTGTAAGATCACAGACGAAGTAAATACTGTTCACAATCATTTAATTAAAAAAACTTTTGATTATCGTAATGAATATTATGATATGATTGATAAGAGAGTTTTTCCGGAAGAACACGCATTTGAACAATTTCGCATTAAGAGGTACAATAATGATGGCAATGACGAATTTGACACTCACGTAGATGTTATAGATCACGCAACATCAAGAAGATATTTGGCATTCTTTTGGTATTTGAATGATGTAGAACAGGGAGGAGAAACTAAATTTGCTGATATGATTATACAACCAAAGAAAGGGAGTCTTCTTGTATTCCCTCCTCTTTGGATGTTTCCTCACGCAGGATTGCAACCAATAAGCAATCCAAAATATATTTTACACACGTATTTGCACTATAAGTAATGGAAAAAGTCGAAACTACTATTTTAAGAAATTTACTTTTTAATAATGATTATTGTAGAAAAGTATTACCATTTATTAAAAATGAATATTTTGAAAACCTTCACGAGAAGGTAGTTTTTGAAGAGATTTGTAAGTTTATTGTTGCTTATGATGGTCTTGCGACAAAAGAAGTTCTTTTAATTGAAACTGAAAAAAGAACTGATATTACAGAAGATACTTATAAAACAATTTGTGAATATGTTTCTAATTTAGATAATACTCCTGCTGATACGAATTGGGTTACTGATACTACAGAAAAATGGTGCCGTGATAGAGCAATCTATCTTGCACTTATGGAAAGCATTAAAATTGCTGACGGACAAGATGATAAGAAGAATAGAGATGCAATTCCAACTATTCTTCAAGAAGCACTTGCTATTTCTTTTGATGACCATATTGGCCACGATTATCTAAACGATTATGAGGACAGATTTAATTCTTATCACAGAAAAGAAGATAAAATTTCTTTTGATTTGGAATATTTTAACAAAATTACCAAAGGTGGTATTCCCAATAAAACACTCAATATTGCTTTAGCTGGTTGCGTTCATCCAGAAACCAGAGTTAAAATCAGATTTAGGAAGATTTCTTGATTTTGGAGTTTGGTGCTGGTTCTCCAGTTCCAAACTTCCAACCTTCATTTAGTTTTATATCAACTTCTTCTGGTGATACTCTTTTCCATCCCTTTGTTCCCGGTAAATGCATTACCTTTTTGCCTTTATGTGCCTTTCCCCCTAATGATGCTCGTGTTTTTCTTCCTTCATTAGATGCCCAATAATTGAATTCTGTGGATGCTCTTTGTTTTCCTCCAATTGATGCTCTTTCCTTTCTGCCTTCTTCTGTACTCCAATAATAGAAATTTTTAGTATTATTGATTAGATATTCTTGTTTTTGTATTTCTATTCCTTTTAGTCTCCAATCTTTTCTTTCTTCTACTGGGATTGAGAAGAACCCAATTTGATTATCTCTACAAAATTCTCCTATTATTTTTCTGTGTTGGGGTGTTATATTTGCCCCCAACATTTTCATAGACCTTAAATCATTTGGATTTTTATAAATTTTCCAAAGTAAATAATGTGCTATGATATGTTCTCTTACACTTAAATAAGTGAGATTTTCTTCACTATTATCTCCCCCCATATGTTTTGGAGTAATATGGTGTTCGTGTATCCCAGAATATTTTTTATAATTGTCTTTTCTTGACCTATTGCTTTCGCATAGATTATAATAGATTTGACTAAACATTTCCCCTGTCCCTGCTACTACTATTTATACAAAATGTGGATTGAAAAAGAAACATCAATTGCTGAAATCAAAACATTACTTGATAATGGATATGAAGTGGAGGTCGATTCTCCCGATGGATATGTTCCTGTTAATTTTTTTATTAATAAAGGAATGTACGAAGAATATGAATTGCACTTGTATGATACTACTACTAAAGTAAAATGTAACGAAAGTCATTTATTTGAAACTAATCAGGGGTGGATTTCTGCTAAATCATTAGAGTATTCTAATTCGTATTGGGAGTTTATTACTAAAGACGGACTTAGAATTGGTAAGGTTATTAAGACCAATAATCAAATACCTATTGTAGATATTAATGTAAATCATCCAAATCATAGGTATTATACTAATGGGGTTTCCTCCCATAATACTGGTGTCGGAAAATCTTTGTTTATGTGTCATTTTGCTGCATCAGTTCTTCTTCAAGGAAAAAATGTTTTATACATTACACTTGAAATGGCAGAGGAAAAGATTGCTGAAAGAATTGACGCAAATCTTCTAAACATTAATATTAAAGACATTGAAACATTACCTAAAATGATGTTTGACTCAAAAATAAATAGTATTGCGAAGAAGACTCAAGGAACTTTAATTATTAAAGAGTATCCAACTGCTTCCGCACACGCAGGACATTTCAGAGCACTTCTAAATGAACTCTCTCTTAAGAAATCATTCAGACCTGATATTATTTTTATTGACTACCTTAATATTTGTGGTTCCTCAAGATATAAGAGTAATTTTTCAGTTAATTCTTATTCATATATTAAAGCAATTGCAGAAGAACTTCGTGGTCTTGCAGTTGAAGCAAATGTTCCAATTGTTTCCGCTACTCAAACTACTCGTAGTGGTTTTTCTAGCTCTGATCCTGATCTTACTGATACTTCTGAATCCTTTGGTCTCCCTGCTACTGCTGATCTTATGTTTGCCCTTATTAGCACAGAAGAGTTGGAACAACTCGGGCAGATTATGGTAAAACAATTGAAGAATAGATACAATGACCCAACAATGAATAAAAGATTTGTAGTTGGTATTGACCGTGCGAAGATGAGATTATTTGATGTAGAGCAAAGTGCTCAAACCGATATACTTGACTCTGGACAAGAAGAAGAGTATACTTATGAAGAAGATAAACCCAAAAAACAATTCTCTGGATTTAAATTTTAATGACTAAAAAAATTGACTTTTCTAAATATCAAAACTTTGTAGATGCTGTAACTAGTGATGCATCTAAAGACTTTCTTGCTCTTTCTGACCGTATGGTAGAACTTGATGAGAAAGGTGCTAATATTGAAAGACTTTTGACTGCTGGTGTTGGTATTAATGCCGAAGGTGGTGAATTTCTTGAGATTGTGAAGAAAATGCTATTTCAGGGAAAACCTTGGAATGACGAAACCCGTACTCACCTGATTAAAGAACTTGGAGATACGATGTGGTATGTTGCCCAAGCCTGTATTGCTCTTGAAGTTTCTTTTGATGAAGTAATTCAAACCAATATTGACAAGCTAATGAAGCGTTATCCAGAAGGTTATTTTGATGCTTACTACAGCGAAAATCGTGAAGTGGGAGACATTTGATGGCAAAAACTGTAACTATTAAAATGGATGTTCGTTCTGCTGCGGCAGTTCGTCAAATTCTTTTTGAACACCAAAAAACATATACTTATGATGAGTATACTATTCCTCCTAGGATTGCTGATATTCGTAGTGTAATTACGGACATTGATAAAAAAATTGAAGAACAAGTAAAATAATAATTTAATCCCCCCTCTTTCTAAATATAAGAAAGAGGGGGGATTTCTTATGGCAGTTGGAGCTTCTATGAATGAAACATTTTTTGCAATATATTATGTAATTGCAAAAAAATCTAAAGCAAATAATAAAAGGGATTTTATTTTAAATACTATTGAAATTAATCCTTCTTTTTGGAAAAATTCTTATCTTTTGCCCGGTACATTATCCGGAGCTTTAAAAAAACTTGGAATAGATGATGAATTAAGTTCTTTGAATAGTGATATTAGAAGACTTGGTAGGGAAAGGCCCGAAGAAATTTATGATTTTTTTGAAAGAAGAAAATGGGACGATTTGTTGAAACAGCAAACAATTAATTTTTCAAAAAATCCTAAAACTGCTTTCATACGAAATAATAATCTTTCATTATTGAGAGGTAGTGAATTTTTAGAAAAATCAAATTTAAAAGAATTTTTAAAAAAATTTAGAAAAATTTATTTTGGAGTTTCTGGATTATATAAAGATGAAAGATGGAATCCAAGTGATATTTGGTTTTATAATCAAAATAGTTTAAAGGAAATACAGGATTACATATCTCAAACATCTATTATAAAAAATGATATAAAAAATAAAGAAATTATAAAAAATTTAGCATTAGAAGACATCAATGGTCTTAATCAATTAATATTTAAATTATATAAAGATAAAAATTTAGCCCCAATTTCATTAAAAAAAGCTTCTCTTGGGGTTGCCGGAAGTTCTTCTTTAAATATTAGTTTGATAAATTCTCCCGAAAAACCATATAGATATAAACCATCACTGGAGAAAATTACAAACATTAAAAATTCAATAAACTCTAACTCATATGAAATCAATGGCGAACTTTCATTTCAAATAGAAGTAGAACATATTGTTTTAACTGAAACTGGAAAAAAAGTACCCAAAAAAATAATAGATAAAGTTTTTTATAATGATGCTGGTAATGGATTTAAATCTCAAACCAAAGGTGCCCCAGCTGCTGCAGGACAAGTTGGAAAAAAAATAATAGAAAAAAATGTATATACTTCAAATGCATTAAAAAAAATATTAAATATTCGCAAATCAACTATTAAAAATAATTTTAACAAAAAGGATATAATTAGTAATATTCCTTTAAGTGGAAGAGCACAAAGTCCTACAACTAATTCATCTGTTGAATATTTACAAAAATTAGCAGAAGATGCAGACCATTCTTTAATTAATAAAACACCTAATATAAAGTCTTACTTTCCCAACACGTCTGCTCAAGATAAACTTGAAATTAATTTTGCAATTGATAATGCAGGCACAAAAAAAGAACAAGATGAAATTAGAATCAATCTTTGGGAATCTTGTACTAGTAGAGGAATTGTAGATAGAAAAGAATATGAAAAAATGGTTACTAGAATTGGAGCAAGATTGCATAAAAAATCAAGAAAAAAAGGACAACAAAATATGACTATCCAAGAGGCAGAAAATTTAGCTAAAGATTTGATGAGGGCAAGAAATGTCAATCCAACAAGAATACCATCTTCATTTCATATAAAATTATATTGAATAAATAACTAAAAACCAATATAAATGAAGACTTTTGCCCAGTTTATAATAGAAGCACGAACTACTGCCGCATCCACGGAAGCAAAGAATCGTGGTCTTAAAAGTGATGCCCATGGAGATTATTACGATAATCAAGGAAATCTTGTAGCAAAAACTGTGGGAGGAAAGTTACAATATTTTGGTCAAGGTGGTGCCGGGGCACAACAGCAGCAACAAACACAACAAAGGACTTCACAAACATCATCACAACAAACTGCGCCACAGCAGACTCAAACTGCACCACAGGAAGAGCAACAAGAACCAAATGGTGCAGTAATTGTATTGGGAAGATTCAATCCGCCATCCAAAAATCACGAAGCACTTTTGAGATCGGGATATTCGCAAGCAAATAGAAGAAAATTTGAATATCGCATATACCCAAGTCGTATTCAGGATGATGCTACAAATCCATTGAATGTAAGACTTAAAGTTTCTTATATGCAATCAATGTATCCACAATATGCAGAATATATTGTGGATAGTGATAAGATGAAAACAATATTTGATGTTCTTGAATCTTTATATGGTGATGGATATACTGATGTAGTTATCGTTGTTGGTCAAGATAGACTTGGAGAATTTCAAAGTTTAGCACACAAAGGCGAAGGAGAAGCATATCAATTCAATACCATTCAGGTAATTTCTGCTGGTGTGAAAGATCCAGATAGTGATGTTGGAGGTGCTGGTTCTTCTGCGATGATGAGAACCGCTGCTGCTATGGGAGATTTTGAAAAGTTTTCAAGTGGCCTTCCCGCTACTATGAAGGTTAGTGAAAGAAAAGAAATGTTTAATACTATAAAAAGGTCTATGAAGGTAAATGAAAATACTGAATTATGGAAAATAGCGCCTGAACTTGATTATAATGGAATGAGATGGAACTATAAGAAAAATGGATTATTTGAGGTGGGAGCATTCGTTGAAAATTTAAATACTGGATTAGTTGGAAGAATACTTCGCAAGGGGTCAAATCATCTTATCTGTGTGACAGAAGATGGAGTAATGTTTAAGAGTTGGTTAAGAGATTTGAGAGAAGTTCAAGAGATTGGAACTTGTGATTATAGAGCACACGCGCAATCAATGACGCCCGGACAACCAGTAGTTCCTTATACGGATACTGAAATTAAAATAACAGTACCAAAGAAAAAGATAAATACTAAAAGAAATAGTGGGTCTAAGTAAAAAAATGAAGACTTGGAAAGAAATTATTACCGAAGCGAAAACAAAAAGAGAGCAACAACTTGCAGCTGCGACTGCACAACTTGCTGATAAAGACCCATCAATGCCAAAATCTCTTCAAAGTAAAGAAAAGAAAGCAAAAGACAAAAGAGACTATCAATCGGCTCATACCCAACTGTTGAGAGATATTCACCAGTTCAAAAAAGAAAAATATGAAGCACAAAAACAAGCACAAATTGATAAATTAAAGAAACAGGGAGTAGAGAAACACGCAGCAGCAGCAAAAGCATCTATTTCTGGCATTAAAACCCAACAGATTAGTAGTCAAGATAAAGAAGGAACTGCATATTCCAAAGCAATGGGAAATGTAGGTTCTGCTGCTGCTGGCGTTGCTGGTGCAGCAGTTAATCTTACAAAGTTGACTTTTGCAAAAAGAAAAGCAAATGCAGCAGCAAATGCAGCAAAAAAAGCACAACCAGAAAAGAAAGAACCAGGGGCACCTGGAAGACCACCACAAGCAAATAAAACTGCACCAGCAACTCCTGGGACTGGATCTTCAAGTTCAGCACCTACGCCAAAAGCAACTGCACCAGCAACTAGACCCGCTGGACCCAAAGGACCTTCTGGACCATCGGGACCAGCAGCAATGAGACCAAAAGGACCTTCTGGACCAAAAGGACCATCGGGACCAGCAGCAATGAGACCAAAAGGACCGGGATCTAATGTATCAACCGGACAAAAACCAACTGCGCCAGCATCAACAACACCAACAGTTCCAGCGAAACGTGTTGTGCATAAAGCACCAACCGCATTTGGATTTCCTGTTGGTCGTTTAGCTACAGCAACTGCAGTTGCTGGTAAAACTTTATCCGGAAAATTTCATACTATTGGACGAGGAGGAGAAAATCCACTCAGCAAAAGAATTGATAAAGCCAATGCGGTAAAAAGACCATATAAAGGAAATACGTCAAATATTAGAGAAAAATATTCCAATTGGAGAGATGAATTGCTCACCGAACAGGGATTGATTATTGAAATTGATGATTTTGGATTAAAAGATAACAAAAAAGAAAAAGGAGAGAAAAAGATTATTGACGTGATGAAAGGAAAGAATAAGATTGATATTAATCCAAATGAAACTTCGGTTAAAGAAGAGGTGTCTGGTGTGGATACTCAACAAAATCCAAATCAAGCAAATGATTTAGAAAAAAAACAAAAAGCAATACAAAGACAAATCTTATTGAAAAAAATACAGTCATTATCTGTTCCTGGTCCAACTGATATTACTGCATCTTATGACCCAAGAATTGAAGAGGCATATAAAGACGAAGAAGGCGGAATGTCCCGCAATGAACTTTCTACTGTGGAAAGAGCAATCAAATCTCTTCGTAAAAAAATAAAGTCTAATAATCAACAGTTGCCTGCTTGGGTCCAATCTAAAATCACAAAAGCAGCAGACTATATTGATACTGCTGCAGATTATATGTCAGGTGAAACTGAACAAGTTAAAGAAGCATATGATGATGACAATGAAACTTTCCGTCAGCATTCTCGTGAGAGATTTACTGCTGGTCCTGCTGATGATGATGGAGCACAAAGAACTTCTAGAATTCTTCAAAGAATGAAAGAAATGAATAAAGATGCTGAACCAAAGAAAAAGAAAAAGAAAAAAAAAAATAAACTAAAAGAAGAAGGACCCGTATTATCTGTTGGTAGAGGTGAAAAACTTTCAGTAGAAAAGGGTGGTGGACTTACTCAAAAAGGCAGAGATAAATATAATCGTGCTACTGGTTCGCATCTTCAAGCACCAGTAACTGGTGATGTAAAACCAGGAAGTAAAGCAGCAAAACGTAGAAAAAACTTCTGTTCTCGTAGTAGAAGTTGGCATGGTGAAAGAGGATTAGCAGCAAGAAGACGTTGGAAGTGTTAGTATGTCTCAAGATTTGAATGATTTTTTTAAATTATTAGCAGAAGATAAGAAACAAAAAAAAGAAGAATTTGATAATCTTGTAGGAGATTTGGGATTAAATTCTCTTTTTGGTGAATTTGCTGCAATTAAAAAAGAACAAAAAGAAAAAAAGATAGAAGAAAAGAAAAAAACAGAATCTATTATTGGTGAACTTACTTTAGATTCTGTTTTTAAAGAAGTTGTTAATTTAAAAAAAGAAACAAAAAAGAAAAAAGTACAAGAACAAAAAACAATCCAAGCATTTGAAACTTGGTTATATTCTGATTCTGTATTGGAACAAGATGAAATAATCAATGAAGTTATTGAAGAATCTTTGGAAGAAGTTCTTGAGGTTCTTGAAGATAACAAAGAAGAATTGGAAGAATTTAATAAAATTGAAGAACCAACATTAATTGAAAAATCATTAGGTCTTCTTGCCGAACCAAGTGATGTCAAGCAACAAAATGACCCATTAACTCCATTAGATCAAAAGTTCGCAACACTTGATGATTTACAAAAACATTACAGTACTTTCCTTTCTCGTATTCAACAACAACTTTCCACATTAGGTGGAGGGGGAGAAACCAGATTAAGATACTTGGATGATATTGTAGGTATTGCAACGAATTCTGGTGCTTATGATGGAAAGTATTTGCAATGGAACTCTACTACTAATAAAGCAGAATTTACTGACCCAAGTGATTCAGAATCTACAACAATAGTTTCAATTACTGGAATTACCACTTACTATCAGGCAACCGATAATGATGATTATATTGGTGTCAATGCTAGTGTTCCTGTAACAATAGTTCTTCCAACATCTCCAAATACTGGAAAAAAAATCATCGTCAAAGATGAGGGAAATAATATATCTACATATAGTATTAGAGTTCAATCAGGTATTGGTAAAAGTGTAGAAAACGATACTTCTGTGATTATGTCTATCAATCATCAATCACTAACATATTTTTTTAATGGAAACAATTGGTTTATTATCTAACTAAATATCAATACCTGTGTGGTTCGCATCTATCAGGTGGAAAGGGTGCTTTCGGGCACCTTTTCTTGTATAAATAGTATTGCGAACCATAACAGAATAAAAATGATTTATTACACTTACGCATATTTGCGGGTAGATAGAACACCTTATTACATAGGAAAAGGAAAAGGTAATAGGGCATATAGAAGAAGATATAAAGGTGAAGTAAGAGCACCAAAGGATAAGTCAAGAATAATTTTCCTAAAACAAAACTTAACCGAAGAAGAAGCATTTAAGCACGAAATCTATATGATTGCCGTGTTCGGCAGGATAGATTTAGGAACTGGTATTCTTCACAATAGAACTGATGGTGGTGAAGGTGCTTCTGGTGCTATAAGAAGTGAAGAAACAAAATTAAAAATGAGAACTCCTAAAAAAACAACAATAAATATGAAAAAACCAAAAAGTGAGGAGCATAAGAAAAAAATAGGATTGCGTAGAAAAGGAAAAAAACACACGGAAGAAGCAAGAAAAAAAATGAGTGATGCTCAGGTTAGGAGAATTATCACTGATGAATTTAGAGAAAAAATTCAAAAAAGTAGAATGGGAAGAAAACATTCCGAAGAAACAAAACAAAAAATGAGAGAAAAAGCATTATTAAGAGAAGAACTAAAACGGAACAATAAATAAGGTATCAATATAATTGTTATGTCTTATAATCCACTTCCCCAACCAGCACAATCCGTAGTTTTTACTGGGGCAGGAAATACAGTAGTAAGTTTTTCCAATCCATTTCCAGTATCGTTGGGTTCTTCCAATATTACGATTACTGGTAATGTAAATGTTGGAACCACAGTATCAGTCACAAGTTCTCCACAAAATCCAAATCATGTACATCTTACAGAAGTTGGAACATCAGGAATTCTAACAACACCATACCTTCCAGTAGGTATATCAACTTTTAATAATATTATAGTTGTCAAACAACCTGAAGGCAGTTTATATTCATTTAACAATCACGCAACAAATACAAATCGTGGTTGGACTATGGATGATACAATGAGACCCGTAATGAGTATTAGAGTAAATAGTTCTGGAACTACTATATCAGATTTGGCAGAAATTACAGAATATGAAATTGGAAATAATAACGCCAATCAAAGTACTATCATCTATGAGTGGTATGAGGGTGATATTAATATTGCTGGAGCAGCAATTCCTGCTTGGAATTCATTAGGAACAAAATTACAATATAGAGTATATCAAGATAAGTATAGTACTAATACGGGAAATACCTTCACACAAAATAGTTCTGTTATGAGACATAGTGGAGTTATTATTGGAAAAAATACTTCAGGTGATGAAGGACCATCAACTATGCATGGTGGAGCATCTCCAAATATGCTTACACTTTGTATGAAAAGAGTTGATAATTCAACAAAATTAGATGTTTGGTTTGCTTTTACTTGTAAGGAATTATCGTAAATAGTAATAATTACTTCTATGAATGTTATTGGGAACTTGTAAGTAATAAATAAGATAGGATACTTCACCGGAGGTTATTATGTCTACAGCACTAATACTTGGATTTTTTAAAGCAAATCCAACACTCATTTTAACTATTCTTTTTGCAGTTTCGGAAGCACTTGGAGCAAATCCAAAAGTCAAAGCAAACGGTCTTCTTTCACTTATTCTTTTACAAGTCCAAGGACAACTAAAAGGCAAAGGTGCTAAAGATTTGACACCTTAAATATAAATCAAATATATCACTAAATGGAGACTTAATTTATAGGTCTCCATTTTTTTATAAATAAAAATAGGAAACTTACGGAAAAGAGAATGGCACTCTGGGGCATTTCAACAACATCGGAAACTGCGGCAAACAATTACGCTATTCCAAAATTCCAATCTGAGACTGATCGTAACAGAAGTCCTTGGAATACATTTGCAGATGTTCGTGGTTGGGTTCAAAGAAGATACAAGACTAAAGTAAATTCAGGAATTTCTACTCGTTACTTTGACGAAGTTTTAGTTCCAGTTGTTGGATTGAATAGTACTGCAGCAGTAGGAGGAACTACTGGTATTGGTACTGCCGGTCCAGTCGCAGTTTTCTTTGAAGATCCTAACCAAGCATCACCAATTTCTGTAGGTGGTGGTGGAACTACTGGTATTGCTACGAATACTACTGGTTATGTTCATTTAGTGTTCAATGAACTTGTATTTGCTGGTGCTGGTGCAACAGTTAGAATTCGTACCTTTGATGCAAATAATGCTAACGAATCAACAGCAATTGTTGGAACTGCAGTATCAAATACTGGAACTCAATATGCTTGGGCGGGACCTGCTGCTAATCACGGTTCGCCAAATGTATATACTGGATTTAATGGTCAAATTACAAACCGAGTAGCATTTGCATTCACTACACCAAGTACTGTTTTGACTGCACAAGTTGCAATCTCAACAACATTGACTACAACAGGACAAACTGTTGCTGTTGGTGCAACTAACATTTTTGTTGATTCGGTAACAGGTGTTTCTATTGGAAGTTCCCTCACAGTTGCAGGCAAACTTGCAAATGTTCCTATTGTTGCTGTTGGAACTACCACCGTTCAGATTGGAACTGCAAGCACAATTGCAACAACGATTACTCAAGGACTTGGAGTTACATTCAGCACAAGAACTGTTGCTACTAAATTGTTTATTGATATTCCAAGTGGATTTGTTGGTGTAATTACTGACGGATCAAATGGTGTTGGTGTAATTAATTCATTCACTTCACAATTTGGAGACCTTCTTCGTAATGTTGGTGGTGCAGGAACTACTGGATCTGTTGGACTTGGAACTACTACATTAACTGTTAGATAAAAATTAAATGAAATTTGATGAATTGAACGAAGAAAATTATATAATCTTTGCTATCAAACACTACGAAAATCCTCAAGCAATGACGCAAGAGGATTTTTTTGAAGATATGAAAAGATTTAAGTGGATTAAACGACTTCTAAACAAATACAAAAACACAGGTGAATTGAATATTCATCTAATTATTAATCATTTTATGGTTCTTTATAATGTATTTGGTGAAGCAGCAACACCTTTATTATTTTATAAATTGAATAAAGAATTGTGGAGTATATTGAAAACTTTTGTTTTGTACCTTGGAAGACTTCCAGAGTATCCAAAGACATCTATACACGATATACCAATTGATATTGAATGTCTTAAAATTTTAAAATCAATCTAATGAAAGAAGAAACTCTTTTAAAATTTATTAATATTGTTCGTAATCTTCGTGAGGATGGTGAAATGGTTATTACTAATAATGCATCAAGTGGAAAAATTGCGGGATTGCCACCGGATAATCCTCCGGTCTTTAAGAATAGAAAAACTGAACCAAAAAGAAAAAATCGCAATCCATTTTTTAAAAATTTAGATCAAATAGAAAGACGAAACCCACCGCAATAGAAAAATGTTCAATCAAAACGTTACCTCTGATACAAAGATAGCTGTTCTAGAAGAAAGATTATCTGTATATGAGCAGATGGTAAGTAGGATTGACATAGCAATTCAAAAAATTAGTGAGACTAATCAAGGAATTAGCAAAATGCTCACAATTCACAATGAAAGAATTGAGCAATCAATTAGAACTGATGATATAATTGTAAAAATGATAGAAGATATGAAAATATCGTCAAAAATACAACACGAAGCAATCAGTGAAGAGATAGGGGAAAGAATAGAAAAATTAGAAAAAAAGGTAGAACACATATCACAAATAAAATGGATGACAGTTGGTTGTGGTGTGATTCTTGCTATACTTACGACGGCAATTTCATCTCTTGCTTCTGGAATGTGGACTCCTTCTGGAATGCAACAAAATAAAACAAATCAAAGTCAAAGTTTGACCGTACCAAATATTCGTGCTAGCATATAAGTCCTGAACTTTTTGTGAATGAATTTTATTGATCAAAAATACATTGGTCTGGTTTCTTCAAGACTGGAGAAGTTTAAACAAGTTAAAACTGGACTGTATAATTTTAGATGTGTATATTGTGGGGATTCACAAAAGAATAAAAGCAAGACAAGAGGATATATTTACGGTTATAAGAACGATCATAATTACAAGTGTCACAATTGTGGAGTATCTAAATCTTTTACTAATTTTCTAAAAGATATTGACACCACTCTTTATGATCAATATATTATGGAGAGATATAAGAATGGTTCTACTGGCAAGGGATCTAATACACCGGAACCAAAATTCACCTTTGAAAAACCAAAATTCACAAAAAAAGCATTTGATTTGCCATCCATCGCAGAACTAAATAAAGAACATTCGGCAAGAATTTATTTAGAAAACAGAAAAATTCCTCAAGATTTTTTGAGTCAATTATTTTATTGTGAAAAGTTCAAACAATGGACGAATGAACAAAAAAAAACTTTTGAATCTACAAAATACGATGAACCTAGAATCATCATTCCACTTATCAACAATGGAGAAATATTTGGATTTCAGGGTCGTAGTTTAAGTAAGAAACCAAAAGTAAAATACATCACAATTATTCTAGATGAAGATCAACCAAAAATTTATGGATTAAACAGAATTGATTGGAACAAAACTGTTTATGTTGTAGAAGGTCCATTTGATAGTATGTTTATTGAAAATTCAATTGCGATGGTTGGTGCGGATATTGATAAAATGTTTTTCATAGCAAATTTTGAAACCAATTTTGTTATGGTCTATGATAATGAAAAAAGAAATAAAGAGATGGTTGCACGATTAGAAAAAAGCATTGAGATGAAATTTCCTGTGGTAATTTGGCCAAAAGATTTAAAGGAAAAAGACATTAATGATATTGTATTATCTGGACAAGACGTGGAATCTATGCTAAAATTAAATACTTACCAAGGATTAGAAGCAAAACTTAAATTTACCAACTGGAAAAAAGTAGCATGAGTAACGGCATAAACGTAGTTAAGAGAGATGGGTCTATTGAAAGTTTAGACCTCAATAAACTTCATTTGATGGTTGAAGAGTCTTGTAAAGACCTTGCTGGAGTGTCTGCATCTCAAGTTGAGATGACTTCTGGAATTCAATTTTATGATGGAATTTCAACAAGAGAAGTTCAAGAAATTTTGATCAAATCTGCAGCAGATTTGATTGATTTAGAAAATCCAAATTATCAGTTTGTGGCAGCAAGACTTCTTTTGTTCTCTGTTCGTAAATCACTTTACGGAAAAATTAAAGATCATCCTACATTCTTTGAACATATTAATAAATGTGTAGATGCAAGTGTTTATGATAAGGAAATCTTATCATATTATACGGAAGAAGAACTAAATCGTCTTGGTGATTATATCAAACATAAACGGGATTATCTCTTCACCTATGCCGGTCTTCGTCAAGTTGTTGATAAATATCTTGTTCAAGATAGAAGCACCGGACAAGTATATGAAACTCCACAGTTCATGTATATGATGATTGCTGCAACAAAATTCTCCCAATATCCAAAAGAAACTCGTCTTTCATATGTAAAGAGGTACTATGACGCAATATCAAAACACAAAATCAACATCCCAACACCAATTATGGGAGGAGTTAGAACTCCTTTACGACAATTTGCAAGTTGTGTTCTTGTTGATTCTGATGATACCCTCGATAGCATCGGTCACTCTGATTTGGCTATTTACAAGTACGTTGCTCAAAGGGCTGGCATCGGTATCAATGCGGGCAGAATACGTGGTATCAATTCTAAAATCAGAGGCGGAGAAGTACAACACACAGGTGTTATTCCCTTCCTTAAAAAGTTTGAAGCAACTGTCAGAAGTTGCACTCAAAACGGTATCAGAGGTGGTTCAGCAACTGTTCACTTTCCAATCTGGCACCAAGAAATAGAAGACATTATTGTTCTGAAAAATAATAAGGGAACTGAAGATAATCGTGTTCGTAAGTTAGACTATTCTATTCAAATCAGCAAAATCTTCTATGAACGATTTATCCGCAACGAAGAAATCACACTCTTCTCTCCCCACGATGTTCCTGGTCTTTATGATGCTTTTGGCACTGATGGATTTGACGACCTTTATGTGGGTTATGAACGAAATGAATCTATTCCAAGAAAAACTATCGGTGCTCAAGAACTCTTTCTGGACCTTCTAAAAGAACGTGCAGAAACAGGTCGTATTTATATTATGAATATTGACCATTGTAATTCTCATAGTTCTTTTCTTGATAAGGTTTCAATGAGTAACCTTTGTGTTGCTGGTGATACAAAGATTAAAATCAAATACCCAAAAGCAATATATGATGATATTGGAGAGATTTATGATTGGAAAGTTTATGAAGAAGAAATTGAGATTGGAGATCTGGATGAATATATTAGTTCCAGAGAAATTAGAGTTATGTCTTATAAAGTAAGTGATAATGATCCTTGTGAGGATGTTCCTCAAATAGAAGTTCTTTCTTATAATACAGAAACTAATCAACAAGAATGGGCACCTATTACAGCATTTGCCGAAACATCACCAAAAGCAAAGGTAATGAGAATTACTGATGAAGAAAGTGGTAAGAGTATTGTAGTGACACCAGAGCATAAAGTATTCACAAAAAATCGTGGATATGTAATGGCAAAAGACCTAACCGAAACTGATGAGTTGGCAATCAACTAATATGATAGGAAGTGTAATTTCTATATTTTATAAATAGTTATGAGATTACACTTCCTATAATGAAAACATATATTGTTTATAAAATTACCAATAAGAATAACGGAAAATCTTACATAGGAAAAACTGAATACTCATTAGAACATCGTTGGAATCGTCATTTATCATCGGCAAGAAATGGTTCTAAATTTAGATTTCATTCTGCTATTAGAAAATATGGTGAAGATTGTTGGGACTTATCTGTGATTGAAACCTATCTGACCGAAGATGAAAACTTTATTAACGAAAAAGAAACTCACTTTATTAAACTCTTTGAAAGTGATACTAAAAAAGGTTATAATGCTACTTCAGGTGGAACTGGTGGATGGATGCTTCCCAAATGCTCTCCGGAGGTTCAGGAAGAATGGAGAAACAATATTTCTATAAGAACTACTGGTTCCAACAATCCAAACCATTCTGGATATACTGATGAGCAACTTATAGAAATAGGTGTAAAGTTTGTTAAAAAATTTGGATTTATTGGTGGTAGAACGAGAATAGTTGATTTTGCCAGTAATGAATTGAATATAAAGTTTCCAAAACATTTTTCTAAAAATAGATTTGGAGGAAACCATCAAAACTTTTATAAATCTATTGAAGAACAGACTGGATTGGTGTATAATTCATATTATAGAGACGAAACTCAAAGAACACTTGCTAAACAACTTTTAGAACAAAACAGGAGAAAAAAATGCTAAAGATTGAATATCTTGAAGAAGAAATTCCAGTTTATGATATTACTGTAGAAGGAACACACAATTTCTTTGCAAATAATATTCTGGTCCATAATTGCCAAGAGATTACACTTCCCACCAAACCTCTTCAACATATTGATGATCCAGATGGAGAGATTGCTCTCTGTATTCTTTCTGCAATCAATGTGGGTAAAGTTAAGGATGATAGTGAATTTGAAGAACTTTGTGATTTGGCTGTTCGTGGGTTGGAAGAACTCATTGATTATCAGCAATATCCAATAGTTGCTGCTGAAAAATCAACAAAAGCACGTAGATCTCTTGGTGTTGGATTTATTGGTTTGGCACATTATCTTGCTAAACTTGGTTTTGATTATGATTCTCAAGAAGCATGGGATGCAGTTCATAGTCTTTCTGAATCATTCCAATATTTCTTACTCAAATCTTCTAATCAGATTGCCAAAGAAAAAGGTGCTTGTGAATATTTCAATCGCACAAAGTATTCCCAAGGAATTCTTCCAATTGATACATACAAAAAGGATGTTGATGAACTGTCAAATCCAACTCTTCAACACGATTGGGAAACACTTAGAGAAGATATAAAACTGTATGGTCTTAGACACTCCACACTATCCGCACAGATGCCCTCTGAGAGCAGTTCAGTCGTCTCTAATGCAACTAATGGAATTGAACCCCCTAGAGGTTATTTGTCCGTCAAACAGTCTAAAAAAGGTCCTCTCAAGCAAATTGTTCCACAGTTTCAAAGTCTTAAAAACAATTATACGCTTCTTTGGGATATGCCTAGCAATCGTGGTTATATTAATATTGTTGCAGTTATGCAAAAATTCTTTGATCAAGCGATTTCTGGAAACTGGTCATATAATCCGGAGAATTATCCCGATAATGAAGTTCCTGTTAGCGTAATGGCACAAGATATGCTCACTTGCTTTAAGTATGGGCACAAAACAGCATATTATCAGAATACTTATGATGGTAAGTCCGATGAAATCAAAGAAGAAAAATCCAACCTTGACAGTTTAGTGCAGGACATACTAAACTCTAATGAAGATGACTGTGAGAGTTGTAAAATTTGATTATGGAAGAAACTAAAACAATACAAGGTATGACTGTTCTTAATACCCAACAAGTAGATTTCAAAAAACAACCAATGTTTTTTGGAGCACCTCAAGGAATTCAAAGATACGATTCTTATAAGTATCCTGTCTTTGATAAACTCACACAGCAGCAACTTGGTTTCTTCTGGAGACCAGAAGAAATCTCTCTTCAAAAAGATCGTTCTGACTATCTGACACTGCGACCTGAACAAAGGCATATGTATACTTCAAATTTGAAGTATCAGATTATGCTTGATAGTGTTCAGGGTCGTGCTCCTGGTATGGCATTTATTCCATATTGCTCTCTTCCTGAACTGGAAGCTTGTATGACAGTCTGGGGTTTTATGGAGATGATTCACTCTAGATCTTATACTTATATTATTAAAAATATCTATTCTGATCCATCAGAAGTATTTGATACTATTTTAAATAATGATAAGATTTTAGAAAGAGCATCTTCTGTTACCGGAACTTATGATGATTTCATCAATTCCGCACAACAATATGGATCTTCAAATCTATGGATTCACGCGCAAGAAGGTGCTGGTGGTGCAAGAGAGGAAAGATTAGAACTCAAAAGAAAACTTTATCGTGCGGTCGCAAATGTCAACATTCTCGAAGGTATCAGATTTTATGTCTCATTCGCTTGCTCGTTTGCGTTTGGTGAACTCAAACTTATGGAAGGATCCGCTAAAATTATCTCTCTCATCGCAAGAGACGAAAATCAGCACCTTGTCATTACTCAAAACATCCTCAATAAGTGGCGTGAAGGAGATGATCCTGAAATGCAACAAATTGCTGGAGAAGAAGAAGGGTGGGTAAGAAATGCGTTTAAGATTTGCGTAAATGAAGAAAAGAGATGGGCAGAATATCTCTTCAAAGATGGTTCTATGATTGGTTTGAATGATAAACTACTTTGGAACTATGTTGAATGGATTGCGAATCGTCGTATGAAGGCAATTGGTCTTAAACCAGAATATGATATTCCGGCAAAGAACAATCCACTTCCTTGGACAGACCACTGGTTAAACAGTAAATCAGTTCAAGTCGCACCCCAAGAAACAGAAATTTCTAGTTATGTGGTAGGTGGTATTAAACAAGACATTAAAAACGATACATTCTCTGGATTTCAGTTGTGACGCAAGAGGGGTTTTGCCCCTCTTTTTTATAAATAACTAAAAAGTATTTCTTATTCATATGTCTGGAACTTATAAGTCTAAAGAAATTTACAGTGAAGGAGTATTGAGAGGGTCTCAAAGTCAAATTAAAAAATCTAGTGGAGCATCAGCATTAACACCAGATGCGGCAGCACAACTTGGACCCAAAGCAGTAGAATTACAAAGAAAAAAAGCAAAACAAGTAGATGTTCCTAATTTTGTGAAGACTGTAAAAAAAGAAGAATTTGAAGTAAATGAAAAGATTGATGTAGGTGCTGATGCTGGTGCGACAATCAGTGATTTCGTTCATTCAAAGAGTGCTACATTCAAAGGTGATAGTAAGAAGCAAAGAATTAAGAGAGCACTTGGTGCCTATTACGCAGCACAAAAAGAAGAAACAGAAAACATTTATAATTATGTAATTGGAACTTTGGTTGATAGCGAATTCGCAGAAGATTATGAGACTGCTGAAAATATGTTTGAACATATGAGTAGTGAATTTGTAGCAGTCATTCTTGAAGAGTATATTGAAGAAAAGGCAAGAGGAACCAGACCAAAAAGAACAGTTCACGCATATGATGTTGACGAGACTTTGGTTGGACACGGTAAGAAAGGAAAAACAAACGTGAAAGTTCACGTAAATGATGCATCCGGTAAAAGAGTTAAGAGTTTAAGCAATCAAGAATTCAATACTCATAAACTTGATAAGGGACATTCTTATGATTTTAGTGAATTCAGAAGTGCTAAAAAGTTTGGAGAAACTTCAAGCGCAAACAAAAAAGTAATTAAAGATGTAAAAAGAAAGCAGGCAAGAGGACAAAATGTTCATATCATCACTGCTCGTGCGAAGTTTGATAATCCATCAGAGTTTCAAGGACATTTGAAGAAGAAAGGTGTTGATGTTCCTTTGAATAAAATTCATTATACTGGTGGAATGAAAGGTAGTGATATTGGAAAGAAAAAAGTAGATGTAGCAAAGGGGGTTGCAAAGCAGAGTGGTGCCAAGAAGATCCACATGTATGATGATGCCGCAAAGGTTCATAAGGCATTTGAGGGGGAAAAGAAAAATCAACCAACTTCCACAAAAATTAAAACTCATTTGGCAAAACCAAATGCATCTGGCGAAACACAACTTCGTTCTTATCAAGGAACAAAAGGTGGAAGAACTAGCGATAATCCTTCATCAACTACTAAACAAACACAACGCAGAAGACAAAGGGCAAGAAGAGGTATGAGTGAAGAGATGTCTTCTTATCTAAATATAGAAGAAGGAAAAGTCAAAGGAGAAATTATGTCACATTCCTACCAAGAAACCAAAGAAGATTTTGATCTTAGAGATAAACTCTTTATCAATTTCTCTGGAACTTCAAAAGCAAAAAATGAATTAAAAGAAGAAACTGAAATGACTCCATACGAACAATGGAAGTCTTTTGTTAAAGAAAATGAAGTTGAAGAAATTCAAGAGTCTGTTGAAATTGAAACAGAACTAAACGAAGAGTTAGTACCTATGAATTCCTATCAAGCTTGGAAATCATATCTAGAATCAATTTGAGATTGATAAAGGTCTTTCTAGTCCTAGAAAGACCTTTTATTTTTTTATAATAAATAAATAACTAAATAATAATAAGAAAAAGTATTTTTCAGTCATATGGAAACTTGGAACACTGTCAAAACTCTTAAAGATATCGCAGGGGCATATCAATCAATCTACGAAGCAAAGAAGCAAGTAGATCAGGATGAAGATGGTGATAATGATTTTGCCGATAATATGATTGCGAGAATGGTTGCTTCTGGTATGTCTAGAGAAGAAGCAATTAAAAAAGTAAAGAATAAGGAATACAATAAAGAAGAGTATTCCTTGGACGAGGAAACCAAAGCAGAAAAAGAAGCAAGAATAGCAGCAAGACGAGCAAGGGTTAAGCAAATGGAAGATGAAGGTGCAGTAATGACATCTTCTCGTAGAGCAAGTGAAGTAGCAAAGCAAAGAAAAGAAGCCAAGAAAGCGGAGGCACTTGAAAGAGCAGGGTCATCTGTCCTCAATCAAATGCGTGGAGCATCTGGAAGGGTCTCCGAGAGGCCTATGGGATCAGAAGCACCAAGGGCAAAGGAGAAGGCACCAGAAGCAACCAGAAGACTAAATCCGAACCTTAGAAAGGACAATCTTGGATCTGCTGCTGACCGAGTTCTCAAATCAATGAAAAAAGAAGAATTGGAACTTTGGGTAAATGAACTCATTGAAGAAGGTTATGACCTAAGTGAATATACTTGGGATGAGATGGCAGAGATTTATCTCGATGAAGCAACAAGAATGAGAAAAGAACTTGGAAAGGAAGGTGAGATTGCGACCCGTAAGGAGCTTGCATCACGTTCTAATGCCTACCAACGTTCTGGTAGTGTAGATAAGACCATTGCGGCGGCAGAGAGACGTGCAGACCGTCCTTACATCAAACCAGTGCGTGATGAAAGTAAATCTGATTATAATAAGAGACTGCAGAAAAGTTCGGACACTATGTCAAAACTTGCAGCATCAAGAAGAGGTTCAGTAAGAGACAAACCCCGTGCTGGTCTAAGAGGTTATGATGCTGCTATAAAAGGTATTGTTAGTGATAAAGAACTACAAAATTCAAGACGTTCTGCTATGGCTGCAGGAACTCTAACTCCCAGAGAGAAAAAAATGCTCAACAGAGAAGCATATGAAACCTATGAGTTTGTAGCATCATACCTTTTAGAGAATAACTTTGCTGAATCCGTTGAAGATGCAAATGCAATTATCAACAATATGAGTGAGGGTTGGTTTGAAAGTATTATGGAAGAAAAGAAACCACTTCCTGTTGCTAAAATGAAGAGAAAAGAAACAGAACTTCTTGGAAGTGATGAAGAACATTTTGCAACATTGAACACACCTATGGGTTCTCCTGAAAGAAAAAAAGCAATGAAAAACCTTGACAGATTTGATAATATAAATACGGCAAGAAGAAGTGTAGCAACTAGAGGTGGCAAGAGACCATTACCAATGCCCGAAGTTGGTAGATATAGATCAAAAGACGAAGATTAATATAATATTACAATTCATTAAGCACCTCTTGACAGGTGCTTTTTTTATGACTATAATCACTCTGTTAGGGTTGAAGATAAGTTGTATCTATATAACTTGAAGAATATTAAGAACCCGAATGAGTTATGATAATCCTTGGTTATATCAAGGAAAGATTTTTGAGACAGAAGATATTGGAGAGCACTTTGGATTTATCACAATGTTCTACTAGACTATAAATTCTATCAATTTCTGTTGAAAAATATTTACCTTCTATATTTGTATTATAATAGTCTTCACTTATAAGTACATTACGATTGAATTGTTCATAAGTTTCATAATAACTCATAGATTTCTTATGAGGACATAGATACAATATTTCCTTTATGAACTTATCTTCACCAAGATTTTTTATATCTACTTTAAGTTCATCGCAAGAGCTTAAATATTTTCTCCAATCACTTTCTTTCTTTTTTCTCCTTCCGGTTTTTCTATCTTTTTGACGAGTCCAAAAATGTTTCTTGCCAACATACTTTTTATTATTCGTGAGATTGGTAATTAAATATACAAACCCTTCCATTTCTTTTGGAATTTCAATTAAATCTTCTTCGTTATACTTCCACTCCATAAAAATATTTTCTTCCTTTAAAATTATTTATAGAAAATACTTCTGGTCTCTTAGAACACCAAAAGGATATGTTACTAAATTAGTTGAGCCGTTCTAGAGTCGGTCCGACACATAAATACAATTATTAAAACTTCAGAGAATCAGATGATCGGACCCAAAAAGAAACCACAAGATTTCGGATTTAAGAAAGGAGATACTCATCTCATTGTTAATGATATTACAGAAAAAGTAAAAGCATATAATTTTGATGGAAAACTTCTTTGGGAACTTCCTGCATTAGCAAGAGGACAGGGGAGTGATTATGAGTTTAAATTTTCAAATACAGATACTCCTCCTGGTCTTTACAAAATTGGAACTATCTACAAGGATTATGAGAAAGATTCCACGCCAGAATATTCTAGGGATGTGATGGCATTTGGGTGGTATAGTTTTGATTTGGTTGAACTTGAGAATCAGGAGGCAAAGAATGGCCGTGCTGGAATCATGATTCATGGTGGTGGTTCTGCCTGCGGGTGGCCAGGCGCCTGGGCAGCAATGCAGAAACTCTTCTCAACACATGGTTGTGTAAGAATGCATAATCAACACCTTAAAGATAATCTTCTTCCTTTGACGAAAAAGGGGACAGTCTTTGTTTCTGTATTTCAAGAGGGATGATTACTTCAATTCCACAACCAGGTATTAAATTAATCAAAGAATTTGAAGGATGTCATCTTAAAGCATATCCGGATCCTCTGTCAGGTAAACTTCCAATCACTATAGGATGGGGGTCTACTCGCAGGAAGAATGGATCTCCATTTAAACTTGACGACACCATTACTCAAAAGGAAGCAGATGAATTATTGATTGCTCAATGCGAGAGTCAGTTCTTACCAGCACTTTCTAAAATCCCATATTGGAGAGAAATGAATGACAATCAACGCGGAGCACTACTATCCTTTGCTTACAATCTCGGTGCTGGATTTTACGGTGGAAGTGGGTTTAATAGCATCACTCTCAACCTTCGTGAGAAAAATTGGACGGCAATCCCAAAAACATTAGAACTCTATAGAAATCCTGGAAGTAATGTTGAGACGGGATTGCTCCGTAGAAGGATTGCTGAAGGGAAATTATGGAAAAAAATAATCATTCCTTAGTCTCCAGATATGCCATTCGTAGTATGTAGTAAATACACCACATAGTAAAAATTAAACCTGCTCCAAGAATTATACATACTCCCCAGGGAAACTCATTCATTTCATCTTCCTTCTTCTTTGTGTATCCAAACTTTTAAATTTTTAACGTATTTTCTTAATATCTGTGCTTGCTCTTCGTGCCAGTAATCTCCTGTTTCTAGGTGAATACGTGTATGATTATCTATTGCTTGTAGCATTTGGTGAATGGGTTTGTTCCATTTTTCTCTATGTGGAGTATCAAACTCTCTTGCCATAATACCTCATTTCTTTTTGCCTCCATTTTTAGCTTTTTTAATAGTTGCATTACCTTGATTTTGTTTGGATTGCTTTCCACCAGCAGAACCTTTTTTACCTTTATTTGCAGACTTACTCATGAGGGCATTTCTATTTGTAAATATTTATACTTTTTATGGAAGAATTCCAAAAGATTGACAAATCCTAAATATTCTGATATTATGTTGAAACCCAAACACATTGGGTCATATCATGAGATTTTGATGTGAAACTTAGAGCCGTGGGCAATGCCTCCCGAGAGGGTTGGAACTTCTCCTTTGCCTATACGGATGTCGAATTCTATTAAACTAATGCTTTTCAAAAAAACAATTCAAACCCTTTCGGTCGTTGCTCTGAGTCTTGGTGCTCTTGCCCCAATTCCCTCTCAAGCGGCGACCTGTTCTTATGCTTCACATTATGGGATTGGTGACGGTTACGATGGTCAAAGAACTGCTAATGGCGAACGGTTCAATGCTTATGGTAACTCAGCCGCACATCGTGATCTTCCATTTGGCACTAGATTGAGAGTAACTAATGAATCAAATGGAAAATCTGTTGTTATACGAATCAATGATCGTGGTCCATATGTAAGTGGTAGGAGTCTTGATCTTTCTTATGGTGCTTTCTCAACGATTGCATCACCAAGTAGGGGAGAGATTAGGGTTTGTTATTCTAGATTGTAATTGATAAATAGGGGAGAGTTCATTCTCTCCCTTTATGTTTAATTTTAATTTTGGAAATAAAAAACCAGATATTAAACAATATGCAATCATAGGAATTATCTTAAGTTCTGTGATTGCAACTCTTACACAATGTACTGGAATTCAAGAAACATCCTTATGGGATGTATTTGATGAGGTGCAACGTAAGTTTTTCCCTCAAACAATCTTGAATGATTTCATCATCAAAGATCCCGAAAAATTGGATCGTAGGGTGAAGAGAGATGTTGATTTGGCAATTGCTGAGTATGAAAGATTGACAGGAGATGATGGAAAGATTAGGATGCCTAAACCACGATATTCAGAGAAACCACCAGACGGGTCTTATGTCCAATCAGTTTTGGGTGGTGAAATGAGATTGTGTGCTCCTTGGGTAAACGATTGCCCCTTTACAGACCAGAATAATGCGGATGTAACTCAGCGGTAGAGTTCCTGCTTGCCAAGTAGATTGTCGTCGGTTCGAATCCGATCATCCGCTTTCCCAGAAACACTGGGATATAAATAAACTTCGTAGTTATAAAACTTAACAAATTTATGAAATTTAAATCAATTTTTGCTGGTGCCGTTATTGCCTCTGGAATGGTTGCACCTGCTCTTGCGACTCCAAACGGGCAGTTCTCTGATGTTTCTCCAACAAATTGGGCATATCAGGCAATTACCAATCTAAATGCTCGTTATGGTTGCCTTGCTGGTTATCCAAATGGTACTCTAAAACCATCCCAGTCTGCTACTCGTGCTGAACTAGTTGCTCTGACAAATGCTTGTCTGGATCGTATTTCTGAGTTTTCTAGTGCTGAAGATGCCCGCACTGCTTCTGCTCTTCGTGCTCAATTCTCCAAAGAACTTGCAGTTACTAATGCTCGTCTGAGTGTATTGGAAGTTGCTTCTGCTCGTAAGGCACAAGGAGTTGGTCAATATGTTGGTGTTGGCGTTCTTCTAAATCAACAAGGTGTAAGTGGTAATGGTTATGGTGCTAATCGTACCGTTTCTGGTGCTACCGTTCAGGCACGTTTCCCTGTTGCTACTGCTTGGGGTAATGAAGTCTCCGTTCGTCCTTATGCTAACTTTGTTGGCAGTCCTTCCGGTCAGATTGGATCTGCTGGTGGTGCTCTTGCCACTTATGATTATTCCATTTCAAGCAAAACTCTTGCTGATGGAACTAAAGTAAGTCGTGCAAATGTTTATGGTGGTGTTGGTTATCAAGTTCCTTTCGTAAATAACACTACTTCAAACTATCAGTCTGCTGTTGGTTCACAAGGTCAAGTTGTTCTTGCTCTTGGTGTTGAAGGTCGTATTACCAATTCTTTGGTTGGTTTTGCCGATGTTAAGTTCCCTACCACCAATGCTGCAAATAGTTATGGAGTTACTGGAGGTTCTTATAGTCCAGTGTTCACAACTGGTCTTGGTATCAAATTTAACTGATAGACTACTCATAAGTTGAGTTGGACTACCTCTTTATGGGGTAGTCTTTTTTTTATAAATAATAAAAAAAGTCTATAATGGAAACTTTATTTAAATCTTTGAGTGATGCTCAAGCATCACTTTTTGTTTTATTTCAAAAGACGTGGATTTACCATTGGAATGTTGTTGGACCAGACTTTCAACAACTTCATACACTCTTTGGTGGGCAGTATGAGACTATGTTTGAAGAGATTGATACCCTCACCGAACATATGAGGTATTTGGGAATGAAACCAGTCAGCACTCTCACAAGAGCAGTTGAAGTATCTCAAATTTCAGAAGCAGATAGTTCAATTGGTGCTATGGAAATGGTTTCCCAACTACGTGATGATAATAAGAAACTCATTGAAATGCTTACTGTAATATCAGAAGAAGCAGATGACCAAAAGCAATACGCAACATCAAATTTAGTTCAAAGTTTATGTGAAACTCACGGTAAATTTGTTTGGCAATTAAGAAGTATTTTAGAATAAAGACTTGAATTTTTTGAATAGGTATGGTAAGATGTTAAAGGTTAGATGTAAAAATTGTAATGCTGTGTTGGAGTCTCATCCGACACAGACCAGATGTTGTGGTTGTGATAATTTCACAACTTTAAGAGGAGAAAATATCTCTGGATTAGATTTAACACGAATAGAATTAATTTCAAATTTTCGTGGTGAATCTAATTCAACAACACTTCTTACACAAGAAGATATTGCTTATCACGAAGCAAGACGAAACCGCAAAATTAGAAAAATGGAGTTTGAAATTAGATGAGTTGGGAATCCCCAAAACTTTCAAAAAGAGATATTGAACTACTTACAGTCACTCTTGATGATTATATTTTTTATGCCAAAAACGATGGTGGCCCTGATACGGGAGAAGTTGAAAGATTTCTTCATAGATTAGAAGATCATTTAAATAAGTTTTGATTTCAACATAGTTATAGATTTTAACATTTATAACTATTAGTATCCTCTTGATACAAAATAAATGGATCAACACACCTATGATAATTGGATTAAGATCAAAGAAACTTTTGAAAAATCCGGCAATACCAATAATATGTTTTATAGACGTGCTTGTGAAATTATAAAATCAAAAAAAGACCCATTAGCAAAATATCTTGGTGATGAAAAATGAATTATGATGATATTGAAAAATTGATTGATAAAAAAATTCAACAGCACGAATTTAGAATTGGTATTATTAGTGGAATTTTGGGATCCCTATTTGTATTTGGAATTATTCACGCAATTTGGTTAATCAAAGAAAGCATATAAATTCTCTTGACAGATCAACAGATTTTTGGTATGATTAATTCACACAACTTAAATATGATTATGGAAACTTTTACAATTGAAGAATTTCAAGAAGATTTTGATAATCTTTTAGGAAGAGTTGAGACTGGTGAATCTTTTGTAATTACTAGTGAATATGGAAATGCTGTTCTTATTCCATATGCTGAATACAAAGAAGTAAATGAATTTGTAAAATGTTTATGTGATCACGACGACGGTTGTTGATTCTTTCTGATGATACGGTTCTGTCGCCTATTGGTTAAGGCCGACACCTTATAAGTGTCTGAACGGAGTTCAATTCTCTGCAGAACCACTATTAATAATATTAAAATTATCTTATTTTTTATGGGGAAAAAACCTACGTGGAACGACAACGAATTGATTGATGCAGTATCTAAATGTAAAAGTTTTAGTCAAGTTGCATTTTATTTAAATATGTCCAAATCTACCAATTCATTGTTAAAAAAAAGAGCAAATGAATTGGGATTAGATTATACGCATTTTAAAATTTCAGGATATGATGCAAAACCTATTGCTGAAATATTAATTTATGCAAATGAAGACATAAAGGGAACTCATAAGTTAAAAATAAGATTAATTAAAGAAAAATATTTTGATCATAAATGTTATAATTGTGGTATAACAGAATGGAATGGTAAACCAACTCCTATAGAACTGGAACATATTAACGGAGACAGGTGTAATAATAGATTGGAAAATCTAACCATATTATGTCCAAATTGCCACGCACAAACCCCAACTTATAGGGGAAAAAATATTAAGTTAAAAAGAATAGCAACATATTTACCAGATTAAGGCCTTTGGCAGGGTTCGATACCCTGGGCGACTATTACTAAATATAACGAGAGAGTTTATTACTCTCTTTTTTAATATAATATTGTAAAATTTTTTATGAAAATTGGTTTTAATTGTAGTTCATTTGATTTGTTTCACGCTGGGCACGTTACTATGCTTAAAATGGAAAAAGAATTATGCGATTACTTAAAAGTTGCACTTCAAGTTGATCCGACCGTAGATCGTCCTGGCATTAAAAATAAACCAGTACAATCTGCTTACGAACGTTATGTTCAACTTCAAGGATGCAAGTATGTTGATGAAATCCTTGTTTATGAAACAGAAGAAGATCTTCTTAATTTAATTCAATCCCAAACAATTCATATAAGATTTTTGAGTGAAGAATATAAAGATAGAGATTTTACTGGTAAGCAATATTGTATTGATAATGGTATAGAATTATTCTTTCATTTAAGAAGGCACAAATATTCTTCAACTGAAATTAGAACTAGAGTTCATCATCTTGAAGAACAAAAAAGAATAAAAAAATTAGAAGAAAATGTAATAGAACAATATTCCCCAGAAATTTTAGAAAAATATTCTTTTAAAGATAATTAACTATGACAATTTTAGTGACTGGTGGGTGTGGATTTATTGGCAGTAATTTTATTCACCATTTAAAAAAGAGAACAAGTGAAAAAATCATTTGTATTGATAAAATGACTTATGCTGCTGATTATGGAAATATTTCAAATTTAGATATTGAATTATATCCACTTGATATTAATAATTCGGATTATGTATTTAAAGAAAATAAAATTAAAACCGTCTATCATTTTGCTGCGGAAAGTCACGTAGATAATTCAATTAAAAGTTGCTCCGAATTTATCAATACTAATATTAATGGAACAGTCAATCTTTTGAATCTTTCTATGAAATATAATGTTGAGAAGTTTATTCATATTTCTACGGATGAAGTTTATGGTTCAATTGAACACGGTAAATTTACGGAGACAACAACATATAATCCAAGAAATCCATATTCAGCATCAAAAGCTGCAAGTGATCATTTTGTGATGGCTTACCATAATACTTACGGTCTTCCTGCTATCATTACAAATTGTTCAAATAACTATGGACCAAGACAGCACGAAGAAAAATTAATTCCAAAGACAATTAAAAATTTAATGATGGGGAATAAAGTTCCTATCTATGGTGATGGGCAACAAATTCGTGATTGGTTATATGTTCAAGACCATTGTGAGGCAATTTTAGTTGTGGCAGAAAAAGGAAAGTTTGGTGAAAAATATAATATTGGTGGAGAATGTGAAGTCAAAAATCTTGATTTGATAAAAAATATTCTTAATATTATGAAAAAAGACGAAGATATGATAGAATATGTGAAGGACCGTCCAGGGCACGACCGTAGATATTCAACTGATATTACTAAAATACAAACTGAACTTGGTTGGTCTCCTAGATTTAATTTAGAACAAGGATTGGAAAAAACCATTGAATGGTATAAAAGTCATTTACAATAAAGGCATTTTAAACTAAAATACATAGTACATACACTAATAAGTTAATTTATGAGTCAATATAAAAAAACTGCACTTGTTCTTGGTGCGGGTGGCTTTATTGGAAGTCATATGGTAAAACGATTGAGATCCGAAGGATATTGGGTCACCGGAGTAGATGTTAAACTCCCAGAATATTCTAAAAGTGAAGCAAATGAATTCATCCTTGGAGATTTGACAAATCAATTATTTACTGATAAAGTAATAATGTTTAAAGGATATCAACAAAACTTTTATAAATTTGTCCCATCCAAATACATATCAGCATTTGATGAAATATATCAATTTGCCGCTGATATGGGAGGTGCTGGATATATTTTTACTGGAGAAAACGATGCTGATGTGATGAACAATTCTTGTTCTATCAATTTGAATATTCTTCGCTCGGTTAAAAATTTAAATGACAATCTTGGCGTGAATAAAACAAAAATATTTTATTCGTCATCAGCGTGTATGTATCCAGAGCACAATCAATTAGATCCTAATAATCCAAACTGCCGTGAAGAATCTGCTTATCCCGCTAGCCCAGACTCTGAATATGGATGGGAAAAACTTTTTTCAGAACGTCTTTACTTTGCGTACAATAGGAATTATAATATACCTGTGCGTGTATGTCGCTACCATAACATCTTTGGCCCCGAAGGGACCTGGAAAGGCGGAAAAGAAAAATCCCCAGCAGCAATTTGTCGCAAAGTAGCAGAACTTCCTGATCTTGGTGGATCCATTGAAGTTTGGGGTGATGGGGAGCAAACTCGTTCGTTCCTTTATATCAATGAATGTATTGAAGCGACACGAAGATTGATGGAATCTGATTTTATGGGACCAGTCAATATTGGATCTGAAGAGATGGTAACAATCAATCAACTTGTGGATATTACTGCTAAAGTTTCCAGCAAAACAGTACAGAAAAGATATAAATTGGATGCTCCCCTTGGTGTCCGTGGTCGTAATTCTAATAATGACTTAATTCGTAAAGAACTCGGTTGGGATTATAGTATGACTTTAGAAGAGGGTATTACAAAAACTTACAAATGGATTGAGGAACAATTAAATGGTTGAAAATTTTTCTTGGAGTGATAATAGAAGAGAAGATTGGAGAGATTATGTCCGTTCTTTGGAAAATGATAATATAAGTGAAATTCTTGGAGCAATTCCATCAGGATGGAATGTACCACCAAAAAGTCATAATGAATTTGTGATTTGGTTGATGAATAGAATTGATCCAAAATTAACTGTAGAACTTGGAGTTGATTGGGGATATTCATCTTTTATGCTTGCTTTGAATACAAAAAATGAGGTTGTTGGTATTGATTGTTTTGATATTTCAAAACATAGTTTAAGAAAAGATGATGACTATCAATTTGTTATGGACATAAAAGAAAAACTAAAACTTGATAACTTAGAAATTATTAAAGGATATTTTGACGATGTAGCAAAAACTTGGAATAAAGAAATCAATCTTCTTCATATTGATGGTCTTCACGATTATAATAATTGTAAAAATGATTGCGATACCTGGGCGCCATTTTTGGAAGAAAGAGGTGTAGTATTATTCCACGATACTATTTCAAATCCAGATGGAGTTGGACTTTTCTTTTCTCAACTTGAACTTCCAAAAGTGAATTTTACCAATTCTTGTGGATTGGGTGTTGCTTCAAATGATGTTAAATTGATTGAAGAAATTAAACAAGTTTTTAAACTATGATTAAACTTATAATCCTTGATGTGGATGGTGTTCTTACTGATGGCACCAAATATTATGATCATGATGGGAAAGTAGTTCTTAAACTTTTCTGTGATAAGGATTGGACTGCAATTAAAAGGTTTCGTGCTATTGGAATTCCAGTTGTTTTTATAACTGGCGATCCTTATAATGAGATCATTCTTAAGAATAGAAATCTCCCTGTTGTAGTGAATCGTGGCGAAGGATTTCATAAAGACAAAGTAAATTATCTTGCAGAAGTTCTTGATGATTACAATTGTCTTGTAGAAGAAGTTGTTTATCTTGGAGATGATCTTTTTGATTATGGTATAATGAGAGAGGTTGGATATCCTTATTGTGTGTTAAATTCACCAAGAACTCTTCAAGACATTTCTGTAGTTCTTCACTGTAATGGTGGAGAAAATGCAGTGATGTGTTTGTTTGAATATCTGGAGGATAGAGAATTGATTCCGGTTGTTCCTTATGATGAGGTAATGTCTAAAATTTATGAACTTGACTTGAAGGAAAACTTTTAATGAAAGACATTTCTCTTTATGGGCATCTGACTATTGATACGATTCTTGACGGTAATTCTGAAAAGAAAAGTTTAGGATCAATGGCAAATGTTTGGAGATCTTTACTTGAGATTGATTCAACATTAAATATTGGACTTTCTCCAATTGATGTTGGTCAAGCACTTGTTTATATTGATAAACTTTCAGCACAAAGGTATTCAAAAGCAAATTTAAATCTAGTTCAACACAAAGTAAAAATCTTCGAATCAAAAGTTCACCATCTAATTTATCTCAATGAAATGTCTATTCATGATTTTATTCCAAAACTGAATGGTATTATCACTGCAGATATATGTTCTGGAAAATCATTGAATAAAGATTTACTTAAGGGTGTAGATTATCTTTTTATTTCTGATGAAGATATTGATGGCAATCTTTCAGATTACGTGAATACAATAAAGGGGTATGTGATACTTCATAGTTCATCAGGAAGCATTGTATCAAATGGAAAAGATGAGTTTTTCTATAAACTGCCTAAAGATTTAATACTGAAAGGTGTTAATGTTCTTGGTGCTGGTGATACATTTGCGTCTTGTTTCTTATATAAATTACTAAGGAATGAAGGAAGCATCCACAACTGGATCGAATTTGCTCATTTAAAGACAACTGAAATTATTAGGAATTCGATATGAAACCAAATATTCTTGTTCCGATGGCGGGACTTGGTAGTAGATTTATTAAAGAAGGATTTAAAGTACCAAAGCAGTTAATTAATATCAAAGACAAACATCTAATTGATATTTCGCTTGATTGTTTGAACTATGAAGATTGTAATCTAATCTTCGTGGTTAGGGATGAAACTGTTTATAATTTTCATATTGATGAACTCCTAAAGAAAAAGTTTGGTGAAGATATCAAGATTGTTATTATTGATAAACTTACTGATGGATCTGTGAGCAGTTGTCTGTATGCAGAAGAATATATTGATAATGATGCGCCTCTTGTAATTCATACTCTAGATATTGAATTCCGTCCAGTATTTGATCCGCATACTATTAATAACTTGAATGCAGATGGACTCCTTTTGACATTTAAATCAAATTCTGCAAATTATAGTTATGCTGATGTTAATGAAGATGGATATGTAAAAAGAACTGCTGAAAAGAAAGCAATTAGTTCTAATGCCTGTGTTGGTATCTATGGATTCAAAAAAGGATCCGACTTCTGCAAGTATGCAAAGGAAATGATCGAAAGAGATATTAGAACTAATAATGAGTTTTATATTGCACCTTTGTATAATCTTCTTATTGATGATTGTAAGAAAATCGTTACTTCGGATGTAGATAAAATGCATGTATTTGGAACTCCTGATGAGTTTCATTTCTACAAAGAAAATGTCATTCGTAAGGTTGGTGATAAACCAATTGCTATTTGCTCAGACCATTCTGGATTTGAATCAAAGGAAAAGTTTAAACATATTCTAGAAAAACACAATCTTGAGTATATTGATTTTGGAACTATCTTGAATAAGGATTGTGATTATAGTGATTATATTGCACAAGCAGTTAAAGCAATTGCTGAGCGTGATTGTGATTATGGATTTGGTTTCTGTAGAACAGGTCAAGGTGTGAATATTTGTGCTAACAAATACAAAGGTATTCGTTCAGCACTTATCTATGATGATTTCTCTATGGAGATGGCAATCCGACATAATTGTGCTAACTTTTTTGCAATTCCTGCAAAAGATTATACTATCGAAAAAATGGATAAGTATTTGGAAATCTGTTCTACTCATAACTTTGATGGCGGTCGTCATCAGGTTCGTATTCAGGAATTAGAAAAATGATTCAAGCAAATATTGTTGACTTTAAAGCAGGATGGTTTGTTGGGGACTTTGAACCATCTATTTTTAAGAATCCATTTTTTGAAGTTGCACACCATTCTCACACAAAAGGTCAACAAACTTTTCCTCATTACCATGCAGTCACTAATGAACTTAACTACATTGTAAAAGGTGAACTAATAGTATCTGGAAAGCATTTGAATGCAGGTAATATGTGGATCTATGAACCAAAGGAAATTTCTGATGTTGAGTTCTTGAGTGATGTTGATCTTATAGTAGTGAGATGGCCGTCTATTCCTTCGGATAAGTATATGGTATGAAACTGATAGCACATAGAGGTAATATTGTAGGACCTAATCCTCTAGAGGAGAATAAACTAGAATACATTGAAGCAGCAATTGCAGGTGGATATGATGTTGAGATTGATGTAAGATGGGAAGATCATCAGTTTTATTTGGGACATGATGGACCACAATATTATGTCCCTATGACTTGGTTAGTTAAAAGAAAAGATAAACTTTGGATTCATTGTAAAGATTTTAAATCTTTGAATATTTTTTCTAATAGTCCAATAGATTTTAACTTTTTTTGGCATGAAAACGATAAGTATACTTTGACTAGTAAAGGTTATATTTGGACTTATCCTGGGCAATTATTTGAAAATAATTCTGTTATTGTAATGCCAGAAGTATTCGACTTGCAAAATATTCAAGATAATGGTACAATAGCATACAGCAAAAAATCTTTTGCTGTATGTAGTGACTATGTGGAAAAATTTAAATGACATCTACGATTTCCCCAGTATTTAAAGAATTAAAACAATATGATAAAATTAATGTTATAGATGTTGGATCTGCAAGAGCATCTTTTTTGGTAGAATTGGAAAAATCCTTTGATCTAAAAAATGTTTATTCTATAGGAATTGATCCAATTGATTATGGAGTAGAATCTCATTATGATAAGTTTTATCGTGTTTGTCTGGATGACGTTAAAACTCCTCAAAAGCAAATATTTTATAACGATGATCAATCCTCTTCGCTGCTTTCTTCCAAAGGTGAAAAAATGGGCTTGGTTGACATTTTAAATATCAATAGCATTATCGATGTTGATATACCAGAAAATATTATACATTTTATTAAAATAGATGCAGAAGGAAAGGATTTGTCTATTGTAAAATCTTTATCAAAACAAAATTTAAATAGAACAAAATTTATTGCAATAGAATGTCCAAATAAAATTCCAAGATATGATGGCGAATATATTAAAAAAGATTGTATTGAATATTTTAATTCTATAAATTTTGAATTTTTTTATGAATACGATACTAATATTGAATCTTGGAACAAATCAGATTTGAGTGATGTCGTTTTTATAAACAAACGAGAATTATGAAAGTAGCATTATGTTTATCCGGTCAACCAAGAGTAGTTGACATTGGGTTTCAAAAACTAAGCCAATCAATTCTTCAGCACAATGATGTTGATGTGTTTATTCATACTTGGTTTGATCCTGAAAATCTTAGTACAAATTCTGTCATTCCTGGCAGAGAATCTCATAGGTTAGATCCTCAAGCAATTGATAAATTGATTCATTATTATCAACCAAAACGCATTATGGTTGAAAAACCAAAAAAGTGGTCAAAAAGATATGAGTTTCCTGATAAGGTTTTTACACATTCGCATACTTGGGCACTTGAAGTTCCTGTAGGATTGGAAGCGGCAAAAGATTATATTTGTGATACTACAAATAGTATGTTTTATAGTATTATGATGTCAAATCTTTTGAAGGAGCAATATTCAACAGAAATCGGAATTGAATATGATTTAGTAATTCGAAATAGAATTGACTATTCTCCTCATGTAGTGCTAAAATTGAATGAGATTCCAATAGATGATTGTACACTAATATATCAAGATCTATATCAACCTGATGGTATGATTAGTGATTGGTTTGGTATGGGATCAACAAACACTATGAATGTTTTTTGTGGCGTATATAATCAAATAGGTCATCTCATCCGACAATCAAATGAAGTTGATGGATATTGGTGCAATGAACTTCTTCTTAAACATCATATCAAAAATAATAAAATTAAAACAAATCCTATAGACTATCAAGTTCACTATTAACATGAAGAAAGCACTTATTACTGGCATTACTGGTCAAGATGGATCATATCTTGCGGATTTACTTTTGAGCAAAGGATATGAAGTTCATGGAATTATTCGTAGAAATTCAACATCAGATTGTACTGATAGAATTAATTATCTTTTAGGAAATCCCAAAATCACTTTACATTACGGAGATCTAACTGATTTCTCAAATATTACATCTATCATTCAAGAAACTCGTCCTGATGAGATCTATAATCTTGCAGCACAAAGTCATGTAAAAGTATCTTTTTCCAATGCACTTTATACTGCTGATGTAGATGCTTTAGGTGTTTGTCGTATTCTTGAAGCACTACGAATTCTTGGCATGATTAATACGACCAAGTTTTATCAGGCAAGCACTTCAGAAATGTATGGTCTTGTTCAAGAAATTCCTCAACGTGAAGGTACAAAATTTCATCCAAGATCTCCTTATGGTGTGGCAAAACTTTATGCTTATTGGATTACTAAAAACTATCGTGAAGCATATGGTTTGTTTGGATGTAACGGAATTCTTTTTAATCATGAAAGTCCTCGTCGCGGAGAAACTTTTGTGACTCGTAAGATTACTAAAACTCTTGCAGAGATCAAGAATGGTAAACGTAGTCTACCATTAGAACTTGGTAATATAGACGCAAAACGTGATTGGGGTCATGCAAAAGATTATGTGGAGGCAATGTGGTTAATACTTCAACGTAATAAACCAGATGATTATGTTGTTGCAATGGGTGAACAGCATTCTGTTCGTGAATTTGTTGAGATTGCCTGTGAACATTTTGGATTTGATATTGAATGGAAAGGAGAGGGAATAGAGGAGGTGGCAGTCTTTAGAAATACAAATAATGTTCTTATAAAAATTAATTCAGAATTTTATCGTCCTGCTGAAGTTGATTCTCTTGTTGGTGATTCTAGTTATACTAAAAGCAGAATTGGTTGGATTCCCAGATACTCTTTTTCTGATCTTGTAACGGAAATGTGCGATAGTGATTTGGAGGCAACAAAGTGAAGAAAAGGATTGTATTTTGGGTAGAAAATAAACCATATCAAACTTTTTCTTACATCTATGCTGGAATGAAAAAAGCATTTGAAAGATTGGGTTGTGAAACATATTGGTTTAGTGATTCTAATTATCCTTCAAAATTGGAGTTTGATTACTCGGATTGTATTTTTTTTGTAGATAATCAAGGTCCACTTGATTGGAATGTTCCTATTATTGATAGTGGAATTTATTTTTCTTATGATAAATTTACAAATCTGGATAAGTATCTTGATAAGGTCAAGTGTCTTGTGAATTATCGAGTTGCTGAATTCAAAAAACCAATTCCGGATAATGATAGGTATATTGAAGTTGAAAAAGGAGTTACTTTTGATACTCAAGCACCAGAACCTTATAATGTTGTTTATTTTAGTTGGGCAACTAATTTGCTTCCTGATGAAATTGATTTTGATTGGGCCAATAAACAGAGAAATGATGAATATAATTTTGTTGGTACTATTCATTCTCCCCGTCCAAATTCCAAACCCCTTCATCAAGATTTTATTGATATTGTAAAAAATAAAAATATTACATTCAATCATTATAATCCTAATATTAATCCTGCAACTGATCAGGAACATATTGAGATTCTTCAAAAATCGATGTTTGTTCCAGATTTTAGACCACAAGAACAAAAAGATAATTGGTATGTTTCATGTCGTGTTTTGAAGGCAATTAGTTATGGTTGTCTTACTGTTTCGGATTCTTCTTATCTTAAACACTTTATTGATGATAGTCTTTTGGTTTCTGAAAATGCTCAAGAAATATTTGATCTTGGAATGAGAAATCAGTATAATAAAGATTTAATTGTACATCAAATGGAAATTATAAAAAGAGATCATACTTATTTAAATAGGTGCAAAGGTATTCTTCAAATCGTAGAAAATATAAAATGAAAATTACAATTTTAGGTTCCAGTGGACAGATCGGTGCCTATCTTACCGAGTATCTGCGTAAAAAAGGACATGTAGTTGAAGAGTTTGATGTAGTTAATGGACCTTCACAGGATATGACCGTAATTCCTAATCAATATCTTGAAATAAAAATTAGAGATTCTGATTTTGTATTCTTCCTTGCATTTGATGTGGGTGGATCACGTTATCTTAAAAAGTATCAACATACTTTCCAGTTCATTGATAATAATACTCGTTTGATGGCAAATGCTTTTGGATTTCTTCAAAAGTATAATAAGAGGTTCATCTTTGCCTCATCTCAGATGAGTAACATGAGTTATTCTCCTTATGGAGTTCTCAAGAACGTTGGTGAACTGTATACCAAATCACTTAAAGGACTGATCGTTAAGTTTTGGAATGTTTATGGTATTGAGAAAGATCAAGAAAAAGCACACGTCATCACAGACTTTATTCGTAAAGGATTTGAGACTGGTTTGATTGATATGCTTACTGATGGCGAAGAGGAACGTGAGTTTCTTTATGCTGAAGATTGTTGTGAAGCACTTGAAACCATTATGGAGAATTATACTGACTTTACCTCAGAAGATAATCTTCATATTACTAGTTACCATCCAACTAAGATTATTGATATTGCAAATATGATTATTGGGCAATTTAATTTGATTGGTAAGTATGATATAAAACTTCAACCATCTACCGAAAAAGATAGTGTTCAGATGGATAAAAAGAATCGTCCAGATTTATATCTTTCTAAGTGGTGGATTCCCAAAACAACAATAGATCAAGGAATTTCAAAAGTTTTTAAAAGTATGGAGAAAAATTATGTTAGCGTGTAATCAACTTGGCAATAATGGAAGACTTGGGAATCAAATGTTCCAATATGCTGCACTAAAAGGTATCGCACATCGTAGAGGATTTGATTATTGTATTCCCCCATTTGACCAACAAGGAATTGATAATTATGGACTTGGTGATGCCTTTAATATTAAATCTTTTACTGGTATAGCAAATCTTCCATCAGTTGGAGAACCTCATTTTCATTACAGTGAAGAATTTCACAATACTTGTCCAGATGATGTTACTCTTGTTGGATATTTCCAAACTGAAAAATATTTCAAAGATATTGAAGACCAAATCCGCCAAGACTTTATTTTTAGAGATGAATGGATGGAACCCTGTAAGGGGTTTCTTCAAGAGTTTGAGGGACAAGAGATCGCTTTCCTTCATGTTCGCCGTGGAGATCCAAATCTAGTGGATCGTAGGGGATTTAAATGGGCATACGTGAATTGTTCCGATCAACATCCAGTTCAATCTTTGGAATATTATGAGGAGGCAATCAAGAGATTGCCAGAAGATATGCCGATACTTGTTTTTTCTGATTCAATTGAATGGTGTAAAGAACAAGAATTCTTTCAACCAGATAGATTTTTATTTTCGGAATCAGAAGACAAATATTCAGATGGCGCTTTGGTTCCATATGTTGATTTGTGCTTGATGTCCTTGTGTGATCATGCTATAATTGCTAATAGTAGTATGAGTTGGTGGGGTGCTTGGTTGATGAAAAATCCAAACAAAAAAGTAATCGCACCAAAAATGTGGTTTGGAACAGCATATTCTCACCACATCACAAAAGACATTTACTGCGATAATTGGGAGATTATTTGATGATTTATATTTCTGGGTCTAATGGATTGATCGGAACAGAACTGACAAAAAATATTCAAAACTATATTCCAATCTCTTATAGGAATCAATATCCAGAAATAAATTTTTTATCGAATTCTACATTGATTCATTTATCTTCATCAACCACTCCTAGAAATAGTTTTGGTGAATTGCAATCATCATTTAATAGTGATGTTTTGATTCCTTTTGAATTGTTTCAAAATTATTTAAAAGTAAATTCAAATGGAAGAATTATTTTTCTTTCTACTGCTGGGGATTTACATAGTTCTGAATTTGATGTTTGGTCTAATGAAGAATCAGAACCTATTCCAAAGTCAATTTATGGCGCACATAAATTACTTTTAGAACATTGTACAAAGTTACTTCATAGTCAATATGATTTTACGAGTATAGTTTTAAGAACTACAAATGTTTATGGTGGAAAGATTGACCCAAAAAGAGTGAATGGATTGATTGATAAATTGATTTCAAATAATAATGAAATCGTAATAACATCAAATATTAAAACGACAGTTAATTTTATTCATATTAGTGATTTGATTAGTTTAATTTTGCAATCATTGGATGCGAATCTTAAAGGATTTAATTTATTTTTGGTTGGCAGTGAAAAATCCATTTCTATTCAGGATTTGATTGAAAAAATATCATCATATATTTCTCCAAATATTGTATTTAAAAATGAGAATTCAAATCCCTCATACATAAACATAGACACCTCAAAGGTGCAAAAATATCTCAATTGGAAATGCAAATATTCAATTGATAGTGGTATAATTAAACAAGTACAATCTTTGAATTCTTTATGAAAATTGCTATTTCATTTTTTGGGACAGGAAGTTATTTGAATTTTCTTCCTAATTGGTATACGTCCATTCATGATAATTTTCTTCCAGGTGTAGAAAAAAAGTTTATTGTATTTACAGATGGAGAGGGTGATTTTCCAGAAGATGTTACTAAAATAGAAATAGAACATTTTGGGTGGCCTGATGTTTTTTACAAAACATTTGAAACAATCTTGAAAGCAAAAGAAATTATTTCTGAATGCGATTGGTTTATTTCTATTGATGCGGATATGATTGTTAATGGCAAAGTATCTATTGAAGAATTTATTGATGAAACCAAAGATTATATTGGAGTTCATCATCCTTGTGCTTATTTAAAACTTCCACCACACGACAAATATCCAGGATCTTTTGATGTAAATCCACTATCAAATGCTTACATCACCGAAGATATGGATACTTCTGTTTATTATCAAGGATGTTTATGGGGTGGAAAGGTTCCTGAAATTATTGAAATGATGGAACTTTTAGATGAATGGACAAAGAAAGATATTGAAAAGAATTCTACTCCCGTTTGGTATGAAGAATCTTATTTTAATAAGTTTTTTATTACAAACAAAGAAAGAGTACATACACTTCCTCCGTCATTTGCTTATCCAGAAGACTTTAAACAATATTGCGATTTTGAAGAAAAAATCACACATATCTCTAAAAATAATCAACAATATCATAATCAATGACTATGACTAAAAATTTATCAGTTTATTATCATATCTGGAGTCCTGGCGGAACGGATCTTTGGAAATTGATGGTAGACGAACAACTTAAAAGAATTTATCGCAATGGACTTACGGAAAGTGCTTCTATCTATTGCGCTATTAATGGACCACAAGCAAACCGAATTGCAGAATATATCTCCATCTATGATTGGTTAAATGTTCTTGATGTTTCAATTGATGAAAGTGAGTATGAAGGATTCACTTTAAAGAGAGCATACGAAGAGGCACATTTCAATCCAGATTTGAAAGCAGTTGCTTATCTTCATACAAAAGGCATTAGTCATATGTGTGGAGTTCGGGATCATTACTCTGATCGTAAGTTTAGAGCAGTGAATAGTTGGAGACATCAAATGGAATGGGGCATTCTTGATCGGTGGAAAGAAGCGGTAGAAAAACTTGACGAATATCAAGTTTCTGGTGTAAATTATTGTTTGGATCCTTGGCCTCATATGAGTGGAAACTTTTGGTGGGCACGGGCGGATTATCTTAAAACTTTAATTCATCCCACTAGAGATAGATTTCCAAATGACAATAGAGATTTTGGACCAATTCAAAGAATGAATTTTGAAAAATGGATTGGACTGAATAATCCAAAATCTTTCAGTTTTTACGATGCTCCATTTAGTTATGATTTTAAAGGAATGACACCAGATGTACAACCAACACCCCCAGGAGAACCGCATTGGTTCTGGTTGTACCGAGACGACATTGAACCCTATTATAGAAAGGAAGGTAACTGATATGACTTTTGGATGCTTTCATACAGTGTATGAAAATAAAAGAGCAACAGAGTTTATTTTGCAAGAGTTTAGAAAATATTATCCAGATGCTCCTTATACTTTGATTTGTGATGGTGGAGTAGATTACTCTGATCTTGCTGTAAAGTACAATTGTAAATATATTCATTCGTATATGCATATTGGCAGAAGAAATTCTGGGGATCCTTCTGGAATTTATGGATTCACAAAGGATGAAAGTCTTCATTGGATTCATATGTTTAGGGAGGCAGCAAGACACGTTAAAGAAAATGGTGGAACACATATGATTATGATGGAAGATGATGTTCTCACTCAAGGTGAAGTGAAAATTAATCCAATTTGGGAATGTGCTGGATTTGATGTTCCGGGAAATAAAATTTCTCCTGGTCTTTTGAAGTTTATTGAAGAAAAGTATAATGCAAAACCAAATGTTGATTGGTATGGTGCTGGTGGCGGAACCATTTATAATATTGAAACATTTTTAGATAACTATCATAAAATCTATGATTTTATTGATTTTGATTTTGAAAATATTCTAGAAAATATGGATTATAGATTTGGTTGGTTGGATCTTTATATGCAAATTGCTTATTTTGTAATTGGTAAACATTATTCAATTAATACAAATTTAACTGAAGTTTGGAAAACACCAAACTTTAGGGATAGTGAATTTACTCTTGTTCATGCTTATAAGGAATTATACTGATGAAAATTGCATTTATTGGACCTGGAATTATGCCCATTCCTCCTGATGGGTGGGGGGCAGTTGAATCTTTAATCTGGGAAATTGCTTGTGAACTTGGGGAAATGGGTCATAGTGGAACAATTATTAATGATCCAAATTTGAATGAAATTATTAAAACAGTCCAACAAGATGAGTACGATTTCATTCATTTATTTTATGATGTTTTTCACCCAATTATGGATGAGATTAAAAGGTTGTGTCCCAAATCTATAACTGCGATTAGTAGTGCTTATCCTTATGTGGATCAATTTCAATTTCATCAAAGAGATGGATATGATAAAACATATAAGTGGTTGATTGAACAAAAAAATCATTATAATTTTTGTTTGTCTGATAAAGATTTTGAAACATTTAAAAAGGGTGGAGCAGACGAATCAAAACTTTTGAGACTTGGACTTGGTGCTCAACATAAGAATTTTAAATTTAATATTGAATGCGAAAAACCAAATAAAACCCTATATATGGCAAAAATTGAAGTTAGAAAACGTCAATGGGTCTATCAGTCAATTGATAGCATTGAGTTTGTTGGTAGATATTCTCCCACAACTACATTTGATAAACTTCATAAAAGTTATATTGGAGAGTGGACAACAGAACAAAAACACGAAAATGTAACCAAGTATGCAAATTTACTTCTTCTTTCTGATGGTGAAAATGGGACTCCGCTCGTAATTAAAGAGGCACTTGTTTCTGGTATTGGTGTGGTTTGTTCTAAGTATGCTGCTTATGATTTGGATCATAGTCTTCCATTTATTACAGTTGTTCCTGATGATAAATTAAATGACTTGAATTATGTGAGTAATGCAATTAAAGAAAATCGTGAAGTATCTGTGAACATGCGACAGCAAATTCATGAATATGGTGTAAATAATTTTTCTTGGGAGAATATTGTAAAACCTTATATTCAAACTATTGAAAAATTGGAGAGTGTTCAGTGAAAATCTGCATCATTGGTCCTGGATTTTCTCAAATTCCACCAGTTGGTTGGGGTGCTGTTGAAATTGTAATTTGGGATACAGCAAATACGTTGAAAGAATTAGGACATCAAGTAGATATTATTAATACTACTGATCCCCAACAAATTCTTTCAACAATTAATCAAATTAATCCGGATTTTGTTCACGTTCATTATGATGATTATGTCTTCTTGTATCCATATATTCAATTTCCAAAAGCAATTACAACGCATTATGGATATCTAGAAAGACCAGAAATGTATGGTGCTTACTCATATAAAGCAAATGGATTTGCAAATATCAAACCAAATGTTTTTGCTTTGTCTGATGGTATTAAAAGTATCTATCAAAATCAAATGAGAATTCCGGAACAAAACTTATATACTGTTCCAAATGGTGTGATTAATGAGAATTTTAAATTTACTAATACACCAGAATTTCCAAATAGATCAATCTACCTAGCAAAAGTAGATTACAGAAAGAGGCAGTGTTTATTTCAATCAATATCTTCAATTTATTATGCTGGAAATATTGTAGATGAAAGATTTGATAGAAATAAAAATTATCTTGGGGAATGGTCAAAAGAAGATTTGTATAATAATTTAACTGATTATGCGAATCTTATTTTACTCTCTGATGGTGAAGCACATCCACTTGTTTGTATGGAAGCACTCTCTGCTGGATTGGGTCTTGTGATTTCTGAATGGGCAACTGCTAATTTGGATTTAAATAAAGATTTCATTACTGTTATTCCTGAAAGTAAAATTATAGACTTGGAATATGTGTCTTTAAAAATTGAAGAAAATAGAACAATATCTTTACAAAAAAGAAATGAAATAGTAGAGTATTCAAAAGAATTTGCTTGGAAAAAACAAATTGAAAACTATTATATTCCTGCTGTAAAACAAGTTATGCAAAAATCTAATGGATAAAAACAAATCTACCTACAAACTTCAAGGAATTGGTCCAATTTATTACATTAATCTTGATGGACAACCAGAAAGAAAACAATATGTAGAAGATCAATTTGAGTATTGGGAAATTGAAAATTACACTCGTATTTCTGCTTATGATGGTCGTAATGATGATTTAAGTGATATTATATCTGGTCGTTATCCAGATAATATGACTTCTGGTGAGATTGGGTGTGTCACCTCCCACCTTAAAGCAATCAAGCATTGGTACGAAACAACAGATAGTCCATATGCAATTATTATGGAAGATGATGTTGATCTGCAACTTGTAAAGAATTGGGATTTTTCTTGGAAAGATTTTTACTCATTGATTCCCTATGATTGGGATGTAGTTCAACTTGCTATTATTTGTACTGGACCTTTACATATCAAACTTCATAAAAGATTTGTAAATAACTTTTCTACTGCCGCTTATATGATTAATCGGCATCACGCAGAAAAACTTTTAAAGTTTCATATTCGGGGTGATAAGTATAAACTTGATAATGGATGCAAACCAAGAGCGGTTGCAGATGATCTAGTTTATAATTCTGGAAATACTTATAGTATTCCTTTACTTCTTTATAAAATTCAATTGGGTTCTTCTATTCACCCAGAGCACGTTGATATTTTTCACAAATCAAGTCACGATGGTCTCTTAGAATTTTGGCAACAGAAAGGGGCAGGATTGAATATTCGGGAACTGATGGATTATGATCCTTATCTTGGTAGAATTACTGAAAATGTTCCAGAACAAAGTAACACTTGACAAGTCTTAACATTTCCTATATAATTGTGTAGTAAAACTTCATAAAACAAAAATGACTGTAACAACCAATGAGCGCGGGCAAAATAATATGTGGGCACTTGAGCCAAAAGTTTATATTTCTGATGAAGATGCAATCAAATATGGAATTAAAACTTATGCCGAACGTGCAGAGCTTGCTAATGGAAAATTTGCGATGCTTGGATTTGTTGCCGCAATTATATCTTATGCGACAACAGGACACCTCTTTTTTGGTGTAATCTAATGGGAGAAGCAATCTTTACCATCGCAAGCATTGCCTTCTTTGTGCTTCTTTCACATTCTATCAATCAACTTTCAGAAACTTACTAACGGAGAAACAAAAATGAAATTCGGATTTACCCCTGAGGCAGAACTTCTTAATTCTCGCCTCGCAATGCTTGGATTTGTAATCGCAGTTGGCACTTATCTCGCCACTGGGCAAATTCTGCCTGGAGTATGGTGAGACCCTAACACAAGTAAGCAATTATACTTATTCTTTGCTATCCTCACTCTAAATAAGGGTGAGGATTTTTTTGTTTGGACGATGTATAATATATTGGAGATTTATTTTTTAGTCATTTTTGTCGTTCTGGTGCTGAAGGCAGCGACTTTCAAATGACCCCTTGACAGGACCCAGGGACCGTGCTATGATAAATAAGTCAGGAAACGAAGACAAATCTTTACGTTTCTTAACCTTCTGTAACCGAGATCATCAGAAGTAAAGCGTCTCTCATATCCGTACTGGAGGGTGGTACGGAAATAACTGTAACATTCAGTTCCCCCTGAATTCTTATTTACCCTTTAACGAAAAATGACTGCTACAATTGCTACACGTTCTGATAATAATGTCTGGGAACAGTTTTGTTCTTGGATTACTTCTACCGACAACCGTCTTTATGTTGGTTGGTTCGGTGTTCTACTTATTCCAACAGTTTTAACTGCAACCATCTGCTTTATTCTTGCTTTTATTGCGGCACCTCCAACAGATCTGGACGGAATTAGGGAAGCAGTATCTGGTTCTCTAATGTATGGCAATAACATTATTAGTGCTTCAGTAATTCCTAGTTCTAATGCCATAGGATTGCATCTATACCCAATTTGGGAAGCACAATCTCTGGAAGAATGGCTATACAATGGAGGCGAATATCAACTTATTGTTTTCCATTTTATGATTGCAATTTATGCTTATATGGGTCGTGAATGGGAACTTTCATATAGGTTGTCAATGCGCCCTTGGATTTGTGTTGCTTATAGTGCTCCTGTTGCTGCTGCTACTGCTATCTTTCTTGCTTATCCAATTTCACAAGGTTCATTTTCTGATGGATTTCCTTTGGGAATTTCGGGCCAATTTAATTTTATGTTAGTCTTTCAGGCAGAGCATAATATTCTTATGAATCCGTTTCATATGTTAGGTGTTGCTGGTGTTTTTGGTGGCGCTTTAGTTTCTGCCACTCACGGATCACTCGTAACAAGTTCTCTTGTGAGAGAAACTACTGAGGAGGAAAGTCAAAATAAAGGATATAAATTTGGTCAAGAACAAGAAACTTATAATTTAGTTGCCGCACACGGGTATCTGGGTCGTCTTCTGTTTCAATATGCATCCTTTAATAATAGTCGTTCATTGCACTTTGTGATGGCTGCACTACCTGTTATTGGTATTTGGTTTGCTGCTTGTGGAATTTTTATGTCTGGTTTTAATCTCAACGGACTAAATTTCAACCAAAGTATCTTAGATCATCAGGGGCGTGTTGTTCCTACTTGGGCGGACGTATTGAACCGGGCAAATCTTGGTCTAGAAACTATTCATGAACGCAATAGTCATCAGTTTCCATTAGATTTGGCATTTTCTTCTGGTTCTGAAGTTGCACTTGTTGCACCTTCAGTTGGTTGACAAATAAATTATTATTTGGTATAATAATCCCATAAATACCAAGAGGAAGGAAACTTCCTCTTTTTTAATAACTCAACTTTTATGGACACTATATACGAACAATTTATTTCATATTTAAAGGAAAAGGAAAAAAATATATCTGGATATGTTGAAAAGCATAGGATTATTCCGGGACATTCTGGTGGAAAATATATTGATAATAATATAGTATTAGTCTCTTTTCCAGAACATTGTTTGGCGCATTTTTACCGATATTTAGCATATGGAAATTCTATTGACTTATATGCCTATCATAAAATGGTAGGAGATACAGTAGAAGCGAGAATATCTAGGTCAAAATCGGGTGGAGAAGCAGCAAAAAATATTAAAGTTGGATGTTTTAAAGATTATAAATGTAGGGAAGATACTTTAATAAACCCAGGAAGAAGTGCATATTATAATAAGGATATACAATCGTCTAATGGCAAAAAAAGAAAGAAACAACTTACAGAAGAAGATTTTTTTTCTTCTGAAAATCAAAAAGTTCGCGGTAAAAAAGGAGCAGAAGTTAATAGAAAAAATGGTACTGGAGCATTTGACTCAAAAAATTTAGAGAAGGCAAGAAAAAAACAAAAAGAAATGGGAATTGGTGTTCATAATAAGTTGTTTCAAAAATCTATGGCATTTAGAAGATGGGGTGCGGTACTTGATGGTAAAAGATTATTTTATGATTTGGATATGAGAACTACTCTATCGGAAACTTTTGTCGATTATCATCTTAATTATGGATTAATTAATAATTACTCTAACTAAAATCCTCCCCTTGATACCACCCCCCAGTAATATTAAAAAATGTCTTATTTGAATCATAACTTACCTGATTGGAGTTGTTACATTCGTAATGAGTTTCTATATAATCACAAAAAAGGACAAGGTGAAGTTACAAAATGTGATGTTCACTCTGTCGCAAGTATGGAGAAACGAGTTCCATTATTTGAATGTTTTCTAGAGAATGGTGTAAACTGGACACGCAGACCATTACATTCACTTTGTTGGAAACTTGATGCAGAAATAGAACCTCTCAATCAAATTATGTATTGGGACTGTTTCTCTTCTTATGTGGATGTTCAACGAAGAAATCGTCTTGCCGGATTGAAAGCAGAACTTATTCGTCCCGATAATACTAAAGTTCAAGGTGAGTATATGTTCACTCTTGACTGGGGATTTGAGAATAAAGGAATGACGGACTTTAATTATTCAGAAACTCCAGAACATAAATGCGCTCATTTGTTCAAGGTGGAGACTGGTAATTATTATGCATATCCAAATAATAGAATTATATGGATGGACTCCGCCTGGACATTCAATCGCATCCAGTCAAATCCCGGATATGAGATTGATACGAATTTGTATTCTGTAGAGAACACAAGAACCTTTGAGACTTCAGACCATTACATTTACGACATTAAAGAATAATTTTTGAAAGACCCTCTTGTGGGGTCTCATTTTTTGTGCTATAATAAATAAATCATAAGACGAAAAATAGTTCATAAGTGGCACTCAGAAAACCATCAGATATTTTTGATAAAAAAATTGAAGATATTAACATTCCAGTTGTTGAGTCTGATAGTTCTTTGTATCTTGAGTTAAGTAAAGTAGAAAGTTTATCAGAACAAGTATCTCAATTACAACAAGAACTATCGCAAAAAGTAATTCAAACTGATCTTGAGAAGTTAGTTCTATCTCAGATCAATTCAATGCGGGAGAATTTCAATTACCTGCAAAATGACTTTAAGAAATCAAATAAAAAAGATATTTCTGAATTTAAAGATAAAGTATCACAACTTACGGAGATTGTTGGTAATCTCATAGAAGAAGAAATACCAAAATACAAAAAACAAGTCACCAAAAATGAAGTTCGTATTGGTGAAAAGTTTGATACTCTTAAAGAAGTAGTAGAAGAAAATATTGTTGATATTAGAGGTGAGATAGACACTCAAGTTAACAATATTGCCGAAGTAATTGATAATAATCTAGAGTATTTTAACAATCAACTTCAAGAAACTTCTTCTAAAGTAAAAGACACTACCGATACTTATAATAAACTTTCTAAAATTTTAGAAAGTAAACTAGTAAAGGAAAATGAGAAGTTAGAAGAATACTCACAGATTATTCAATCTCTTCACGAAGAATTTGTAGAACTTCAATCATTACTAGAAGAAAAGACCTCTTCTTATGATCAAGTAATTCAAGAAAAGTTTGGGGATATTTCTTCAGATATAAACAAAAAAATTCGTAGTATTGATGAAGAAGTAGATACCTTTAAGAATAAAGTATCTTCAGATATAAACAAAAAAATTAGTAGTATTGATGAAGAAGTAGATACCTTTAAGAATAAAGTATCTTCAGAAATTTCAAATATCAAAGCAGATGTTGTTATTAACGAACAGCATATTAAGAATGTAGATAAGTATCTAAAAGAAAATCATTCAGAACTTATAGAACTCAAAGAAGAAGTTTTTGGTGAGATTGAAAAATTACCTATTGGAAATCTTCAAGAAAATTTAGAAAGACTTGAAAAGAAAATTGATTTTATCAAAGAAACTTATTCTCGAATTGAACCTGAAGTTATTGTAAAGGAAGTTATCCGAGAAGGACTATTAAATGAACCTCCAGATACAAAGAACTCTGATCCTCTTACTCCATTAGATCAGAAGTTTGTAACACTAGAACAACTACAAGAACATTATCGTCTGTTCATTAATCGTATTCAACAACAACTCTCCACATTAGGTGGAGGTGGTGAAACTAGATTAAGATATCTTGATGATATTGTTGGTATTGCCACAAATGCAAGTGCTTATGATGGAAAGTTTCTTAAGTATAATCACAGTATAGGGAAATTTGAATTTGATGCAGTCTCTGGTGGTGGTGATTATGCAAGTGTTGCTGGTATAGCAACCTATGCAATAACAGCAGGTATAGCAACCTATGCAACTTATAGTGGTATAGCAACAACTGCGACTTATCTAGCAGATGCTGCAAATATTATAACCGGAGTTATTGATAGAAATAGAATAAACACAACTAGTGCTCTTTCTGTTGTTGGTGACTTGTATGTGAGTGGCAATATCTCATTTGGAGGAACAACTGCTCAACTCAATACCGAACAACTTCAGATTGCTGATAGTGATATTATATTAGGTATTGGAACTTCTTTTAGTCCAACGGATAATACTGCAAATCATGGTGGTATTGCGATTGCATCTACCGAAGGAACACCATTAGTAAATCTCAATATTATTCCATCAGAAATACTTCCACCCACATATAAGAAGATTATGTGGTTCAAAGGAAATACAATTGGTGCCGGAATTACAGATGCCTGGTTATTTAATTATGGCGTTGGTATTGGTTCTACACAAGTTCCAAATGGAGTTCGTTTGGCGGTTGGTGGTGTTCATATCACTGATACTACTATTTCGGCAAATTCTTATAATGGTAGGGGAACTAATCTAACCGGAATTGTAACTTCTATTATTGCCGGAACTGGAATGACGGTAACTTCTTCTACGGGGCAAGTTACGGTTTCTTCCATATATCCTGTTCTCAAAAATCCAGTTTTTACTTATACTAGTGGAGTTCTTACGAGCATCCTATATAGTGATGGGTCAACAAAAACATTTACTTATACGTCTGGGACATTGACTAGAATTGATTTAGTTGTTGGAAGTAGAACTTACAGAAAAACTTTCAATTATACAAGTGGTATTTTGACATCTATTACGGAGACTGAGTTTTAAATTTATGAAAAAAACGAAGATAATTATGATCAATAAATATAGTATATTCTTGGGAGAAGTGATCTGATATGGCAATTGTCAACGTCGCGTCAAGCCAGAACCTTACGGCGGTCACCTACGCGCAAGACGACATCATCAACGTGAACGATGGCGTTACTCTCACGATTAACTCTCAGTGGTCGATTAAGCCAAGACTGATTCAGGCGCTTGGCACTGGTCGTATTGAGGTTAGCAACACCAGCACTAGCGTTGCTCATCTGCAAGAGTTTTTCATGGGTGCTGGCGGAAACTCTGGCGGCATCAGTGTTACGCAGAATGGTGTGTTTCAAGTAAGGGGCGCATGGATTACCGTAGGCACCTCCACAGGCACAAATAATGAAACACTGTTTAGCGCAAACTCTGTCGGCGGCGTAGCACTTGACTACCCTACTCACATTGAAGTCGAAACAGGTAGCGGCACAAACGTCTGGGAAGTTTGGCAGGCGCTTCCACTAGACGTAACTGGCGGAGTAGTCAACACACTTGGGTTCAACGGAAATAACGCCACTGCTGGAACGGTTGCAGTAACAACTGCGGGCGTAGTAACGGGCACGGGCACCAATTTTGTGACCACAAACGCAGGTCAATTTTTCAAACTTCCTAGCATCACCCGTGACTTTGTTGTTGGCTCCTACACTTCTGCCACATCAATCATCATCCAGGAACTAGATGGTTCTACCTATACAGGTGGTGTGATTGCCGCAGGAACGTCGTATATTCTTCGCAGTGGTTCACTTATCAGCGCCACTCAAGTAGGCAGCGGTGACATTGGCAAGGTGTTGTTCTTTAACCCATTGACCACTGCGGTAACAATGGGAGATGGCACCAACGGCACAAAGATTCCCACAGGCGCCCGAGTTCGTGTTCCTAATATTCATTTTAATTCCGCTGTTCAGCAAACAACGCTTGCAGCAGCCATTACAAGTACAGCAGCGCAGGCCATCACGCTTACAGCAGCAATAGGGGCGGGAACAAACAGTGCTTCTGCAACGGGATATTTTGGCACATTGCTATTGGTCAACGGTTCAACTATTGAACGCATTTCATACACTACACGCTCGGGCACAACGGTCAGCGCAACAGGTATGTTCAGGGGCGCTCTTGGAACTACAGCGCAAGCGAGCTTTCCAATCGGCACATCGGTCTATTGGATTCCAGCGAATAACACTACCACCAATAACGCCACATTTACAACCAACGCATCAGGCACGGTTGATATGCAGGTGTGCAGCACTGGCTTAAGAATGTGCTGTACGTTTAACAACTATGCAGCTCTAACATTAAAAAACTTTGGCGCCTATTTCTTGACGGTCACAAGCTCTGCTGGGACATACAGCCTAGATACCATTAGTGCAACTGGCGGCGGCTATCAAGCTCCGGGGGGTGCGGCGGCTGTAATTTCATTTGCTTCTATGATCGGCAGCGGAAGTTTTGCCAATATCCATGCAAATGTCAACTATACTTTGGCCACTAATGCTACAGGGCTTACATTCTCTAACGTCCAAAACGCGCAAGCAATAAGCAATGTGCGAGTGAGGATGTATAACCGATCATCCAGTACCAACTTCAACACTAGGTCAATCGCATTTTCAACCGTCAAGTGCGCCACACCTATCGACGGCATCTACGCTAACTTCACTATCTATACCACTGCACTAACCAACGCAGACATTAAAAATATCTACATATCGTCGCAGCCTGGTAGCTACTCCGCTGGCACTAGCGACACTGCCGTTGTGCTGTATCTAACCAGCACAGTCAACAGTACCTTCCGTGGCATCCAAATTTGGGATGGCGGCCTTGCCCACCGTAACTACATAGCCTTGATTAACTCGGATTGTGAAAGTGTTGTAGTTCACAATAAAGGCTACCCCGCAATCAACGGTGGATCACAACTCGCTGCAATCTCCAACGACGCCGGACTAAACAGCATCATCGCGTGGATTTCAGTTACAAGCCCTCGCATTACAACGACTCAAAGCTACCTTACAAGTAACGTCACAAGTAACAGCGGTCGCCTATTTCGGATGCTGCTGATTGACTCAATCACAGCCACCACGACATCCACTGGTGGCGCAATGAAAGGCGGAGTAGAGCTTGACATGCTGGCAGGCCCCCATCGTTTTTACTCTTCTACTGCTACAGCCTCCATCGTCCCCAATCTGGTGGACGTTCAACCCATCGTCGTCCTATCCAATACTGCAAAAACCGTTGGCTCCGTCTACGTCGGCCCGTTCTCAGCACAGAACAGCTTTGATATGTACGCCTTTACAGGTGGCACCTACCTAGACAACCTGGGCCGCATCTACTACCAGACCACAGGCGATTCAATTATCGTCAAGTCTGCGTTTGCGCTCAAAGGGTTTACAAACTTCACAGGCACAGCGTTTGATTTTAACTACAACTTGGGCTCAGGCACCAACCCCATTCCCGCTGGCACGACTGTCGAGTTCCGCATGGTGAACTGGGGCACGGCAAACACAGGCGCCTGGATTGCGTTCACCGATAACTCCAGTTTGGAGACTACTAGGGCTGCATTGACAGGGTACAGTTCAAGCGTTGGTCTTGACTTGCAACTACGCATTACTGCCACGACAACAGTGGCAGGGCGTTACTTGATGAGCATGAAGCTGCCCGTCACCATTGACGCAGCATATAATCCTCCTGTATCCGAAACGCAAATCGGATTTACTGGTGCTCAAATTGGTACTTTAATTGCTGGCTACCTAAATGCAGACCCAAATAACCCTGCTCTGCAAAGCAGCCTGACCTTGACGGGCACCAGTGGTTCCGTACCAATGCCTTATGACTACGATGCCGTTCCAGTGGCCTACAGACTGATTGCTCGATTGGCAGGCTGGACATTTAGCAACCTTACAGGCACCTACCTCAAGGAAAACATTTCTATTCCGATTACGCAGACAAGAGTTAATGATTTGAACGGCAATGCTCTATACACGTCAGGTGTTACAGGCGTGACGGTTAATTATGGTGCATCAACAATCACACTATCCGCAAGTCGATCGGCAGTGCAAGTTTGGTCGGCAGTGCAGGATAACCTTTCCCTGCTAGCAAACCTAACTCGCCCTGATCCATTCGCCACCACTAACGGATTGTCATTTGTTAGCACTTACACACTAGTTGTAACAGGCACATTGTCAGCGGGTAACGTGATTGGTAACGTCACGCTATCGGGCAGTTTATCAAGCGGCGTAACAATCACTGGTAATGTGGCACAAGCAACGCCTACAAACTTAACAGGCGTGATAATCAATGGTAATTTAACTTACAACACAAACACACCAATAACTGTAACACTAACCAACTGTAATGTTACAGGAACGATAAGTAATAGTGGAAGTGGGTTGGTAAAAGTAGTCAAATCTGGTACAACTTCGTGGCTTACCGCAGGTTCTAATGTCTCCGTGATCGTCAACGTAACTATTACAACTCCTGGTGGTCTTGCGCTCTCCACTTACATAATCAAAAATGGTGCCACAGACCTGGGATGGGTTGCCACCAATGCTGCTCGTGCATTAGAAATTCAAGAAACAGATACATTCTCAATCTATGCCATCGCATATGGATATAAGGCTAAACTTGTGAGTGCTAATGCTTTGGATTTGGCGACATTTCAGTTTGATCTATTGCCAGAGATATATGTTGATACAACGTTATCAACAGTAACAAGAGACTTTATTGCCTCTAAGTTCAGCACGTCTATGGATGCTTTTAGTCATATTGCGCTGTCTTTGAATTACGATCTGCGCTCTTATACCCCAGACGATGTATTGAATGCAATTCAATACTTTATTGTAACGCAAGGTGATCTTATTGCGGCGGGAGTTGTTTATGGTGGTTCTATTGATGGAGTGGAGATTATTGAAGGTGGTATTATTATTGGTACGCCAGGTTTCTATGGGAAGGTCGCAGATTCGGTTACGACAACAAGTGACTTAGGAATCCTTGTTCCCCTCTATATTGAAGTTCTTGCCTCAGTATATATTACAGACCCGACATATTCACCTATACGAAAAAATACATCTGGGATTATTTTACAATATGCTCCGTGGACAAAACAAACCGCAGACATTAGTTCTACTGATATCTCTAGTATTCGAGATGGTCTAGCAACTGAGGTAAATGTAAATGTGGTAAAAACAAATACAAATCTTATTCCCGGATTGTTCTAAATTAATTTTAGTTCCGAAACTGACACAGAGACCCCTTGCAGGGTCTCTTTTTTGTGCTATAATACGGGAAACACACAGACGTATGATTTCCTCCACCACACCATATAAACTTGCAGAAATAATCAGAGATACGTGGTATAATCTTTATACACCAACCAAGTACAATCAAATTCACAAAGAACTTATACTGAAAGAGAAATCAAATGACGAACAAAATTGAAACTTATGGAAATCCTTTTCGTTCAGGTGAAAAGAATATTGATGACCTTTATAAGAAACTGATTGAAGACCTTGCAGAAAAAAGTCGTGAGGAGCAGAAGTTTCAATACATCTTTGCGGATGTATGTACTGTAATGAAAGATTTGGGATGGGACGCAAGTGATACTATTCTCACACAGATTGCAGGGACCCTCAAGAGTGATAAGTTTATTGTGATTAAGAATGAGTCTCTCAATCCTAGACCAAACTCCAAAGCACTTCCAGAAGGACAGGGAAAACCTTTTAGACCTTAAATAGATAAAGAGTATAAGAAATTAAAATGACTTACGATACGGTCTTCATTTCCGACGCACATATAGGGACTTCTAGATGTAATACTGAAAAGTTCCTGAAGTTTCTGAAAGAACTTAAAACCAAAAAACTTGTAATGGTTGGAGATATTCTAGACATTCATTGTATGGAAAAGTATCATACAAGATGGAAGAAAGAACATACCGAATGTGTTCATGCAATTTTGAACTTGTGTAAAAAAGGTACAGAAGTTGTCTATGTTCTTGGTAATCACGAAGCAACGATGAGAAGATACTGTGATTTTGAACACAAGAATCTTTTGATTTGTAATGAATATGTTCACAAGGATTCCAAAGGAAATAAGTTCTTATGTGTTCACGGAGATAAGTATTCTGAATATTCTTCAGGTTCTTGGAAGCAACTTATCTTTAATTGGGGATATGAGTTCGTCACACCTTTGAGTATCTGGTTAAATCGTTTCTTTCGTTTCTCTTTGGTTCATTACCTAAAGAATACCGTGAGAGGTAAGGAATATCTAAATCGTTATGAAACTGACATTACGGTTTTCTGTGCTCAAAGAAGTAGAAACTATGCTGGAATTATTTGTGGTCATATTCACCATGCAAACATTCGTGAGTTTGGTAAAATAACTTATATGTGCTGTGGTGATTGGTGTGATACTTGCTCTGCGATTGTGGAAAAAGATGGAGTCTATTGTTTAGAGAAATATTAATAAGAATGTACACACCTGAGGGTTACTTAAATGATCCCCCAGATAGTAAATGTCCATACTGTGGGGAGTCTAAAAAAATTTGTTCTTATAATGACAGTCTATTGAGATTTTGGGCAAGAGAATCCTGTGCCAAAAAGAATAATTTTAAATTTAGAAATTTAGAAATTTAGAATAAATAATTATAAGTCGCAACTACTTATGGTTCCTCTGCACTCGCCTAAGGACTATCTGTTTAATTTACATACCTCATCTAAAAGTGAAGCAAAACGATTATGGAGACAGAATATAAAAGATGCCTGGAATCACGAGTGTGCTTATTGCGAATCCAAAGAAAACATAACACTAGACCACGTTATACCTCAATGTAAGGGTGGTCTAGATATTAAAACAAATGTAATTGCCTGTTGTCATTCTTGCAATCAATCCAAAGGTCATATTCCTTGGGAAGAATGGTATTATAATCAGTGCTTTTTTTCTATTGAAAATTATGAAAAGATTGAAGAATGGATGAAACCCGATGCTCCTTCAAATGTTTATGCTTATAAACCAAGAAGAAATATCAATTACTAAATACCAAGTATGAAAAAAAGAAATGCAAATAGAAACATTGGGAGTACATTATATTTTAGATTTATGTTCTTGTAATGTAACTCTATTGAATGATACTACTCATATTATGAGTTCTCTAAAAGAAGCGATATTAAAATCAAATGCTACATTACTTGAAGAACTTAAATACGAATTTACTCCCCAAGGAGTAACAGCAATTTGTTTATTGTCAGAAAGTCATATCTCAATTCATACTTGGCCAGAAAAGCAATATGCGGCAGTAGATATTTTTACTTGTGGCGATCATACGCAACCAGCAAAAGCTTGCGAATATATGATAAATGCACTAAAATCTAAGAAGCCAAATATGACTATTGTAAGTAGAGGCATATGATTTCTGGCAGTATTAGCCCCCTAGATTTTCTGGGGGGAACTATAATTTCATTTTTAATTATTTTTTTACCATTATTAATAATACTACTATGAGTTTTACAGTTTATTCCAAGCACGGATGCCCATATTGTGATAAAATTAAAACAGTTTTAAGTCACGTTTCTGCTACAAAAGGAACTCCAGTTGTTTATTATGACTTGGGAACTAATTTTACTAGAGAAGAATTTTACGCTGAATTTGGAGAGGGATCTACTTTCCCCCAAGTCATTTATGAAAATTCTCATTTGGGTGGATGCTCTGATACAGTTAAGTTCTTACAAGAACAAAATATGCTTTGATGGATTCTATAAATAAGTTTGAAAGACACGATATAAATCGTGGCGTTGAATTAATGCTTCGTCGGGGGGAAAAACGCATTCCAGAAGAACTTAAAGAAAGAAAGTTTATTTTTGGTAGAGTTTTTTCCTTTCTGAAAAGGGAAATACGATTTAATTTTGAACTTTCTATAATTAAAAAAACGTAAATTTCTCGGAGTAATAGAATGACCGCACCAGAACTCACACTTTTTTGTTTAGTTAGTTTTTTATTTTTATGCGTTGGTGTAGTTGGTGGTTGGGGATTAAAGTCTTATCTAGATAATATGCTTCCTTCTAGAATGGGTGTTCTTCATCAAGAGTTCTTTGATGAAGACGGTAATGTAATTGCCGATGAAGTAGTTTCCCTTCGTTTGGAATCTGGATTTATTGAAGAATTTCAAGAAGATTATAGAGGTCTTTTTGAAGATGGAGATGACGATGACAATGATGACGATGATGACGAAGATTGATAGATAGATAGTATTATAAATTATTACTGATTTTTTAAACAAATATGACTGTAACAACTGGAGCAAAAAAAGTATCAGTTTCAAGAACAAAAGAAGTTAGTTTGGATCTTCCTCCAAATCCACTTGTATTTGAAGTTTTGAATCTTGTATCTAAACAAAGGACAAATGAGAAAAAAGTAGAAGTTCTTAGAAAATATGAAGATCCTTCTTTGAAAGCAATTTTTATTTGGAACTTTGATGAAAGTATTGTTTCACTTCTACCCGAAGGTGAAGTTCCTTTCTTTGGTGATAATGTTTTAAAAACATCTACAATCACCGAAAGAATTGGTGATGCTGTCTCTACAATGAATGGCGGAAGTTCTAATTCCCTTGGAACAATTGATGAAAAGCATTCTACGATTCGTAGAGAATATAAGAAATTTTATAATTTCATTAAGGGCGGAAATGATAGTTTGAATAGTATTCGTAGAGAAACTATTTTTATCAACCTTCTTGAAGGTGTTCATCCATTAGAAGCAGAAATTCTTTGCTTGTGTAAGGACAAAAAACTACAAACAAAATATAAGATTACGAAGGAAATCGTATCTACCGCATATCCAGATATTCAATGGGGTGGTAGATCCTAATTATAACTAAAAAAATATTATGAAAATCATTCACCAAAAATGTGAAAAATCTTTATCTAACAATAAAAGTCTTCCAATTAATTCTTATTTGGTAGGATACATTCTTGAGGACATTAAATCATATGATATTGTTCAAGCTTCTTCTCAAGTAGAAGTATTTGATTATTATCACGATTTAACTAAAAATGTACTTTCAATTGAATGGACAAGTGGTAAAGTAAGTTTAAAAGTTTATGGTTATACAAAACCAGAAGGAAAAAAGAAAAAATAAGTTAAAGGGGGAGGAATTGACGGTTCCTCCTTTTTTGTGTATAATGGTAGATGTTAAATTCTAAAATATGAATAAAGAAAAAGTAAAACTTATCATTAGAAATATGGAATTACTTATTGAATCATTAAAGAATGAAATTTTAGATAAAGGAGAACCACAAAAATGTTCTCCGGATACAGATGATTACGATGAAGTTTTTGGAGATTTTGATTAATGAAAGCAAAGAAATTAGTTAAGTTGATGAGTAGATTGATTAAGCAGGATCATTTATATTCTCCTGAAAAATTAAAAGAAATGAAATCCCGACTTAGAATGTTAAAAGAAGAACTAGCAAAACTAGAAGCACAAACATCAAAAGGATTTGGAAAGAAATGAAACCTATTAGAGCAAAAGACCTCCTAGAATTGGATCAAAATATGAAAGTTGTGATGCTTCGGCAGGCACAACTTCCACAAACTCTGGTTTGGCAGGCAGGAAAGAATGATTACTCTGAGGAACCTATTCATACAATATTTCCACCAAATGAGAAAGAGTGTGGTAAATGGGTTATTGAGCAACTACTTGCAAATGAGCGTGGGCACTGGGGTCCATTGGAGCACCCTGCGATTACTTTTGATTGTGTTGGATTTGTTCATAATGTAATTGTTCAGGCACGAACTCATCGTGTTGGAGTAACCTTTGATGTTCAATCTCAACGTTATACCGGTCGTCGTGTTCTAAAGGTTGCCAAAGGTGAACTGAGACCACAAGAAGTTTTCTATGTGCGTCCAGAAGGTCTTTATCTTGACCGTAAAGGGCACAAGTATGAATGGACTCAGAAAGACTATGAACGAGAACTTAAGTTCTGTGTAGAGGCATCTGAGCGTTATACGGATCTATTTGAGAATCGTGGTATGGCAGAGGAGCATCTTCGTGATTATGTTCAACAGAACATTCGCCAGAACTTTGTGGTTACTTTCTCACTTCGTGCTGCTTTGCACTTTCTTGATCTTCGTGCCAAATTGGACGCACAGGTGGAAATTCAGGCACTCTGTGAAGGTATGGTTCCTGTGATTAAAGCATGGGTTCCTGAGATCTTTAGTTATTACGAAGAAAAGAGACTTCATAAAGCTAGATTATCTCCATAAAAATGAAAACTTATTGTGTCAAGGACCATCTTACAGGCAAAATATTTAAAATTCTTTTTAGTGAACAAGAATTCTTGGAATTCTTAAAAAAGAATCCAGACATAGATGAGTGTGTTGATTGTATAGAATGCGAAGATGCACCATCTATTACGCTAGAATAAATAATTTTGTAAATAATTGTAAATTATGCCAACTTATTATAAAATTCATAAAGAAACTAAAGAGACTCAAACATTCTTTGCTTCATTTAGTGAGCACGATGAATGGACAAAAAATAATCCAGACTGGGAAACCGACTGGTCCAAAGGATGTCCTTCTACTGTCAGTCAAGTTGGAGATTTCCAAATGAAGACCGATGGTGGTTGGAATGAAGTATTGCACAAGGTCAGTAAAATTCCTGGCAGCAATGTTCGCCCTCATAAGTAAATCTTAAACTAAAAATACAATGGCACGTAGAAGAAGAAGTACCCAAGAGAATCAAAATCTTGGTGTTGATAGTAGTATGACTTCTAAGCAAATGAAAAAAAAGAAGCCAATTAATCTAGCTTCTTTAATTGATATTGAACCACTTACTGAAAATCAAAAAAAATTATTTGGTTTTTATAGTGAAGGTAAAAATATCTTTGCACACGGAGTTCCTGGATCAGGAAAAACATTTTCGCTTTTGTATAAAGCACTTCAAGATGTATTAGATGAAACCTCACCATACGAAAAGATCTATATTGTTCGTTCATTAGTTCAAACAAGAGAGATTGGTTTTATGCCTGGTGGTGAAGATGATAAGAAATCATTATTTGAAATTCCATATAAAAATATGGTAAAATATATGTTCCAAATGCCATCTGATGCTGACTTTGAAATGCTTTATGGTAATTTAAAAGCACAAAATACTATTTCATTTTGGTGTACTTCTTTCATTCGTGGTATAACACTTGATAATTGTATTATTATTGTAGATGAAGCACAAAACTGTAATGCTCACGAATGTTTTTCTGTAATCTCAAGAGTTGGTGAGAATGCAAAAATTATGTTTGCAGGTGATGCAGAACAGAGTGATTTGATTAAAACTTCGGAAAGAAATGGAATCATAGATTTCATTAAAATTATTGATATTATGCCTTCATTTGAAAGAATTGAATTTGGTGTTGATGATATATGTCGTTCGCAACTAGTTAAAGAATTTGTAATTGCCAAAAAATCACTTGGTTTGTGAAATTAGTTTAAGATTGGTGAAAGAATAAATAAGTATGAAGATATTTTAATTCATATGTACCATTTCATATATAAAACAACTTCTCAATCTGGTTTTTATTATTATGGTAGGCACAGCACCTATAATTTGGATGATGGATATTTGGGTAGTGGTAAGTGGGTAAGATCAATAAAAAATAAATCTTCTCTTGCAAAAGAAATTGTTTTATTTTGTCAAACATTTGATGAACTTATTTTGATGGAAAGCGATTATATACAAAAGCACATCAATGATCCAAATTGTATGAATTTTAATGAAAACCCGATTGGATTTTCATCAATCAATAACCCTAATAAATTATTAAAAGGATCAAAAATTTTGAGTGATAGGACCAAAGGTGAAAGAAATGGTATGTATGGAAAAAACCATACCGAAAAAGTCAAAGAGCATTTGAGAAAAATGAATAGTGGAGAAAATGGAAATTTTTATGGCAGAAAACACACAGAAGAAGCAAAAGAAAAGATAAGGCAAAAACATATAGGAAGAAAATTTTCCCCCGAAGTAATTGAAAAATTAAAAATGAGATTTCCTGGAACATCTCATCCTATGAGTAAATTAAATGAAGAACAAATCATAGAAATTTATAATCTTGCTTGGGGGGGTAATTTGACACAAAAACAAATAGCAGAAATGTTTGATGTTAGACAGGGCCACGTAACAAAAATAAAAAATGGTAAGTTATGGGGCAATATCACAAAACACAATACTGTGTTATAATAAATTTAAAGTGGGAATGTAAATGACTAATCCTTGTATTGAAAAATATCTTGAACTCTATCCAGAAAAAAAAGTAGAGAAATCAACTGCTCGCTTTGAGCACGTTGAACTCAATTTGTCTCCTCTGGATAGAGAAACTATTGATTCGGTGAGATATTATTCTATCCCCAATGGAAATGAGAAACCAACAAAAATGGTTTCCATCACTTCTATAACCAGCCATTTCAATCGTCAAATCTTTATTGATTGGAGAAGAAAAGTAGGTGATGTAAAAGCAGATGCGATTACTAAAGCAGCAACTACAAGAGGAACAAACTTACATAGTTTGGTTGAGAATTATATTACCAATCAAGAACTTCCTGAAGTTCCAGAACCTGCTCCTACATTGTTTAAAACAATTGAACCAGCACTTCAAAGAATGAATAAAATATATGGAGTAGAAACTGCTCTGTATAGTACTGTGTTGGGTGTTGCTGGTACTTGTGATACCATCGCAGAGTTTGATGAAGAACTTGCGATTATTGACTATAAGACTTCTGCAAAACCAAAACCTCGGGAGTGGATTGAAAACTATTTCGTTCAGGCGATGTTTTATGGTATGGCTCTTTTTGAAAGAACTGGATTTCAAGTAAAGAAACTTGTCATCATTATGGCTTGTGAAAATGGAAAACTTGTTGTTTATGAAGAAAGAGATTTAGAAAAATATATGAAATTAGTTATTAAGTATATCAAAAAATTCACTAATGATAAGTTGCAAGAATATTCTTGACAGATTGATTAATTTATCTTATAATAGATATTATGTTATGGTGCCTTATGCCTAATCCACTAGAAAGTTTTTTAAATTTAAATCTACCCAGTATGAATGACGAAATAAAAGAAGAATTGAGTAATAAGTTCTTATGTCCTCAAAAATTTGCACAGGATATTGAGCAAATTGTAAAAATCTCTAAAGTCAATTATATTGATGCTATTGTGTCTTATTGTGAACAGAATAGCATTGAAATTGATACAGTTTCAAAATTAGTTTCAAAACCACTCAAAGAAAAATTAAAGTGTGATGCTATTCATTTAAATTTTCTCAAAAAAACCACCAAGGCACGTTTGCCTATATGAGTCCATTTGAAGTTTATAAATCATATATTTCTATTAAAAATCATTTCTCCAACCCAAAATATGATTATTTTAAATATGGAGGAAAATCAAGAGTGACTGAAACTTCTTTCAAAAAAAGAAAAGATATTTACTGGTTTCAGAAAATATCTCGTCAAAAAAACGATGAAGAAATAAAATCTTTCTTTGTTGCTAATTTTGCTGAATGTAATGATCCAGAACGATTATGGATCGGTGATATTATTCGTAACGGTGAAGACACATATTCAAATTGGTTAAAGAAATCCCAAAGTTTAACATATTTGTTTAAAACTGAATGTGAAGTTTTTATATCAAAAGAAAATTTTGAAAACTTATTTGATTGTAAAAATGGCAATCATCCAGAACTACTTAAAAAGTATCTACAAAAAGCACTTACATTAGAAACCTTGGTTATTTTAAATATGATTTTGAATTATGTAAAAGATTTTGATAAAAAAATGAATGATCCTGTGTGGGAAATGATGAGTTTAAAAATTCAGAAGTACCAATGCTTCCTAAATATTGATGTGGCAGGATATAAGAACATCCTCAAGGAGATTGTTTATGAGTAAGTTTTTTGACTCCGAATTAGTCAGAGAATCTTTGATAGAACTAGACCAATTGCAAGAAAAGCTTTTTAATCAATTGTACGATCTTCCTTCTTCTACAAAAGAAAAGAAGAAGGAACATTTGGATACAATGAGAGAATTTTTAGAAAAACAAAAATTGTTTATTTTTAGAATGTCTCTTTCTGAAGATCCAGAAGCAGTAAAAATGAAAGAAAAAATCACTCAATCCGCTCAACTTTTTGGATTTAATCCAGAAAAAGGATTAAGCGTTTTCTTTGAGCAATTAGAAAATACTATCAATAAACTTGAAAAATCACTTGACGACTGACTTTATATCTGCTATACTTAAAAAGTCCAATCCAAAACATCCAATTTATCCAAAAAATCTTATGTCATTCGCAAACTTAAAAAAACAATCCAAACTTGGTTCTTTAACCGAAAAACTAGTCAAAGAAGTTGAAAAACTGAATAGTGCTGGTTCTTCTGAAGATGATCGTTATTGGAAATTGACCACAGATAAGAGCCAAAATGGTTATGCCGTTATTCGCTTTCTTCCTGCTCCAAACGGTGAAGATCTGCCATTTGTGAAGCTCTATTCTCACGCATTCCAAGGTTCTGGTGGATGGTTGATTGATAATTGTGTTACGACACTCGGTCAACAATGTCCTATCTGTGAGCACAACTCTGGTCTCTGGAATTCAGGAATTGACGCAAACAAAGAGATTGCTCGTAAGCAGAAAAGAAAACTGACTTACATTAGCAACATCTATGTTGTAAAAGATCCATCTAATCCTGAAAATGAAGGTAAAAATTTCCTTTATAAGTATGGTAAAAAAATCTTTGATAAGATCTCTGCCGCTATGAAGCCAGAGTTTGAAGATGAAACTCCTATTGATCCATTTGATTTCTGGCAGGGTGCTAACTTCAAACTGAAGGCAAAGAACGTTGCTGGTTATCGTAATTATGATTCTAGTGAGTTTGCTTCTTCTGGTGCTCTTCTAGATAATGATGATGAACTGGAAGCAATCTGGAAGCAAGAGTTTTCTCTTGCTGAACTTGTTGCTAACGATCAGTTCAAGTCTTATGATGATTTGAAGAAGCGTCTTTCTTCTGTTCTTGGAACTAAAGGTGCTCGCACCCAAGACCCAGAAACAGTATCAGAAGAAGATGAGTATGAGGTAGAGCGTTCAACGAAGAGTACTTCTTCTTTTAGTTCTTCGTCTAGTTCTAGTTCTGATGATGAGGATGATGATGAAGCACTTTCATACTTCTCAAAGCTTGCTAACTCCTGATTTCAAAATCAACTTTTAATTACCTTTATCCCCGGAAAAAATCTCCGGGGATTTTTTTGTCTGTAGGGTTTTTATACGCCTGTTAGATTTGGATTATAAGATTGTTTAGTAGTTTGATTGACATATTGTGAAGATTGGTCATATTTCATTATATTTCTTAAATCTGTAATCACTGCCGATAGATATGCTGGTTTTAATACTCTTATCTTTCTTTTTTCTTCGTTGATATTAGTTTCATACTCGTAGTTTGTTACTTGCTTCACGGGCGAAATAGTGGATAAAGTATTATCAAATTTAGTATAAGTAACTGTAAAATTTGAATCTACTTGAAGTCCAGAAGGCACCACAAGGCGATCATATTCATCCTTAACTTCAATAGTTTCATAATGATGAATGGATGATAGTGATTGTTCTGTGCCATACTTATCAAGCATATAATTGTATAGATCATTATTACTCAAAGGCCACTGTTCTCTTACATTTGTGATATTGTTAGTAATTAGAATAACCCAATCAAGTTCTGGGTCATTATAAAGTTTAGAAGCAACTACTTCTGGTCTTTGATTATCTTCTACTTGATAATAATTGAAAGCAGTAATAATATTAACTATATCTGTCCTTAACTTTGCCCTTTTGAAGAGATTTTTGACAGTAATATATTCTTCGTTTGAACTTACGTCAGGCAAACGAGAAATATATGAGATATTTGGAATTTCTCTAAAATATGCCATTTTAGTATCCTACCTCATCATCTGTGATTTGGTAAAGATCACCAAGAGGGTTTTTATCTGCATTTCTTTCATCTTCAACATTACTTTGATAATCAGTATCATAAACTGGTTCAAGTTCTTTAAATGACATATTCATAATCACAGATACTGGTTGCCCTTCATCATATGCCGCCCAGTTTCCATCGGCAGCATAATTCATAGCAAATCCAGTTAAAGCGCAAGTTTTGATACGATTTACGCCTTTGATTGTTTTCCCCCCAGTAGTCTTATATTGTAATTGAAAAACATTTGGCGTTCCCAAGAAATATGATTGAGCACCAGCAGAACCACCACCAGAGATTGAACTTATTTTTTTTGCTGCCATTCCTTGCTTAAAAAATCTTATAATATTGTTTATTATTTTTGCTTCACTGCTACTTCTTGGACTCATTCTATATTGAAATGTAAATTCTCTTAATGTTGGAGCATTGAATAGAAGTTCAAGGTTGCTATTTGGAACAATTCCATAACCTCTTGCTAAAATACTTTCTGGTGATACACTAACACCAAGCATTCCAAGTACTTGGGAATTTAATGTCCCTCCAAGTAAGGTTTTCATTGCTGGAGTTGCTCCTGTTTTAAATGCTTCCATACCTGCTAGAGCACCAAGGAATGATGCTATTTGTGCTGCTCCACCACCAATGCCAGCAGCAGAAGCCAATGCTCTTAAACCTGCTGCTCCTCCTAACGTTTTTAATGGATCATTTGTAACATATGATGTCAGCGCAGCACTTAAATTATTCATATTATCATCTGCCCAAGAAACATTATTAGAATCAGTTATGTTATTTGGCATAGGAAGATTTACCATACCCAATAAATCTTTTAAGGGTGATGTTCGTTTAGAACCATTTCGTAAAGTATCTAAAGCATCTCCAAATATATCATTACTTCTTGGTGGTTTATAACTGTATTGTGCTATTGATAGATGATCTTGGGTTTTATTATATAAAGCATCTTCTGGGTAGTTCAATAACGGCATTTTTTTGATTACATCATCTACTTTGCCAAATTCAAATTTTAAATCTTTGTCTAGTTTTAATGTATCAACATCAACACCTATTTTTTTTAGAATTGGACCGAGAACATCAACAGTTATATTTGCATCTAATATAGAACTTTCTGATGATGGTGTTTTTGATAAATTAGGGTCTATTGAAGGTGCAGACGTGATTAAACCCGCAGAAGATGCTTTTTGATTGAAAGTTTCAATCATTCTAGATTTTAGATGATTGATATTATCTGGATTTATGGGAAATCCAGCATTAGCATCACCACCATCCGCTAATTCTTGAATTGTATTATATTGTCGTCTTTTTTTTCCCGTATCATCAAAAGATGCATATGTCACTTTTCCGTCAGTTTGAATTGCATAAAAAATTCTATCTTTTGCTGGACCACTAGCAAAAATTGAAGTATAACCATCAGGAAGACTTGGAGAAATAGTGGTCAGTTTGTCGCCATCCGCCAATACTACTGGGCCATTTCCTATTTTGTCTTTTCCTGGTCTCCAAACTGTACCTTGTGGTGTTGCCATATTTATGGTGCCGATGAGTTATCTGGATAATCCCAAACTTTGGATTTGAATACTGGTTGTCCTCTTTTATCTACAAATCTTTCGGTGGGAAGTAAAGAAACTCCTCTCCATTCACTTTCGGGTACTTTAAAAAAATGACTAGTTACACCAGAAAAAAGATAATTATGCAAAGTCTTTCTTGGTGCATTCACATTTCCTGATTTATTTATGTAAGAAGCGGCAATACCTCCACGATATTGTGGATTTAGATAATGAAGATTAGAACCAAAGAATATTCCAGATTTTGTGTCAATACTTATAATATAAGTAAGTGGTTGCATATCCCAGAATTTGTATTTTTGGGGATATTTTGCCGAATACATAAAAAATACCAAATCTCCCGGCGAAATAAAATTTGTATCAATTTCACTAGAATCCTCATTTTGATATCTTGCTAACTCATTCATCAATCTGTTTGTATACCAGTTAGTGGACCAACGTTTCGTTCCCGCCTCTTTGAGTATTTTTTCTGCGATCATATTTCTATGCCTAATTGTTCTTCTGTGAATATGCGGAATTCCCATCCCCTATCAGCACAATATTCCTTACAAGCATTCCATTTTGCTTGATTGGTGACCCAAGTTTTTACTGAATATGCCCAAGATTTTGTTCTTCTTTTTGGAGTTCTTTGTGGTTCTTTCAAGTCCTTTGCTGGTTTAATTTCAATTACCACGATTCTAATATTTTCGTCTTTGTCTTTGTATTTCAATTTCATATCTGGAAAATATCTATGGGTTTTATTGTCTATTGGGGAAACATATGGAACCCAAAATTCTTCACTCTGGTAAGATATAACATTTTCAGTCAAATCGCAATATTGAAACATTTTTAATTCATAAGATGAACGATATATTATATTTGTTGGATCTCCATTGTATTTTTGAGGATTTTTGGGTTTAAATTTTCCTTGATGGTATCCACTATCTTCGTTACGGGGCATACATAGTATATAATCGTATACGCTTATTTAGATGGCTAGAGCAAATACATATAGAGTAGATCCTCTTTATGTAAAGATGACTACCCCGAGAGATATGGGGGGATCTTCTTTGCCTTCAGTTCAAGAGATGTTTGGTAATGTATCTCTTACAAGTCAATTTAAAGTTAATATGTTTCTAGGTGGATCAAATGGGGCACAGGATGGAAATTTATTAGAATATTTAAACAAATGTGGAATAACTAATAATGTTTCAAAAACATTTACTTATGATTTTATGTGTGCGGAAGCAGTTCTTCCCGGAGCAACTTTTGACGTTGGAGAAGAAAGTGGAAGTCGTCAGGGCATAATTGAGAGATTTCCAAATCGTAGAATATTTTCAGATTTCAATTTAACTTTTTATGTTGATAGTGAATATAATATTATTCGTTTATTTGAAGAATGGATGAATTTTATAAATCCAATTTGCACAAAAGACGGAGAACAAATACCAAATCCTCGTGGACAAGTTGGGTATGAGCAAAGTGAAAATTATTATAGATTTAAATATCCAGATCAATACAAAAGAATAATTTCAATCACCAAATTTGAAAGGGACTTTTTGTCAAATCCAAATAATCCAAAAAGTCCAACCGAGACACAAAATCTTTTGACCTATCAATTTATTGATGCTTTTCCAACTAATATTACCGCACTTCCATTATCTTATGAAGGAAGCACAATAACTAAAACTACAATTAATTTTAGTTATACTAGATATACTGTAATAAAACATAAAGGAACACAGATAAATCCATATCCATCAAATCTAAACAATACAGACAAACCTAAACCAACAACAACTCCTGTTCAATATTATGGTCCTGCTTTTGGTAGTAATGAAGAGGCATATAAACAGGCGGCGATATATAGAGGAGAAACCAACCAATAAATAATCACAACTGGACTTAATCATTCAAAATGCCTTTACCTAAAATTGCTACGCCACAATATACTCTTGATTTGCCATCAACAGGAAAAAGTATCAAATATCGCCCATTTTTAGTCAAAGAAGAAAAGATACTTATTCTTGCTCTTGAAAGCGAAGACGTAAAACAAATTACATCGGCAATCAAACAAATTTTAAAAGATTGTATCCTAACAAAGGGCATTAAAGTAGAAGAACTTCCTACTTTTGATATTGAATATATCTTCCTAAATGTTCGTGGAAAATCAGTTGGCGAAGCAATTGAACTGATTGTAACTTGTAGTGATGATGGAACTACCGAAGTTCCAGTTAAGATTTATATTGACGAAATTCAAGTTCAAAAAGATCCAGAACACTCTACTGATATTAATTTGGGTGATGGATTGGTATTAAGAATGAAGTATCCATCTTTGAATGAATTTATCAAGAATAACTTTGATTTCAGTTCAAATGATGTTTCTTCTATTGAAAAGTCATTTGATATTGTTTCTTCTTGTATTGATATGGTCTTTAATGCCGATGAGTCCTGGGCGGCAGCAGATTGCACTAAAAAGGAACTTAATGATTGGATTGAGACTTTGACTCCACAACAGTTCCAAGAAGTAGAAAAGTTTTTCAATACGATGCCTAAACTTGCACACACTTTCAAAGTGACTAATCCAAATACAAAAAAAGAAAGTGAAGTTACGTTGGAGGGATTGACAAGTTTTTTCGGTTGATAATGGCTCATATGGATCTTGAGTCATACTTTAAAATCAATTTCTCTTTAATAACGCATTATAAATATTCTTTGACCGAGATAGAAAATATGATGCCCTGGGAGCGGGACATCTACCTAGCATTATTAAATCAGTTTGTAGAAGAAGAAAACTTAAAGGCACAACAAAATAATGGTTAGTTCTGTTCTCCAACCAGAAAAAATTATAGGAAAGCAAAAACCAACAAAGGAACAGGCACTTAGCTTTGTTTCTGGTGGTTCTTCTCTTGGTTCCTCGGTTCTTTCTAGTGCGAAGAATAAAATTGTAAATTTTGATAGAGCAAAAGTATCGGCAAAACCAAATAATTTGCAGGCATTAATTAGCAATCTTTCTTCAACTGTCTTTAATACTACAAACACAATTCAAAATATTTTTGGAAATAAAGAAACAAAGGAAAAGAAAAGTTCCAAATTCTTTGGTGGATTCTTTGATAAATTTAAAGAAGCACTTGCTTTTATCACTTTCTTTGGGGCAAAGAAGAATTTAGATAGAGTTAAAGAAAATATAGACAATTTAAAGACTACTTTTACCGAAACTTTTGATGTTGCAAAGGCATTAAGAAAAGCAATACTTAAAATTATAGAGCAAATCTCTGGACTTTCTGGTGGCGGAGGTGGTGGAGGAATAATTGGTGCTATAATGTCTGCACTTGGTGGATTGGCTGCTGGATTGGTTCCTGGAATGAAAGGAAGGCGACCACCAAATATTGCTGGTCCTGCGATGAAGCAAGAAGGGAATTTATTATCAAAAATACCAAAAGGACTGAAAGGTGGTGGGGGTGGAATAGGAAAATTACTTTTAGGTGGTACTGCTGCTCTTGGAGTTGGATCTGTCGTAAATGGACTTTCACAACCTGGAGGCGAAGATGTCCAACCAGGAAATACTACACCAGAAGTTCCAGGAAATGTTTTAGATAAATTCAATTCCATTTTAGATAGATTTGATAAAATACTTGATGGGATGAAAGGAAAACCCGGAAAATCTTCTGGTGGAAGTTCTAGTTCCGGTTCTAGTTCAAAACCTGCTAGTCCTGGTTCTAATGTTGGTCCTAGTCCTGGTGGTGCTCCTACTGGAATTACGATAAAAGACGATAAACAAGGTCTTTCCGAATTGGGCGTAACACAAGAACAATTTAATGCATATAAACAAGGAATTGCAGATGTAGAAGGAGCAAGATATAATCAAATGGGTGGTGCTGGGGGTAGATTTGCTGGAAGATATCAAATGGGAAGTGGAGAAATTGCATCTGCTTCTTCTGTGATGGGAATTCCAACTCCATCACAGCAGGAATATCTATCTAATCCAGAATTACAAGAAAAAATTTATATGGGAAGAACCATATTAATGAATAGAAGAATGATGCAATTATCCCCAGAATATAAAGGTATGTCCGCAACGGAAAGGTTATCAAATCTTGCTGGGGCGCAACTTGGAGAGGGTAGTCTTACTGATTTTCTTAAAGGCAAATCAATAAAAGATTCCAATAATGTAGAAATACAAAGATGGATTAATTCTGCAAAAAGGAGAATGGGACAAGTCGCAGCAGGAAACCCCATTCCACAAGCACCAACAAAACCAGGACAACAAGCACCACAAGCACCGTCAGCATCAAAATCAGGACCACAACCAATACAAGTCATTCCATTCCAACAACCATCGCCACAAGTTCAACCAGCATCATCTGGGGGTGGTGGTAAAATATCTGCACCACCATCACCACAACAAAATGGACCAACTGCCCCATTTTACCCATCATCAAACTATGATAATTTTTTAACATTGTATTCAAGAATGGTTTATAATATTGTGGATGGATAATGGAAAATAAACTTTTTTCTCCCCTATTAACTGCTGCGAATAATATTGTAAAAACTAGACGCCCATTAACAAAAAGGGCGAAAGAATATGATGCCTTTATTAATTGGTTAGATACAAGCAATAAAGATGTCAAAAAAATAAAATTACCAAAAGTCAAAAAAGTAGAAGACCTTGAATTTTCTATTGGGATGGATGGTGGTGGAGGAAATGGCGGATTATTTGGTTCTCTTCTTTCTGCACTTGGAGTTGGTGCCGCCGGAGGATTTGGATTAAGATCTTTAATTAAAAAATTTGGTAAAGGAAAACCAGCAATAACAGCAACAAAAGGAAGTAAAAATATTTTTTTGGGAATATCTAAAATAGGACAAAAAACTAAACCAACAGGAGTTAAGGCAGCAAATAATATTGTCAATTTTAATAGACAACCAAGCAAAATTGAAGATGTTGGTTCCGCAAAAGCACCAAAAGGAAAAATTGGAAAAATAGGAAGAATTGGTGGCGGATTATTGTCCGTTGGATTGACTGCTGCCGACTTTATGGGAAGAAAAGGCGAAGGGCAATCAAACCTTCAAGCAGGAGTTGGGGCGGGCGGTGGTCTTGCTGGTGGTCTTGCTGGTGCTTGGGCTGGTGGGCAAGCGGGGGCAGCAGTAGGTGCAGGTATAGGCGCTTTGTTTGGTGGTGTTGGTGCAGCTCCTGGTGCAGTAATTGGTGGAATTATTGGTTCTCTTGCTGGTGGATTTGGTGGAGGACAACTTGGTGGAAATTTAGCAGATAAACTGACTGGTGCTGATAAGATGGACCAGAGACTGAAAGCACAAGAAAAAATACAAAGAGAAGCAGCATCTGCAAGTAATGTTACGTTTGTAAGTATTACTGATAAGTTTGATAAAGTTGTAAGTAAGTTTGAAAAGATAAAGTTTGGAATGTCTGGTGTTCAAAATAAAAATGGTTCTAGCAAAGAAATAGAAGACTCCGATTCTATGGAACCCACAGATTCAATTGATACTGGAAATAAACCAGAACCAACTGGGTTGCAACTTGAAGATGTTGAATCATCTGGAGGGGAAGTTCCTGGGGCTCCAGATTCAAGTTTTAGATCGGCACATCGTCCGGGACATAATGGTAATGATTATTTTAAAAATGCCGGAACACCAATTAGTTTAATTCAAGAAGGAACAGTTACTGTTGCAGATATGAATTATAATCCTGGTGGATGGGGGGCTGTAGTTGAAGTTAGACATAAAGATGGTTCTTTGAGTAGATACGCGCACTTAAGTAAAATTTCTGTTTCTGTTGGATCTAAAATTTCCCCAGGGCAAGTTATTGGTTATTCTGGTGGAGCACCAGGAGCACCTGGTGCCGGAAATTCAGAAGGAGAACATTTGCACTTTGAATATCTTCCTGCTGGTTCTGGTCCGGTTGACCCAACAGAAGCAGCCAAAAGAATTTTTAGATTTGGTGGTAATGTAAAAGTAAAGGCAAAAAAAGCAGAAAAGCAAAGATCACAAGGAATGGCAGATATAAGAGGAAGCACCCCAGACACAAAGCAACAAACAATTGAAGATTTTGCAAAACAAACTATGGGCAAAGAAAGAGCAGATAGAGCACTCAAAGATCCCAAACTACCAGAATTCAAACAACTACAAAAAAATTATAATGTTTATATCAAAGGTCTTAGGGAAAGAAGACAAGCACAAATAGCGCCAGGACAAATACCACAAGTTCCAGAAGCAATTACAACACCATTACAAGAACAAACACCTGGATCGGCAATATTGCTTGGACAACCATCAGTAGCACCAGCAGGACAATCATCTATAGTTCCAGTTCCCATTCCAATGGGAGGAGGTGGTGGTGGCGGAGTTGCTGTTGTATCAATTCCCGAAGGACAGATATTAAATAGTCTATGGAAGACTATGCTTCTTACTAACCTCTCTTCAGCATAATGTCAAACGCAATATCAGGATTAAGACTTCAATCAGTAGTCATTGCACCAAATATAGATGGAATAAAACCTATTGACTTAACAAATTCAATTCTTGAAATGAATTATTATGAGGATATTTTATCTCCTTGTATTACTATGACAATTGACATATTAAATGCCAATTCTATTTTTAATGGAATTCAAATTCGTGGAGGAGAAAGAGTTGCAATAGAAGTTGAAACTGCCTCTGGACCATTTGTTTTAAATGGGGAAAAAGTATTATATGTGAATAAAGTAAGTAATCTTAACGCAGAAGGAACAAATGAAAAATTTACATTACATCTTGTTTCAAGAGAAGCACTATCCAATGAAACTTCAAGATGTATGAAAAAGTATCAAAAACAAACAATAGATAATCACGTAAAAGATATTTTAAAAAATACTCTAGTTACAAATAAAATAGGAATTATTGAACCAACTTCAAATTCTTATACTTTTATTGGAAATAATAAAAAACCATTTCATACTTTAATTTGGTTAGGTCCAAAATCAGTCTCACAAAGTACAAAAGTATCTAATACTTCTGGAAATGGACAAAGTGGGCAGGCAAAGGGAACTGCTGGATTTTTATTTTATGAAAACTATGATGGATTTAATTTTCGTAGTATTGATAATTTAGTTGCAAATACTCAATTAGGAACTGGAAATAAAAAAGCAAAATATACTTACCATCAACCCCAGAAAGTAATAGAACACAATAACTCAAAAAATAATTTTAATATGTTAAATTATAATTATGAAAAAAATATTGATACTCTAAAAGCGTTGAGAGTGGGAATGTATAAAAATATAACTTATTTCTATGATACGTATGAACAATCAGTTCATACGTATACGTATACATTAAAAGAAGAAATGAAGAAATCCACAAAGTTGGGTGGGCAGGAAAATATTCCAATACCAAAAGGTTTTGAGGAAAGTATTTCTCGTATTGTAAGTAGAACATCAGATCACGGAATATTGAGTAACACCTTACAAATTGAAGATAGCGGAAGAGATAATGCAGATGTAGCTAAATCATATTCCAGATATAATTTATTATTTTCACAGGCAGTAAATATAAATATACCTATGAATTTAAATCTTAAAGCAGGTGATATAATTGAAGCAATCTTTCCAAGAATAGAAGAAGCAACTAGTGGAGAAGCAGATCCAGAACAAAGTGGAAATTATTTAATTAAAGAACTTTGTCATCACTTTGATCCTCGTGGTGGGCATATGCTTACAAGTGCAAAATTAATTCGTGATAGTTATGGTCTCTATGGTCCAAACCAATAAATACTAAAATGGAACTACAAGAACTTATCATCAAAATATGTGAAGAATTAGAAACTTCTTCACTTAATGAACAGAGAAAAAGATACCTTCAATCATATCTAGAAGAACTTTTTTCTTATAAAAGAAATCATCCAACAGCAACAGAAGTTCCAAATTCATTCCAATTATTTTGTGATCTAAACCCAGAAGCACTAGAATGTAGAAAATACGAATTATGATTGAAGAAAGTTTATTGAAATCCGGCATTCTTGGTAAAGACGGATTTGTTTGGTGGATTGGTAGAGTTGCACATTCTAAATTTTGGAAAAATGAAAATGATGCTTTTTCTAAATCTGGAATAAAGGGGGGAAGATGCAAAGTTAGAATTATTGGATATCATCCATTTGATGCAACTTTGCCAGAAAAAGATTTGCCTTGGGCAAGTGTTATGATTGATGCCTTTACTGGAAGTGGTCAAGGCGGATTGGGGCAAACTTTGAATTTGGTGGGCGGAGAAACTTGTATTGGTTTTTTTCTTGATGGTGAAGAAGCACAACAACCAGTTGTGATGGGATTATTGCATAGAAGTTCTAATGTTAAAGATAGTATAACAGAAAATGACATAATTGAATCTGGAAGTTCTCAATTTAAAACATTTACTGGATTTCCTGGAAATGTATCTGGAGGAACTAAAAGAGCACCTATCAATACAAATCCTATTGCACCAGGAGGAACTCCTGGCGGAGCTAATGGAGGAAAACCAATTAATGCTTGCGATGCTCAATATAAGGGATCATTAGCAGCTCAAGGAGCAGAAAAAAGATTTACTAGAACCATAGTAAAACCAAGCAATTGTGGAAACGATTTTATAGGTCAAATTACAAGAGCTTTACAAGATTTTATTGGTATGATAAGTATTCTTGATAGTGCTTTTGATCAATTTGTTGATCCACTTTTGAATGAAATTGTTGATATTACAAATAGCATTCGTAATATTGCTGGTCAAATTGCAGGATTCATAAAAGGAATTATCAATAACATAAGAAGCGGAATTCTCAAATGTATTATATCTTTATTTAAAAAATTTCTTGGTTTGAATAAAAAAACAAATCCAACTCATCCAATTACAAATCCAGCAGCAGAATTTGCAGCAAAAAATATTTTTGAAAAAATTTATTGTATTTTTGAATCTTTATTTGATGAGATTATAGATTTTATTGTTAATATGCTCACTAATCTTGTTGGGCAGGTTATAAATGGTCCATTGTGTGCGGTAGAACAATTTGTATCCGGCATTCTTGCTAAATTGATGGATATGATAGAACAAGCACTTCAACCCATTTTGTCGGGAATTAGTTGGCTAACTGGCGGAATGTCAAATATTAGAAGTGTTCTTTCGCAAGTAAGCACATTAGCATCACAAATCTATAATCTTATTGGTGATTGTGGTGGGTTGAAATGTAAGCAACCAAGTCAATGGGTTTCTTCAACTGCTGCTGCTCTAGCAGTAGCATCAGATGATTGGAAAAAACAACTTAAAAATATTAATGTTTTGCAAGATGTAAGCAAAGATTTAACTAAAATTAATGATGCCCTGAATACCAATGTTGTATTGAAAGATATTGTTGGAAAAGTTGAATCTTCTCCTGGAGTATTTTCTGTTGATTATATGACCGAAAATGGAAATGTGGTTACTAGACAAGAAGATGGAAATGGAAATGTACTTTTTGAAAATACTGGAGGATACACAAATACTAATCAACTTCAAGGAATATTAAAAACAACAAAGGCTTTGGGTGGGGATTTGACTACTATCGAAGCTGCAATTGGAACTATTTCACTTTTTGGAAATGGAAATAGTGCATTTGATGCTTGCAATCAACTTACTACAAATCCACAAACACAATATGATTTATCTCCAGTTCCACTTGGATATAAATTTGCATATTGTATTCCACCAATTGCAGAAGTTCTTGGGGATGGTGTTGGCGCAAAACTTATTCCTATTGTAACTGATGGGCGAGTATTCTCTGTAGAAGTCATAAATGGTGGATATGGTTATGCTTCTCCATTGTCAATTGCAATTATAGACAATAGTGGACACGGATCTGGTGCTAGAGCAACTGCAATTGTGGAAAATGGTATAATTACTGGTGCAATTGTTTTGAGAACAGGGTATGGTTATTGTGGTGGAAATTATAATAATATTGGTGATAATCAATCAACTACTGGCGTTTCTTCTTCTGTGGTTGGTATAGTAACTTCAATTTATGTTGAAACTCCAGGAATAGGATATACTTCCGGTGATACTATTAGTATTGGATCTACGACTGCTACTCCACTTATAACTCAAAATGGTTCAATTGTTAAAGTAAATCTTCCAACAAATTACAATGAAACTTTCAATACCATTCCAACAATCATAATAAATACAACAACAGGTGTTGGAGCAAAAGTGATTCCAGTAATGAAATTTACTCCTCAAGGGACATTTGTAAATGAAAATGCAACAACTAATATAAATCAAAAACAAGTTATTAACGTGGTGGATTGTATATGAGCTTAACTCCCGAAGAAGAAAAGCAGTTAAAAGAATTATTGAATAATCCTTTGGATTTTTATAGAAGGTCTTTTCCTGGATTTGAATTTAGTAGTGGACACGAAACTTTAGGTCACGGAAATGCTGAATTTTGCTTAACCACTGATAGTGGGCAAATTATTCATTTTTACGAACAAGGAAACTGTAAAATTGGTTCAAATTCTACTTTTGAGATTTATGGTGCAACCAAAAAAGGAACCGAAAAAGATGTTGGAATTTTAATTCACGCGGATAATGGTTATGTGCATATTACAGCACCAAATGGCGATTTAGTATTAGAGGGAAAAAGTGTACTTATAAAAGCAAATGATGGAAAGGGGGATGTGACTATTAAATCTGCACATACTGTTCAATTTGAAGCTCCCAATGTAACTACTAATACGGACAATCATCAAGTAAATGCAACACTTACTAATCAAACAATTGCCGGAAGTGTCACTTCAGTTGGGGAAATTTCATCCAGCAATACTAATGGAGTTGATGCATTAGTGAATGATAGTTTAGTCAGTAAAATAATTCATATCATGGAAAAAGTTAAATTATTCTTCAAATCTATTTGTGCATAATGGCAGATCCTTATATTCAAACTCAAAAATTAGTAGTTGGTGCTTTTGATACTTCTGTAGCATCTCTTGGATCATTATTGGGACTAAAATCGGGAACATTTGTGAATTGCGGTGTATCATATTTTGGTGCATCATTTCCAACTGGAATTGATTTAGGAACAGTTACAATTGGACATCCAGTTGCAATTCCTGGAGTTGGAGCTATTCCAAATTCATTAAATGTTCTTGGTATTTCAAACTTTGCTGGGGATACAAATCAACTTGGATTATATACTTGCAATGGTGCATCAATATTCAATGGATCAAATGTTTTAAATGGTGCAACTATTTCAAATGGTTCTTTGGTCATAAATGCTCCTACGATAATAAATGCATCATTAGTTGTAAATGGCGCAACTCACATTAATGGATTTTTGAGTTTTACTAATTCAATTGTAGGGACAACAAAATTATTTGACATTAAACATCCAAATAAAGAAGGATATAGATTAAGACACGCTTGTATTGAAGGACCAGAAATTGGTGTGTATTATCGCGGAAGACTTGAAAGAGAAAACACAATCAAACTCCCAGATTATTGGAATGGATTAGTACATCCAGGAAGTATTACAGTTAATCTTACTCCACATAAAGTTTATCAAGAACTTTTTATAAAAAGTATGGATGTTTCTAAAATTACTATTATGAATAATTCTGGAGGACCAATTGATTGTAGTTATGTGGTTTATGCGGAAAGGATTGATACTGATAAATTGATAATAGAATATCAAAGTAATTCTATTCTATACCAATCTGCAGGAGAACAATAATGACAAAACAAAATATTATAAATCAATATAATTCAAAATATATTTTATTAGACAACCAAATACCATCCCTAGATGGTTATATTGTTTCCACACAATCCGCAATTAATGAACTCAAATCACCAACTGCACAAGTAGATGAACAAATAGCACAACTAACTGTTGATTTGAATAATGAAATCTACAATCTTTCTATTATTTCAAATGCTGCATTTGCTTGTGGGTGTGGAACAACAGCACTAGTTACTGTTCCTGTTGCTCCTCCTGGAACTGGAACAACAACAGTTACAATTGTTGTTGGTAATACTTATTATTATGAAAATGCAAAGGCTCATCGTATCAATGCAGAAAATACTTCATATGGGGATATCTATCCATATGAACCTTTAGAAGGAACTGATGGTTCTACATCATTTAATAGTGGTTATGCAAATAATACAGTGATTGTTGGTTCTTCTTCAAATTCAATTTTAGAATTAATTATAAACAATCCTGGTTCTGGTTTCATTTCTTCTACTTATTATAATCAATCATTAGTTGGTGGTACTGGAAATTCAGCAAAAGCAGATATTACTGTTTCTCCTGCTGGTACTGTATCAAATGTAATTGTAAATAATGGTGGCACGGGATATTCTGTTAATGATGTGCTTACTATTACAGCATTTCCTGGGGCTTCATTTACAGTTACAGATATTGGTTCTCCAATTTTAGGAATTGGTATAGATACTTATATTGTAGCAAGTTCTGGAATTGGAAGTGTATTCATCCCAACTATAGTTTCTTCTAGTGTAAGTAGTTGTGCGACATCTTGTGCGACTTACAGTTCTCAAGCAAATACAGTTTTGTCTAATATTACAGCAATTAGAAATTATAGAGACACTTTGTTGTTTGGCACAAACTCAATGAAAATTGAAATGAAGCATTTATATACAGAAAGATATAGTTATGTTTTTGGAAAACAAAAAACAAATGAAAGAAAAACTGAAATTAATAATATCATAAACACCTTAAATAATTCAACATACAATCAATACTTCTTATGATTACCTTACTATTTGACAGTATAGCAGGAATAAGAACTAGTACTGAATTAACTGGTGTTAATCTGGATTTATATTTAAGAGAACATCCAAATCTAACTAAAGTTGGAATTGCAACCACTACAAATGCTAATTATTATGTACTTTTAAATGAAACAACAGAAGAATTTAGACCACCATATGTAAGTAATAATTTAATTTTTAATCCATATTTATCAAGACTTGGAATAGGAACAAATGATCCACAAGCAACTCTTGATGTAAATGGAAGTATAAAGTATAGTGGTCCATTTACAAATAGTGGAATTGCAACTTTTGCTGGACCAGTTTATTTTACAAGTGATGTGTCATTTGATCATTTTGATGTAAATGTAGCAACAGTACTTAAAAGATTTAATATTGGTGTTGGTGGAACAATTTTAATTGGAATTGCTTCAACTGATCCAAATGTTGTTGGAAGTGCCTCCACCTATTATGGAAATGTTGGTATAGGTTCCACAATTCCACAACAAAAATTAGATGTTGGTGGAAGTGTAAAGATAAGTAAGGATATTTACGATTCTTTAAATAGTTCTGGTGTTTTTGGATCATTTTTAACCAAAGATACCCAAGGAATTAAATGGACTGTTTTTACTCCATCATTTTCTGAAGGAATTTTTATCTACAATGATGAAACATTAGTTGGGGTTCAATCATTTAGAGGTTTAAATTTTAAAACTGGTCGTAGTTCGGGAGTTGGAACAGATCCAATACAAGCATACGTGGGTGTAGCAAATCCCAATATTGCTGATGTATATGTTTCTAACTATTGGGATTATGTAAATGGAACAAATAACATTTACAGAATGTCCAATGTTGGTATTAATGTAAACAATCCATCAGTAGCATTAGATATTGCTGGAAGTGCTTCTATCACTCAAACTATGAGTGCTGCTTATGGTGAAATATCACAAACTCTAAATGCTCACGGTGCAGTTACATTTTATTCTACATTAAACACAAAAGGAATTACGACACTTGAAGATAAATTAAACGTCACTGGCGATACTACATTGTATTCAACACTTAAAGTTGGTGTTGGTGGTACAGTCATTACCACAACAGGTATTGGTTCTGTTGGTATTGGAACTACAAACCCATCAAGAGATATTGATTTAGCAAAAGATATTAGAATTCGTGAAGCAATATTTGATTCTAATAATAATGTTGGATACGTTACAAACTTTTATCAAAATCCAAGAGCAGTATTAACTACTGTTGGTATTGGAAGTACTGGTCAAATCATAGGGGGAAGATTCTTTGATGCTGCAAATATGATTCGTTTGAATCTTGATTTTATTGCAAATGAAGCAATCGGATTTCTTACGAGTACTGATTATAAAAGTCCGGCATTTCAAGTTCCTGGTGTTGGTGGAGTTTCTACTTGCAGAAACGATATTAAACAAATTTTAAAGGCAATCACTCTTGATATTACTAAAGGTGGGAATTCGCAATCTGTAGGTGCTGGATTATCTTATTATAATGGACCATCACTCATTCATATTACCGGAAATGATGTAAATGGTTATTCAATTAAAGATGCTACGATTGTTGCAATTACAACAGCGGTTCAACTTTCCAAATATGTTATCAATAATGCTTTATTGCCAAAATCATATCAAAGTGGTATAAGTAGCATTCGTCAAATTCGTGATTTGACTCTCCAAGAAGATAATGGAAGTAATGTTAGTCCAACCGGATGTTCAAATGTAGTTTCCGCAATTTATACTTGTGCTGGAATTGTAACTACTATTATTGGTGGAGGTCCAACTTCTGCGCCAAATGTTACTTACCCTGACGGTAAAGTAATTTGGGCACCAGCAGGAGCAGATTCTAGAAATTCAATTTGGGTTACAAAATATGGAAATGACGATAATACTGGAAAAACAGAAGGAGATGCAAAACTAACAATTGCTGCTGCAGCAGCAATTGCAAAATCAGGAGATACTGTGGTTGTTCGTCCTGGTGTTTATTATGAAAATAATCCAATTGGATTGAGAACTGATGTCGCTATTAGCGGTCAAGATTTAAGACTTGTTACGGTTGTTCCTCAAAATTTAGGAAAAGATTTCTTCCACGTAAGAAGAGGGTGTTTGGTTGAAAATATGAATTTTTCTTGTGATACTGGACAATCCAATCCAGGTGGTGGAGCAGTTGCATTCCCACCAACCGATACATCCAAAATAGCAGTATCTGGTTATATTGCTCCTGGTCCAGCAACAGAAGGTCCATCAGGAAGATGGAGATCTCCTTATATAAGAAACTGCACAAACTTTATGCCAAAAAGTATTGGTATGAGAATTGATGGAAATAATGCAACTGCTTCTACGATTGGAGCAGATCTTAAATGTATGGTTTGCGATTCCTTTACTCAATATAATGAAGCAGGAATTGGTGTGTCAGTCACAAATAATGGATATGCCCAATTAGTTTCTATTTTTACTATCAACTGTGATATTGCAATCTATGCCTCAAGTGGAGGACAATGCGATTTAACTAACTCAAACTCATCATTTGGAAACTATGGATTGGTTGCTGATGGTCTTGGTGCTTTGGAATTCACGGCAAATGTTGGGGTGGAATTTACTGGTGGTGGAGATACGATTGTCTTTAATAATGTAAAAGATACTTCTTTAAATTATCGTATTCCATATGATGGACAGGCGCTTTGGTTCCAGGTTCCAGTAAATGGAACTTATATTACAAGTCCAATGCAACAATTGGATAGTGTAACTGTACTTAATGGTGGTAGTGGTTATAGCGCAGCATCTCCACCAAGCATAACTCTTGTTGATATTGGAAATAGCAATAGCCTATTGCCATTAGGACCAGAAGGAATTATTGCAGAAGTATCCCCAACTATAAATGATTCTGGTGCAATTACAGCAATTGATATTGTAAATAGTGGAAGAAATTACCTATCAACACAAACTTTAAGAATTGCGATTAATGGAGTACCACAAAGCACAAGCAACTACGTTGCAAATATGTCTCCAATATATTATACAGTAAATACTGCAACATCAACGAATACTGGAATTGCAACAGTTACATTTAATGAGTTTGTTCCATTTAATATTGGAATTGGAACAACAGTTAGAATGTATAGAATTAGTCGTATTCTTACTAGTGGTCATTCATTTGAATATATTGGTACTGGAACGGATATAAATACAGCAACACCCCAAAAGGGTGGTGTTCCAATTGCAGAAAATCAAGTTGTTGCTCGTAATGGTGCCCAAATACCATATACCAGCACCAATCAAAAAGGAGATTTTGAAATCGGAAAAGGAATTATTATAGATCAAACTACCAATACAATTCGTGGTAGAGATTTCAGTAGAGCGATACAAGCAGAAGTTACACCTTTAATTCTTGCGTTGAGATAAGAAATGGCAGTTGCACCACTTAATAAGTTCCTTACATTTGCGGTTCCAGTTGCACCAGGAGAGCAAGTAGTATATACAACTCCAGTGGGAGTATCGGCAATTTTGCTTTATGCCCAGGCATCAAATGTTGCTGGAATTACAACTTATCCAAGATTTACATTTACTCATCGCAGAACAACAATTAAAACAGGCAATGTAAGAAATAATAGAGTCATTAAAGGAGGGGCAATTCTACCAAATGATAGTTTAATAATAATTGATGGCAGATTAGTATTAGAAAGAACGGCTTTAATTTCAGATTCAATTGTCATTTCTGGCACTCAATCGGGTATTGTTTCTGTTACTAACTGCAAATACGATAATACCACTGGTATTACGACAGTTACTACAATCAGTCCTCATAATTTTATTGTGGGTGATGAAATTACAATGAGTGGTCTTGGATTTACTTGTAGTGGAACTAGTGGAGTCACGACAACAATCTATCCATCCCCACAAACATCTTTTGTCGTGACTGGAATTACAGGAAGTGTTGGAACTTCTCTCACCTTTACTACAACTAGTGGTGTAATTGCAGGAATAGCACATACTTATGTGAGTGGAGGAAAAGTGGCACCACTTCAAATGGAATTTATTTGTAGTATTTTGGAAAATAGTACAGTATAATAATGGCAAAGTATTTAAGCGGAAGAGTACAAAGAATTCCACAATCTGGATTAACTTCTGATAGATATAATTATCTTTCATTGGATCAAGCAGAACCAAATCTTGGCGATCCTGTAATTCCAGGAGTAGCACTTCCTGCTGGCGATCAATACCAGATAGTATCAGTACTTAATCATCCAGGAGAAAGATATTGGATTCCTGTTGGTGGTGGTTTAATTCCAGGTGCTATTAGTGTTTATGACGAAGGGGTATTGGTTCCACCTGGAGGAGTAAGTAGTATTCGTCAGCTTAATTTTGTTGGTGCTGCTATTAGTGCTTCTGGGTATTTGGATTCTTATGGAAATCCAGGTGCAATCTCAACAATTACTGTTTTTGCTCCAGGAAATAACAAAGAATTAATTTTCAATAGCAATAATGAGTTCTCATCTTCTGTTGATTTAAGCTATGATACTAACACTGGAATCTTAACTGCGGGAAGACGATTAAATGTTGGTGTCGGTGGTACAGTTATTTCAACGACAGGGATTGGTTCTGTTGGTATTGGAACTACAAATCCAACAGCAAAACTTCATATTGTTGGAGATTTAAGATTAACTGGAACTATTTACGATTATCTTAATAATCCAGGAACAGCTCAACAAATATTAGTAAAAAATAATTTTGGTTCATTGATATGGACAAATCAAGGTTCAATTAAAGCAGGAGCGGGGGGAACTTACACTCAAGTTCAATATCACAATTCTGCTGGATTAGTTGATGGTGCTTCTGTATTTGTATATGATCCAATCAATAGTCGTGTTGGTATTGGAAGTACATTACCAACTTATCTTTTAGATATTACAGGTGATACTAGAATTTCTGGAATTGCTACATTAAATAAACTTTATGTAACTGGAATTTCCACTTTTAGTTCTTCTGTAGATTCTACAAATGCGACATCTGGCGCATTAATTATATCTGGTGGTGTTGGAGTTGCTAAAAACTTAAACGTAGGAACAGCAGTTTCTACAGTAAGTTTAACTGTAACTGGCCAAACAACAACTCAAAATTTAAATGTTGTTGGTGTTTCTAGTTTATTTGATATTACTGGAACAAATGCTAATTTTACTGGCATTGTTACGGCATCTACATTCAAAGGACAGATTAATTCTGGTGTTGGCACAATTACCACATTCAATTCTACAAATGGAACAATAACTGCTTTAACTGGAACAGCAGTTACTTATACGACTGGAAATATTACTACTTTAAATGGTTCTAATGCTTACTATAATGTAGGTATTGTAACAACATTAACAAGTACAAATTCATCTCTTGCAAATATCATTTCATCTGGAATTAGTACTCTTGGAATTACATCAACAACTCAATTAACTTCTAGAAGTTTAAATGTTTCTGGAATTACAACAACTCAAACATTAAATGTTTCTAGTACTTCTACCTTTGGTGGTAGTATCACACCATCGACAAATACATCTTATAATATTGGAAGCATTAATTATAAGTGGAATAGTCTTTATGTTAGTACAATTGTTGCCGATCAAATTACAGGAAATACAACTACTGCTACTAGTGTAATAGGTGGTATTGCAGACATAACATCATCAAATGTTTCTGGAATTTCTACTACTCAATCTTTGATAGTTTTGGGTAATAGCACTTTAGGTATTGCTACTGCTACCAGCTTATCGTCTCAATCTTTAAGTGTTGCTGGTGTCGCAACTATACCAACACTTAATAGCACATCTGGAAATATCGCTACTTTAAGTGGTTCCAATCTTTACTATAATATAGGCATCATTACAGCACTTACTGGTACTGCTGCTACAATTACAACTGGAAATATTACTACTTTAAATGGTTCTAATGCTTACTATAATGTTGGTATTGTTACTACTTTAAGTGGTACTAATTTATCTTATAATTCTCTAACTGGTACTGCTGCTACAATTACAACTGGAAATATCGCTACTTTAAGTGGAAGTAATGCTTATTATAATACTGGTATTGTTACTACTTTAAGTGGTACTAATTTATCTTATAATTCTCTAACTGGTACTGCTGCTACAATTACAACTGGCAACATCGCTACTTTAAATGGTTCTAATCTTTATTATAATGTTGGGGTTGTTACTACTTTAAGTGGTACTAATTTATCTTATAATTCTCTAACTGGTACTGCTGCTACAATTACTAATGGTAACATTACTACTTTAAGTGGAAGTAATGCTTACTACAATACTGGTATTGTTACTACTTTAAGTGGTACTAACTTAACTTATACTAACGGAAATGTAAGTTATCTTGTTGGTACATCTTTAACATACACAAATGCAAACTTTACTAATTTGAGTGGTGGTACTATAACTTATAGTACTACATCTTCAAATACTTTATCAGCATTTAATGGTTATATTAATACTGGAATTGTCACTACACTTTCTGGTACTAATTTAACTTATACTAATGGCAATATTACTACATTAAATGGTTCTAATGCTTACTATAATGTTGGTATTGTAACTACTTTAAGTGGTAATTCTTTAACTTATCCTATTGGAAATATTACTAGTTTAATCTCCCAATCTATAAACGTTACTGGTGTTATTACTGCAACTACATTTAAAGGTGCTTTGAATGGAAATGCTGATACGGCTACAAAGTTAGCAACAGGTAGAACCATTGCCATTACAGGAGACTTGGCATACACAAGTCCATCATTTGATGGTACTACTAATGTAACTGCAACTGGAACATTAGCGAATACTGGTGTTGTTGCGAATACTTATGGTTCTTCTACACAAATACCGGTATTTGCCGTTGATAGTAAAGGTAGGGTTACATCAGTCACCAA